>Ga0209233_1000263_pt1 | contig 79293 bp, 65 predicted proteins | sample AraplaCL_Cvi_mCL_FD_184269 | JGI IMG/M metagenome (GOLD analysis project Ga0209233, IMG submission 184269) | Arabidopsis root microbial communities from the University of North Carolina, USA - plate scrape CL_Cvi_mCL (SPAdes) (version 2) | ecosystem: Host-associated > Plants > Roots > Endosphere...
TCGGCGACCGGACGCTGAAGGTTTCCAACCTGGAGAACTACGATTTCTCCAACACCGACATTTGCCTTATGTCGGCCGGAGGCGATGTCTCGAAGAAGTACTCGCCGAAGATCGGCGCCCAGGGCTGCGTCGTCATCGACAACTCGTCCGCATGGCGCTACGACGCCGACGTGCCGCTGATCGTGCCGGAAGTGAACCCGGATGCCATCACGCAGTTCACCAAGCGCAATATCATCGCCAATCCGAACTGCTCGACCGCACAGCTCGTCGTTGCGCTGAAGCCGCTGCATGATTTCGCCAAGATCAAGCGCGTCGTGGTCTCGACCTACCAGTCCGTTTCCGGCGCCGGCAAGGACGGCATGGACGAGCTGTTCAACCAGACCCGCGCCGTCTTCGTCGCCGACCCGATCGAGAACAAGAAGTTCACCAAACGCATCGCCTTCAACGTCATTCCGCATATCGACGTCTTCATGGAAGACGGCTACACCAAGGAAGAATGGAAGGTGCTGGCCGAAACCAAGAAGATGCTCGATCCGAAGATCAAGGTCACCTGCACAGCTGTCCGGGTGCCGGTTTTCATCGGTCATTCTGAATCGGTCAATATCGAGTTCGAAAACGAGATATCGGCCGATCAGGCTCGCGATATCCTGCGCGAGGCGCCAGGTTGCCTCGTCATCGACAAGCACGAAAACGGCGGCTATATCACGCCTTACGAGTGCGCCGGCGAAGACGCGACCTATATTTCGCGCATCCGCGAGGATGCCACCGTCGAAAACGGCCTCAACATCTGGGTCGTTTCCGATAACCTGCGCAAGGGCGCGGCACTGAACGCCATTCAGATTGCCGAACTGCTCATCAACCGCGGCCTGATCAAGCCACGTAAGCAGGCTGCATAAGCATTCCTAAACCAATTTACGGTTTATAAATCTTCGCCAGCTAAGCAGGATTAAAATGGAAGCCTCGCCATTTCGGACCGAAAGGCGGGGCTTTCGCAAATGCCTTTGGCGGCGATGCTTCCCGTGAAGCGAAAACATCGGTCGCTAAAATGTGATAATGACAGGACGGTCGGATGCTGGCATGGTCCAGTGAAGACTAGACCGCGCACGAGCCCGGATTGGAGGGCTTATGCGCCATTCAAAAACGGTTACCGCGTTTGCGGCGCGGTAAGAATTCGGGGAAACTGAATGCGCATCACAAAGTCTGGAATGGCAACTCTCGTGGCGGGCGGGTTGTTGCTGGCGACGCCGATTGCCGCGAATGCGGCATCCTGTGGCAACACTTCCGCCGGCTTCGAGAACTGGGTGCAGGAATTCAAGCGGGAAGCGCAAGGACAGGGCGTCAGCCCGTCGGTCCTCGATCGGGCCTTCGCCAACGTCCATTACAATCAGCCCACCATCCGGGCCGATCGCGGCCAGAAGAGCTTCAAGCTTTCCTTCGAGGAATTCATGAAGAAGCGCGGCGGCCAGTCGATCATCAATCGCGGCAAGAGCATGAAGCAGGCCAATGCCGCGCTCTTCTCCAAGATCGAGAAGCGCTTCGGCGTGCCCCCAGGCCCGATTATCGCCATCTGGGGTATGGAAACCGGCTTCGGCGGCTTCATGGGCGATCAGCATACGCTCTCGGCCGTCTCGACCCTTGCCTATGATTGCCGCCGTTCCGCATTCTTCACCGAGCAGCTCTACTCTGCCCTCAAGCTTGTCGGCGAGGGCTACCTCAGCCCGTCAGCCCGTGGCGCTGCGCACGGCGAAATCGGTCAGACGCAGTTCATGCCGAAAAACGTCGTTGCCTTCGGCGTCGATGAAGATGGCGATGGCAGGGTCGACCTTGTGGGATCGCGCGCAGACGCGCTTGCTTCGACGGCGAACTTCCTGCGCGGTCATGGCTGGCAACCCGGCGCCGGCTACCAGCCTGGCGAACCGAACTTCTCAGCCATTGCCGGCTGGAACGACGCAAAGGTCTATCAGCAGGCAATCGCCTATATTGGTCAGCAGATCGACGGCAGATAAGCTGGATCAAAACGAAAAAAGCGCTGCGACCGGATGGTTCACAGCGCTTTTTATTTGAGCTAATTTCAGCTCCTAGACATCAGGCCGGATGAAATCCCTGGTTTCAGGGTCCATGACCCACAATTCCCCTGTGGAAATATCGAACCATGCGCCATGCAGGCTCAGCTTGCCTTCTTCTTCCCGCGCCTTGATCTCCGGAAAGCTGCGCAGATTGTCGAGCGAATTGCGGATCGAGATGCGCTCCAGCGCCGTCTGACGCTCCGCCGGCGTCATGATGTCGTTGCTCTGGATCTGTTCGGCGGCCGGCTTCAGCAGCCCCATCCACCTACCGATGAAATCACCGGGCGAAAGCGGCTCGGCGTTCGGATCCAGTGCCGCGCGAATACCGCCGCAACGGCCGTGACCCATCACGACGATATCGGAGACTTTGAGCGACAGAACCGCGAATTCGAGCGCCGACGAGGTCGAATGGAAATTACCATCAGGCTCATAGGGCGGCACCATGTTGGCGACGTTGCGGATGACGAAGAGTTCTCCCGGGCCGGCATCGAAGATGATCTCCGGTGCCGAGCGGGAGTCGCAACAGGCAATCACAAGCGTCGACGGGTTCTGGCCGAGCTCGGCGAGCGTGCGATAGCGCTCGCGCTCATCGACGTAACGCCCACTCATGAAATTGCGATAGCCGTTCAAAAGGGTGTCGGGAAAGCTTTGCATGGATATTGAATTACAGCGCACATCGGCCGATGGCAACTATTGCGCTGCAAAAAGCGCCCGACATTCCCGGCTGCTATTTTTTCCGCCGCTGCGCCGGATGCATGAGGTGCCGCAGCTGTACCATCGCCATCGGCGTCGATAGGCTGGCCGCATCCGCGGCGAGCGTCAACTCGTCGCTGCCGCGCTTGACGGCGCGCGCCAGCACTTCATAAACGCTGGCCGTGGCAAGCTGCAGCGCCCGTTCCTCGTGCATCCCGGACACAAGGCGGGACAAGAACAAGGCGGACAGCAGGTCGCCGAGCCCGTTCGGAGCATTCTCGATGCTGCGATGCTCTGCAAGCAAGGCGCTGCGGCCGCTAAGATAGAGATTTCCGATACCGCCAGCCATCATCGGCACCGCCGACGTCACCAGCATGCGCGACGGCCCGAGGGCGAGTGCGGCCTCCATGATGGCATTGTTGTCTTCGAGCGGCGCGCCGGCGAGCCAGGCAAGCTCGTAGCGGTTCGGCGTTGCCAGCGACGCCAGCGGGATCAGATGATCGCGGATCGCCTCCGCCGTCGCTTCAGGCACATAGAGCCCGCCGGCATCGCCGATGACCGGATCGCAGGCATAGAGGAGATCGGGGCTCTTCTCCCGCAAGGCCGCCACCAGCCGGGCAACGGAATGCACCTGCGCTGCATTGCCGAAATATCCCGACAGGACAGCCTTCACCTCAGGCAGCCACGGCGCGGCGATCAGATCGTCGATCGCACGGTCGAAATCCGCCTCGTTGAAGGTCAATCGCGTCGAACGACCGTGGCCCGGATGCCATGGCAGGACGATGGTCGGCAGCGCCCAGACCGGATGGCCGAGCGTTTCCAGCGCAAAGACCGCGGCACGATTGCCGACGGAACCTCTGACGACATGGCTGGAGATGACGATAACGGCGCCGGCCGATATTTGCGACATGATAATGACTTCCAGTTCAGGGCTTCAAACTGCAATGGCGCCGTTGATGATCCCTTTCGCGCCACTCTGTCAACCGCGCTTCACAAACTCATGAAAACCTCTGTTGAATAGCCGGGTTCGGCAATTTCACGTCAACGCCATCTGCTTTGGGGCGAGATTCCACCTTTCGGCAAGATTTCTAAAAATTCGCGGCCAAATCGGTCGAAAAGCAATCTAATTTGCATTCATTTTGCCAGTTTTTTCGCTAAACCTTCTGCTACTGTGGTCAAATTTCGAAAATCGGGAGGAATTTCATGGCGTCCAGGACCAATCCGAAACGGGAAAAGCAGCTCGAAGCGGTACGCAAGATCGCGGCCACGACGGGCAAGGCGCATCTCGATCCCGAAATCCTGTTCGGCCGGGCAAGCAATGACGACATGGAGCATTACAGTCCGGAAATGCTGGCCCATGCTGCGGTGCACGCCGCGCGAGAGTTGGCAGCTTGGAACGGCACGTCTCCGCGCGTCAACATCGAACAGGTCGCCAATATCGAGCCTGATGGCGTCGCGGTGTCGATCCTCTCGATCACCGACCACAACATGCCCTTCCTCTACGAATCGATCATGGGCGAGGTGAGCAGCACCTACCGCGATCTCTACATGGCCGTGCACCCGATCCTGGTCATCGAGGAGGGCAAGCAGCCCAGTCTCTATTCCGCCGATCAGTTAAGCAATCCCGCCCATCGCGTCAGCCATATCCAGCTTCATCTGTCGCCATTGACGGCAGCGCAGGCAACGGATCTCATCAAGCGGCTGCAGGCCGTGCTCGATCAGACGCATCTCACCGTTTCCGACTGGAAGCCGATGCTGGCGCGCCTCGATATCGTCATTTCGGAACTCTCCACATATGAGGCCGCGGGACGCCGCAAGGGCGATCGCGACGAGGCTCTTGCCTTCCTTTCCTGGTTGCGCGACGGCAATTTCACCTTCCTCGGCATGCGCGAATATGTCTATTCCGGCAAGGGCGCCGACGCCAAGGTCGAGCGCGATCGCGGCGCCGGCCTCGGCATTCTTTCCAATCCGGATGTCCGCGTGCTGCGCCAGGGCAAGGACGCCGTCACCACGACGCCGGAAATCCTCGCCTTCCTCGACGGACCGGATTTCCTGATCGTCACCAAGGCCAACGTCAAGTCGGTCGTCCATCGCCGCGCCTATATGGACTATGTCGGCGTCAAGCGCTTCGACAGCGACGGCAACGTCACCGGCGAGCTGCGTATCGTCGGCCTTTACACCTCGACGGCCTACACCAGCGCTGCCACCGAAGTGCCGCTGCTGCGCTCGAAGGTGCAGAAGGTCAAGGATCATTTCGGCTTCGACCCCACAAGCCATTCCGGCCGCATGCTGGAAAATACGCTTGAATCCTACCCTCGCGACGACCTCTTCCAGATCGATACGACGCTGCTCGCAAGCTTCGCCGAACAGATCAACGATCTGGCCGACCGGCCGCGCGTTCGGGCGCTGCCACGCATCGACCATTTCGATCGGTTCGTGTCCGTCATCGTCTATGTGCCGCGCGAAGAATATGATTCCGTCGTCCGTGAAAAGATCGGCAATTATCTGAAAACCGTCTATGACGGCCGCGTTTCCGCCTATTACCCGGCCTTCCCGGAAGGCGGCGTGGCGCGCGTGCATTTCATCATCGGCCGCAGCGCCGGCAAGACGCCGCATATTCCGCAAGCCAAGCTGGAAGAAGCGATCCGCGCCATAACCGCCCGCTGGGACGAGCGTTTCGTCATGCTCGCCGGCCCGAAAGCGCCGCGCATATCCGTCAGCCAGGCTTTCCAGGAAGCCTTCTCGCCGGAAGACGCCTTTGCTGATCTGCCCAATATTACGGCAACGGCCGGCGCCGAGCCGATCCGCATCGGCTTCTATGTCCGCAAGGACGAGGCAGGCGACATCCTTTCGCTGAAGATCTTCCACGGGCGAGGCAATCTGGCGCTGTCGCGCCGCGTGCCACTGTTGGAAAATCTCGGTTTCAACGTCATCAGCGAGCGGACCTTCGATATCTATGTCACGGCCAAGGATGGCGGGGCGGGTCATGTCGTGCTTCATGACATGGAACTCGAGGCTCGTGGTGGCCTGACGATCGATCTCGCCCGCCATGGTGCCGCGCTGGAGGAAGCCTTCCTCGCCGCCTTCAGCGGCACGATCGACAATGACGCCTTCAACCGGCTGATCGTTTCGGCCGATCTCTCCGCCCGCGAAACCAACGTGCTGCGGGCTTACTCGCGCTACCTTCGCCAGGCCGGCATCGCCTATTCGCAGGACTATATCGCCGCGACGCTGGACAAGTATCCGCGCATTGCAGGATCGCTCTTCCGCCTGTTCCACGACACGCTCGATCCGAAGCTCAACGACAAGAGCCGCGCGAAGAAGCTTGTCGAGCTGCACGCCGCCATCGAAACCGAGCTCGCCGACGTTCCGAGCCTCGATGACGACCGGATTCTCCGCCGCTACGTCAACGCCATCGATGCGACGCTGCGCACCAACTATTTCCAGAGGAGTGCCGACGGCACGCCGAAGGCGATGCTCGCCTTCAAGCTCGATCCGAAGCTTCTCGACGGCCTGCCCGAGCCGCGTCCCTTCCGCGAAATCTTCGTCTATGGCGTCGAGGTGGAAGGCGTGCATCTGCGCTTCGGCAAAGTAGCGCGTGGCGGCCTGCGCTGGTCCGATCGCGCCGAGGACTATCGCACCGAAGTGCTCGGCCTGGTGAAGGCGCAGCAGGTCAAGAACGCCGTCATCGTGCCCGTCGGCGCCAAGGGCGGCTTCTATCCGAAGAAGCTTCCCGTCGGCGGCAGCCGCGACGAGATCTTCAACACCGGTCGCGAAGCCTACAAGACCTATATCCGCACGCTGCTGTCGATCACCGACAATATCTCCGGCGCCGATATCGTGCCGCCGGCCGATACCGTGCGGCTCGATGGCGATGATCCTTATTTCGTCGTTGCCGCCGACAAGGGCACGGCCACTTTCTCCGACACTGCCAATGCACTGGCGCAGGAAGCGGGCTTCTGGCTGGACGACGCCTTCGCTTCCGGCGGCTCGGCCGGCTACGACCACAAGAAGATGGGCATCACCGCCCGCGGCGCCTGGGAAACCGTGAAGCGGCATTTCCGCGAGATGGATATCGATATCCAGACGACGCCCTTTAACGTCGTCGGCGTCGGCGACATGTCCGGCGACGTCTTCGGCAATGGCATGCTGCTCTCGCCGAAGATCCGCCTTCTGGCCGCCTTCGACCATCGCGACATCTTCATCGATCCCGATCCGGACATGGAAAGGACGCTTGCCGAACGTCAGCGCCTCTTCGACCTGCCGCGCTCCAGCTGGCAGGATTTCGACAAGTCGGTCCTGTCGAAGGGTGCGATGATCATTTCGCGCTTGGCAAAGTCGGTGACGCTGACGCCGGAAGCAGTCGCTGCCATCGGCATCGACAAATCGGTCGCCACGCCCTTCGAGATCATGACGGCGATCCTTAGGGCTCCCGTCGACCTGCTTTGGTTCGGCGGCATCGGCACCTATGTCAAGGCGCCGTCGGAAACGGATTCGGATGTCGGCGACCGCGCCAACGATCCGATCCGCATCACCGCCGAAGAGGTTCGCGCCAGGGTGATCGGCGAGGGCGCCAATCTCGGCGTCACCCAGAAGGGCCGCATCGCCTATGGCCTCAAGGGCGGACGCTGCAACTCCGACGCCATCGACAATTCGGCCGGCGTCAACACCTCGGACGTCGAGGTCAACATCAAGATCGCGCTCGCCAATGCCATGCATGACGGCCGCCTGACGCGTGCCAAACGCGATATCCTGCTGGCATCGATGACCGACGAAGTCGGGACTCTGGTATTGCGGAACAACTATCTGCAATCCCTGGCGATCTCGCTGACGGAGCGCAAGGGCACCGGCAACGGCCTGGAGCTCAGCCGCTTCATGAGCGTGCTGGAAACGGCCAAGCAGCTCAACCGCAAGGTCGAGACGCTGCCCGACGATCAGACCTTCACCGAGCGTTATGCCAACGGGCGTCCGCTGACGCGCGCCGAGATCGGCGTGCTGCTCTCCTATGCCAAGATCGTCCTCTTCGACGCGCTTATTGCCAGCAACCTGCCGGATGATCCCTATTTCGCCGCGACCCTCAGCCGCTATTTCCCAGCCAAGATGCAGCGTTCGAACGCCACCGATATCGACAGCCACCGGCTGCGCCGCGAGATCATCGCGACGGCGCTCGCCAACGAGGCGATCAATCGCGGCGGCCCGGGCTTTGCTGTGAGCATGATGGACGCGACGGCGGCATCGGCAGCCGAAGTCGTCAAAGCGGCTGTGGTCGCCCGCGACGGCTTCGATCTCGATCGCCTCTGGAACGAGACGGACGCGCTTGACGGTAAGGTTGGTGGCCAGATGCAGAACCGCGTCTATGGCGAGATCACCGAGGTCTATACGGTGCTCACCCGCCTGCTTCTGAAAACCGGCGCAGCCAAGGGCGACATCGAGGAGACGGTTAGCCGGCTTCAAGCAGCGCTGAAAAAGCTGCGGCCGGTCTTCCTCAGCCATATCCCGGCCGATTTCGCAGCCGAAATTGCCGCCCGCGAGGCGGAATACCAGGCTGCCGGCCTGCCGGAAAAGCTGGCTTCGGAAATCGCCACGATTTATGCGCTCGTCCTCGTTCCGGAGATCATGCAGATCGCCGAGCGCACCGGTGACACGCTGAACCGCGCCGCCGAAAGCTACTTCACCGTGTCGCAGACCTTCCGCGTCGGCCGCCTGCTGCTTGCCGGCAGCCGGATCGTCACGGGCGATCACTATGAAAGCCTTGCCCTGGCCCGCAGCCTCGACCAGATCGCCGGCGCCCGTCGCGATATCGTCATCTCGGCCCTGGCAAACCATCCGAAGGACAAACAGCCGATCCAGGCGTGGCATGCGGAAGATCGCATCCGCATCAACCGCATCGCCGAAGAGCTTGGCAGCCTGAGCGAAAGCGGTGATCCCAACCTCGCGCGAATCACCGTTGCCGCAGGCCTGCTTAGCGATCTTGCGAACGGCCGGGCAAGGTGACACAGTCCGCCCCGACCCCGGCAGGCGGGTGAGGGAATCAGGGGCTGGATTTGGTGACGACCGGGATTGGCGACGACGTGCCGGCAAAAGTGCCGGCACGCGGCATTTGGGGCTGGATGTTCTTCGACTGGGCGGCACAGCCGTTCTTCACCGTCGTCACCACCTTCATCTTCGGCCCCTATTTCGTCGCGCGGCTGACGGCCGATCCGGTCTCGGCGCAGACGACATGGAGCAATATGGCGACGATCTCCTCGGTGATCATCGCCCTCCTGTCGCCGGTCCTCGGTTCGATCGCCGATCAATCGGGCGCGCGCAAACCCTGGATCGCCTTCTTCGCCGTCATCAAGATCGCCAGCCTCTTCTGTCTCTGGGGTGCAGCACCAGGCTCGCCGGTGATCTATCCCGTCATCTTCATGATCCTCGCCTCGATCTCGGCCGAATTCTCGATCGTCTTCAACGATTCGATGATGCCGAGGCTGGTCGGCAAGGACGACATCGGCAAGCTGTCGAATGCCGCCTGGGGTCTCGGCTATCTCGGCGGCATGATCGTGCTGATCACCGTCGTCGCCCTGCTCGCCGGCAATCCGCAAACCGGCAAGACCATCTTCGGCCTGATGCCGCTCTTCGGCCTCGACGCAACGCTCGGCGAGGATGCGCGCATCACCGGTCCGATTTCCGCCGTGTGGTACTTCCTCTTCATCCTGCCGATGTTCTTCTTCACGCCCGATGCCGCACGCGGCCTGCCGCTTCGAACCGCAGTTCGCTCGGGCCTGCGGGAACTCAGAACGACGCTCGGCGAGTTGAAGCGCCGGCGCGGCATCAGCCTCTTCCTCGTCGCCCGCATGGTCTATCAGGATGGCGTCAACGGCCTGCTGATCCTCGGCGGCACCTTTGCGGCCGGCATGTTCGGCTGGGCGACGATCGAGATCGGCATCTACGGTATCATCCTCAACGTCATCGCCATTTTCGGCTGCTTTGCGGCCAGCTATGTGGACCGCTGGCTGGGCTCGAAAACGACTGTCGTCATCAGCCTGACGCTGCTGCTCGTCGCGACCTTCGGCATCATTTCGACCGGGCCTGGCTTCACGCTCTTCGGTCTCGTTCCGCTCTCGACCGTCAGCACCAGCAGCCTGTTCGGCACGGCGGCGGAAAAGGCCTATATCGGCTATGGCCTGCTCATCGGCATCGCCTTCGGCCCGGTGCAGGCCTCGTCACGCTCCTATCTGGCGCGCAGCGTCAGCCTTGCCGAGGCCGGCCGCTATTTCGGCATCTACGCGCTCTCAGGCCGCGCCACCAGCTTCATGGCGACGCTGTTCTTCTCTCTGGTGACCTATTGGAGCGGCTCGGCGCGACTCGGCATGGCGACGCTGGTCATCTTCCTCGCCGGCGGCCTGCTGCTTCTGCTGCCAACGCCCTATCCGGCTGACAAGGCAAAATAGGGATATTCCTATTTCGCTGAAGGATATGCTCATCCCCTTCTCCCCAGCGGGGAGAAGGTGCCCGAAGGGCGGATGAGGGGGGCCTCGGCGTATTCGGAACCAGCCTATATCGTTGCGAACGATATATAACTTCCGGTAACGCCCCTCACCCCGCGCTGCGCGCGACCCTCTCCCCGCTGGGGCGAGGGTAAAGCCATCAATGGCGGAAATGGCGGATGCCGGTGAAGACCATCGCGACATTGTGCTCGTTGGCGGCGTCGATGACTTCCTGATCGCGCATCGAGCCGCCCGGCTGGATGACGGCGGTGGCGCCGGCGGCAATCGCCGACAGCAGGCCGTCGGCAAATGGCAGGAAGGCTTCGGAGGCCACGGCGGAACCGCGCGTCAGCGGTTCGGCTAGCCCCATCGCCTTGGCCGCTTCTTCCGCCTTGATCGCGGCAATGCGGGCGGAGTCGACGCGGCTCATCTGTCCCGCGCCGATACCGGCCGTCTGGCCGTCCTTGGCGTAAACGACGGCATTCGACTTCACGTGCTTGGCGACACGGAAGGCGAATTTCATGTCCTCAAGCTCCTGTGCCGTCGGCGCACGCTTGGTGACCACCTTCAGCTCCATGTCCTCGACCAAGGCGTTGTCGCGGTTCTGGACCAGGAGGCCGCCGGAGACGGTCTTGGCGGTCAGGCCGGCTGCGCGCGGATCGGGCAGAGCGCCGACCGACAGCAGGCGGAGGTTGGGCTTGCGGGCGATGATCGCCTTGGCTTCCTCGCTGACCTCAGGCGCGATAATGACCTCGGTGAAGAGCTTGACGATCTCTTCCGCCGTTTCCGCATCGAGCAGGCTGTTCAACGCGATGATGCCGCCGAAGGCCGAAACGGAATCACAGGCGAGAGCCCGCTTATAGGCTTCGACCAGGCTCGGGCCGGTGGCGACGCCGCAGGGATTGGCATGCTTGATGATCGCGCAGGCCGGACCTTTTTCCGGCAGGAACTCGGCCACAAGTTCGTAGGCGGCATCGGTGTCGTTGATATTGTTGTAGGAAAGCTGCTTGCCCTGGAGCAGCGTTGCCGTGGAAACGCCGGGACGGTTTTCGCCGGTGACGTAGAAGGCCGCCTTCTGATGCGGGTTCTCGCCATAGCGCATTTCCTCGCGCAGCACGCCGCCGATGACGCGGTGGCGCGGCGTGGCGATATCGAGCGCTTCGGCAAACCAATTGGAGATCATCGCGTCATAGGCGGCAGTGCGGGCAAAAGCCTTGGCGGCCATGCGCTTGCGGAAATCATAGGTGGTCTGGCCGGCATCGGCGGAAAGCTGCGCCAGCAGCTCGGCATAATCGGCCGGATCGGTCAGTGTCGTCACATAGGCGTGGTTCTTGGCCGAGGCGCGGATCATCGCCGGGCCGCCGATGTCGATATTCTCCACCGTCGTCGGATAGTCGCCGCCAGCCTTGCGCACGTCCTCGAAGGGATAGAGATTGATGACGGCAAGGTCGATGCCCTCGATGCCGTGCTCCTTCATCGCAGCCTGGTGCTCGGCATCGTCACGGATGGCGAGCAGGCCGCCATGCACCTTCGGATGCAGCGTCTTGACGCGGCCGTCCATGATTTCCGGAAACTCCGTGACCTCCGAGACATCGGTGACGGCAAGGCCTGCCGCGGCAATCGCCTTGTGCGTGCCACCGGTCGACAGCAGCCGCACGCCCTGTTCGCTGAGCGCGCGGGCCAGCTCGACGATGCCGGTCTTGTCGAAGACGGACAGAAGCGCGGTCTTCACCTTCACTTTGTCAGGGGCAGGGATTTTCTTGGAAACGACGGCCATGGGCTTTCTCCGGTCTGAAGCAATTCCAGGAAAAGGGCGCAGCGGTTTTCCGTCCGGAATTGCGAGATAACAAAAACAGAGCGAAAACGCTCTGGCATGAGGAGATGTCCGGCGGAAAGGGCGCGGGACGATAATGCCGCCCCGTTAGCATAGCTGACACGGTTAGCCTATGGCCGATGGGATAAAAACCAGCGGATTTCCGGCTTTTCGGTGATCTGGAAAACGATCTCGAGCTGATCGGAGGAGCGCATGCCGGAAGGGTCGGCGAAAAAGATATCCTCCGCCACCAGCACCTCGTTACCCGGCGAGGAGAAGACCCAGGTCTCGCCGTCAGGCGCGATCAGCAGCGCGCTATCCGTCTCGGTCTGCAAAAGGCTGATCGAGGGATGGATATGGAAGCGGGCCGACGCGATACCTTCGCCTTTCGGCGCCTGTTTCCTGCCTTCCGGCACGAGGAACCGGTCCCTCCCGGCCAGGATCGTGCCTGTCGCGTTGAGGCTCAGCTCGCGCTCGTGAACATAGCCGAAGGTGGAGAGATAGCCGTCATGCGCAGCCCGGACATAATCGCGCCCATCTTCCGTCTCGGCGCGCTCGACGATGACCTTCTTCACGCCGCCGACCATGATCGGCCCCAGCGATTTCGACTTGGAGAACAGGCTCGACGAGGTATCGTTGAGGGTGACGGTCGAATGCGCAGCGGTCGCCCGCGCGGCCTGTGCGTAGCGCTCGCCGGCGAATTCCGGCGAACCGGAATTGATGATGAAGCGGCTCTTGCCCGACGACATTTCGAAGGAGAGGCAGCCCGCATGCGCCGTGCGGCTGAGATCGACCGATGCGGGAGCGCCGACATCGACGATGACGACGGCCTGGCCGGCTGCCAGCCGATGATATTTCGTGTGCGGCAGCGCCTTGAACGCCTGACCCGCCGTCTCGTCATAGCGCAGGACCGACATCAGTTCGTTGGCAAGCGTCGACGTCGCTCCGTTGAAGAGCGCCAGATCGCCGTCCTGATGGCGAAAGAAGCGAAGCGCCGGATACATGCGGTCTATGCCGGGAATGAGCCGGATCGGCACGTCATGGCCGAGATTCACATAGGTCTGGCGCAACGGCAGCAAATCGAGCAGCAGCTCCAGCGACACCCGCGGATTGCGGGAGATATGACCGCCATCGGGCAGGATCTGCCGGTCGATCTCGCGATCGAGCGCCTGACCGGCGCGCTTCAGCGCAAGGGCGCTATGGGGCATGGCAACAGAGGACATGGCCAGCGCGATGCGCACACGAAACCGCGTCGTACCGTCCCTTGCCGTCGACGCCATTCGGCGCAGATAGCGCACATGGAAGACGAGCATGCGCATGAAGCGGCGGTAGAAGCCGCTATCCGTCCCATGCAGGAGCACGGGCGAATGCGACAACAGGGCGATCAGCCGCTGCGCCGCGATGTCAGGCGACCAGGCAAGGCCATGCAGCCGGCGGCCGTGAACGGCGATCCAATCGCTCAGAATGGAACGCGCTAAGGCCGAAGCCTGGTCGCTCTTCTCTGCCCGCAAATGCCGCAGCCAGCGGAAATTGTGCAGACGCGCGGCGAAGGCCCGCGACGGCAGCTCCAGGGAAAAGGGCGATGCGCCCTGCAGTTCGAGAACCCGGCCGGCGAGCAGGATGCGGCCGTTCAGAAGTTCTTCGACAAAAAACGGATCGACGCTGCGCAGGTCGGTCGGCGCCACGATCAGGCGTTCCGGCACACGCATGGTGTGGCGGGTGAGACGCAATCGCGTCAACGCCGCGCGGCGCGACATCCGCCGCCATGCTTCCCGCATGTATGAACTCACAAAACCCTGCCGCAGACCTGCATATTCGCTTCTGCTTACTCTCGTTACCCGTAGTTAAAAAGAGGTTACACATATACCAATTAAGGACATGTTACCGGATTCTTAACTGATGCGCGAAAGATGCGATAAGAGTGCGACTAACGCGTGCGTCGCAGCATGGCGGCGAAAAATCCGTCGAGGCCGGAGGCAAAGCCGCCGGTCAGCGGCAGCATGTCCGGCGTGGTGCGGAAAGCGCCGAGAGGTGAGATCGCTGCTTCGAGGCCGGGCCAGTCGCCGGGCGTGATTGGAACGCGCTCGACACTATCAGTATCGGCGAGAAGACGGGCGACCAGATCCTCGCCTTCTTCGGGATCGAGCGAACAATTGGAGAAGACCACCAGGCCGCCGGGCTTGACCAGCGTCAGGGCATGGCGAAGCAGGCGCTCCTGCAAGGCGGCAAGCTTGGCGATATCCTCCGGGCCCTTGGTCCAGAGCACGTCGGGATGACGGCGCGTGGTTCCCGTCGAGGAGCAGGGGGCATCGAGAAGGGCAGCATCGAAAAGCGCGTCGGGCTGATATTTGCTCATATCGGCAACGACGGTCTCCGCCTCCAGCCCGAGACGCGCGAGATTGGCCGACAGCCTCTTCAAACGATTGGCGGATTGATCGAGAGCCGTGACCTTGCCGCCGGCAAGGATCAACTGCGCCGTCTTGCCGCCGGGCGCCGCACAGAGATCGACGATCCGCTTGCCGGCGAGCGAGCCGAACAATTTCGCCGGAATACTGGCGGCGGCATCCTGCACCCACCATTCGCCCTCATCGAAGCCCTCAAGCGAGGGAATGGCCCCTTCGAAAGCGGCGAGCCGCACGCCGCCGGTCGGCAGCACCACGCCATTGAGGCGTTTCGCCCAGCCTTCGGCATCGGATTTCACCGTAAGATCGATCGCCGCCGGCTCAAGCTGCGTGTCCGAAATTTTGAGTGCAGCCTGCGCCCCGTAGGCTGATTCCAGGCGGGAGAGAAACCAGGCCGGCATCGCCGGCACGCTTGCGACCTGTTCTAGAATGACCTCCTTCTCCCGCCCGATGCGCCGGAGAATGGCGTTGACCAGCTTGGCAAAGCGGCGATTGCGGGGATCGCGATTGGCCTGCTCGACAGCAAGATCGACGGCGGAATGATCCGGCACATCGAGATAGAGCATCTGCGCAGCACCGACCACCAGCACGTGATGCAGGGCGCGAGCGCCTTCCGGCAGCGGCGCATCGAGCAGAGACGATATCGCCGCTTCGATGCGCGGCAAATGCCGCAGCGCGCTGTTCAGGATGGCGCGCACCAGCGCCCGATCGCTATCGCTGAGCGCCTTGTAGGCAGGATTGCCGCCCTCCGCATCCAGCATGCCGTCGAGCGGTGTCTTGCGGTCGATGACGGCAGCCAGAATCTTCGTTGCGGCCGCGCGCGCGGCAAAGCCGGGCTTTGCAGGCGCCGAATCATGCTGGCGAGCCTCAGCCGGCCCCTTGCCCGATCCTCTTCCGTCCTTGTTGAAAGCTTTGTTTTTCTTGTCAGAACTCAAGACCAGGGTCCCTTCGGCGGTTGCGAACCACCGCGACCCGTATTCGGTACGGAGCGCGATTTGCGTTCCGGATTAGCAGTCAAGGCCGGTCCCGTCGAGCCAAAGCCGGACGGCGCCCTGGCCGAAGGGCCGCCGCCGCCACCATAGCGCGCCATTTCATGCAATGCGGCGATGCGGTTTTCCGTGTTCGGATGCGTCGAGAACAGATTGTCCATGCGCTCGCCCGACAGCGGATTGATGATGAACATGTGCGCCGTCGCCGGATGGCCTTCGGCCGCTTCGTTCGGGATATGCTCCGCCCCACGGGCGATCTTGCCGAGCGCCGAGGCCAGCGACAGCGGATTGCCGCAGATTTCGGCGCCACGGCGGTCGGCCGAATATTCACGCGTGCGGCTGATCGCCATCTGCACCAGCATTGCCGCCAGAGGGGCGACGATCATCGCCAACAGGACGCCGATCATGCCGAGCGGATTGTTGTTGTCGCGGCGGCCGCCGAAGAAGAAGGCGAAGTTGCCAAGCATGGAAATGGCGCCGGCAAGCGTCGCCGTGATCGTCATGGTCAGCGTGTCGCGGTTCTGCACATGCGCAAGCTCATGCGCCATCACGCCGGCCACTTCGTCCGGCGTCAGCGCATGCAGCAGGCCGGTCGAGGCGGCAACAGCGGCGTTTTCCGGGTTGCGGCCGGTGGCGAAGGCATTCGGCTGCGGACTGTCGTAAAGATAGACCTTCGGCATCGGCAGGCCGGCATTGCGGGCGAGATCCCGGATGATCCGGTAGAATTCCGGGGCGCTGCGCTCGTCCACTTCCTGCGCATTATAGGTGGAAAGCACCATGCGGTCGGAATTCCAATAGGAAAAGAAGTTCATGCCGGCGGCGACGACAAATGCGATCAGCATGCCCGATTGACCGCCGATCAGATAGCCGACGCCCATGAACAGGGCGGTCATGAAGGCAAGCAGCATGGCGGTACGCATGAGATTCATCGAGGGTCTCCAACACATCTGTCGTCCAAACCTTTTTCTTTGCGGCCGGACGCACTATGATTTGGCTATTCATCCGCCTATTTCAACGGTTCCGGACCGATCGCCTCATGCAGACAGCAGATAACGACAATAAATTAGACACCGAAGCCGGTGAAATCACCCGCAAGCCGCTCTCGCCCGCCGCCAGACGCGCGCTGGCAGAAGCGGAAGAGCGCCGCAAGGCGCAGGAAGCTCAGGCGCAGGCCGAACTCCCCCCCGAAATCGGCGGCCGCGGCGGCGCCGATCCCGCCCGCTTCGGCGATTGGGAGATCAATGGGCGGGCAATTGATTTTTGATCTCGACGCAATTCGAGTACGTGCCCTACGCTGAAACGGACTGCATTTCCCTCTATCGGAAACAGGTTCGACAATGAAGACCCTGCATATAACGCCCGGTCATTCCGCCGCTGGTTCACTACGCGAGGCCCTCCGTTTAGCTGGTCGAGACGATGACGTCCTGCCTTTCGAAGACGATCTGACTTGCGGACCGATCGATTCCAATGCGGCAGCCAGAGCAGCGTGGTGGCGCCCATTTTACGAGGGTGTCGCGGAAGAACATTTCCTCAAATTCTGACGGCACATCGACAAAACCAAAGACAGGTTAGTCGTCTGGTTTGGACGGCATTGCGCACAGGAGCTCGCCTTCAGACTTGCCTGGGCCTTCCATATGAACAACCGCACTTACGATATTATCGATGTTACAGACTTGCGCCTCCCAGGTCGACAAAGAGACGGCGTCGCTCCTGCGACTTATTCCCCACGGGCAGTTTCTCTAATTAGAGCCGAAAATCTAGCAACAGTATTGGACAATGCGCAGCCCATCCTGCCTGAACACGATCTTGCGAACAGGAACGAATGGAAGCGCTTGATGGGCGAAAACGCCCCTTTTCGTATTGTGACGTCGACAGGATTATCTTCCGCACCGCTGGACTACTTCGATCGATCCCTGCTCGAGCAAGCATCCCCTGAGTGGCAAAGGATGGCGCGCGTTATCGGAGACACCATGAGTTTGTATGTTGATCCCTACTATCAGGTTGGCGACGTTATGTTGCATGCGCGACTGATTGCCCTCGTCAATGAAGGCAAACTTGTCGCTGAAGGCGACCCGTGGAACATGCAAACTTGCCGAATCCAACTTCCACAATGAGCTTCGGAATCATTGGGGGTTTCATGCGAAAATGAGTTGGCGAGAGACAAGCCCTCGCCAACGCAAATTTCGTCATTTCACGATATGAATGGAAACGAACTGCTCGCTCCCACTTGGATCAAGCCGCATCCGCCTTGTTCTGCCTGTTGGCGATCAAATCATCAACGACAGCCGGATCGGCCAGCGTCGACGTATCCCCAAGCGCGCCGAAATCGTCCTCGGCAATCTTGCGCAGGATGCGGCGCATGATCTTGCCGGAGCGGGTTTTCGGCAGGCCTGGGGTGAACTGGATCTTGTCCGGCGAGGCGATGGGGCCGATTTCGGTGCGAACGTGCTTCACCAGCTCCTGCCGCAGCGCGTCCGAACCTTCCTGGCCGACCATCAGCGTCACGTAACAGTAGATGCCCTGGCCCTTGATCGAATGCGGATAGCCGACGACAGCCGCCTCCGAAACATGCTTGTGCGATACCAGTGCCGATTCGACCTCGGCCGTGCCGAGGCGGTGGCCTGAGACGTTGAGCACGTCATCGACGCGGCCGGTGATCCAGTAATAGCCGTCCTCGTCGCGGCGGCAGCCGTCGCCGGTGAAGTACTTGCCCTTGTAGGTGGAGAAGTAGGTCTGGATGAAGCGCTCGTGATCGCCATAGACGGTACGCATCTGGCCGGGCCAGCTGTCGGCGATGACGAGATTGCCGTCGGCCGCACCTTCCAGCACATTGCCTTCGCTATCGACCAGCTCCGGCTGGACGCCGAAAAAGGGCAGGGTGGCCGAACCGGGCTTCAGGTCCGTCGCGCCCGGAAGCGGCGTGATCATATGGCCGCCGGTTTCCGTCTGCCACCAGGTATCGACGATCGGGCTGCGGCTGTCGCCGACCACCTTGTAGTACCATTCCCATGCTTCCGGATTGATGGGCTCACCCACCGTGCCGAGCAGGCGCAGGCTGGAGCGCGACGAACGCTTGACGAAATGATCGCCGGCACCCATCAGCGAGCGGATCGCCGTCGGTGCGGTGTAGAAGATATTGACCTTGTGCTTGTCGATGACATCCCAGAAGCGGCCCTGGTCGGGATAATTCGGCACGCCTTCGAACATCAGCGAGGTCGCCCCGTTGGCGAGCGGCCCATAGACGATGTAGGAATGGCCGGTCACCCAGCCGACATCGGCCGTGCACCAGTAGATATCGCCGGGGTGATAGTCGAACGTATATTCATGCGTCATCGCCGCATAGACGAGATAGCCGCCCGTCGTGTGCAGCACGCCCTTCGGCTTGCCGGTGGAACCCGACGTATAAAGAATAAAGAGCGGATCTTCCGCCTTCATCTTCGCAGGCGGACAATCCGCCTTCACCTTGGCGATAGCCTCGTGATACCAGAGATCGCGGTCGGCCTCCCAGGCGACCTTGCCGCCGGTGCGGCGGACGACCAGGACATTCTTGACCGCAACCTTCTGCTTGGCCGCGATCTGGATCGCCTTATCGGTGTTTTCCTTGAGCGGAATGGATTTGCCGCCGCGAACGCCTTCGTCGCAGGTAATGACAAAGGTCGATTCGCAATCGACGATACGACCGCCCAGCGCCTCGGGCGAAAAGCCGCCGAAGACGACCGAATGCACCGCGCCGATGCGGGCGCAGGCGAGCATGGCGTAAGCCGCTTCCGGGATCATCGGCATATAGATGGTGACGCGATCGCCCTTCTTGACCCCGTGCTTCTTCAAGACGTTCGCCAGTCGGCAGACCTGCTCGTAGAGCTCGTTATAGGTGATCTTCTTGTCGATATAGGGATTGTCGCCTTCCCAGATGAAAGCGACGCGGTCCCCGTGCTTCTTCAGGTGCCGGTCGATGCAATTGTAGGAGACGTTGGTGACGCCGTCCTCGAACCATTTGATCGAGACCTTGCCGGTAAACGACGTATTCTTGACCTTGGTATAAGGCTTGAACCAGTCGAGGCGCTTGCCATGCTTTCCCCAGAATTTGTCGGGATCCTCGACGCTCTGCTGATACCATTTCTGGTATTTCGCCTTATCGATCAAAGCACGCGCCTTGACCGGTTTCGTCACCGGGTGAATCTTTTCCGACATAGTCTCCTCCTCGAATTCCGGCACCCCCTGTCGCAATTATGGGTGCTCTTTCCGCCCAATCAATAGCAGGTCAAACTACGACAGCAATTGGACAAAGTGCATTTCATACTCAAAGAATTGCAATTCCGCGACACTACCGTTATATAGGGCAATATTTCCCGGACAATGTGGTGTTACACCCCGGACCGCGACACCGGCGCGGACTGACAGAAGGACTATATCTATGGCTCAACAATTGCTCATGCCGAAGGCAACTGCCATCTGGCTTGTCGACAATACAGCCTTGTCATTCGACCAGATCGCGCAGTTCTGCAAGCTGCATCCGCTCGAAGTGAAAGCCATTGCCGACGGCGAAGCCGCACAGGGCATCAAGGGTCAGGACCCGATCTCGACCGGCCAGCTTTCGCGCGAGGAAATCGCCCGCGCCGAAGCCAATCCGAACCACAAGCTGAAGCTCTCCGAGCCGAAGGTTCGCGTGCCCGAATCGAAGCGCCGCGGCCCGCGTTACACGCCCGTCTCCAAGCGTCAGGACCGCCCGAATGCCATTCTCTGGCTGGTGCGCAACCATCCGGAACTGAAGGATGCGCAGATTTCCCGCCTCGTCGGCACCACCAAGTCGACCATCGAGCAGATCCGCGAGCGCACCCACTGGAATTCGGCCAACCTGGCACCGATGGATCCGGTGACGCTCGGCCTCTGCAGCCAGATCGACCTCGACATGGAAGTCGAAAAGGCCTCCAAGGGCCGTCCGCTGCCGACCGCCGCCGAACTCGGCGCGACGCTGCAGCCCGCCCAGGAAACCGAAAAGCTCGGCTTCAGCTATGAGCGTGACGAGCCTAAGGAAAAGGAAATCGACGCCGACGCCGTCTTCGCCAAGCTGAAATCGCTGAAGTCGACCACACGCGACGACGACGACGATCAGTTCTGAGATCCGGCATTATCGGTTGCAAATACGAAGCCCCGGTCGAAATCCGGGGCTTTTCGTTGCTGGGCAGGCGCGGGCCATCCTCGCCCTTCGAGGCTTCAGCCTCTTCGACAGGCTCGGGGCCTTCGCACCTCAGGGTGAGGATGGATTGAGCACCGCTCTCGATAGAACCCAGTTCTATACAACGACCGTGCGCAGAAGGTTAGCACCTCATGGTGAGGTGCGTAGGCTCCTGAGCTTGTCGAAGGGGCCGGAGCCTCGAACCACGAGGGCGAATGGTGGACGACCACACGCATCTCCGCCCGACCCATGACGACGCTGCTTTTGTTTTCGATTGGATCTACCGCGCCCCGAAAATCGCTGAGCCGACACGAACGCTTGTCGCGCCAAAGGCGACGGCAATTTCATAATCGCTTGACATGCCCATGGAGAGCTTTTCCACGCCTGCTTTCTTGGCAAGCTTTGCGAGCAAGGCAAAATGCGGCCCCGGATTCTCGTCCGCCGGCGGAATGCACATCAGGCCTTCGATCGAAAGTCCGAGCTCCTTGCGGCAGAGATCGACAAAGGCGGCGGTATCATCAGGTGCGATCCCCGCCTTTTGCGGCTCCAGACCGGTATTCACCTGCACATAGAGCCTGACGGTCTTGCCTTGCCGTTTCATTTCATCGGCGATCGCACGGGCGATCTTTTCCCGGTCGACCGTTTCGATGACATCGAACAGCGCCACGGCGTCGACGGCCTTGTTCGATTGCAGCGGCCCGATCAGGTGCAGCTCGATCCCAGGCGTCTCGGCCTTCAGCTCCGGCCATTTGCTCTGGCTTTCCTGCACGCGGTTCTCGCCGAACACGCGCTGACCGGCCGAAATGGCCGGCCGGATCGCAGCGGCATCGAACGTTTTGGAAACGGCAACGAGTTGCACGGCACCATCAGGCCGGCCGGCCTGACGCTCTGCCGCCGCGATGTGGGAACGAACTTCGTTCAGGCGCTCTTGAAGTTCCATCTTTTCGCCTCGATATTCACGCTTGCTTCTCAGACTTTGCAGTAATGAGGCGAGCGGCCTTTGCCAAGGGCGAATGCGCCGGAATCCAGCTTTGCTTTGCAAGATAAGGCACTTGCCGCGCCTGCTAAACTTGACGCTTGGGTGGTTTCGTGGTGAAGGTCACGCCTTAATCCCCATGATTTTCCGGAATACAAAATCAGATGACGACCGAACGTTATAATCCGCGCGACGCCGAGCCTCGCTGGCAGCAGAAATGGAACGAGGACGAGGTCTTCGTGACCGACAACGCCGATCCGCGGGAGAAATACTACGTTCTAGAGATGTTTCCCTATCCGTCGGGCCGCATCCACATGGGTCATGTGCGCAACTACGCCATGGGCGATGTCGTTGCCCGCTACAAGCGGGCGCGCGGCTATAACGTGCTGCACCCCATGGGCTGGGATGCCTTCGGCATGCCGGCGGAAAACGCCGCCCGCGACAACAAGGTGCATCCGAAGGAATGGACCTACCAGAACATCGCCTCGATGCGCACACAGCTGAAAGCCATGGGCCTGTCGCTGGACTGGAGCCGCGAATTCGCCACCTGCGACGTCGACTACTATCATCGCCAGCAGATGCTCTTCATCGATATGATGGAGAAGGGCCTGGTCTATCGCAAGAAATCCAAGGTCAATTGGGACCCGGTCGACAACACCGTTCTTGCCAATGAGCAGGTCATCGACGGGCGCGGCTGGCGCTCCGGCGCCCTAGTCGAGCAGCGCGAGCTGACGCAGTGGTTTTTCAAGATCACCGAATTCAGCCAGGAGCTGCTTGATGCCCTGGACACGCTCGACCATTGGCCTGAAAAAGTACGGTTGATGCAGAAGAACTGGATCGGCCGCTCCGAAGGCCTGTCCATCCGCTGGGAGATCGTGCCGGAAACCGCGCCCAATGCCGATCGCGAGATCACGGTCTACACGACGCGTCCCGACACGCTGTTTGGCGCGTCCTTCCTGGCGATATCGGCGGATCATCCGCTGGCCAAGGAAGCCGCTGCGAAGGACCCGGCCATCGAAGCCTTCTGCGAGGAGTGCCGCCGCGCCGGCACCTCGCTGGCAGCACTCGAAACCGCCGAGAAGAAGGGCATGGACACCGGCATCCGCGTCCGTCATCCCTTCGACCCCTCCTGGGAATTGCCGGTCTATATCGCCAATTTCGTGCTGATGGATTATGGCACGGGCGCCATCTTCGGCTGCCCGTCAGGCGACCAGCGCGACCTGGATTTCGCCCGCAAGTACGGCCTGCCGGTCGTTCCCGTCGTCATGCCCGCTGATGGCGATGCTGCGAGCTTTACCGTCGGCGACGTCGCCTATGACGGCGATGGCGTGATGATCAATTCGCGCTTCCTTGACGGCATGAGCACCGAGGAAGCCTTCCAGACGGTGGCGACGAAGCTCTCTGAGACGAGCCTCGGCAACACGCCGCAGGCCGAGCGCAAGGTGAATTTCCGCCTGCGCGACTGGGGCATTTCACGCCAGCGCTATTGGGGCTGCCCGATCCCGGTCATCCACTGCGACGATTGCGGCGTGCTGCCGGTGCCTAAGCAGGATCTGCCGGTCAAGCTGCCTGATGACGTCACCTTCGACCAGCCCGGCAATCCCCTTGATCGCCATCCCACCTGGCGGCATGTCGCCTGCCCGCAATGCGGCAAGGATGCCCGTCGGGAAACCGATACGATGGATACCTTCGTCGATTCGAGCTGGTATTTCGTCCGCTTCACCGCACCTTGGGAAAACCAGCCGACCGACCAGTCAGCAGCCAACCGCTGGCTGCCGGTCGATCAATATATTGGCGGCATCGAGCATGCGATCCTGCATCTGCTCTATTCGCGCTTTTTCACCCGCGCCATGCGCGAAACCGGCCATCTTGACGTCAAAGAGCCCTTCAAGGGCCTGTTCACGCAGGGCATGGTGGTGCACGAAACCTACAGCCGCGGCCAAGGCCTGACGCGCGAATGGGTATCGCCGGCCGATATCAGCATCGAGGAAGTGGACGGCCAGCGCCGGGCAACGCTGCTGTCGACCGGCGAGAACATCGCCATCGGCTCCATCGAGAAGATGTCGAAGTCTAAGAAGAACGTCGTCGATCCCGATGACATCATCGCGTCCTACGGTGCCGATACCGCGCGCTTCTTCGTGCTTTCCGATTCACCTCCCGATCGCGACGTCATCTGGTCCGAAGCGGGCGTCGAAGGCGCCCACCGTTTCACGCAGCGCATGTGGCGCCTGGTCTCCGAAGCGGCCGAGGCTCTGAAGTCCGTCGAGCCGACTCCGGCTAAGGAGGGCGAGGCGCTTGCGGTTTCACAGATCGCGCACCGCACGCTGAAGTCCGTTCAGGGCGATTACGACAAGCTCGCCTTCAACAAGGCCGTGGCGCGCATCTACGAATTCGTCAACGCGCTGGCTGCGCCGCTCAGCAAGGTTGCGGCTGGCCAGGCCGACGCCGCGTACTGCTCCGCCGTTCGTGAAGCCGTCGAGATCCTGATTGCGCTGGTTGCGCCGATTACGCCGCATCTGGCCGAGGAATGCTCGGCAGCACTCGGCAATAGCCACATGATCGCGACCAGCCCTTGGCCGACTTATGACGAGGTGCTCGTCGTCGAGAACGAGATCATCTATCCCGTTCAGATCAACGGCAAGAAACGCGCTGAATTGACAATCGCGCGCGATGCAGATCAGAATGCCGTCCAGCAGGCCGTGCTTGGCCTGGATGCCGTCAAAAGCGCGTTGAATGATCAGGCGCCAAAGAAGATCATCGTCGTTCCACAGAGGATCGTAAACATTGTCGTCTGATAATATTTTCAAGTTCGCCCGCATTGCCGGCGTAGCGTCTCTGATGGCCGCTGCCGGCATTCTGTCCTCCTGCCAGGTCAAGCCGCTCTATGCCGTCAGCACCGGCGTGACGCAGAAGCTGTCCGAGGTCTCTTTCTCCGACGCCACTTCGCGCGTCGGCCAGCAAGTCCGCAACCAGCTGATCTTCATCGCCGGGCGCGGCGCCGGCGAGACCAAGACGCCGAAATACACCGTCGATCTGGGCGTCAGCTCGGGCACGGGCGGCGTTATCTACCTGCCGTCCTCCGATACGTCGGGAGCTGGCCGTACGACCGTCACTGCATCCTTCACGCTGAAGGATGCCAGCAACGGCAAGGTACTGAAGTCCGGCAGCCGTTCGGTCACGTCGCTGGTGGATTTCCCGTCGCAGGAATTCGCCAAGCAGCGCGCGATCCGCGATTCGGAAGATCGCGCCGCCCGCGAGGTCGCCGAAATGGTGGCTGCCGACATCGCTGCCGCGCTCAGCCGCTGATCAAGGGCGCGGCATGGCGGAAATCAAGTCACACGAATTTGACGGATTCCTCCAAAATGCCGCGCGGAACTACCGGATTTTCGTCGTTTATGGCCCGGATCGCGGCCTGGTTTCCGAACGCGCGGCCCAAATCGCGGCCAGGACCGGCGTCGATCTGAAAGATCCTTTCTCCGTTATCAAGCTCGATGTTACCGACCTGCAGAGCGATGCAGGCCGCTTGCTCGACGAAGTCAATGCGATCGGCCTGTTCGGCGGCGAGAAGCTCGTCTGGATTCGCGGCGCCGCCAACGAAAAAAGCCTCGTCGATTCGTTGCAGATCATCGCTGATAACCCGCCGGATGCGAGTTTTGTTATCATTGAGGCAGGCGATCTCAAGAAGGGGTCGGGGTTGCGCAAGGTAGCCGAACCGTCTCGCGCGGTCGCGACAATTCCCTGCTACGCAGACGACATTCGCGCGCTCAACGGTCTCATCGATACTGAGCTGGCAAATGAAAATCTCCGCATCACGCCCGCGGCCCGCCAGGTGCTGTTGGAGCTTCTCGGCGGCGATCGTATTGCCTCGCGCAACGAAGTCCGCAAGCTGGCGCTCTATTGCCGCGGGCAGGGTATGATCGAGGAAGGGCATGTTACCGATATCATCGGCGATGCCAGCGCGATCTCCACGGACGACGCCGTCGACGCCATTCTGAAGGGCGATTCGGAAGCGTTCCTGCATGCCATGCAGAAGATCGCCACCTCGAAAACGCCGATGTTTCTCGTGCTACAGGGCTGCCTGAGGCAATTTCAATTGCTCGATACGATGCGGGCCGAAATGGACGAAAAGCGACTGGCGCCAGCGCAGGTCATGCAGACACTTGGGCGCCACCTGCATTTTCGCCGCAAGCCGATTATCGAGCAGGCACTCAAGAGCTGGACAGCGCCAGCCATTGCCCGCGAGATGAACAGGCTGCAATCCGCCATCCTGCAGACGCGCCAGCGCGCCAGCCTGGAGGATACGATCGCCACCCAGACCCTGCTGGCAACAACACTGCAATCCGCCCGCAAGGGCTGATGTTTCACGGGAAACATGTTTCCGCGCACATCAGCGCTTCATGGGATCGCTTATGCGGGCTAACCTATTGTTTTTATGCAATTCAAGACGAAAAACCGTTGCGGACTTTTCCCGCAACCGCTCTAGCGCCGTTCCAGCAGCCGGCAAATCTCTTCCAGTTGCTCGAGGGTCTTGTAGGATATCTTTACCTGACCGCCATTGCCGCGATGGTTGATCGCGACATCCAGCCCGAGCGCATCGGACAGGGTACGCTCGAGCGCCAGCGTATCGGAATCCTTCTCGTCCTTGCGGGTTCCGGCGGGACGGGGATCGTTCTGGGCCTTGATGTCATTCTGCGCCAGACGCTCGGCATCTCGGACCGACATGCCCTTGGAAACGATCGTGCGGGCAAGGGTCGCGGGGTCGGAGGTCGACACCAGCGCGCGCGCATGACCAGCGGAAAGGCTACCGGCAGCGAGCATATCGCGCACTTGATCGGGAAGCTTCAGAAGACGCAGGGAATTGGCGACATGGCTGCGGCTTTTGCCGATGATCTCGCCGAGATCATTCTGGGTATATCCGTGCTCGGCAATCAGCTGCTCATAGCCCAGCGCTTCTTCGAGCGGATTGAGATCCGCACGCTGAACGTTTTCGACGATGGCAATTTCCAGCGCGGTCTTGTCGTCAACATCACGAACGATGACCGGGATCTCAACTAGACCGGCCAGCTGTGCCGCGCGCCAACGTCTTTCGCCGGCTATTATTTCATAACGATCGGTCGAAACGGGGCGAACGACGACCGGCTGCACAATACCGTGCTGGCGAATGGAGCTGGCGAGATCATGCAGCTCGGTTTCGTCGAAATAACGACGGGGATTTCGCGGGTTGCGGGCGATGAATTCGATCGGCACCATACGATCCGGATTGACCGGCGGTCTTCCAACATCCACCGGCGTCGGCTGGTCCATCTCTCCGATAAGAGCCGCCAATCCGCGCCCAAGACGCCGTTTCGAAAGATCATCATTCATCGCCGATACTCACCCTGGAACAAATATTATATCAGGCTGCAGCCTTACGCTGCCTCTCCCTTTGAATCACTTCCGACGCCAACTGCAAATAAGCTTGGCTGCCCGCGCATTTCAGGTCGTAGAGAATTGCCGGCTTGCCATAAGAAGGGGCCTCGGACACGCGAACGTTGCGCGGAATCAACGTATGGTAGACCTTTTCACCCAAATGCGTGCGAACGTCGTTCACGACCTGCTGCGCGAGATTGTTGCGGGAATCGAACATTGTCAACACGATACCCTGAATGTCGAGCGATGGATTGACGGTACGCCGAACCTGATCCACCGTCTCAAGCAATTGACTAAGGCCTTCAAGAGCGAAGAACTCGCACTGCAGCGGCACCAACACCGAGTGCGCGGCCGCCATGGCATTCATGGTTAACAAATTAAAAGAGGGCGGGCAATCGACCAATATATAAGAGAAGGCGAGGGCGTCCGAACCGGACAATGCACGTCGAAGCCGAAAGACGCGATCCGGCTGTTGCGCAATTTCCATCTCGACGCCAAGCAAGTCCATTGTCGATGGCACGATAAAGAGATTCGGTACAGCAGTCTCCAGGACGGTTTCCAGGATCGTATGCGTACCGGTCAAAATGTCATAGGATGAAAGCTTCCGATTTCGTCGCTCAATGCCCAGGCCGGTGCTGGCATTGCCTTGCGGATCGAGATCAACGATCAACACGCGCTCGCCGATCGCGGCGAGGGCCGTGGCCAGATTGATCGCGGTCGTCGTCTTGCCAACGCCGCCCTTCTGATTTGCGATGGTAATAATCCGATTTCGCTCGCCGATCATCTGCCGCACATCCAATTTATGGTTAAATCAGGCGCCGAAGGCGGCTTAACTCCAGAATAACAGAATCCCGCTCAACGACACTCTGGTGTTTTAACAGATCGAATCCCCAACGACCACGGGCTTTCTGAAGCTCGCGCTCGTAATCCCGGCCTTTATGGAGCAAGAGACGTATATTCTCGTTGCGCTCCACCCACGGGGCGGCGTAGTCCAGCAACATGTCCAGTTCCGCAAGGGCGCGCGCAGAGATCACATCGCAGTTCTGAATAGTCGCTGGAGCCTCTTCGATTCGGACGGCATGAACTGTGCCGCGAGCGCCGCATTCGCGCAGACAAACCCTGAGAAAGGCCGCTTTTTTCTGGTTGCTTTCGACCAGATCCACATGGCCTTCACCCTGTTCGGCCAACAGAATCGCGGTAATGACGCCCGGAAACCCGCCCCCGCTGCCCAGGTCGACCCAGTGAGCAGGTTTTGGATGTAGTTGGAAGATCTGCGCGCTATCGGCAATATGTCGTCGCCAGAGGTCATCGACCGTCGACGGCGCAACCAGATTGATCGTTTTAGCCCATTTTTGAAAGAGTTCCGCAAAATGCTGCAGACGTTCCTGTGTTTCACGTGAAACACGTACACCGTTTAATTCCATAATTGGACTCTCAAACCTTGCAGGATCAGGAAACGAGCTTCCGCTCGACAACACTGCCCAGCTTTCTCAGATGAGCTAGCAACAACGATATTGCTGCCGGCGTCATTCCGTCAATGCGCGAGGCCTGGGCGATGTTCTTCGGTCGGGCCAGGCTCAGCTTCTGCTTCAGCTCATTGGATAAGCCGGACAGAACGGCGAAATCAAACTCCGCAGGGATAAGGCGTTCTTCCTCGCGCCGCGTCTGAACGATATCAGCGGTTTGCCGGTCCATGTAGACGGCGTAAGCGGCCTCGATTTCCACGGCCTCGACAACACCTCGCTCAATCGAACGCAGTTGCTGCCAAAGCTTGGACAGCGATTCGATGGATTGACCGGGATAAGAAAGAAGCTCGTAAGCTGAGCGCCGCTGGCCGTCCTTGTTCAGATGCAGCCCCGCCTTCTCGGCCTCACTCGGCGTCACATTCAATTGCTTCAACTGGTTGCGAGCCTGCCCCAGCTTTTCCAGATAGGTGTTGAACCGCACGCCACGTGCAGCGGTCACACATCCGATCGATAGGCCAACCGGCGTCAGGCGCACGTCAGCATTGTCCGCCCGCAGCGACAGACGGTATTCCGCGCGCGACGTGAACATGCGATAGGGCTCGGCGACACCGCGCGATGTAAGATCATCGATCATCACACCGATATAGGATTCGGTGCGGCTGAGCTCAATTGCTTGACCACCAGAGGCAAAACGCGCGGCATTCAGGCCCGCAACCAGGCCCTGCGCGCCGGCTTCCTCATATCCAGTTGTGCCGTTAATCTGGCCGGCGAGGAAAAGACCGGGAATCTTTTCCACTTCCAGGGACAGTTTCAGCTCGCGAGGATCGACGTGATCATACTCGATGGCGTAGCCGCATTGTAGAATCCGAACTCGTTCCAGACCCGGAATGGTTCTGATGAAGCTTTCCTGTACATCCTCGGGGAGCGACGTCGATATACCGTTGGGATAGATCGTCGTGTCATCCAGCCCTTCGGGCTCAAGAAAGATCTGGTGGCCATCACGTTCCCCGAACTTGACGATCTTGTCCTCGATCGACGGGCAATAGCGCGGTCCAACTCCTTCGATCTGGCCGGAATACATGGCCGAGCGCTTCAGATTGTCGGCAATGATCTTGTGCGTCGCCGGCGTCGTGCGGGTGACGCCACATTCGATCTGTGGATTCACGATGGAATGCGTCATGAAGGAAAAAGGCGTCGGATCTTCATCCGCACCCTGGCGGCCGACCGAATCCCAATCGATCGTCGTGCCATCCAGGCGTGCCGGTGTGCCGGTCTTCAGACGACCAAGCGCCAAGCCATGACGCAGCAAAGTACCGGATAGCCCGATCGACGGTTCTTCCCCGACCCTGCCAGCTGGAATTTTCTTGTCACCGATATGGATCAAGCCGCGAAGAAAAGTCCCCGTCGTCAGCACCACGGCGCCGCAGGGGATCACTCTGCCATCCTTCAAGGTGACTGCGGAAACTCGCCCATGCTCGATGGCGAGATCGAATGCATCACCTTCGATGATATCGAGATTCTCGATCGCGGCGATCTCCGCCTGCATAGCCAGGCGATAGAGCTTACGATCAGCTTGCGTTCGCGGACCGCGGACGGCTGGCCCCTTCTTCCGGTTCAGCATGCGAAACTGAATGCCGGCCGCGTCAGCCACTCGCCCCATCAGGCCATCAAGCGCGTCGATCTCGCGGACCAGATGACCTTTTCCAAGGCCGCCGATCGCCGGGTTGCACGACATCACACCTATTGTACTACGCTTGTGGGTGATAAGCGCCGTACGCGCGCCCAGGCGCGCAGCCGCAGCAGCTGCTTCGCTGCCCGCATGGCCACCGCCCACGACGATCACATCATATGTTCTGTCGAGCATTATCAAAGTCCTCGTAATGCCGCTTGTTTGGCACAGCGATTTCAGGAGTCAAGAAGGTTTCACGTGAAACGTTATCTCTGGTGTGCCGATCGCGCTGTTTCACGTGAATCATTTGCCGATACAGAATTCCGAGAAGATGACATCCAGCAAATCCTCAACATCCACGCGGCCCGTAATCCGACCGAGACTATTTGCGCTCCGTCGAAGATATTCCGCCCGTATATCAAGACCGGCCGAAATGGAGGCGACCGCTGCCGTCAGCGCCTCTAAGCTATCCGAAAGAAGCGTACGATGACGCGTTCTGCTCGGCAAAGCCAGAGAGAGGGAACTGGAGCGGCCTCGCAGATCCTCCAGCAGCAACGCATGCAACTCGGCAAGACCAGCTCCCGTGGCGGACGAGATGCGCAGTTCATAGTCGCCGTCAGCTTCATCGGGATAAATGTCGGATTTGGTACCGATCCTGACGACTCTGCCGGTAAATCCCGGAAACTCCAGTTGAGCCCGTTCACCGATCTCCGCCAGCGAAAGGACAATATCGGCATCAGCGGCCGTCTTCAGCGCACGCCGAATGCCCTCACGCTCCACGACTTCGTCCGTATCGCGCAGACCCGCAGTATCGTAGAGCTTAACGGCGTAGCCATCGATATTGAGATCGACATGCAGAACGTCACGGGTCGTCCCGGCAATTTCGGTAACGATCGCCACCTCGCGGCGCGCCAGCACATTCATCAGGCTCGACTTGCCGGCATTCGGCGCACCGGCAATCACCACCTTCAATCCGTCCCGAATGATCTCGCCGAAATCCGCTCCCGCAAGATGATCCGTCAGTTCCAAGCGGAGCTTGGCCATGTCGCTCCAGACCAGATCCGAAACCGAGCCCGGCACATCTTCCTCGTCGGCAAAATCCAGTTCCGCCTCGATCAGCGCGCGGGCGCGCGTCAGGCGATCCGCCCATCCGTCATAGAGCTGCGACAGCCCACCGGCCGCATGTTCCATCGCCAGGCGCCGCTGCATCTCCGTCTCAGCGCTAATGAGATCGGCTAGACCTTCGACCTCGACAAGATCCATCTTGCCGTTTTCCAATGCCCGGCGAGAGAATTCACCATGTTCCGCAAGGCGGCATTGTTCGAACGTCGCAAGCTCAGCCAGCAGCGCGGCAACGACAGCTTTACCACCGTGAACATGAATCTCCGCACAATCCTCGCCCGTAAACGAGTTCGGCCCGGGAAAAATAAGCACCAAACCGCGATCAAGAACAAGACCGTTACGAGTCCGAATCGTTTTCAAAACAGCCTGACGCGCGGCCGGTAATGGTCCGACAAGCGATTCTGTGACTTCCAGAGCCTTTGCGCCGCTGATGCGGATCACGGCGACGCCGGAGGGAAGGCCACCGCTGGAGAGTGCGTAGATCGTGTCGCTGGTCACCTGCATGGATTTGGTCCGCATCCGAATCGATTCCGAGTGGAGGCTCATTATCCTTCTCTGGGGAACGGCCTCAAAAGAAATCGGGCCGCCCAAGGCGACCCGATGATATCACATTGTGGGCGCCACCATAATGGCGCCGCCGATGAATCCGGCTAATGATTATGTGTTCATCGACTCGAAGAAATCCGGATTGTTCTTCGTCTGCTTCAGCTTGTCGATCAGGAACTCGATCGCATCGGTGGTACCCATCGGGGCCAGAATACGGCGGAGGACAAAGATCTTCTGGAGATCCTGGCGCGGAACCAGCAGGTCTTCCTTGCGCGTACCGGACTTGAGGATATCCATGGCCGGGAAGATGCGCTTGTCGGCGACCTTGCGGTCAAGAACGATTTCCGAGTTACCGGTGCCCTTGAATTCTTCGAAGATGACTTCGTCCATGCGGCTGCCGGTATCGATCAGCGCCGTCGCGATGATGGTCAGCGAGCCGCCTTCTTCGATATTACGCGCGGCACCGAAGAAGCGCTTCGGGCGCTGCAGTGCGTTGGCGTCGACACCACCCGTCAGGACCTTGCCGGAAGAGGGAACGACCGTGTTGTAGGCGCGGCCGAGGCGGGTGATGGAATCGAGCAGGATGACGACGTCGCGGCCGTGCTCGACAAGCCGCTTGGCCTTCTCGATCACCATTTCGGCGACCTGGACGTGGCGGACGGCCGGCTCATCGAAGGTCGACGAAATCACTTCGCCGCGCACGGAGCGCTGCATGTCGGTGACTTCTTCCGGACGTTCGTCGATCAAAAGGACGATCAGGTAGCAATCCGGGTGATTGGCGGTGATCGAATGAGCGATGTTCTGCAACAGAACAGTCTTACCGGTCCGCGGCGGAGCGACGATCAGGCCGCGCTGGCCCTTGCCGAGGGGCGCCACGAGATCGATGACGCGCGGCGAAAGATCCTTCGTTGTGGGAACGTCGAGTTCCATACGGAAACGATCGTTCGGATAGAGCGGCGTCAGATTGTCGAAGTGGACCTTGTGACGGATCTTTTCCGGATCGTCGAAATTGATCGTGTTGACCTTCAGCAACGCGAAATAGCGCTCGCCTTCCTTCGGGCCACGGATCGGCCCCTCGACCGTATCGCCCGTCTTCAGCGAGAAGCGGCGGATCTGGGAAGGGGAGATGTAGATGTCGTCCGGGCCGGGAAGATAGTTGGCATTCGCGGAGCGAAGGAAACCGAAGCCGTCCTGCAGAACCTCGACGACGCCCTCGCCGATGATTTCCACGTCCTGGCTAGCGAGCACCTTCAGGATCGCAAACATCAGTTCCTGTTTGCGCATCGTGCTGGCGTTTTCGACCTCGAGCGACTCCGCAAAGGCCAGGAGATCGGTCGGGGATTTGTTTTTCAGTTCTTGAAGCTTCATTTCAGCCATGAAGGGAATTACTCGTTTTTTTATGAGGGGAAAGGCAATGTTGTTCGAATTCAGAACCGCGATAGGGGCGTTCGCGGGAGACAGAATGGATACATGCCACGAAGAAGAGATGGCGGGAAAATAGCGATTCAGTCTATGGCCCGCAAGGGGGGCAGGCAAAATGAAGGAAATTTAACTCCGCCGCTAAAAAAGACCCATCTCACGCAAAGGGTTTCACGACGACAAGTATGACGATCAGGATCATCAACAGCGTCGGCGCCTCGTTCATGAGACGCCAATAACGCGCCGAATGCTTGTTCTCATCGCGAGCAAAGGCGCGCGCCGCGCTGCTGAAGTGACCATGAACAGCTGATAGCACGACAACCAGCCCTATCTTCGCATGTAGCCAGCCGCCCTGGAAATCATAAACCGACCAGGCAAGATAGAGCCCGAAAATCCAAGTCAAAATCATCGCCGGCGTTATGATGTAGCGCAACAGGCGCTGTTCCATCACCTTGAACGTCTCGGATTGCTGCGAACCAGGTTCGGCATCGGTATGATAGACGAAAAGCCGCGGCAGGTAGAACATGCCGGCCATCCATGAGATCACCGCGATAATGTGAAGGGCCTTGATCCAGAGATAGAGATCGGCCGGATGCCAGGCGAAGAGCCCGATCGCCAGGGCTGCGAAGATCAGGATCATGAAATAGGCACGTCGCCCGGCTCTCTGGCCCGGAGCTTTATCTGTCTGCTTCTGCGTCATCATCAGCCTCTCCATCCCCGCACGCGCTCGACGAGTGCGGCGACATTGGCCGGGTCCGCCTGCGGCGTTATCCCGTGTCCGAGATTGAAAATCAGCGGACCGTTCCCGAGATGCTGCAGGATATCATCGATCCCTTCCTCCAAAGCCCTGCCGCCGGCAACGACGCGCATCGGATCGAGATTGCCCTGCACCGGGCCCTCCTGCTGCAGCTCCTGGGCGAAAGCCAGAGGCACCGACCAGTCCAGACCGATCGCATCCGCACCGGTCTTCTGCCGGTAGGTCTTCAATTGATAGCCCGCACCCTTGGCGAATGCGATGATCCGCGCCTGCGGCCGGCGTGCCTTGACCGACGCGATCATCCTTGCGACCTGCCTGACGGCGAAGGCCTCGAATTCCTTCTCGCCGAGTACACCAGCCCACGAATCGAAAATCTGCACGGCATCGGCACCAGCATCGATCTGCGCCACGAGATAGTCGGCGGATATGTCGGCGAGCAGCGTCAGAAGATGTTCGAACGCCTTCGGGTGACGGTAGGCGAACAATCGGGCGGGGGCCTGATCCGGCGTGCCGTGACCGGCGATCATATAGGTCGCAACGGTCCAAGGCGCGCCACAGAAGCCGAGAAGCGTCGTTTCGGGGGGGAGGTCCCGCCGCAACCGCCGCACCGTCTCCATGACCGGCGCAAGATGGGCAATCACGCCTTCCGGCTTCAAAGCCAGGATGCCTGTCTCGTCGATCGGATCCATCTCGGGGCCATGTCCCTCGGTAAAGCGGACATTGCGCTTCAATGCGTCAGGAATGACGAGGATGTCGGAAAACAGGATGGCGGCGTCGAAACCGTAGCGGCGTATTGGCTGCAGCGTCACTTCCACAGCATAGTCGGGCGTATAACAGAGATCGAGAAAGCTTCCGGCCTTGGCGCGCGTCTCGCGATATTCTGGCAGATAACGACCGGCTTGTCGCATCAGCCATAGAGGGGGAGGGCTCACCGTTTCTCCACCCAGCACCCTTATAATCTTCCGACGTTCACCGGTCAAAGACATCATCCCATATAAAATCAAATATATATCTTAAGGTTTCTATTTCTTAGAGTCGGTGACTATCAAGGATTAAAGTTCATTCATCGCCTATCCAATTTGTCGCGCCTCGCCAGCAACTTTTCAGGAATTTACACGCGGCTATGGGGATATGTGGAAAGCAAAGCAGATCTTCTAATCTTTTGAGTAGGTTGCCGCGAATTGCACTCTCAAGCCTTCTGGGGATAAGTTGGGGAGAGGTGCGGAACTTCCCACCTTGTCCACATTGCCCACAGGCAACGCGGAAGCGACCGGACGAAAAACCCAAATGTGGAAAACTCGGCAGTTTTCCCCTTGCCCAGGACAGGCCGCTTCTCGTACCTCTTTTTTTCCCGGGATATTAACAGGCGATGGAAAGTAGCGTGGAAAACCGAACAAGCTTCTTTCATCTTCACCTGATTTCTGACTCAACGGGAGAGACTCTCATCTCGGCTGGTCGGGCCGCATCCGTTCAATTCCATGCCACGCAGCCGATCGAGCACGTCTATCCGCTGATTCGGAATCGCAAGCAGCTTCTGCCTGTACTCGAAGCGATCGATCACAGTCCCGGCATTGTCCTCTATACGATCGTCGATCGCGAGCTTGCCGACTTCATCGACGAGCGTTGTCGGGAGATGGGCGTTCCCTGCGTCAATGTTCTCGAGCCGGTCATGAATGTCTTTCAGACCTATCTCGGCACGGCATCGCGTCGCCGGGTCGGGGCGCAGCATGTGATGAATGCCGACTACTTCGCGCGCATCGAAGCGCTGAACTTCACCATGGATCATGACGACGGGCAGATGCCCGATGATTATGACGATGCCGACGTCGTCATTATTGGCATCAGCCGCACCTCGAAGACGCCCACAAGCATCTATCTGGCAAATCGTGGTATCAAGACCGCCAATATTCCGATCGTGGCGGGCATGCCTTTGCCGGAAAGCCTGGCCAGGGCGACGAAGCCGCTGATCGTAGGCCTGGTGGCAACAACGGATCGGATTTCGCAGGTGCGCGAAAATCGCATTCTCGGCACGACGCCCGGCTTCGATCGTGGCGACTACACGGATCGCGCCGCCATCTCCGAAGAGCTGAAATATGCCCGCTCGCTCTGCGCGCGGCACAATTGGCCGATCATCGACGTCACGCGTCGGTCGATCGAAGAGACTGCGGCCGCCATTGTTGCCCTGCGCCCCAAGCTGCGCTAAGCGCTGCACATCGCTATTTCAAAGGCAGCCGTCATGACCGTGCCCCTTATCCTTGCATCGTCCAGCCCGTTCCGGCGGATGTTGATGGAAAATGCCGGATTGCATTTTCAAGCCATCGCCGCCGATATCGACGAGCGCGCAATCGAAGCGCCGTTGGAACGCGATGGCGCCGGTCCGGATGCCGTGGCCCTGGTGCTGGCCAAGGCGAAGGCGAAAGAGGTGAGCGATCGCTTTCCCGGTTCGTTCGTCATCGGCTCGGATCAAACCATGTCGCTCGGCAGCCGGGTCTTCCACAAGCCGAAGACCATCGCGGACGCCGAAGAGCATCTGCGGGTCTTGTCGGGCCAGACACACCGGCTCAACAGCGCCATCGCTCTGGCGCGCAACGGCGATATCATTTGGGAGCATGTGTCACACGCCAACTTGTCGATGCGTGAGCTATCGGCCGATTTCATCCATCGGCATCTCACCCGTGTCGGCGAGAAGGCGTTGTCGAGCGTCGGTGCCTATCAGCTCGAGGGGGAGGGTATCCAACTCTTCTCCAAGATCGACGGCGACTATTTTACCATAGTGGGATTGCCGATGCTGCCGCTCCTCCAGCAGCTGCGCGAATTGGGAGCGATCGATGGATGATTCACGTGAAACACAATCTCCGAAAGCCTTCGTCACGGGCTATCCGGTCAGGCATTCCCGCTCGCCGCTGATCCACGGCTATTGGCTGCGCCAGCTCGGCCTTGCCGGCAGCTACCGTGCGCATGAAGTCTCCGCGGAAGACTTTCCGGCGTTCATCGTTTCGCTCAAGGAGCGCTCCGGCGGTTTTGTCGGCGGCAACGTGACGATCCCGCACAAGGAGGCGGCTTTCAAATTGGCGGACCGGCCGGACGAATTGTCTGAGGAGCTTGGCGCTTCCAATACCCTATGGCTTGAGGAGGGGCTGCTTCACGCGACCAATACCGATGGTCGCGGCTTCACGGCAAATCTCGATGAACGCCATCCGGGCTGGGATCGCAGCGAGCGCGCCGTGATCCTCGGAGCGGGCGGTGCCAGCCGCGCCGTCATACAGGCCGTGCGCGATCGCGGCTTCACGGAGATCCACGTCGTCAACCGCACCGTCGAGCGGGCACAGGAATTGGCGGATCGCTTCGGCGACCGGGTTCACGCGCATCCTATCGCCGCACTTTGCGAAGTCATGCAGAACGCAGGCCTGTTCATCAACACCACGTCGCTCGGCATGGATGGCGAGGCTGCCCCGCGGATCGATTTCTCGCCCCTTGCGGATGGGGCTGTCGTGACGGACATTGTCTATGTGCCGCTGAAGACGCCGCTTCTGACCCAGGCGGAAGATCAGGGCTTTGCCATTGTCGACGGTCTTGGCATGCTGTTGCATCAAGCGGTGCCGGGCTTTGAAAAATGGTTCGGAAAACGCCCGGTGGTCGATGAGGCTCTAAGGGCTTTGATCATCGCCGACATGGACAGGCACACATGATCAGAATCGGCCTCACGGGATCGATCGGGATGGGAAAGTCGACCTCGGCGAAACTGTTCGCCGAAGCCGGTATTCCGGTGAACGACTCCGATGCCGTAGTGCATGATCTCTACAGCAACGAGGCGGTTCCGTTGGTCGAGGCTGCTTTCCCCGGTTCGACCAGGGATGGGATGGTCGATCGGCAGGAGCTTGGCCGCCAGCTTTCGGGTGATCCCTCCGGCTTCAAGCGACTGGAGGCCATCGTCCATCCGCTGGTGCGCCAGCGCGAGCGCCTGTTCCTCAAGCGCCAACGGCAAGCCGGCGTCGATATGGTGGTGCTCGATATCCCGCTGCTGTTCGAAACCGGGGCGGACAAAAGGGTGGATAAGATCGTCGTCGTCAGCTGCGATCCACAGATTCAAAGGCAAAGGGTGCTTGCCCGGCCGGGCATGACAGAGGAAAAATTCGATATGATTCTCTCCCGCCAGACGCCGGACGCGGAAAAGCGGGCGCGCGCCGATTATGTCATCGATACCGGCCGGAGCATCGATGCGGCGCGCGAACAGGTAAAAGAGATCATAGCGGACCTGCGGCAAAAGCCGCCGACTGACGAATCAAAAGGCGGAGAGCCCTGATATGCGCGAGATCATTTTCGATACGGAAACCACCGGGCTCGACAACAGGGCGGACCGTATCATCGAAATCGGCGGCATCGAGCTCATCAACCATTTCCCGACCGGTAACACGCTGCACCTCTTCATCAATCCAGGCGATCGCAAGGTTCATCCGGACGCACTCGCCGTGCATGGCATCACCGACGAGTCCCTGAAGGACAAGCCGCCCTTCGCCGATGTCGCCGATCAGATCCTCGAATTCTTCGCCGGCGCCAAATGGATCGCACACAACGCCACCTTCGACATGGGCTTCGTCAATGCCGAATTCGCCCGGCTCGGCCGGCCGCCGATCCTGCCTGATATGGTGATCGACACCCTGGCCATGGCGCGCCGCAAGCATCCCATGGGGCCGAACTCGCTGGATGCGCTCTGCCGGCGCTACGGCATCGACAACTCACATCGCACTCAACACGGAGCTCTCCTCGACTCCGAGCTGCTTGCCGAAGTCTATATCGAGATGATCGGCGGCCGGCAGACCGCTCTCGGCCTCGGCAGCAGCAACGGTTCATCGGCGCGCTCCCGTCAGAATGACGAGGGGGAGGAGATTGTTGTCGATGTCTTCGTGCGGCCCGAACCTTTGCCGGGCAGGGTGAGCGAAGAAGAACTGTCCGCCCATGCGGCGCTGATTGCCAAGCTCGGCGCGAAGGGGATCTGGTCCAAATATCGCGCTTCCGAATAGAAGCGCATTTCGAGGCACCAAAAGAAAATGCCCGGACATTGATCCGGGCATTTTCTTTTCTATCAATGATAGGCGGGTGAAGGCTTAGTTCGGAACGGCCGAAACCTGGGCGCGGGCCTGCTCTTCGGCCATACGCTGCGTGAACATCTGCGCGAAATCGATCGGGTCGATCATCAGCGGCGGGAAGCCGCCGTTGCGGGTGATATCGGCGATGATCTGACGCGCGAAGGGGAACAGCAGGCGCGGGCACTCGATGAAGAGCAGCGGCAGCATGTGTTCCTGCGGGAAGCCGGTGACGCGGAAGACGCCGCCATAGACCAGCTCGGTATGGAAGAGAACGCGCTCGCCATCCTTGGCTTCGGCATTCAGCGTCAATACGACGTCGAAATCCGAATCAGACAGCGGATTGGCGTTGACGTTGACATTGATATTGATGTCGGGAGCATTTTCCCGGGCCTGAAGCGAGCGCGGAGCACCCGGATTTTCGAAGGAAAGATCCTTGGTGTACTGAGCAAGGATGCTAAGGCTCGGGCTGGCTGCGCCGTTGCCGCTGGTCTCGTTGGCCATGGGGGTGTCCTCTCACGTCAATAGGTGTCGCCATCTAGCATTTCGAATTGGGGCTTACAACCCTTATGCCCCGGCGCTTTTTGGACCGCTGTTCTAGTCCTCGAGCCGCTTCTGATCGGACCAGGGCGAGTTGCGCTTAGGCTCGCGATGGAAATCGGTTTCGTCGAGATCGACGACCGTTCCGGGTTTGCTTGGCTGAGCCTGCGGACCGGCGCCCGGTCCTTGACCGCGACGAAAGGCGCGGGAATTGCCGACGACGACGATACGGTTGCGCAGGATCCTCCAGGCGAGATCGCGCACGGCCGGAATGAAAAGCAGCAGGCCGATGATATCGGAGATGAAGCCCGGCAGCATCAGGAAGAAGGCCGCGATAACGATCATGGCGCCATGCACCATCTCGCGGCCGGGATCGCCGCCATTGCGGCTCTCGGTCGAGATGCGCTGGAGAATGCCGATCCCCTGAATTCTCAAGAGCGCCGCACCGAGCAGGGCGCTGAGGATCACGAGCCCCAGCGTCGCCCAGACGCCAACCATCTTTCCGACGACGATGAAGCCGGCGATTTCCGCGAGCGGCATCAGAAAAACGAAGATAGGTAGAAGCGATAGGCGCATGTTATCCTGGTCCTGAACGCGGGTTTCTCGGCATAAGCGTTAGTTGATCGCGCATAATAAAGAAACTGGTCCGCTATTTGAATGATAGATGGATGCGGACTATATGGGGATTGAAACTTTAATTTTAACGGTGGTTCCGATACGAGATGGGTGCAAACGACTTTGTGACGATCTTTTTCCTGGTGGCAGCGGTGCTGATCTTCTTTCAGTTGCGCAGTGTCCTTGGCCGCCGCACGGGGAATGAGAAGCCGCCGCGCGATCTCTATGGTTCCGCCGATCCGGTGAATGGCCCGACGCCGCCGGATGCCGGCAAGGTGGTGACCTTGCCGCGTCGCGACACGGCGGAAGAGGAAGATCGCTTCGCCGCCGTCGACGCCTTCACCCCGGCCGGTACGCCGCTCAATGATTCTCTGCGCGAAGTGAGCAAGACCGATCCCGCCTTCAATCCGAAGGAATTCGTCAATGGCGCCCGCATGGCCTATGAGATGATCGTCATGGCTTTTGCCGATGGCGATCGCAAGGCCCTGAAGGGGTTGCTTTCGCGCGAGGTCTATGACGGCTTCGACGCAGCAATCGCCGATCGCGAGGCCAAGGGTGAAAAGGTCAAATCGACCTTCGTCGGCATCGATAAGGCCGATATTCTCAGCGCCGAGATCAAGGGAACCGAAGCCTTGGTCACCATGCGCATCGTCAGCCAGATGATTTCGGCGACCTACGACAAGGCCGGCACGCTGATCGACGGCGACGCCGAGGCCGTGGCCGAGGTCAGCGACCTCTGGACTTTCGCCCGCGACACCCGTTCCCGCGATCCGAACTGGAAACTTGTGGCGACCGAATCTGAACAATGACGAGCCCACTGCAGGATTTCAGACTGGAACCGGCAACCTTCGCCGATCTGAAGGGCTGGAAGGACGACGATCCTTCCAGCCTTTTTCGCGCCATGAAGGACTGTCGAACTCATATCCGCGACGTAAAGCCCTACCGCACCGGCGCTGCCGGGCTGACCGCCGATGAACTTCTGGTTCTGCTCGATGCCGCCGAAGATTGGGAACCACGCGATGCGGCCGAGGCACGTGCCTTCTTCGAAGAGCATTGCCGGCCCTTCTTCATTCGCCGTGGCGATGGCGCCAAAGGGTTCGTAACCGCATTCTTTGAGCCGGAGATCGAGGTTTCGGCCACGCGGGACGAAACCTATCGCTATCCCTTCTACCGGCGACCGGATGATCTGATCGACCTGGACGACGGCAATCGGCCTGCGGGTCTCGACCCGTCGTATATGTTCGGACGCCTCCGCGACGGTGCGATTTCAGCCTATCCCGATCGCGGCGAGATCGATCGCGGTTATCTTGAGGGCAAGGGGCTGGAGATCGCCTGGGCGAAATCCAAGGTCGACGTCTTCTTCGTGCATGTGCAGGGGGCTGCTCGCCTGCGCTATCCGGATGGGCGCATGGGCCGCATCACCTATGCCGCCAAGGCCGGGCATCCCTTCTCGGCGGTCGGGCGCCTGCTCATCGAGCGGGGTGTGCTCGACCGCGCGACGATATCCATGCAGACGATCCGCGACTGGCTTTATGCCCACCCACGGGAGGTCGACGAGGTTCTCTGGCACAATCGGTCCTATATCTTCTTCCGCGAGGCCGATGTCAGCGACCCCACGCTCGGTCCGATCGCCGCCGCCAAGGTGCCTCTGCTTGCCGGCCGGTCCCTTGCGGTGGATCGCCTGATCCATACCTTCGGCTTTCCCTTCTTCATCCGCTCGGAAAGTCTCACTCATCTTGATGCCGGCAAGCCTTTCGCGCGGCTGATGCTGGCGCTGGATACAGGCTCCGCCATCGTCGGGCCGGCGCGCGGCGATATATTTACCGGTTCGGGCTATGATGCCGGGGAGCTCGCCGGCACAGTGCGCAATGACGCCGATTTTTATATATTCATTCCAAAGGCGGCGGCGCGAAGGTTCGGCTGATGGCCTCGGAACGAAAGAACAAGGAGCATAAGCTCAGCGCGGAGGACCGCATCCTCTGGGGCAGGGTAGCCAAGAGCACCCGGCCCATGGCCGGCCGAATGGCCGATATGGAGGCTTTCGAAGCAGCGCTGGCAGCCGAAGCGGAGAGCAAGGAAAAGGCCCGCGCCGCAAAGGCGGGAACGGCTCCGGTGCCAACCGACCCGCAAAATGTGCCGACGCCTGGCAAACAGCCTTCCGGCCGCCACCACCAGCTCGAACGTCCGGTCAAGCGCAAGATCGCCAAGGGGCGGCTGGCGCTGGAGGCCCGGATCGATCTTCACGGCCTCATCCAGAGCGAGGCGCATGGCATGCTTCTGGATTTCCTCCTGCGCGCCCATGGCCGCGGGCTTCGCCATGTGCTTGTCATAACAGGCAAGGGCAGCTCCATGGGCAGCGAAGGGGCGCTCAAGCGCGCGGTACCGCTCTGGTTTTCCAAGCCGGAATTCCGATTTCTGATCTCCTCCTACGAGACGGCGGCGCAACATCATGGTGGCGACGGCGCGCTCTATATCCGCCTGTCGCGCCTGAAGGGGGACAAGCCTTGACCCCCTTCGGCGAAGCGGTGAGAAAGCTCAGGCTGCGCAAGGGCGTCTCGCAAAAGGAAATGGCGGCCGCGCTGAATGTGACGCCGGCTTATTTATCCGCCTTAGAACACGGAAAGCGCGGGACACCGACCTTTGATCTGCTGCAGCGCATCGCCGGATATTTCAACATCATCTGGGACGAAGCCGAGGAATTGTTCCTGTTGGCGCGCTTCTCCGACCCTCGCGTCGTCGTCGACACGTCGGGGCTTGCGCCTGAATATACGGCCTTCGTCAACCACTTGGCCGGCAAGATTCGCAATCTTGACGCAGCAACGATACAAGAGCTATCTCGAGTTCTCGAAAATGGCGGCAAATCAGGCTGAAAAGCGCCTCAATCCCCTGTTTTATACCTGATTTAGGGGCCTTCCGTTTGGAAGTTCGGGGTGAAACATCCTATATTCAGGGAAAGAAAAACCGCTGATTCGTCAGTGATCGGCGAGATTCTCTAAACACTGGAAAGACTTCAATAAAATGACCGATATATCCGTAACCGAAAACGGCGGTAACGCCGAGTATGGCGCAGACAGCATCAAGGTTCTGAAGGGCCTTGATGCCGTGCGCAAGCGACCCGGGATGTATATCGGTGACACGGATGACGGTTCAGGCCTGCATCACATGGTCTACGAAGTCGTCGACAACGCCATCGACGAGGCGTTGGGCGGCTATGCCGACATCGTCACGGTCACCCTCAATCCCGATGGTTCGGTGACGGTAACCGATAACGGCCGCGGCATCCCGACGGATATCCATACCGGCGAAGGCGTATCGGCCGCCGAAGTCATCATGACCCAGCTTCATGCCGGCGGTAAGTTCGACCAGAATTCCTACAAGGTCTCCGGCGGCTTGCACGGCGTCGGCGTTTCCGTCGTCAACGCACTGTCCGTCTGGTTGAAGCTGAAGATCCGCCGCCAGGGCAAGATCAACGAAATGAGCTTCACCCACGGCGTGGCCGATGCGCCGCTCAAGGAAACCGGCGATGCCGGCAATGAGACCGGCACCGAAGTCAGCTTCATGCCGAGCTCTGACACCTTCACCATGACGGAATTCGATTACGGCACGCTGGAGCATCGCCTGCGCGAGCTTGCTTTCCTGAATTCCGGCGTGCGCATCCTTTTGACCGACAAGCGTCATTCCGACATCAGGCAGGAAGAGATGCTCTATGACGGCGGCTTGGAAGCCTTCGTCGCCTATCTCGACCGCGCCAAGAAGCCGCTGGTCCAAAAGCCGGTGTCGATCCGCAGCGAGAAGGACGGCATCACTGTCGAAGTCGCCATGTGGTGGAACGACAGCTACCATGAAAACGTGCTCTGCTTCACCAACAACATCCCGCAGCGCGATGGCGGCACGCATATGGCCGGCTTCCGCGCCGCGCTGACGCGCCAGATCACCTCCTACGGCGAGTCATCCGGCATCACCAAGAAGGAAAAGGTGACGCTGACGGGTGACGATTGCCGCGAAGGCCTGACGGCTGTGCTGTCGGTCAAGGTTCCCGATCCGAAATTCTCCTCGCAGACCAAGGACAAGCTGGTTTCCTCGGAAGTCCGCCCGGTGGTCGAAAGCCTCGTAAACGAAGCGCTCGGCACCTGGCTCGAAGAGCATCCGTCCGATGCGAAGGTACTGGTCGGCAAGGTTGTCGAAGCCGCTGCCGCCCGCGAGGCCGCCCGCAAGGCGCGCGAGCTGACCCGGCGCAAGGGCGCTCTCGATATTGCCTCGCTGCCCGGCAAGCTCGCCGACTGCTCGGAACGCGATCCCGCCAAGTCCGAAGTCTTCCTCGTCGAGGGCGATTCGGCAGGCGGTTCAGCCAAGCAAGGCCGTTCGCGCGAAAATCAGGCGATCCTGCCGCTGCGCGGCAAGATTCTCAACGTCGAGCGCGCCCGTTTCGACAAGATGCTCTCGAGCCAGGAAATCGGCACGCTGATCACCGCACTCGGTACCGGCATCGGCAAGGACGAATTCAACGCCGACAAGCTGCGCTATCACAAGATCATCATCATGACGGATGCCGACGTTGACGGCGCCCATATCCGCACCCTGCTGCTGACTTTCTTCTTCCGGCAGATGCCCGATCTCATCGAACGCGGCCATCTCTATATTGCCCAGCCGCCGCTCTATAAGGTGACGCGCGGCAAATCGGTGCAATATCTGAAGGATGAGAAGGCGCTGGAAGAATATCTGATCGCGCAGGGTCTTGACGATGCGAGCCTCAGGCTTGGCAATGGCGAGGTGCGCGCAGGACAGGATCTGCGCGAGGTTATCTTCGATGCGCTGCGCCTGCGCACGCTGCTCGACAATCTGCATTCGCGCTACAACCGCGATGTCGTCGAACAGGCGGCGATTGCCGGCGCGCTCAATGCCGAACTGGTCAGCGATCGGGCGCGGGCCGCGGTGCTCGTTGATGACGTCGCCAAGCGGCTCGATATCATTGCCGAGGAAACCGAACGCGGCTGGACCGGCCTCGTGACGGATGAAGGCGGTTTGCGCTTCGAGCGCATGGTGCGCGGCGTCAAGGAAGTCGTGCTTCTCGACATGGCGCTGATCGGTTCGCAGGATGCACGCCTCATCGACCAGCTCGGCGTCCGGCTCAAGGAAACCTACGTCGTCCCGCCGAAGCTCGTGCGCCGCGATGGCGAAACCGAGATTTCCGGCCCGCGCAAACTGTTGGAAACGATCTTCACCGCCGGCCGCAAGGGTCTTACCATGCAGCGCTATAAGGGCCTTGGCGAAATGAATGCCGAGCAGCTCTGGGAAACGACACTGGATCCGAATGCGCGCTCGTTGTTGCAGGTCAGGGTCGCGGATGCGAACGATGCCGACGGCTTGTTTGCCCGGCTTATGGGCGATGAGGTCGAGCCCCGGCGCGAGTTCATTCAGGAAAATGCGCTAAGCGTCGCCAATCTCGACATCTGATCCCTGTCACAAGAAACAAAAAGGCCCGCCAGAACATCTGGCGGGCCTTTTCCATTGATATCAATTACTTGGCGATAAACGTGCCATTGAAGGCAACCTCGGAAAGCGGATTGCGATGGTTCGGCACTTCGCGCTCCCTCAGCTTTTCCGGCAGCTGGTTTTTGTCGCCGATCTTGCCGATCGCGACAGCGGTCTCGACGCGGAACCCTTCAGGAATACCGAGAACCTCGTAGGACTTCTCGACATGGAAGCCGCCCATGCCGTGGGCTGCATAGCCGGCTAGATGTGCCTGCATCGCCAGAAAGCCCCAGGCAGTGCCGGCATCGAAGGAGTGGCTGTAGCTGGGCTTCTGCTCGGCGGAACCGAGTTCGCCGCTATGGGTGCGCGAGATGACGAAGAGCAGCGCCGCAGCGGATTTCGCCCAGCCCTGGTTGAATTCGATCAGAAGATCGAGGAACTTGTTCCAGTTCTCCGAACCGCGCAGGGCATAGACGAAGCGCCAGGGCTGCAGGTTCGAAGCGGATGGCGCCCAATGGGCAGCCTCCAGAATGGTCAGCAGATCCTTTTCCGGCATGGTCTCGTTGGAATAGGCGCGCGGCGACCAGCGATCGAGGAAGATCTTATCGATCGGATACTGCGATTCGCGATTGTTGCTTGATGTCATTGGGGCTTCTTTCCATCAGTGGGAACCAGTTGCAGGTCTTTTTGCAGGGATTTCGTGGTTGGCCATCAACATATGAGGCGTGTCTATACTCGGCTCTCGTCGGCAGTCCAGATCACATCGAGCTCTTCGCGAAATGCAAAACGCTTGAGGTGATCGGCAACAACTGCCTGCATGCGTTCGAGATCCTCGGGCTTCTCAACACTTAGTGTCATGATCAGGTTGGTGGGATTGGCCGCCAGCCCAAGAGAGGCTTCGGCGTTGAAAGGCACCTTCCCGGCCGTTTCATTGAATTCCACCTCAAATCGGTGGCTCCAGTGCTTGCAGAGCTGCTGCAGATAGCGACTGGCATGCTCTGCTTTCACTGACGAGACGGATGCGGGCATGGGATGCTCCAGTAAACTTGAACAGAAGACACGTGTTTCCATACATAGATCCTTCCGCATTCGCCAGGTAGACAGACTGTTTCAAGTTTGCGTTATTTCGGCGAAATCCTGTTTCGCTATGCTGTCGCGGAAGAGAACACTCGCGACTGGAGACGCAACCTTGCTGGTGAACGGGAAATGGACTGAGGATTGGCAGCCGGTCCAGGCCAAGGATGAAAAGGGCGGCTTCGTCCGCCAGACCTCGAGTTTCCGCAGCTGGATAACACCCGACGGTCGACCGGGACCGACGGGCGAGCGCGGATTCAAGGCGGAGGCCGGCCGTTACCATCTTTATGTCGCGTTGATTTGCCCCTGGGCGTCGCGCACCCTGATCGGCCGCAAGCTGAAGGGTCTTGAGGATGTCATTTCCGTCTCGGTGGTCGAACCGGCGCTGACCAAGCAGGGCTGGCGTTTCGGAGATTATCCCGGCGCGACAGACGACCCTGTCAACGGCGCCACCCATATGCATGAGATCTACACCAAGGCCGATCCGCTCTTCACGGGCCGCGCCACCGTGCCGGTGCTTTGGGACAAGCGGACCGGCACGATCGTCAATAACGAATCATCAGATATCCTGCGTATGCTGAATGACGGTTTCGGCGATCTCGCCCAGAACGGCGTCGATCTTTATCCGGCCGGCAAGCGCGAGGATATAGACCGCTTCAACGCGCGGATCTATCCGGCCCTCAACAACGGCGTCTATCGCGCCGGCTTCGCGACGACGCAGGTTGCCTATGAGGAAGCCTTCCATGGCGTGTTCGAATGTCTCGATCAGGTTGAGGCCGAGCTGGAGGGCAGGGACTACCTCTTTACCGACCATCCGACCGAAAGCGATATCAGGCTGTTCGTCACCCTCGTCCGTTTCGATGTCGCCTATCACGGCCTCTTCAAGTGCAACCTCCGCAGGCTGTCGGATTATGCCAATCTCCGGTCCTTCTGCCGCCGCATGTTCGACTGGCCTGGGATCGCCGAGACGGTCAGCTTCGATCACATCAAGCGCGGCTACTATTCGGTGACGGCGCTCAATCCGAGCGGTATCGTGCCGCTCGGCCCTGCACTCGAAGAGCTGCTCTGATACTCGACCGCCCCCAAAAACCCGTCTAAGGTCCGCTCGTTTTGATGGAATTGGGAGGACCGTTATGAATGGGGAGGAGTTTCGGCGCTGGTCGGAAAAGGCGGCGAATTGGGGTGCGGATTATCGCGCATCGCTCCGGGACCGGCCCGTGCGGGCGCAGATGGCTCCCGGCGAAATATCCGCGCATATTGCCGATTCCCCACCGGAATCCGGCGAAGCGATGGAGGATATTTTCAAGGATTTCGAGGATATCCTCGTTCCCGGCATGACGCATTGGCAGCATCCGCGCTTCTTCGCCTATTTCCCCGCCAATGCCGCCCCGGTCTCGGTGATCGCCGAATATCTGGTCAGCGCCATCGCTGCCCAATGCATGCTTTGGCAGACCTCGCCTTCCGCCACCGAGTTGGAGACCAAGGTGGTCGACTGGCTGCGTCAAGCCCTCGGCCTGCCTGACAGTTTCACCGGCGTCATCCAGGATTCGGCTTCAACCGCAACTCTTGCCGCCGTTCTGGTCATGCGCGAGCGGGCGCTGGACTGGCATGGCAACAGCCACGGACTTGCTGCAAACAAGGCGGTGCGGATCTATTCGACCGATCAGGTCCATACGTCAATCGACCGCGCCATCTGGATTTCCGGCGTCGGCGCGGAGAACCTGGTGCGCATCCCCTCCGCCGGTCCGAACAAGGCCATGGATCCTCAGGCGCTTGCCGCTGCGATAGAGCAAGACCGCGCCGCCGGATTGCTGCCGGCCGGTGTTATCGCCTGCGTTGGTGGCACCAGCGTCGGCGCCTGCGATGACATCGCTGCTGTCGTCGATGTGGCGCATGCCCACGGACTTTACGTGCATGTCGATGCCGCCTGGGCGGGCTCCGCCATGATCTGCCCGGAATTCCGTGAGCTGTGGCAAGGCGTCGAGCGGGCCGATTCCATCGTCTTCAATCCGCATAAATGGCTTGGCGCGCAATTCGATTGCTCCGTCCAGTTCGTTCGCGAACCGGAAACGCTGGTGCGGACGCTGGCGATCCAGCCCGAATATCTGCGTACCCATGGCCATGACGGCATCATCAACTATTCGGAATGGTCGGTGCCGCTTGGCCGGCGCTTCCGCGCGTTGAAGCTCTGGTTCCTGCTGCGCTATCACGGCCTGGAAGGGCTGCGGGGGATGATCCGCAATCACGTCGCATGGTCGCAGAATCTGGCTAAGCGCCTGGCGGCCGAACCCGATTTTGAGATTGTCACCCAGCCGTTTCTGTCGTTGTTTTCGTTCGATCACAAGGCGCCTACGGGCGCCGATCAGGAAAGCCATACGCAGCGCCTGATTGCCGCGATCAACAATGACGGCCGCATCTATCTGACGCAGACCCGCGTTGCCGGCCGCCTGGTCATTCGCTTTCAGGCCGGACAGTTCGAAGCGACAGCGGAAGATATCGATACGGCTTTTGCTGTCATCGTCGAAATCGCCAGAGCATTGCCCCCGGTCTAGAAAAACTGTTGTTCCCACGCGGAACGCGGGAGCATGCTATGCTCTGAAATCGATTGATGACACTGGTAAATAATTCGTTCATATATGGTGTCACCAATCTTGGCTTTGAAAGCAATCTCGTCTTTGAAAAATGCAGGGAAGGAAAATCCATGAAATTGTTGCGTGTAGGGCAAGCCGGAAAGGAAAAGCCGGCACTTCTAGATAGCGACGGCAAGATCCGCGATCTCTCCGCGCATGTCGCCGATATTGGTGGAGAGGCCATTTCGCCGGCTGGTCTCGCAAAGATCGCCGCTCTCGATCCGAAGAGCCTGCCGGAACTGGCGGAAGGCCGCATCGGCGCCTGTGTCGCCGGCACCGGCAAATTCATCTGCATCGGTCTGAACTTTTCCGACCATGCCGCGGAAACCGGTGCCACCGTGCCGCCGGAGCCGATCATCTTCATGAAGGCAAGCTCGGCCATCGTCGGCCCGAATGACAACGTGCTGATCCCGCGCGGCTCGGAAAAGACCGATTGGGAAGTCGAGCTCGGCGTCGTCATCGGCAAAAAGGCGAAATATGTCAGTGAAGCCGATGCTCTCGATTATGTCGCCGGCTATTGCGTTTCGCACGATGTTTCCGAGCGCGCTTTCCAGACGGAACGTTCGGGACAATGGACCAAGGGCAAGTCCTGCGACACCTTCGGTCCGATCGGCCCGTGGCTGGTTACGAAGGACGAGGTTGCCGATCCGCAGAACCTCGGGATGTGGCTGAAGGTCAACGGGAAGACGATGCAGAACGGCTCGACCAAGACCATGGTCTATGGTGTTGCCTACCTCGTATCCTATCTCAGCCAGTTCATGTCGCTGCATCCGGGTGACGTCATCTCCACCGGCACGCCTCCCGGCGTCGGCATGGGCATGAAGCCACCGCAATATCTGAAGCCGGGCGATGTCGTCGAACTCGGCATGGAAGGCCTCGGCACGCAGCGCCAGACCTTCCTCGCAGACGCATGAGGCCTTGAGGCTCAGGAACTTTAATCTTTTGAGATCATTGTTGATGCCGGAGAAGCGATTCTCCGGCGTTTTTATAGGTAAAACTCTCTGCAGTTATGTTGCCCCCCAGCAAAAACTGCTAGACTGGTTAGTAAGAGCTTAAAGGATGGAGATTGCGCCTGAGGAGCCGCAATCATCCTGCTGCGCAGCGCAACCGGAGGAGCGCCGCAATGAAAGCAGCGACATATGAGGCGCATGAGCTTTTGAAAATCCATGTGATTTGCAAGTTCGCGCGCCGGCATCTCGAAAGGTGACGCCCCCAAATGTTTTATCAGTTTTACGAACTCAATCATGCCGCCCTCGCACCCTTCCGCGCCGCTGCCGACATGATGCGCCTGGCCTCTGCCAATCCCCTTAATCCGCTGTCGCATACCATGCTTGGCCGCACGTTGACGGCAAGCCTCGAAGTCTTCGAGCGCACGACCAGGCGCTATGGCAAGCCGGAATTCGGGCTTCATGAGACGGCGATCGACGGCAAGCCGGTTTCGGTGCACGAAAAGATCGCCTGGAAGAAGCCGTTCTGCAATCTCATCCATTTCGAGCGCAGCCTGCCCGCCGGTCACGGCATCGATCCGCGCATCCTGATCGTCGCGCCGATCTCGGGCCACTATGCGACACTGCTGCGCGGGACCGTGGAAGCCCTTCTGCCGGGCGCCGATATCTACATCACCGACTGGATCGATGCCCGCATGGTGCCCATGACCGAAGGCACCTTCGATCTGGAGGATTATATCGATTACGTCATCGAGATGCTGCACCATCTCGGGCCGGACACGCATGTCGTTGCCGTCTGTCAGCCGTCCGTGCCGGTTCTCGCGGCCGTTGCGGTGATGGAGGCGGCTGGCGATCCTCTGGTGCCGGCGTCGATGACGCTGATGGGCGGCCCGATCGATACGCGCATCAATCCGACGGCGGTCAACCAGCTGGCCAAGGACAGGCCGCTCGAATGGTTTGCCGACAATGTCATCATGAATGTCCCCTGGCCGCAGCCGGGCTTCATGCGGCCCGTCTATCCCGGCTTCCTGCAGCTTTCCGGCTTCATGTCGATGAACCTCGATCGGCACATGATCGCCCACAAGGACTTCTTCGTGCATCTCGTCAAGAACGACGGCGAGCCGGCGGAGAAGCACCGCGATTTCTATGATGAATACCTGGCTGTCATGGATCTGACCGCGGAATTCTATCTTCAGACCGTGGACCAGGTGTTCATCAAGCATGCGCTGCCCAAGGGCGAACTCATGCATCGCGGCCGGCCAGTCGATCCTTCGGTGATCCGGAATGTCGCGCTGCTGACCGTCGAGGGCGAGAATGACGATATCTCCGGCGTCGGCCAGACGATGGCGGCGCAGACTATCTGCACCGGCATCCCCGATCATATGCGCATGCATTATCTGCAGCCGGACGTCGGCCATTACGGTGTCTTCAACGGCTCGCGCTTCCGCCGCGAGATTGCGCCGCGCATTTTAGCCTTTGCCCGCGAGCATGCCCGCACTGGCCGGCTGGTCGTCAAGCGGGTGATCAAGGGCGGGAAATCCGCCTGAGGAGCATGATCCAAAAACGGCGCAGCGCTTTTTGGATGAGCTCATGCAAAATCAAATAGCTAGAGCGTGATGACGTCCGAAAAGAACGTCATAACGCTCTGGCAGCGCAAATTATTAGCTTTTGTTGAATTATCCGCGCGGATTCAAGGGCTTGTCCGATTCCGCCTGAAGATGCCATTGAAGGCTCACGAAGAGGTTACCATCTCGATTCCAGCGGTTTCGAAGATGATCGGGCCGTTTACCGCGCCGCGCGTCCTTGGAACGCGCTGAGATGCAGTAGAGCTTTAAAAAATGCGCAGAAGCCTTTCCGTCGATCGGTGTTGGTCGAGGGGCGATGCGCCGTGCGAGGATACCTCACGATGAACCAATCTGCATTGCTACGCCCGGATTGGACTCCGGCTACTATTGCCCTGATGGTGCTTGGCTTCGTGGTCTTTTGGCCACTGGGCTTTGCCATGCTCGCCTATATTCTCTTCGGGGAACGTTTGCGGGATTTCAAAAGGGATGTGAATGAAAGGGCCGACGGAATGTTTGCCGGCTGCGGCCGCCATCGCGGCCGTCACCGTCATTCCTTCTCCACCGGCAACGTCGCCTTCGACGACTGGCGCAAGGCGGAACTTGAGCGCCTCGAGCAGGAGCGCCGCAAGCTGGACGAGATGCGCGCCGAATTCGACAGCTACGTCCGCGAGCTGCGCCGCGCCAAGGATCAGGACGAGTTCGACCGCTTCATGCGCGAGCGCAACAGCGTCAAGCGCAATGACAACAATGGCGGTCCGGCGACCGAATTCCAGACGCCGTGACCGAGGCCCTGTAACGCAATCGAAACCGGCATCCGGCGATGCCGGTTTTTCTTTGCCAGATATCAGCCCGAATCGTATAAAACTGCCTTCCATGTTTCCGCTTCTATCCAGATCCCGCAGAGCGTCTGCCGAACCACCCGCGCCGGAAACGCGCACCCTGAACATCGCCGGCCGTCTGATGCCGCTGACGATACGCCAGCATGAGCGGGCGACGCGCATCACGCTTCGGATCGAGCCAGGCGGACGCTCGCTGAAGATGACCATTCCGCGCGGTCTTGCGGCACGCGAGGTCAATGCCTTCCTCGACCGGCATCAGGGCTGGCTTTTGACAAAGCTCGCCAAATTCACGACAGACAGCAGCCTGCGTAGCGGCAGCGAAATCCTTCTGCGCGGCGTGCGCCACCGGATCGAGCACACAGGTACCCTGCGCGGTCTCACCGAAGCCATCATCGTGGACGGCCAGCCGGTGCTGCGTGTCAGCGGTCTGCCGGAACATGCCGGCCGCCGCATCGCGACTTTCCTGAAGAAGGAGGCACGCGCCGATCTCGAAAAGCTCGTGGCGGTGCACGCCGGAACGATCCGCGCGCCTGTCTCCTCCATCACCATGAAGGACACCCGCAGCCGTTGGGGCTCTTGCTCTTCCCAGGGAAACCTCAGCTTCTCCTGGCGCATCGTCATGGCGCCGCCGCTGGTCATCGACTATCTCGCCGCCCATGAGGTCGCGCACTTAAGAGAAATGAACCACGGCCCGCGCTTCTGGGCGCTCTGCCGCAAGCTCTGCCCCGATATGGACGAAGCCAAGGCCTGGCTGAAGCGCCATGGCAGCCAGCTGCACGCGATCGATTTTGATTGAGCAAGCCGTTATCGGCTAAAGGCTTCTGGCCCCTTTCGCGTGATGTGGCTCATTCGGGTGCAGCGATGCGAATCGGCCGTGTGCCGATCGGAGCGCCGGTTGCACGGTCGATCATGACGGGATCGATCTCCGTCCCGGTCTCGGCGTCGAAGAACCGGGTTACACCGTCTGCATTGCGGTGCTTTCGCCCCCACGCGCCGATCGCAAACAGGACAGGCAGGAAGTCCTGGCCCGCTGCAGTCAATATGTACTCATCCCGCGGCGGCCGCTCCGAATAGCGGCGCTTCTCCAGCAGCCCGTCCTCCGTAAGCGCCGCAAGCCGACGGGTCAGGATCGTCGGGGCGATGCTGAGGCTCTTGCGGAATTCATCGAATCGGGTGAGCCCGGCATGGGCGTCCCTTAGGATCAGCATGCTCCATGCGTCCCCCACCAGCGCGAGGCTGCGGGCAATCAGGCATGATTGGTCTGAAAGATTCTGCATGTTAGTATCTTTTTGATAGTGACTTAGTTTCGAAATGATAGTAACTTAGTTTTCATCGATGTTCCACGATAAAAATGAAAGCTGAGACAGATGAGCGGTAAAGAACGCGGCGTCGCCCTGGTTACAGGCGCTTCCTCCGGCATTGGGCTGGCAACTGCACGAGCGCTGCGGCGCAATGGTTACCAGGTGTTCGGAACCAGCCGCAAGCCGATGGCCGACACCTCCCATGGCGTGACGATGCTGGTTTGCGACGTCACTGACGATCGTTCGGTACAGAGTGTGGTGGAAGATGTTGTGATCCGTGCAGGACGAATCGATCTTCTCGTCAACAATGCCGGGATCGGGTTGCTCGGAGGTGCCGAGGAGTCTTCTGCCGTACAGGCAAAGGCTCTGTTCGATGTGAATGTCTTCGGCGTCGTGCGTCTGACGAATGCGGTGCTGCCCATTATGAGACGCCAGCGAAAGGGCAGGATCATCAACATGAGCTCCATCCTTGGTCTCATACCCGCCCCCTTCAACGCCCTCTATGCATCGACCAAGCATGCGATCGAGGGCTATTCGGAATCGCTCGACCACGAGGTGCGAACGCAAGGCATTCGCGTCGTGCTGGTTGAGCCTGGCGTCACCCGCACGTCTTTCGAGGAAAATCTCACGCGTGCTGATCAGCCGCTTCCCATCTACGACACCATTCGCACCGATGCGGAAAAGCTGATGCGGGAGATCGTCGAGACGGGAGATGCACCGGAGATCGTCGCCGACATGCTCGTTAAGGCGGCCAATGCGGCATCACCGAAGAGACGTTACACCGCAGGAAAGATGGCAGGCCAGGTCCGCTTCATACGCCGCTTCCTGCCCGAGTCATTCGTCGACAAAAATCTTCGGAAGTTCAACAGGCTTCCGGCCTGAGCCGCTAGCGCCGCAACCTTAGGAAAAGAAGTCAGTATCATGAAGGCATTCCTGATCGATCGCTATGCGAAAGGCGCTGCTCTGCGCTTGGGCGAAGTCCCCGAGCCGGAGTTGCGGGAAGACGAAGTTTTGGTCCGGATCCATGCTGCCAGCGTAAACCCGGTGGATGCCAAGATCAGGGACGGCGAGTTCAAACTTGTGCTGCCATACCGCCTGCCGCTGATCCTGGGCAATGACGCGGCAGGCGTCGTGGTTCGGGTCGGATCTAAAGTCCGGAAATTCAAAACCGGCGACGAAGTCTATGGGCGCCCGGCCAAGGACCGCATCGGCACATTCGCGGAGTTCATTGCGATCAACGAGGCCGACGTTGCGATGAAGCCGAAGAACCTGACAATGGAAGAGGCGGCATCGGTGCCGCTCGTCGCCCTGACCGCCTGGCAGGCGCTTGTCGACCGGGCAAACCTGAAGAAGGGGCAGAAGATTCTGATCCATGCCGGCTCGGGCGGTGTCGGGGCGATTGCCATCCAGCTTGCCAAACATATCGGTGCGACCGTGGCGACGACGACAAGCACAGCCAATGTCGATCTGGTCAGAAGTCTCGGAGCGGATGTCGTCGTCGACTACAAGAAGGACGATTTCGAAAACGTCCTGCAGGGGTATGATGTAGTGCTGAACAGCCTTGGCAAGGATACGCTGGAAAAATCACTCCGCGTTCTGAAGCCGGGTGGGAAGCTGATCTCGATCTCCGGTCCGCCAGATCCGGAGTTTGCCAGGGAAAGCGGTTCCGGCTGGCTGCTTCGGCAAGCCATGCGCCTGCTGAGCTTTAGCATCCGTAGAAAATCCAAGCGCCATCGCGTCAGCTATTCGTTCCTCTTCATGAAGCCGAGCGGCGGGCAGCTCGAGCAGATCGCCTCATTGATCGAGGCAGGAGCCATACGACCTGTCGTCGATCGGGTCTTTCCGTTCGAAAAGACCAACGAGGCGCTGGCCTACGTCGAGACAGGCCGTGCTCGGGGCAAGGTCGTCATCGCGGTGCGGTGAGGACTTTTGCCTCATGAAGGCCATTGCATAGGTTTCAGGCCAAAGAGCACTGTTGCCCGCCGTCGCCTTCGGCAGCGCAAAATTCCCCCGCCTGTCGCCTTTAGGCTCGACTCTTTTGAAATTTCGTGTCACTCCGCTGCCATGAACCCCGATGTCAAAATTTGCGGTCTGAAGACGCCGGAAGCGGTGGATCGTGCGCTTGCGCGCGGCGCCACCCATATCGGCTTCATCTTCTTCGAGAAGAGCCCACGCTATATCGAGCCCGATCTGGCCGGCCGTCTGGCCGAGCGCGCTCGCGGCAAGGCAAAGATTGTTGCCGTCACGGTCAATCCCACCAATGACGATCTCGATGAGATCATGTCGCTGGTGCAGCCGGATATATTGCAGCTCCACGGCAATGAAAGCCCGGAGCGTGTCTTGACGATCAAAGCGGTCTATAATGTCTCCGTCATGAAGGCCATGTCGGTGCGTGACGCCGACGATCTGAAGCGGGTCGAATCCTATATCGGCATTGCCGACCGCTTCCTGTTCGATGCCAAGCCGCCTGTCGGCTCGGAGCTGCCGGGTGGAAACGGCGTGTCCTTCGATTGGGGCCTGATGAGCTGGCTCGACGATCGGGTCGACTACATGCTGTCCGGCGGCGTCAACAAGGATAATGTCGCGCTCGCGCTGGCATCCACCAAGGCCACGGGCATCGATCTTTCCTCCGCCGTCGAAAGCGCGCCGGGTGTGAAGGATCTGGGTAAGATCGACCAGTTTTTCGACGCATTTGCAGAAGCATGTCTGCCGGAACCGGCAGCAGGGAGTAGAGAGTGAACCAGACGCCAAAACTGAATTCCTTCCGCGCCGGCCCCGATGAGGACGGCCGTTTCGGCATTTACGGCGGTCGTTTCGTTGCCGAAACGTTGATGCCGCTGATCCTGGATTTGCAGGAGGAATGGAACAAGGCGAAGAACGATCCGGCCTTCCAGGCGGAATTGAAATCTCTCGGCACGCATTATATCGGCCGCCCGAGCCCGCTTTACTTTGCCGAGCGCCTGACGGCCGAACTTGGCGGCGCGAAGATCTATTTCAAGCGCGAAGAGCTGAACCACACCGGGTCCCATAAGATCAACAACTGCATCGGCCAGATCCTGCTGGCCAAGCGCATGGGCAAGACCCGCATCATCGCCGAAACCGGCGCCGGCCAGCATGGCGTCGCTTCCGCGACCGTTGCCGCCCGTTTTGGCCTGCCCTGCGTCGTCTACATGGGCGCGACCGATGTCGAGCGGCAGGCGCCGAACGTCTTCCGCATGAAGCTTCTTGGCGCCGAGGTCATTCCGGTAACGGCCGGCAGCGGCACGCTGAAGGATGCCATGAACGAAGCCCTTCGCGATTGGGTCACCAATGTCGACGACACCTATTACCTGATCGGAACGGCCGCCGGCCCGCATCCCTATCCGGAAATGGTTCGGGATTTCCAGGCTGTGATCGGCACGGAAGCCAAGCAGCAGATGCTGGAAGCCGAAGGGCGCCTGCCGGATCTCGTTATCGCGGCCGTCGGCGGCGGTTCGAATGCGATCGGCATCTTCCATCCCTTCCTCGATGATGAAGGCGTCAAGATCGTCGGCGTCGAAGCCGGCGGCAAGGGCCTTGAGGGCGACGAGCATTGCGCCTCGATCACCGCGGGCTCGCCCGGCGTGCTGCACGGCAACCGCACCTACCTGCTGCAGGACGATGACGGCCAGATCAAAGAGGGACATTCGATTTCGGCCGGCCTCGACTATCCCGGCATCGGCCCGGAACATTCCTGGCTGAACGATATCGGTCGCGCCGAATATGTGCCGATCATGGACCATGAGGCGCTGGAAGCCTTTCAGACGCTGACGCGCCTCGAGGGCATCATTCCGGCACTGGAGCCGAGCCACGCCCTCGCCGAAGTCATCAAGCGCGCCCCGAAGATGGGCAAGGACGAGATCATCCTGATGAACCTCTCCGGCCGCGGCGACAAGGACATCTTCACCGTCGCCAAGATTCTGGGAATGTGAGTTAGACGCCATGACCGCACGTATGGACAAACGCTTCGCCGCTCTGAAGGCTGAAGGCCGCCCGGCACTCGTCACCTATTTCATGGGTGGCGATCCCGATTACGACACCTCGCTCGGCATCATGAAGGCGCTGCCAGAAGCCGGTGCCGACGTCATCGAGCTCGGCATGCCCTTTTCCGATCCCATGGCCGACGGCCCGGCGATACAGCTTGCCGGCCAGCGCGCCTTGAAGGCCGGCCAGACGCTGAAGAAGACGCTGCAGCTCGCCGCCGATTTCCGTAAGGTGGATGCCGATACGCCGATCGTGATGATGGGCTATTACAATCCGATCTATATTTACGGCGTCGAAAAGTTCCTCGATGACGCCCTTGTCGCCGGCGTCGATGGCCTGATCGTCGTCGACCTGCCGCCGGAAATGGACGACGAACTCTGCATTCCCGCCATCAGGAAGGGCATCAACTTCATCCGTCTGGCGACGCCGACCACCGATGACAAGCGCCTGCCGACCGTTTTGAAGAACACGTCCGGTTTCGTCTATTACGTCTCGATGAACGGCATCACCGGTTCGGCTCTGCCGGATCCGTCGCTGGTGTCGGGCGCAGTTAAGCGTATCAAACAGCACACCGACCTGCCGATCTGCGTTGGCTTCGGCGTCAAAACGGCAGAGCATGCCAAGGTAATCGGCGGCTCCGCAGACGGCGTGGTCGTCGGCACCGCCATCGTCAACCAGATCGCCACCAGCCTCACCAAGGATGGCAAGGCCAGCGCCGACACCATCCAGGCCGTCGCAACGCTTGTCCGGGGCCTGTCGACGGGAACCCGCTCGGCACGCCTTGTTGCCGCCGAATAGTTTCCCCATATAGGCCTGTCTTCAAATCGTTGCGAATTGAAGACATGGCCTATGGGCATTAAGTGACGACTACGATATCGATTGATATGGTCGATTAGGAGTTTCGAATTGAACTGGATCACGAATTACGTTCGCCCACGGATCAACTCCATGCTGGGCCGTCGCGAAATTTCGGAGAATCTCTGGATCAAGTGCCCGGAGACCGGCGAAATGGTCTTCCACAAGGATCTTGAGGACAACAAGTGGGTCATCCCCGCTTCCGGCTTCCATATGAAGATGCCGGCCAAGGCGCGCCTTGCCGATCTCTTCGACAATGGCGAGTATGAAGCCCTGCCGCAGCCGAAGGTCGCGCAGGACCCGCTGAAGTTCCGCGATTCGAAGAAATATACCGACCGTCTGAAGGACAGCCGCATCAAGACCGAGCAGGAAGACACGATCCTTGCCGGCGTCGGCAAGGTTCGCGGCGTCAAGCTCGTTGCCGTCGTGCATGAGTTCAATTTCATGGGCGGTTCGCTCGGCATCGCTGCCGGCGAGGCCATCGTCAAGGCATTCGAGCGGGCGATTTCAGAGAAATGCCCGCTGGTCATGTTCCCGGCTTCGGGTGGCGCGCGCATGCAGGAAGGCATCCTGTCGCTGATGCAGCTGCCGCGCACCACGGTTGTCGTCGACATGCTGAAGGAAGCCGGCCAGCCCTATATCGTCGTTCTGACCAATCCGACGACCGGCGGCGTTACCGCCTCCTACGCCATGCTGGGCGATATTCATCTGGCCGAGCCGGGCGCGGAAATCTGCTTTGCCGGCAAGCGCGTCATCGAGCAGACGATCCGCGAAAAGCTGCCGGAAGGCTTCCAGACCTCGGAATACCTGCTGGAACACGGCATGGTGGACATGGTCATCAAGCGTCACGACATTCCGGATACCCTGGCCACGCTCCTGAAGATCCTGACCAAGGCGCCGGCAAACGACGTGTCCGCCAAGAGCAAGAATGGTGCTGCGCTGGCGATAGCGGCGAGCGCCTGATATCATCGATGGCGGAGGTGCGGGATGACGGCTATGGATCAATCCGCAATGAGCGAGGCAGCACGGGAGATTGACAAGCTGATGGGGCTGCACCCCAAGGGCTTCGATCTCTCCCTGGAGAGAATAACCCGGCTGCTCGATATCCTCGGTAACCCTCATAGGAAATTGCCCCCGGTGATCCATGTCGCCGGCACCAACGGCAAGGGATCGGTGACGGCCTTCTGCCGCGCGCTGCTCGAAGCCGGCGGTTACAGCGTCCACGTTCACACCTCGCCGCATCTCGTCAATTGGCACGAGCGCTACCGCATGGGCGTCAAGGGTGGCCGCGGCAAGCTTGTCGACGACGCCGTGTTCGCTGATGTGCTGCGGCGCATCGCTGATGCCAATGGCGGCCAGAAAATCACGGTCTTCGAGATCCTGACGGCAGCGACCTTCATCCTCTTTGCCGAGCATCCGGCCGATGCCGCCGTCATCGAAGTCGGCCTCGGCGGCCGTTTTGATGCCACCAACGTCATTTCCGATCCGGCCGTGTCGGTCATCATGCCGATTTCGCTCGATCACCAGCCCTATCTCGGCGATCGCGTCGAGCTGATTGCGGCCGAGAAGGCTGGCATTATGAAATCAGGCCATCCTGTTGTCATCGGCCACCAGGAATATGATGCGGCGCTCGACGTGCTGATATCGACGGCCGAGCGGCTGCGTTGTCCGACGGCCGTTTTCGGCCAGGATTTTTCCGCCCACGAAGAATATGGCAAGCTGGTCTATCAGGACGAGTTCGGCCTCGCCGATCTGCCGCTGCCGCGCCTGCCGGGCCGCCATCAATATGCCAATGCCGCCGCCGCCATCCGCGCCGTCAAGGCCGCCGGTTTCGTCGTCACCGAAACGATGATGGAAAAGGCGATGACCTCGGTCGAATGGCCGGGCCGCCTGCAGCGGTTGACGGAAGGCAATCTGATGTCGCATGCACCCGAAGGCGCGGAGATCTGGGTTGATGGTGGCCATAATCCCGGCGCCGGCGAAGTCATCGCCGAAGCCATGGCCAATTTCGAGGAGCGCCAGCCGCGCCCTCTGTTCCTGATTATCGGCATGATCAACACCAAGGATCCGGTCGGTTATTTCAAGGCCTTCGCCGGTCTTGCGGAAAAGGTCTATTGCGTGCCGATCCGCGCCAGCGACGCGATGATCGATCCGGTCATTCTGGCGAACGCGGCCTATGATGCCGGCCTGGTGGCGGAACCGATGTCTGATGTCGGCGAGGCGCTGGATGCGATCAAGGCCTTCGTCGTGCCGAATTCACACGCTCCGCGCATTTTGATCGGTGGATCCCTCTATCTGGTCGGCGACGTTCTTGCCGATAACGGCACGCCGCCCCGATAAATTGGATCAGGATCAATAAAAAAGCCCGGTCGAGCCGGGCTTTTTTTTATCTATTCAGTCGATACCTATCAGGATGCGCTGGAAATCCAGCTCTGCAGGGCGGTCTTCGGAGCGGCGCCGACCTTGATGTCAGCCACTTCGCCGCCCTTGAACATGGCAAGCGTCGGGATCGAGCGAACGCCGAACTGGGCGGCCAGTTCCGGATTTTCGTCGATATTGAGCTTGGCGACCTTGACCTTGCCTTCAAACTGTACGGCGAGCTCTTCCAAAGCCGGAGCGATCATCTTGCACGGACCGCACCATTCGGCCCAGAAATCAACGACGACGGGCTCTGCGGACTGCAGGACTTCAGCAGTGAAGTTGGAAGTATCGACTTTAACGGTAGCCATAGGCTGCTCCTTTACCAGGATTTGCGGTTGCTATGTATGTGAGGGGGCGGCGCCTGAATTTCAATGTCCGATATTTCACTTTGTCTGGAGCTCCGCAAGCGCCAATGCAAGGGCGTCGTCGGACAGCGTATAGATCGAAGCGTTTTCGGTATAGACCAGCAGGCAATCGACGCGTTTTCCCGGATAGAGCGGCGAAAGGATGGAGCGGTAGATAGCAAGCTGCGCTTTGTGCGCGAAGGGAATGTCCCGCTCACTGCCCGGGGGCACGCGATTCGTCTTGTAGTCCAGGATGACGATGCGGTCGTCGAGTACCGCCAGGCGGTCGATGCGGCCCGAGACGGCATAGGACTGGCTGCCGAGCGTCAACGTGCCCATGATCGAGACTTCGGCCTGGGCATGCGCGCTGAAGGTGCCTTGCAGGTCCGGGTGCGAGAGTAGCGCCATGACGGAGCCGATCAATGCTTCCCGCTCGGCCTGGGGCCAGAAGCGCGCGGCGCGCTCGGCGTAGCGCCGCGCCGCGTCGGCGCGATCCTCCGGCGCGATATCAGGCAGTGTCTGCAGCATGCGGTGGATGAAGCGGCCCTTCTGCAGAGCGTGGTCAGACTTCGCCTTCTCGCCGAAAAGCGCCGAAGTGACGAGCAGATTGTCGGCCTCATCGTCGATGACGGTGCCGACCCCAGAGGGGCTGAGTGGTCGGGGAAGGTTCCTCTGCGGTGGCAGCGGTCGGCTGAGTCCCGCAGGCAAGCCCGCGCGCTCCATCAGTTTCTCCGGCTCCGGCATGATTTCGAAATCGAGCTTCACTTGCGCAATTCGCCAGCTCAAGCCCTGCCAGTCACCATCAGCGCCGGAGAAAGTCCGCAACGTACAATGCTGCTCGTCCTGGCGCAGCGCCGCCGAAATCATCGCATGCCATGTATCGCTGTTTTCACGGATGCCGCGGTAGCCGCAGATGATCAGCCGGTCGGCAGCGCGCGTCATGCCGACATAGAGCAGGCGACGATATTCTTCCTCGGTCAGAGACTGAAGCCGCGCCGTATCGGCCTGCGTCAGCGAATTGGCAAGCGCGGAGACCGGCACCCAGACCGGCAGCGGGATCTGGTCCTTGCCGGTTTCGATCAGCCGCATCTTCGGCAGATGCGTATGGGTAAAGGCCTTGCCGCCGCCGTCGACGAGGAAGACGATCGGTGCCTCCAGCCCCTTCGAGGCATGCACCGTCATGATCCGCACTTCGTTGCGGCCCTTGTCCTGCTCGCGCTTGACGGTCGGTGCTTCCAGCTCCAGCGTCGAGATGAAGGATTGCAGGCCGGGCAGGCCGCCCGTCTCGTGATCCAGCGCGAAGGTCAGGAATTCGTCGAGGATGTCGCTGACCTCGGTGCCGAGTCGCGCCAGAAACTGCCGCCGGCCGCCGAAGCTGCCGAGCACGCGAGCGTAGAAGTCATGCACCGCCAGGCTTTTCGACAAAGCAAGGAAGGTCTTCAGCTGTTCGACGGCCCGGCTAAAGCGGTCATGGCCGTCTTCGGCGAACCGTTGCAGATGGCTCCAGACGCTCTCGTGGTCATCACGATAGGCCGCGACCGCGAAGACATCCTCTTCGCTGAGGTCGAACAACGGGCTTTTCAGCAGGGCGCAAAGCGAAAGATCGTCTTCCGGCAACAGCAGGAAGCGGCCGAGCGCCAGGAGATCCTGAATGGCGATATGGCTGGTCAACACCAGCCGGTCGGCACCGGCGACGGGAATGTTGCCGCGCCGTTTCAGGGCGCGGGTCAGCGCGTTGACGAAGCTGTCGCGCTTGCGCACCAGCACGAGAATGTCGCCGGCTTCGATGAAGCGGGCCTTGCCTTTTTCGATGATCGTCTCTCGCCCGATGAGGTTGCCGATCGTCTGCGCCATCCGCCGCGCCAGGATGGCGGGCGGTGCGCTTTCCGGCGTCGAATCGAAAGGTGCCGTCCAGTCCTCCTCCTTGGCAGCCGGCTCCGGCGCGATCATCTCCCAGAGATCGACGGCGCCCGGATGGCCGATGCGGCTGGAGCGGTGCACCACCGGCTCGTTGACGGCGCTGAGCCCCCTAGCGTTCTCCGGACTGGTGAAGATATGGTCGACGGCGCCGAGCACATCGGCCGTCGAACGGAAGGACAGCGGCAGCCGAATCGACGAGAACCGCAGGCCGCTGGCATCGACCCGTCGGCGGGTGCGATCGCTTTCCTCGGAAAAGCGCTCCGGCCGCGCGCCCTGGAACGAATAGATCGATTGCTTCTCGTCGCCGACGGCAAAGATCGTCCGCAGCGTCGGCCGCGCGCTTTCGCCGGCGAAGAAATCCTCCGCCAGCGACTGGATGACGCTCCACTGGATCGGGCTGGTATCCTGTGCCTCATCGACAAGGATGTGGTCGATACCCTTATCCAGCTTATAGTGAATCCATGGCCCGACGCCCTTCTTGTTGAGAAGGTCCGCCGTGCGGGTGATGAGATCCTCGAAATCCAGCTGGCTGCGCCGCTTCTTCAGCTCCTCATAGTCTCGGTTCAGCCGGTCGGCGAGGATAAGGGCAGCGCGGGTCGCCCGGTACATCCGCATCAGTTTCAGCCGGTCGCGGCAGGCAACGACATGAGCGCGTGCCGCCGCCACTGCATCGGAAAGTGCCGGAGCGTCCGCCAGCATCGCCTTCACAAAAAACTGGCTGTCCGATTTCGGTTCGCCTTTCGCGGTCAGCATGACCTTTTCGAGTATCTCGGCGCGGGCGATAGCATCCGCCTCGCGTTTGGCGAGGCGCAGCGCATAAGCGATCTCCTGTGCTTTTGCACCGCCCTTCTGATCGGCGAGCGTGAGATAGAGCTCCAGCGTCGCACCGAAGAGGCCGGGAAGCGGCCAGTACTGTTCCGCAATGCCGGCTTCCGTGTCGTCGGCGGAAAGTCCGAGCCGCGCCAGCAGCGTCGCTTCAAGGCCGCCCTGTCGCTCTGCTGCTTCGGTAAAGCGGCGGATGGCGTTGCGTTTGGCGACGATATCGCCGAGCAGCGTTTCCAGGCCCGATTCATCGCCGAGATCGAGCACATAGGCAAAGGCTTGTGCCAGCTCGGCATCGCCGTGCGGCGTCGCGGAGGCCAGCAGCGCGCGGCGCGCATCCTCGAGTAGGGTCGCCGCCGCACGGTCGTCGAGAACGGAGAAATGCCCGGCGACATTCGCCTCGAGCGGGAATTGATGCAGCAAGGCCTCGCAAAAGGCATGGATCGTCTGGATCTTCAACCCGCCCGGCGTCTCCAGCGCCTTGGCAAAGAGCCGACGCGCCTCGGCAAGCTTGAAGATATCCGGTTCCGCGCCCTCGATATCGGCGATGCGCGTTTTCAACTCCTCGTCCGGCATCGTCGCCCAAGTTGCCAGCCGGTCGAAGACGCGGTTCGACATTTCGGAAGCGGCAGCCTTGGTATAGGTGAGGCAGAGGATGGCCGAGGGCCGGGCGCCAGATAGCAGCAGGCGGATGACGCGCTGGGTGAGAACATGCGTCTTGCCCGAGCCGGCATTGGCCGAAACCCAGGCCGAGCGTTCGGGGTCCGAGGCGATGGATTGCTGGATAGTCGTCCAGCTGATCCAGACGCCGGGGTCGTCGCTGTCGGGCAGGCCGGCTGGTTCGCTGGCGGAAAGCTCACTCATCGCCGCCGCCTTCCTGTTCGCTTTCCGCCGTCGACCATTCCGAAACGCGGGCGAGGTGATCGTAATCGCCGCCATATTCGAACTGCTGGGCGGGGATCAGCCGCGAGGAGAAGCCCTTCTCGCCGGATTGCAGCAGCGAAACGAATTTGACGAACTGGTCCATCGCTTCCTGCGCCAGGTCCATAGCCGACTTTGTTTCCGTCTTGCCGCCGCGGCTGGAATGTTCGTTGTTGACCTGATCGACCCTGAAACGATCGCCCGGCCGCAGCCGCACGTAGAGCAGGTTTTCGGGAACCATCGCGCCGATATTGCGGAAGGCACCCTGTCTGAGCGCATAGGCCTCCAGCGCCAGCTGCGGGTCGAGCAGCGCGCGGGCCTGCGGCGGCGAGGGATTGTAGCCGGTCTTGTAGTCGATGATATCGGCCGCCTTGTCGCTCTTGATGTCGATGCGGTCGGCGACGCCAGTCAGCCTGACGCCGATGGGCTCGATTTCGACACCGGCCGGCACTTCCGTCGCCGTCTTGCGAACCTCCGGCCGTCGTTCCGCTTCCCAGGAGAGAAAGGCGCGGGCCACTTCGCGGAAGCGCGGCCGCCAGACGCTGTCGATATGGTCAGGCAGCCGCTGTGCATCGAACAGCTCAGCGATGATGCGATCCATAGCCAGCGTCGCATCCGGCGTGCCGGCAATGTGTCCTTCACGAACGAAGCGGTCGATGATCTTGTGATAGAGCGTGCCGCGCTCGGCCGGGCCGGGATCGCGATTGAACGGATCGACCGGATCGAGCCGCAGCACGCGCCGCGCATAGATGGCATAGGGGTCGCGACGCAGGCGGCCGACCTCGCTGAAGGAATAGCTTTTCGGCTGCAGTTCAGCGGGCGGCTTCGGCGCCGGCCGCAATGCCGGGGCCTGATTGTCGCCTTCGTCGATCAGGCCTGCCCAATGGCGGTATTGATCGCCGCGCGCCTTCAATGTGCTTTCAAGGTCTTCGCCGCCGAGCGCGATCAGCCGCTGCAGCCACCGGGAGGCGACCGTCGGCGTCGAACCCTGGCGCAGCGCGCGCGAATAGATGAGGTCACGGGTGCCGTTTGCCATTTCGAAATCGTGGGCAAGCTGGCCGATGCGCCGTTCCGGCGGCTCAAGGCCGATCTCCGTCTTCATCGTGCGCGAGATGAAGGGATTGTTCGCCGTCTGTCCGGGCCATGAGCCTTCATTCAAGCCGCCGAGGATCAGTGTGTCGACGCTCTGCAGGCGCGCTTCAAGCGTGCCGAAAATGAAAAGGCGCGGGTGGCTGAGAGCCCGCGGCTTCACCGCCTGTCCCACGCAGAGGGCCGTCATGATGTCGATCCATTGGGGCCCGTCCGCCTCGAGCTGGCCTTCGGTGTCGATGACTTCCTTCAGCAGGCTGGCGAGCGTATCTCCGGCTTCCCCGGACCAAAGCGCCGCCAGATCACCGCGCTCGTCAGTCGCGACGGCTTCGAGCGTCCGGCCGGTGCGCTCGGCCCATTCCGAAAGGGTAGGTAAGCCGTCGGCCGTCTGCAAGGAGAGTGCCGCCACAAGCGGCTCACATGCCCTAGTGACCCTACTCGCCAGCTCGCGTGCATGCTCCACGGATTCGGGGGGAAGCGATTTGCGCCATTGCGGCGCGTGGCGGTCGTTCGCCTGTTCGGCGAGCCTGATATCGAGCAGCGCTTCCAGCGTGCCGATATCGACATGGGTCACTCCGCCCCTGAGCGCCAGGATTTCCAGCGCGTCGACGCCGAGGCGGTGCGTCTGCGGCGGCAAGCCGAAGCGGGCGAGGGGATGCTTGAGCAGCGAGACGATGGAGACGGGATCGCCAGGGCGGAGCGTCGCTTCAAGCAGCAATTGCAGCAGCGTGCCTTGCGGCATGGCCGAAAGCGGCGTGCCGGCCGAATCGTCGGCGGTGATGCCGAAGCGGGATAGCTCTGCGGTCACGCGCCTTGCGAGGTTGCGGTCGGGCGTGATCAAGGCGGCCTGGCTCTCGCCGCCATTGCGTCCCGGCTTCTCCAGAGCCAGTCGCAATGCGATTGCGATTGCCGTCGCTTCCTCGCGCTCGTTTGCCGCCTCGATCAGGGCGACATCGGCGAACGCGCCGGCTATGGCATCAGGAGCAAGCGTCTTGTGCCAGCTTCCCCAGCCGCTCGTCGCCTCTGCCGGCGCCAAAGCGCGTGACAGGATCTGCGCCCGCATCTGCATGCTCTCCGCCGCCTCGGCAACGGTTTCGACATCGTGACGGGTGGCATGCAAGCGCTTCAGCAGCAATGAAAGGCCGTATTGCGGATGGCTGCGCGTGGTCGGATCGGGCCTTTCGCCGGCGACTGTTTCCGGCGCGACGAGCTGCCAGTGCTCTTCTGGCATCGAAAGATCGAGTCCGGGCAGGACGATCACCCCCTGCGGCAACGAGGCGACGGCCGCGATCAGCTCCGCCGTTGCCGGCACCGAGCCGGTCGAACCCGCGACGATCACCGGTCCCGGATGCTGTGTCGCGGCAATCCGCTGTGCTTCGGCGCGAAGGATGGCATTGCGATTGCGGGCGGCGGAGGACTTGCCGAGCTCTTCGAGGCGCGCCGGCCAGAAGGCGCTGGCGATCCGCAGAAATTCGGCCGTCAGCTGCCACCAGAGCGCATGCTCTTCGGCGTTGAGACTGGCAAGCTCGCTCCAGTCCCGATCCTCGGTCTCAAGCGAATCGATAAGCTCGGCGAGATTGCGCGCCAGCCATATGGCGTCGGCCGGGCTTGCGGGGGCGACGAGCGGTGAATCGGAATGGATGTCGCGCACGATCTGCGGCAGCTTGTTGCGCCAGGCAAGGATCAGCCGCGCCAGCTCCAGAAGCCGCGCCGTATTGGCAAGCGGCTGCGCCAGATCGGCCGTATCAGGCAGGGTCTCCTCGAAATAGCCGCTGTCGTCATCGGTTTCGCCGAGCGGGCGAATGACCGGCAGGATGGCGGAACGGCCGCCGAGCAGATCGACGAATTCCGAGCGCAGGACACGCGCCGCGCGCCGTGTCGGCAGGAAGATGGTGACCTTGGCGAGCGACAGCGGATCGTTCGGATCATGGCGGAAATGCTCGGTGAGCCGGCCGTCGCAGAGAGCGGCCGCAAGGGTCTTCAGGAAGGGCAGGCCTGTCGGGATCGTCAGGATGCGTTGACGGTGGCCGCCTGCCATGGGCCTCACGCAAACGCCCGGAAAGTCCGGATCGTTTCCTCCGCCTCGCCGACCGCCTCGGGTGTCCCCACAGTCAGCCAGTGACCTTCGAGCATCGTACCGTAGAGCCGGCCGCGGGCAATGGCCTTGTCGAAGTATATATTGATGTTGAAGGCGTCAGCCGGTGCGTCATCGAGGAGCGACGGATCCATCGCGATGGCGCCGGCATAGACGACGCCGTCATGCGGCGCGTCTCGATAGCGCCGGAGCCGGCCGTCTTCAGCCATGCTGAAATCGTTCTTGCCGTTATGGCCCGTCGTTTTTTCCAACTCGACGCAGAGCATGGCCATGTCCATGCGGGAGGCGTCGTAGAATCCGGCTAAACGCTCAAGGTTCGTCGGTTCGCCTGGCCGTTCGCCGATCCAGAACAGATCGGCATTCATCACGAAAACCGGGTCGCGGCTCAGCAGCTTGAAGCCTTTGACCAGACCGCCGCCATTGTTCATCAGCGCGTCTCGCTCGTCTGAGATCAGAATTTCGAGCCCGCGATAGCTGCGCAGATGTGCTTCCATCTGGTCGGCATGGTGATGCACATTGACGACTGCACGCTCGACACCGGCTTCGGCCAATGCGTCCAGTGCGTAATCGATCATCGGCTTGCCGGCGATCTTCACCAGCGGCTTCGGGATGGTGTCGGTGATCGGCCGCATGCGGGTTCCGAGCCCCGCGGCCAATACCATGGCTTGCTTGATGGTCATCTCGTCTCGAACTCGTGATTCGGTCGCTTGCTTTCCTTTAGCACAAGGCCGGAAAGCCGTCGCCGGGTCTTCGGTTGCTATGCCCCGCCGATACCGGCTTTCTCGCACCATTCGCGCAAGGGAGCCAGCGCCTCATGCTCGAAGGCGACGGCGAGATAGGCGAGGGTGCGCGGCATGTGCTTGAGGTAGCCGGGTTTGCCGTCACGCTGCAGCAGCCGCACCCAGAGGCCGGCGAGCTTGCAGTTGCGCTGCGCCGACATGATGGCCCAGCTTTTCAGGAACTTGGCCTCGTCGAAGCCGCCCTCGGCATGCCGAAGTGCGAGGTAGTCCGATATCAGCTGATCGTGCAGATCGCGCTCGATCGTCACGCGCGCATCCTGCACGAGCGAGGCGAGATCATAGGACGTAGGCCCGATCATCGCGTCCTGGAAATCGATGAGACCGATGCGCTGAATGCCCTTTTCCGCCGCCCGCCAGATGATGTTGGGCGAATGCATGTCGCGCAGCAGCAGGTTTTTTTCCGCGTCATCAAGCTGGTCGATGAGCTGATCCCAGATCGCCAGATAATCGGCGCGTTCGGCGTCGCTGGCCGGGGTGCCGCGTTTCCAGGGCAGATGCCAGTCGAGAAGCAGCCGCGCTTCCATCTTCATGGCGGTCCGGTCGAAATCCGGAATGTGATGGGTATGATCCGGCGTCACCGGAATATCGTGGGGAATGGCAAGGCTGTGCAGATGCGCGAGGCACGCGACGCTGGCGCGATAGCGCTCGGCGATGGGCCTGCCATGCTCGTCGAGCACGCCGTCGGTGCCGAGATCCTCGATCAGCAGGATGCCTTGCTCGTAGTCGACGGAGAAGATATCGGGTGTGGCAAAGCCGTTCTCGCGGAGAATGTTGGCGAGAGCCACGAAGGGATAGGCATTCTCGGCGAGATGCGCGACCTTCGGATAGGGCTTGCCGTCGAGCACCGCCGGTCCCTCCGGTAGTGGCGGCCAATCCATCAGGATCACACGGCTGCCCTCGCCACGCGGATAGATGGACTCATAGGCCCGCAGCGAGGCGTCCCCGGTCAGGAAGCGGCGCCGGGCGCCTGCATAGCCACTAGCATCGAGAAAGGCGCGTATCGCCAGCACGCGCCGTATGCGCGCCATTTGCCTGGCCGGCGCCATGATCGTCGCCCGCCGTCCTTCACCCTCATGTTCCAGTTTGATTACGATGCGCTCTTTCGGCAGCTCGCTTTCCGCCATTTCAGGCCATTCGACGAGGCAGATGCCAGTCTGCAGCGCTTCGTCGAAGCCGAGTTCCATCAATTCGCTGGGATCGCCAAGGCGATAAAGGTCAAAATGGGAGGCGGGGATGCGCAGCTCATAGAACTGCACGAGCGTAAAGGTCGGGCTTGGTACGTCGAGTTCCGCGTCATCGGCCATGGCACGCAGCAGCGCGCGTGCGAGCGATGATTTGCCTGCGCCGAGGTCGCCGGAAAGCGCCACGCAGTCGCCTGCCTTCAACGCCAGCGCCAGATCCTCCCCAAGCTGGGCGGTGGCCGTATCATCTGCAAGGAAGAGGGAGATGCTGGTGTCGGTTGCTGTCATTCTGCTGCGACGGAGTGGGGCATTCCGGCGGACGGAATACGGCAGGTCACCTTCGTTCCCTTGCCCGGTTCGCTTTCGATCGAGACCTGGCCGTCATGCAGGCTGACAAAGCTTTCCACGATGGAAAGGCCAAGGCCCGCGCCGCTGCGCTTGCCGCCCTTGCCGTTGGAAGCGAAGCGGTTGAAGACCGTGTGGATCAGATCTTCCGATATGCCGGGGCCGTTGTCCGCGACCGAGAAGACGAAATCCGTGCCTTCGCGTCCGCAGGTCAGCGCGATGGTCGATCCCTCGGGCGCGAAATTGGCGGCATTGGTCAGAAGCTTGAGCAAAATCTGCTTCAGCCGCTGCTGGTCGGCGACAATGGAGCCGAGATGGGCGGGTACGGTGATTTCCAGCGTCACGCCGCTTTCCTGCAGCCGGTCGGCGATCTGCATCGATACTTCGTCTAGGAGATCGCTGAGCACGATCTCGGAATAGTTCAGCCGCATGATGCCGGCATCGACCGTCGCCAGGTCGAGAATATCGTTGACCAGCGTCAGCAGCACCGACGACGAGGTGGAGATATGGTCGATATATTCGGCCTGCCGATCGTTCAGCGAGCCGATGCCGGGCGTCTTCAGGAGATCGGTGAAGCCGATGATGTTGGTCAGCGGCGAACGCAGTTCGTAGGAGACATGCTGGACGAAGTCGTTCTTCAGTTCGTCCGCCTTCAGCAGCGCCTCGTTCTTCTCGGTCAGTGCCCGTTCGGCGCGCACGCTGTCCGTCTTGTTGACGAAGGTCAGCATGGTCTGCGCATTCGGCAGCGGAATGACGGCGTAGTCGAGCACCAGATTTGAATAGAGCTCCAGCGTGCCCTGCGACGACGGCCGCTCGTCATCGAAGCTGGTGATCTGCTCGGCAAAGCGCTTCCAGCCGTCCGGTCGGTCGTAGGAGGGCGTGCAGGCCTCGGCCAGCGCCTGGATATGCGTGCCGGGCTTGGCCTGCGCCTCCGTGATGTTCCACAGAATGCGGAAGGCCGGGTTTGAAAGGCGGATACGGCCATCGGGCCCGAAGACGGCGACGCCTTCGGATAGGTGGTCGATGGTCTCGCCCTGCACCTTGACGAGCGTATTGTAGCGCGTCTCAAGGTCGACCTGCTCGGTCAGGTTCTCGAACACCCAGGTGGCGCCGCCCTGGGGATGCGCCGTGGCGAAAACCCTCAAAATCTGGCCATTGGGTAGGTGCCAGAGGTCGCTCTGCGTATCGAGCGCACGATAGACCGAAAGGACGCCGTCCTTCCATGTCTTCCAGTTCAGCTGCTCGGGCAGCTTCTTGGCGCCGCGCAGCCGGTCCAGGATCTCGCTATTGTCGGGTCGCTTCTCGAGGAAGGCGATGTCGAGCTCCCAGAGCTGCACGAAAGCCTGATTGTAGAACTGCAGCCGTCTGTCGCCGTCGAAGATCGCAACCGGCGTCGCCAGATGATCGAGCGTCTCGGCATGGCTCTTCAGCGTACGCGCCAGCTCGGCCCGGACCGCTTCCGCCTCGGAAACGTCGATGGCGATGCCGGCGGAGCCGCTCGGAGACTTTACGTCGATGACGTCGAAGAACGTGCGGTTGCCGTGTACGACCGTCGAAATCTTGTCGTGGAAGGGCGATTCCGGGGTCGCCGAGGCGCGAATGCGCTCGCGGGCCACGGTCGTCAGGAATTCGCGCCCCTCGCGGATGGCTTCTTCCGTCGAGACGGCTTCAACAGCTTCGCCATAGGCCTGGTTGATCCAGGTCAGCTTGCCTTCGGCATCGCGCTGCCAGACCGGCAGGTCGATGGCGTCGAGCAGATTCTGGAAGGCGGAGATCGACGTCATCAGCCGGTCGCGCTCGATCTTCAGCTCGGCCAGTTCGGCGCGCAGATTGTTGAGCGCGATGAAGCGAACGAAGGCGCGGCCGCCGGAAATGCGGCCCTGCGCTTCGAGGATCTCGTCGCGGTTGGTCTCGACCACCATGTCGAAGCTCTGGCCGTTGCCGCGCAGCTTGTCGATCGCCTTGTCCAGCTCGCCGGCCGACCACGACTTCAGCCAGCGGCCGAAAGCAAGGAATTCGTTGTCCTGGGGCGCGCCGGTCTCGACCGGGAGCTGGCCGAGCAGCTCCGGGCGCGCATTCTGGCCATCCCAGATGACGATACGGCGGTTCTTGTCGGCGATCAGCGCCTGATACTGGGAAATGCGTTGATTGGCATCGGACAGCGCCGTGCGGATCTCGCGGCTTTCGTTTTCCAGATTGCCACGCTGCCGGACCATCCACACGGTCGACAGCAGAGCGGCGGAAATGACGCCGATGATGATGGAAAAAACAGCCATTTCGGAAGAGGTGAAGAGGCGCACGGTCGCCTGCGACGCGATGTTGCTCTGCGCGAGAACAGGACCCGCCAGGCCGGTAACGAGGCCACCGAACACGCTGAGCCGCAACAGACGGGTCAGCGAGGCCAGCCGACCCTTGTCATTTCCTCGCTTCGTCCGCGGTAAAAACATATATGCGCCGCCCTGCCGCAACCACGCTGCCGCTCCGCGTAGCACTGGCTGATGCAAGTTGTCTTCCCCTTCAGACATAAGAGGTCTGTCTCCGTCCTTCAGAGCATGATGCCGAAAAGTGTAAGCGGTTTTCGGATGACATCATGCTCTACTTATTTGATTGGAGAGCGGATTCAGATGTTAGGTCGAGCCGACCTAACATCATCCGGCTCTACTGTGCCGCATCCTGACAAGACATCCCATTTTCATGGCTCCGGGCGCGCCGGTTCGTCACGAATCAAGTTCAAAAACAATACTGCCTAAGGGAATCTGCGGGAAGGGAGCTGGCCAAAAAATAAGCCCCGGCATTTGTCAATGCCGGGGCCACAAGATGTTGTGGATATTGATCTTAAAATCAGTATCTGTAGTGGTCGGACTTGAAAGGGCCTTGGGTCGTGACGCCGATATACGCGGCCTGCTCGTCCGAAAGCTCGGTCAATTTTACGCCGAGCTTGGCGAGATGCAGGCGGGCGACCTTTTCGTCGAGGTGCTTCGGCAGCACGTAGACCTGATTCTGATACTGACCGGGCTTGGTGAAGAGCTCGATCTGCGCCAGCGTCTGGTTGGTGAAGGAAGCGGACATGACGAAGGACGGATGGCCGGTGGCGTTGCCGAGGTTCAGCAGGCGGCCTTCCGACAAGAGGATGATGCGGTTGCCCTTGGCGAACTCGATCAGGTCGACCTGCGGCTTGACGTTCGTCCACTTCAGGTTACGCAGAGCGGCAACCTGGATTTCGTTGTCGAAGTGGCCGATGTTGCCGACGATCGCCATGTCCTTCATCGCGCGCATATGGTCGATGCGGATGACGTCCTTGTTGCCGGTTGTGGAGATGAAGATATCGGCGCTGGAGACGACGTCTTCGAGCTGAACGACTTCGTAACCGTCCATCGCAGCCTGGAGCGCGCAGATCGGATCGACTTCCGTAACCTTGACGCGGGCGCCGGCGCCGGAAAGCGAAGCGGCAGAGCCCTTGCCGACGTCGCCATAGCCGCAGACGACAGCGACCTTGCCGGCCATCATGACGTCGGTTGCGCGGCGGATGCCGTCAACCAGCGATTCTTTGCAGCCGTATTTGTTGTCGAACTTCGACTTGGTGACCGAGTCGTTGACGTTGATCGCCGGGAAGGGCAGCAGGCCCTTCTGGCTGAGCTGATAGAGGCGGTTGACGCCCGTGGTGGTTTCTTCGGTTACGCCCTTGATGGCGTCGCGCTGCTTGGTGAACCAGCCCGGCGAAGCCTGAAGGCGCTTCTTGATCTGCGCGAAGAGGATTTCCTCTTCTTCGGAATGCGGGTTGGAGAGCACGTCCTCGCCGGCTTCGGCGCGGGCGCCGAGCAGGATGTACATGGTGGCGTCGCCGCCGTCGTCGAGGATCATGTTGGACAGGCCGCCATCGGTCCACTGGAAGATCTTATCGGTGTAGATCCAGTAGTCCTCGAGGCTTTCGCCCTTGATGGCGAAGACCGGCACGCCGGAAGCAGCAATCGCTGCAGCGGCATGGTCCTGGGTCGAAAAGATGTTGCAGGATGCCCAGCGAACCTCGGCGCCGAGCGCCACCAGCGTCTCGATGAGAACGGCTGTTTGAATCGTCATGTGCAGCGAGCCGGTGATGCGCGCGCCCTTCAGCGGCTTCGTTTCGCCGAACTCGGCGCGGCAGGCCATCAGGCCCGGCATTTCGGTTTCGGCGATCGTGATTTCCTTGCGACCGAAGTCGGCAAGGCCGATATCCGCGACGACGTAGTCTTTTTCAGTGCTCATGAAGATCTCCAGCCTGAACGATGCAACCGCGCCGTGGGCAAAACGCCTCGGCCGAATGCAACAAGAATTGCACGCTGACAGCGTGTGGGATGATGCCGTGTAGCAGGCTTCAGGCTGGAAATCAATAATGATATAAAGAAGTCTTTATGTCTTTATATCCTGGCGGCAGCCAAGAGGAAAACTTAGATTTCCTCGCCGAACTTGTTGGCCACAAGCAGGTCCAGCGCCTCGAGCGCTTCGGCGGCCTGATTGCCGCTCGCCGTCACCAGCACGCTGCAGCCGGGGCTGGCCGCCAGCATCATCAGGCCCATGATCGAATTGCCGCCGACCGTCGTCCCGTCCTTGGAAACGGTGATGGCGGCGTCGTAGGCTTCGACGGTCTGGACGAATTTGGCGGAGGCGCGGGCGTGGAGGCCTCGCTTATTGATGATCAGGAGTTCCCTGGAAAGCTCGGTCATAGAGGCGGTGCTGTCCGTCATTTGCCGCTGAGCACACGGCTTGCTACGTTGATGTATTTGCGTCCGGCCTCCGAAGCTTCAACCAGAGCCTTCTCCATGTTGTTGTCGCCGCGCACGCCTGCAAGCTTGATGAGCATCGGCAGATTGACGCCGGCGATGACCTCGGTATGGCCGCTATTCATGACGGAAATTGCAAGATTGGAGGGCGTGCCGCCGAACATGTCGGTCAAGATGATGACGCCGTGGCCATCATCCGCGCCGGCGACGGCTTGCAGGATATCCTGTCGCCGCTTGTCCATGTCGTCTTCGGGACCAATGGATACCGTTTCTATGAACTTCTGCGGACCAACGACATGCTCGACCGCATGCCGAAACTCTTCAGCTAGCTTGCCATGAGTGACAAGCACAAGTCCGATCATGATATTACTGCTCCCATCGCATTACGCAAACAGGTGGCCAATATCGCAATGCAGCAATGTCGTCCACCGGTTGGGGGGACATCTTGGCGATGAAAAGACGAAGTGCAAGCTTAAAATACAGGATTTGAACGCCTGTGAAGGCTTAAAAGGCCGATTATTCCAAACTGGAAGCGATTTTCGCCATAATTGTTGCGAGCGGATTCAACGAGTTGGCAGACAGGCGGACCAGCGGCAGCCGGATGGAGCCGGTCACGTTTATCTGCTCGTCCTCGGGAGGCAGCCTTTCCGCCGTCGCTGGATCGACCGGACGGATGGCGAAGTGCATTTCGGCCTTCTGAACATAAGGCAGGCGAACAATGCCGGTGTAGCGGATTTCCATCAGGCCGGCGATCGAAGGCGGGCATTCGGCGAAAATGGAACCATCGTGCTCTGTGATCAACACCCGGTCGTCGGCGACCAGCGCTGCGGCGAGCCCGAGCGGCTTGGCGGCTGTCAGACATGAAAAGGCGAGCGAGGATTTGCCGCTGCCCGAAGGCCCCAGGAACAATAGGCCGGTCTTGCCGATGACGATCGCTGTCGCGTGAATATTGGCTGCTTCGACGGTCATGCGGCCGCTCATGCCGGCGTCTCGGCGGGCAGAGACAGGATGAAGCGGGCCCCCAGCAGCGTTGTGCCGTCAGTGTCGATAATGTTCTCCGCGCGGAGCGATCCGCCATGCGCCTCGGCAATCTGCCGGCTGATCGACAGGCCGAGACCCGAATTCTGCCCGAACTCCTCCGAATCCGGCCGGTCGGTATAGAAACGTTCGAAGATGCGGTCGATGTCCTCGGCCTGGATGCCGGGGCCATTGTCCTCGATGTAGATGACGCAGCGCGTCCTCGTGCGCGTCAGCCTCACCGTGATCTTCCCGGTGCCGTTCGGGACGAAGGATCGAGCGTTTTCGATGAGATTGGTGACGATCTGGCCGATACGCAAGTCGTGACCGACGACGGTGAACTTCGCCTTGTTGGCCGGCTTGCGGTCGACCAAATACTCAATCTCGACCGCCCTCTTGCTGTGTCCGACCTGGCGGGAAATATCGATCATGTCGCGCAGCAGCACTTCCAGATCGAGCGATTTTTCATCCGAGCGGGCGAGTTCAGCGTCGAGACGCGAGGCGTCGGAGATATCGCTGATCAGCCTGTCGAGGCGGCGCACATCATGCTGGATCACATCCATCAGCCGCTTCTTGGAATCGTCGCTCTTGGCCAGCGGCAGCGTCTCGACGGCGCTGCGCAGGGATGTCAGCGGGTTCTTCAGCTCGTGGCTGACATCAGCGGCAAAACTTTCGATCGCGTCGATGCGGTCGTAGAGTGCCGACGTCATGTCGCGCAGCGCGATCGAGAGGTTGCCGATCTCGTCCTGGCGGGCGGAGAAATCTGGAATTTCCTCGCGCTCCTTCGCCCCGCCGCGGCGCACGCGAATGGCGGCGGCCGAGAGCCGGCGCAGCGGATTGGCGATGGTTGACGACAGAAGCAGCGACAGGACGACGTTGACCAGCGTCGCAACGCCGAAGACGCGCATGATCGCCAGGCGCTCGGCATGGACGATCTTGTCGATGTCGCCGGCTTGGGTCGAGAGCAAAAGCACGCCGAGCACAGCCCGGAAACGCTGGATGGGCACTGCGACCGAGACGATCAGCTCGCCCTTTTCCGTGGTGCGGACGACGGCGCCGCGCACGCCGGTCAGTGCGTTCATGACTTCCGGATAGATCGAACCGTCGCCTCCGGGCGCTTCCTTGTAAACAGGTAGGTTGCCCGGCTGCAGCATCTTGTTCAGCAACCCGCTGAACCAGTCCGACCAGCTCTGCTTCTCGTCGTCAACGGGCGGCAGGTCATAGCGCAGCACCTGGCCGCGGGAATAGAGGTGGCGGCTGTCGAGCAGCAGATTGGCATCGGCGTCGAAGATGCGGGCGCGGGTGCGTGTCGGCGAGATCAGCCGGGTCAGCACCGGCGCCACCTTTTCCGGATCGATCGGGAATTCCAGGTCCTCGTCGTTCGGAACAGGCGTAATGCTCTGGCCGGCCTGCAGCTCGAGCAGCTTCTGCGGATCGATGGTGATGGAATTGGTATCGACCGATGCCGAGGCGGAAACGGCACCGGCGATGATTTCGCCCTGGGTCAGCAGGCTCTCGACGCGCGCGTCGATCAGGCCTTCCCGGAACTGGTTGAGATAGAGAATGCCGCCGACAAGAACGACAAGGGCGGCAAGATTGAAGAACAGGATGCGCCGCGTCAGGCTCGAAAAGACGGCATTGCCGAAGATACGGCGGATCAGCGTGAACGGATGAGTCCAACGGCGGCGCGCAGGTCGAGCGCCGCTCGGGCTTTCCGCGTCATCTATATCTCTGTCCTGCACCAGCTGTGCCAATCCAATGGCCCTTTCGAAGAACGGGATCGCGGTCCCGTCCGCATGCTCTTATTCCATTGCCCGCTGTATGGTCCAGTTAACTATTCGGGCATGATGCCGAAAGGTGTGAGGGGATTTCGGACGACGTCATGCCCTATTTCTGATTCCGGAGCGGATTCAGATTTTAGGTCGATCCGACCTAAAATCATCCGGCTCTAGGCAGCTTCGCGGAAGCGGTAGCCGACGCCATACAGCGTCTCGATCATATCAAAATCGAGATCGACCATCTTGAATTTCTTGCGGAGCCGCTTGATGTGGCTGTCGATCGTGCGGTCGTCGACATAGACCTGCTCGTCGTAGGCGGCGTCCATCAGAGCGTCGCGGCTCTTCACGACGCCGGGGCGCTGCGCCAGGGAATGCAGGATCAGGAATTCCGTGACGGTCAGCGTCACCGGCTCGCCCTTCCAGGTGCAGGTATGCCGCTCCTGGTCCATGACGAGCTGGCCGCGCTCCAGCGAGCGGGCCTGCTGCGTGGCACCCGGCTTGGCGGCTGCGCTGCCGCCGGCTGCGTTCGCGGCCTCGCGGGCGGAAGCGCGGCGGAGCACCGCCTTGACGCGCTCGACCAGCAGGCGCTGCGAGAAAGGCTTGGTGATGAAGTCGTCGGCGCCCATCTTCAGGCCGAAGAGTTCGTCGATCTCCTCATCCTTCGAGGTGAGGAAGATCACCGGTATATCGGACTTCTGCCGCAGGCGGCGCAGAAGTTCCATGCCATCCATGCGCGGCATCTTGATATCGAAGATCGCCAGCTGCGGCGGCCGGGCGAGCAGACCATCGAGCGCGGACGCGCCGTCCGTATAGGTCTCTACCTTATATCCCTCTGCTTCCAAGGCAATCGACACGGAAGTCAGGATATTGCGGTCGTCGTCAACGAGCGCGATTGTCAACATGGTAT
>Ga0209233_1000267_pt1 | contig 74945 bp, 77 predicted proteins | sample AraplaCL_Cvi_mCL_FD_184269 | JGI IMG/M metagenome (GOLD analysis project Ga0209233, IMG submission 184269) | Arabidopsis root microbial communities from the University of North Carolina, USA - plate scrape CL_Cvi_mCL (SPAdes) (version 2) | ecosystem: Host-associated > Plants > Roots > Endosphere...
CAACCCGAGGGTCCGTTGAAGATTTCCGCGCCCGTCATCTTTGGACAGACGCCGTTCTACGAACTCATCTCTTCATTCATGCGGGCTTACCCCCGCATTGAAGTGGATCTCTCCATCACCAACACCTTCGTCGATCTGATCGCCGACAATGTTGACGTCGCTATCCGTTTCGGAGCGCTGCGGGACTCGACGCTTGTCGCCCAGCGTCTCGGCAAGAGCGTGCGCTACCTGGTTTGCACACCCGACTATCTCGACGGACGCGACGTGCCTTCCGATCCCGATGAGCTACGCAATCATCGATGCGTTCTGTTGAACGGACGCAACAACGAAGCGGAGTGGGAGCTGGTCGGCAACGGCGCGTCCGTGCGGGTACATGTTTCCGGAGGCTTGTCGGCTCACGATTTCCAAGCCGTCAGTGCCTTCACCTATCGCGGCCATGGCATCGGGCTGCTGCCTTCGACCTATTGTGACCAACAGATCGCGAGCGGCGATCTCATCCGCTTGCTGCCGCAATGGTCGTCTCCGGAAATCTTCGTACATGCCATCTATCCGTCGAGGCGTTTCATACCCGCGAAACTCCAGGTTTTCCTCGATGCGCTGAAGACCTGGAAAAGCCCGCTCTGGATTCCGCTGCGCTAAAGCGCTCCGATACAAACGTTCCCGGGCTAGCTATTCGGACAATAGGGTCTCTCGCCCGCCGGCAGCGGTCGACCGCACGCATGCCATTTTCCCGTCGCGACTCTTAAGGCGGTCGTCAGAATCATAACGGAATTAGAATTGGTCTTGCGATCGTGAATGGCGCAATCCTAGCGCCATTCACGAACACCCGTCGGCGGCCTTCGACAATGCCCGCTTATTCAAATGGGTTGAAACTAACGTTTCCAATCGGAGTCGCAACTGCGCGATCGGCGGAAAGGCGACCGGGCCTGAACGTCCAGCCGGCCAGTGACACTTCCATAACTTCCCGCACAAGCTCCACCTCGACGGACATACCAGGGATCAAGCTCGCCAATACAAGGACGACATGCCCCGGCAGCATCCCACGTCCGAATAGGTTGAGAAGGTCCACTGACGCACCATCACCCACTTTCGGGTGGCCACGGAAGTCGCCTTCAGTGTCGATGTGAACACCACGCTTGACGATGCCGACTACAGTGCCGAAGCCCCAAGACGGCGTCCGTAGGCTGCAATCTCCCTGCCGACGGGCATACGCTCCCGCTGATATCGAGCAAGTGCGTCGGCAAGATCGTCCGATCTCGACAAAGCGTCGCGCAATGCAATGGCATCGCCTGCCGCTTTCGAAACGCCCATGGCCGTATGCGGGCGTACGACAAATGCGGCATCGCCAAGGAGAGCGATGCGTTGCGACACCATGCGCCCGGCCTCATAGTCAAAAATACCCTGGATCGAGGGCTGCGGCTCGGCATGCACAGCAAGCGCGAATTGAGGCGGGAGAGCGGAAACGGCATCTTGCCTCAGGGCCAGCAACCGGTCGGCGGACAGCTCTCCGCGCGGCAGGGAGTACTCGAATACCCGGCCCTGTGCGCCAGTGAAAAGCGCGGGCAGATCTCTATGGAGAACGGGGCGGTACCACACCCAATTATAGCGGCGCTTTCCTTGTTCGAGCTCGCCCTGCTCACCAGGAACCAGATAACCGAGCACGTGAACGCCGCGCGTCACGTAAAAGGCGAAGCGGTCGAGGAGGATCGAAGCGTCTGCCGGCAGTGCAGTCTCGGGAATGAGACCACGCCAGGCGACGTAGCCGGCATACCCATTCCGGCTTTGCTCATTGAGCAATCCGCGAACAACGGAGCCAAGACCGTCGGCTCCGATGACCAGATCGGCGTCCTCGGCATCGCCGTTCGCGAATGTCAGCCGCACATTTTGAGCGGTTTCGATGACGTGGTCGACGGGACGGCCGGTGACATAGCTGCCCGGAGCCAGATGCGACAGGACCGTGGAATAAAGGACGTCCCAGGAAATCTGGGTCTGCGGCGTCGCCAAAAGCTCCGCGACGCCACCATCCTTGTTGAAGTAGATCCTTTCCTTGGCGACGACACCGATGCGGGCCACATGCTCGCATCCGATCATGCGCAAGATCTGAAAGAGCTCACGCTGGCCAACCAGCCCTGCCCCTCTTCCAGCCAGGCCGGACGAAGAACGCTCGTAGATCTTGACGTCATGGCCATCGCGCTGAAGGAGAATCCCCGCAAACAAGCCACCAAGCGAGCCACCGACAATACGAATTCGCAACGGTTTCATGACTATCTCCTTATTGAGCAGCCGTTACCGCTGCACGGGCGCGGCGTTGGGCGATTTGAATGGTTACGGCAACAACTGCCAGAATTGCGCCGAGAATGCTGACACCGTTCCACCCGGCATAAGCCCACGCGGCCGTCGCCAGCGCCGCACCGGCGGCACCGCCCAGGAACATGGCGGTCATGAAGATCGTATTGAGCCGGCTGCGTGCCTCCGGATCGAGCGCATAGACAATGTGCTGGTTCGACACCAAGGCACTCTGGACACCGAAATCGAGGACGATCACGCCGATGACAAGTGCGGTGAGCGAGCCCCAGATGCCAAAGATGACCCATGCGATCAACGTCAGCAAGGCACCCAGCAGAACCGCAAAGTGAGGGCCACGACCGTCGGCGATCCTGCCGGCAAGAGGTGCTGCGAAGATGCCGACGGCACCGACGATACCAAAAAGGCCTGCGACATCCGCACCCAGCTGGAAGCGTGGTGTTTCGAGATAAAGGGCAAGTATCGTCCAGAACGCCGTGAATGAGCCGAAAAGCGCTGCCTGCATCAGAGCCGCAGTACGCAAGGCGCCTTCCCTCTTCCACAGATGGGCGAGCGACTTGATAGCCGTATGATACCGCATACGCGAAGCAGGCTTGTGACTTGGTAGCGTGAAAAACATCAAAGCGGCCGCAATGACGGCAAGCGGGACACCAATCCAGAACATGTCGCGCCAGCCGGCATGTGCTCCGACAAAACCGGACAGCGTGCGGCTGAACAAAATGCCGGAGAGGACACCAGCCATGACCGTGCCGATCGTCGCGCCGCGCTTTTCCGGTGCAGCAAGCGATGCGGCAAAGGGCACAATTTGCTGAGCGACCGTTGCCGTGGCGCCGACGACGAGCGAGGCGACGACAAGCATCCCTGCAGATGGCGCAAGGGCAGCAAGCACCAAGGCTCCGGCAAGCACGAGAAATTGGCCGATTATCAGTTTGCGACGATGAACTATATCTCCGAGCGGCAGCAGGAAAAGCAGTCCCAACGCGTAGCCGAGCTGCGTTGCCGTCGGAATAAAGCCGGTGATCGTCTGGTCCTGGAAATCAGTCTCAATGATCCCGAGCATCGGCTGGTTGTAATAGATATTTGCAACGGCAATGCCGCTTGCGGCAGCCATCGCAAACAGGGCCGGCCTGGCAATGCCGAGAGTGGCGGGAGCAGGTTGTGCATTTCCCATGTCCATGATCCTTCGTTTCTTATGAATCTATGCCCTACTAGCTAGCTTTTTATCGATTTACGTTTTAGTGACTTCACGCAATCTTCCTGTATAACGGTTTCCGATATAATGGATACGAATGACATCCTGGTCTTCACCACCGCTGTCTCCGCCGGCAGTCTCGCCGCCGCGGCGAGGCGCCTCGGACTTGCGCCGATGGTCGCAAGTCGGAGGCTGGCATCGCTCGAAGCATCGCTTGGCGTCCGCCTCCTGCATCGAACGACACGCTCGCTCTCCTTGACGCCGGAAGGCGAAAGCTTTCTCCCATTCGCGCAAGCCGTCGTCGAAAATGAAAATGCCGCTTTGGCTCTGCTGCATTCGGGCGTCACGGGTGCGGCCGGCTTGCTGCGTGTCTCCGTGCCGATATCCTTCGGCATCAAGTTCGTCATGCCGATGGTTCCGACGTTGCTGGATGAAAACCCCGAACTGCGGATATCGGTCGACATGACCGACAGCCTGCCCGATCTTGTCGCAACCGGAACAGATCTCGCCATCCGCATCGCCCGCCTGCGCGACAGCAGTCTCATTGCCCAAAAGCTCGCTGACAATCCGCGCCTGGTCGTGGCGAGCCCCGGATACCTTGCACGCCGCGGTAAGCCGGCGAGCGTCGACGACCTTCTCGACCACGACTGCCTCGCACTCGGTAATGCAACCCACTGGACTTTCCAGACCGCCAAAGGCGAAAAGCATGTGAGACTAGGCGGCCGCTTCTCCTCCAACAGCATTGCCGGATGCCATGCGGCATGCCTTGCCGGCGGTGGCCTTGCCTTGCTTTCGACCTGGTACGCCGGCGACGATATCAAGGCGGGACGCCTTGTATTGGTCGATCTTCAAGGAGCACGACCCGATACCATCAATATTTGGGCCGTCTATCCAACCTCGAGGCTCGTCCTGCCCAAAGTTCGTGTCTTCATCTCCGCATTGCGGACAACGCTGGTCGCTGCCGGCGTTCGCAATTCCAATTATATTGAATGACGATTGCGGCCCTTCCGCTCAATACCAATGCATCGGAAAATGACCCCCGCGGTTTCGTCATCAAGCAGACAATCTGCGACGGTCCGACGAAGGCGGGAGGGCGGGGTGTCACGAACCCGCGAAGCGGTGGCGGTCCTCGCTCCACCCGCCGGGCTTGGCGGCGCTGCCAGTCATGGCTCTCGATCATATGAGCAGAGATTGCCTCGGTGTACTGCACCGAGGAACAACCAGCGAGAAGGCTTTCGGGGACTGCCGAGACCATATATTAAAGTCTTGTGCGAGCGCCAACCGAGGACAGCTTATGCCCCATTCCGTGCAGCGATCCAATCATGATGCGATTACTCCGCTCGAAATCGGCGATCGGCTCGCCATTCGCGAGCTTGTTGACGCCTATGCCCATTGCGCCGACCGACGCGACGCCGAAGGTCAAATGGCTCTGTTCACACCGGATACCGAATTTCTTGTTTTCATGGACAGCCAAAACCCTGTTCCAACGCAGCAGATTCGTGACCGCGAGGGCCTTCGGCCCGTGTTCGATGCCTTGAATGCCTATGAAGCAACGACCCATTTCAACGGCCAGGGCACGGTGACATGGGGGCCGTCGTCGGCAACGGGGATCACCTATTGTCTAGCCCACCATGTCGCGGTCGCCGGCGACAAGCGAAGCCTGATGATTGCGTCCATCAGATACCTCGATCGCTTTGTGAAGATGGAGGGTCGTTGGTATTTCGAGCAGCGCAAGCTGATGGTGGACTGGATCGAAAACCGCCCCCTGACCGGCGGCTAGCGCGGTGACCGATGCTTGATCTGAACGACCTGCGCTTCTTCGCCGCCGTGGTCGATCATGGTGGCTTCTCCGCTGCGGCCCGAAGTCTTCGATTGCCGAAATCAAGGCTGAGCCGCCGTATCACAATCCTCGAGGAACATCTTGGCGTGCGGCTGCTGGAGCGCAGCACGCGACATCTGGTGCTCACCGAGGTGGGGCGCCAGGTCTACGAACATGCCCGAGCCGCCCTGATCGAAAGCGAAGCAATCGAAGACACCGCCCTGCGCACCCATTCGGAACCGAGAGGTCTCGTTCGAGTGAGTTGTCCGCTTGGCCTTCAGCATCTTATTGCCGCTGAGCTTCCGGCGTTCCTTACCAGATATCCCAAATTGCGCATGCTGGTCACTGTAACCGATCGCCGTATCGACCTTGTTCATGATGGGGTGGACGTTGCCATTCGCGTGCGCGAGCGTCTGGATACGGATGCCGATCTGCAGGTCAGGAAGATCGGCCTGAGCCGCCGCGCACTCGTCGCCTCCCCCGATTTCATGGAACAACACGGTCCATTGGAAGATCTCGCCGACCTGGCAGGGATGCCGCTGCTGAACCAGCAGGAATATGCCGGCATCTGCACATGGAACCTGACCAACACCAACGGCGATTCCAACACCGTCAACTTCGAGCCAAGACTGGCAACCGGAGGCTTCGACCTGCTTCTTGGCGCCGCTTGCGCGGGGCTTGGCATTGCTCTTCTTCCCCTTGCCAATTGCGAGGTCGAACTTGCGCGCGGACGGCTCATGCGCGTATTGCCGGATTGGTCCGGGACGGACGGAATCTTGCACATCATCTTCACGTCACGCCGAGGAATGCTTCCCGGCGTGCGTGCGGTCGTGGATTTCATGGGCGACGTTCTGAAAGGCGCCGCTGACTGATGCCGCGGCTGTTCTACCAAGGGAACGATCCGTTACAAAACTGGTAGATTATCAACATCAATGAAACGCGACATTGTCGCCCCTAAGCGATGGTCACAACGGACCATATGGCTTCAGGAGACGAATATGTTGCAACTCAGACCACGTCACACATTGGACGGCGCCGACCGCGGCTGGCTGAAGGCCCGGCACCATTTCATCGTGTCGCACAACGGCAATGCCGCCAATCATTCGCTTGGCGCGCTAATTGTCTGGAACGACGATGAAATCGCGCCCGGCAAAGGATTCGGGCTGCATCCACATTCCGACATGGAGATCATTACCTATGTTCGCGAAGGTGCGGTCACGCACGAAGATAGTGTCGGTAATCTCGGACGCACGGAAGCCGGCGACGTTCAGGTGATGAGCGCCGGAACAGGGATAATGCATGCGGAGCGCAACGACGGCGACGAACCTCTCAAACTCTTTCAGATCTGGTTGCGCCCCCGGCGAACGGGAGGCGCCCCGCGTTGGGGCACAAAGCGCTTCCCCAAGCGTGAAAGGGCTGGCCGCCTCGTCACGCTGGCAAGCGGGATCGTCGGTGATGGCGAGGCACTGTCGATCGGCGCCGATGCACGGGTCCTGGCCGCAACGCTTCTTTCCGGGCAGGTCGTCAAATATCGCCTCCATCCATCCCGCAATGCCTATCTTGCCCCTTCGCAAGGCGCCGTCACAGTAAACGGCCAACGGGTTGTCGCGGGGGATGGCATCGCAGCCATAGCCGAGAACAATCTGACGATCGAAGCCACCGAGGACGCGGAATTCATCCTCGTCGACGCGGCCTGAAGACAACCCACATCAACCCATCGGAATCATCCAATCCCATTGGAACGAAGGAGATATATCATGGAAAATATACGCGTTCTCCCACTGCTCGGCCGCCTTATGATCGGCCTTCCCTTCATGATGAGCGGCCTTGGCAAAATTGCCGCTTATGGACCAACCGTTGCCTTGATCCAGGCGGTGGGCCTGCCGATACCACCGCTTGCCTATCTCTGCTCTATCGCGGTCGAGCTCGGCGGCGGACTGCTCCTGGTTCTAGGGTATCGGGTGAAACCCGTTGCCGCGATTATGGCCTTGTTTGCTTTGGCAACGGCCGCATTCTTCCATAGCAACTTTGCCGACCAGAACCAGATGATCCACTTCCTGAAAAACATCATGATGGCCGGCGGCCTGCTGCAGATCGCCTATTTCGGAGCCGGCGCATTTGCCCTCGACAATCGCCGCCTGCGCCGAGCCGCGTCGACCGCGGATCCCAAGCTGGTGCTCAATTCCTGACAGAGGATCCCATGCATGCCGGCCGCAACCCTGTCGATCCAAGGGTCGCGGCCCCTTGCATCAATCGTCAAGGCAGGGCTGCTGACGGCAATAGATCAAGCAATCGGCTCACGTTTCCGGCAGGCATGTCCGGGAGCCCTAGAACGCCGCCCATCTACGCAAGGACAGACTTCATTGTCGCCAGAGACGGCAAAATTTCCACTTCTTACCTCTTTATTGCCGAACTTGCCTAAAGGGCTATCCGGTGGCGCCCCCTTTGTTGGACGAGAGAAGAGAAATGTTGTGCTCATATGCACAAGGATTACGAGATGATCGGCCCCGATACGATGTGCGGCGATATCGTCGAGGCTCCAGCAACAGGTGGAATGTTCCGTCTTCGCGGCCTCATCGATCCAATTTGCGGGTGCTCGGTATGAACGCCGTCAATTGGCGGACTTCCGATCACGATCGGGAAGAATGGAAAGCCTCGAGTGCGGTGTCATCGGCGGCAGCCGGATCAGCCGGGAGGCTATCATTGCCGGCAATGGGGAGAACCGGCTGCAAGAGAGGTCGCAACGATCGCTGAAGCCTAGCCGTATTCTACCGAGCCAATTCCCCGCCAACAGGATTGAACGAGGACCATCGCCGTATCGAAGTGGTTCACCCGATGCGAAAACGGCAAGGCGTGCCGCTCTCAATCCAGTGCCAGCCCTCAAACACCAATCGAAGGGAACCGCCGGCTGAAACTCGCCTGGTGGAGGCGTTTTCTATCGGCGAATAGGATGTACGGCAGAACCGAATATCGCCGCGCAAAAATTCTGTTCCCTATCCCTTCGATATTTAGATCATTGCATCGCGCTCGCGAACAAGGCAGCGTACTCTTTCCTTTCGCAGCAGCAGACCAATAGATTTTTGTATTGCCTGGAATCGTTACTATTGGCGGGGATACAGGACAAAGGGGGCTGACACCAAATGGTGACGCGTGCGCAGCAAATTGGCGTCGTTGTCGGCCTGGCCTTCGTCACTGCATTGACGATCCTGCGGGTAAGCGATCCCCCGTTGCTTAGGCTCGCCCGCGATTTGACATTTGACCAGTATCAGCGCCTGGTACCCCGGACCTTCGAGAACCAACCCGTCCGGGTCATCGATATAGACGAAGCATCACTACACGAATTCGGCCAATGGCCCTGGCCAAGAGACAGGATTGCCGCGCTTGTGAACAGGCTTTCCGATTTGGGCGCCTCCGCTATCGCTTTCGACATCCTCTTCGCCGAGCCCGACCGCCTATCGCCTCGCAATATCGTTCGCGATGTTACCGGCATTGACCCCTCACTGCTGGGAAAACTACCAGACAATGATGAGATTTTCGCCCGATCGCTATCGGGAAGGCCGGTGGTGCTGGGCTTCGGCCTCTCCAACGCGGGAAACTATTTGCCACCGGTGAAGGTGGGCTTTGCCTATACCGGCGAAAGTCCCTTCGGCGCGCCGCCCGCGATCAGGGCGGCGACGCCGCTGCAACCGCAATTGGAAGCCAATGCCGCAGGCCTCGGGCATATCAGCCTCAATCCAGGTGCATCATCGGCCGTGGTGCGTACGGTTCCGCTTTTCCTCAGCGACGGCAAGCAGCTTTACCCCAGTCTTGCGCTCGAAGCGCTCCGTGTCGCACAGGGAGCCTCCACCTATCTGCTCGACGCGGCGCCGGATACGCCGAATACACTAACCCGGGTCAAGATCGGGAATTTCGTGGTACCGGTAACGGCCGCAGGAGAGCTCTGGCTCTATGTCAGCCGGGACACTACGCAACGGTATATTTCGGCAAGTAAGATACTTGCGACGGGAGACATCGCCGCCGACATCAGAGCCGCCATCGAAGGCAGTATCGTTTTCGTCGGAACCTCTGCTTCAGGGCTCCAGGATGTCCGCACAACGGCCCTCGGTGAAAACGTGCCGGGTGTCTCCATCCATGCGCAGATCGTCGAGCAGATCCTTTCGGGCCGTTTCCTTTCCCGGCCGGATTGGGCTAACGGTTTGGAAGTCCTGTCCATCGCGGTGTTGGGCGGCCTTCTGGTGATCCTCACCACCTTCGTCAATCCGGCCGTCGCACTTGCGTGCGGCCTGCTGATTACCTCTTTTGCCCTCATCGCCTCCTGGCTTGCCTTCCATTATGGCGGGCTTCTGTTCGACCCGCTGGCACCGATCGTCGCAGGATCGATCACGCATTTTGCCGCGACGGCGTTCCGCTTTCTCGTCATCGATCGGGAGCGGCGCGACGTGCGGCGGGCTTTCGGCCACTATCTCTCACCATCGCTGCTCCATCGCATCGAGCATACGCCCGATGCCCTGCGCCTTGGAGGAGACGAGCGCGAGTTGACCGTCATGTTCGTCGACGTGCGAAACTTCACCCAGATCAGCGAGGAGATTACCCCGAGCGCCGTCGTGGCGTTTTTGAACACGCTCCTCGATGCGTTAAGCCACCATGTCATCGTCAATGAAGGCACGCTCGACAAATTCATCGGAGACTCAATCATGGCCTTCTGGAACGCTCCCGTCGATGTCTCCGATCATGCCGGCAAGGCCGTGCATGCAGCCCTGGGCATGCGAGACACGCTCGCCCGGCTGAACGACGAGGATGCATTCGGTTTCGGATGCGCGCGGCGCGTCGGAATTGGGATTGGCATACATACGGGGCTTGCATGCGTCGGCAATATGGGGGCCGAGACACGCTTCAACTACACCGCAGTCGGCGACGCCGTGAACATCGCCGCGCGTATCGAATCTGCCTGCAAGGACATCAATTTCGACATTCTGATATCCGAAGCGACAGCAAGCTTGCTTCCCGATTACGCTCTGCTCGAGGCGGGAGCGCTGACGCTAAAGGGTAAGAGTATGCGAAGCAAACTCTTTGCGGTGGTCGGTGATGCGCTCCTGGCAGAATCCGCTGATTTTGTCGAACTCCGGGCTGTGCACAGGCAGCTTGTCGCTGCCCTGCGAACACGATCGGCGAGCAGTCGAAAACTTGTCAGCGCTGCAAAATCTAACGCCCAGATTGCGACGACAGGACTGTTGCACGAGTTTTATAGCCAGATTTCGCGTCGAGCCAGACACTTCGCCGATGAGCCCGCAGACAAGGCTGTCGACATCTAGCTGGGTTTGCAGCCATTGTCCGAAACGCCCGCAAGCTAGCGATGATGGTGCCCGCCATCGTCGTCGCCATGATCGCCGTCTTGGTCGCCACTGCGATGATCATGATCGTGATACCTGTCCGGTTTGTCGGGTGTGCTTGTCGGATCTGGGACATTCGGCGTGCTGGGCGTTGTCTGCGGAGCAGCGGGCGCATCGGCGCGCGGCGATTCCGGCGTGCTGCTAGGTACGCCAGGCGTATTGTGTTGTGCCGGAGCAGGATTGTTTGCCGGAGCGCTGCGTGGAGATATCCCGTTGGGCCGATCTTTCATCGCCGTCGACAGACCGCAGCTGCCGCCAAAACCCATTCGTCCCGAAAGTTGTTGATCCCCGGACAGAAACGGCAAAGCTCTCTGGTTGCCGAGCGTCTTGAGAACATCACGGTCGACCCGGCGAGGATCGCTTATCTGGCCGTTGCGTCTGGCAACAACGCAGTCGCATTGCTGCTTCAGTTGTCTGCAGCCACCCGCGCCGCAAAATTGCGCAGCGCCGCTCAAAAGAACGACCGCCGTTGTGCCGTTGGCAGCAACATAAAAGTCAAACACGGTCCCGCGCACCCCGATCGTTCCGGCGGGCGTCACGATTTGATACGCTGAAGAGTTGGAGTTTCCGCTCACCCAGCGGAACGTGCCTTTTGCGGCCTTTATGGCGAGCTTCTTGACTGAGCCCGAGTCATCGAAAACGAACTTGTCGATGACAACAGACGATCCGGCTCCGACAGCCAATTTCGTGCCGTCTCGAAATGTGAACTGCCCAAGGCCCGAAAGGGAGGTACGAATCTGCTCGTCACGGTGAACGGGATCATCGACTGCCAGCGGACCGCCGGCGCCCGTAACTTCGGTCTTAATCAACACCGCCTGGCCGACCTTCTCGGCGGCTTTCGAAGACAACGGTGCGAACAGTATGGAGCTCAACACAATGGTCACGGCGTGACGCAGATATAACATCCCACCCTCCAAGCATACCCATGTCTTAGCACGAGATAACCTTGAATACAAATCGGCGTTGGTGATTATACGATTCGTATATTTGATTGCGTTTGAATTTAAATTCGCGATATCACAGACTTTTTCTATCACAAGTATTATTTATATAACTCCACCGGAAGATTTTACACAAACTTACAAGAATTTACATTATCATAGCGCCCCTACAATACTCGGAAACAGAGAGAATATTGAGCCTCTCAGCGTTTTTGCCGCCATTGCAACTTCACGCTGACCCGTTCGGACGTATCTGACACATTGAAAGGTCCATCAGCTCGGCTAGGTAGCCGGCTCATCACGAAAGGCAAAGCTGGGTTGAAGCAACGCGCAAATCAACAGGGTCACGCTGTTGTCGCAAAAGCACTCGGTCGCAGGCTCCTCGACAATTGCCGAGGCACTTCGCGCCTCGAGCGGACGTCACTGTACCACGGACAAGGGGGAGCCCAATTTCTGACGGCACTGTCATGATCAATGGCTTCGGTGGAAACAGCAGGCGAAACCGCCGGCTTTAAACTTTGAGTTGACCAGATGCTCTAGCTGGTCCTATCCACAACCGATGACAAACGCTTTCCGCTTCGCGATTGAAAACATGGTGGGAAACACGGTAGCCACGCGTCTGATGGCGTGGGCCTGGCTCGGCTTGTTTCCGTCTCTCGGCTGTGGACACGCCAGGCGTCTGCCGCTCTGCACTGCCAACCCAGGGGCCGATGTCACGTCGGCTACCTAGCCGCTACGGACAGTGGTAACGGCCTTTGGGGGCGGTATGACAGAGTGCAGGAATAGTTGCAGCAGGAAAACAGGAACAATGCAAGAATGGCAAAACTAGCTTCATTTGGAGTGCTCGCCGCAGTTGCTTCTGCGACGGCAATCGGGAACACCTACGCAGCGAACCGACTGTTGACGGAGTCTCCCGACGAGTCCACGAAAGCGCTCCTTGCCACGATGACACCTGAATCTAAATGTCAGGTCCTGGTGGATGCGATGCGCACCAACAACGAAGCAGTAATCCGATGGGGCTCCGTCCTGATCGAGATGTCAGTCATGTCCGGTTCCAACATTTTCCGAAACGAATTCGGCCAGACGGAAGTCAAGGAGCTCCATCGGCGCTCATTTAGCGGATGCGCCGAGCATCCCGGCGACACGATTTCCAGCCAGGCACGCGCATCATTTCAGTCAATTACAGATGAGATTCACAGACCAGGCTATCGCGACGGCCCGGAACTGGATGATGTGTCCCTCCCAGCGAATGTCCAGACAGCCGCAGAAAAGCTTCGGTCGATGCTGCCTGACGCCCCGGTCGTATCCGAAGCCAGAATCACAATGAAAGCGAAAGACGGCTCGAAACCGGGCGGAGAGACAACGCTCACGATTAAACCGCATAAGGGTGGAACGACCCACGTTCGGGAAGACTACAGGAATTTCACCATGGATCGCGAATTGATGGGTCTGGTACAGTTGAAATCCAGAAATAATGCGCGGGGATACACAGAGCCTTCGGGAGACCAGAGGATAACGACCACGACGGCGATCGCTCTGGAGGCATCGACATGGACCGCCGGAGGCTCCTTTTCATTCGAGATTGATACTTCAGCACGAGGTGGCGCGTTGAGAACCTCCTGCAAAATCGGTCAACAGGTTGACGCCAGCGTGGTCCATTCATCTTTTACCGGCCGCGCATGGCCCCTGGCGTGCGAAAGTTCCGATTCGAAAAGTCAAGGATACTACATCGAGGAACTTCGCTATTATTTGAGAATGCATAGCGAATCCAAGTATGGAATTGCCGATGACCGCATCGAGCATCTCGACATCACTCGCTGAACCCGTCATCTCTTCCCTAAAGCGCCATTTCGATGAGCTTGTGGGATTCCCGTTTTCATCCCTTGCGATACGGTTCGGCGCGTTCGGAGCTGGTTCCAGGACGGATGAAATGTCAGAAGACGACATCCTCTCGCATTCGAGCGCAGGAGCCCATCGCTATCAGGCGGCAACTCAGTCGCGCCTTAGAACCTACCGCGCCTGACCGCCGGCAATATGCCTTGACCAACCCAGCCCGCCCGGCGGTTGTGGCGAGAAACGACGCTCCAAGTGGCTTCGCGCAGCGAATTTGCCACGTACCTTTAGCCGGATTGCACACAGGTTATATCTCGCTGCGGAAAGGGCTCAGAACCTGCGCCCCATAAATCCGCTGGACCAAAGCCGGCCGAGGCACAGAAGTCTGGCTGAGGCAGAATCGGTGGAATTGCACTCCAAAACGGCTCGACATTGTCCGCCAGCAGTACTTACTCAACCGAGAGCACTTCACCCGTTCGCCGATCGATCACAACCTTTATGTCGTCGCCATCTCGATCTGAACCTTCGACGATGAACACATTTCGCCTGCGGGCGACGTCATCGACCTCGCGCACGCCTTCATCCCGGGCGATGCGAATGGCCTGTCGTTCGCTGATACCCATGTCGACGGGCGGCGGCTCCATGCCGGGATTGACGCGCACACCACCAGGACCGATCTCAATACTTTGTGAGAACGATGGCGTTGCCAATGTGATCAGCACGAGTGCGGTGGCCGCTATAGCAAGATTCTTGAACATGGGGGCATCCAGAGAAATGATGAGTTTCGTATCGCAACGATTTTGTCTCGCTGTTTCACGGCGAATAATCAAGGGCCCCATTTGCACTCAGATAGCCCCAGACACCAGCATCGCGAGCAGCTTAGCGGATCACTGCACCAGGACGGTTGCTGTTTTGACGGCATGAGGCCTTACAAACCGGATGACTTTGATGAGATGGGCACATCGGGATTCCGCGTCAGCAAAAGATCGTCAATCAGCCTCATGAAATCCACATCCCGCAAGCCCGGGAAAGGGAGAGCAGCTTCGCCCATATGCGTCCCGAGAGTGACCGCCGGCGGATGGTTTGCGATGATCAAGGCCATACGATTTTCCGCGAGATCATTCAGTGGTTCGTCTACGCCGCCAACCACTTTATGTGCTTGTCGTATTTAAGGTTTCTCGTTGTTGATCGAACGCAATGTGGTAACAGCCCGCGCCTTGGCCAATGGTGTAAACAGCCGGTCGCATTTTAGCGATCAGATCCAGGCTCGGCGCAACGACGTCTTGTCCAGCCTTTGGACCGACCCAAGAATGACAGGCCGGATCAGTGCTGTTCGAAGGGGGCCATCGCATAGACGGTGCACCTAGATATCATCCGTGATCGAGATGGCGCTCGAACAAAGAGGAGCTGATTTTCGTTCGCAAAATGTCGGGACCAAGAAGCCACTTGTGACGACAGGTCAGACTAAGGTCTGAATACACAGGGCATAGGTCCTATAGCCGTGGACGGGGTGAGATTTTAGCGGTGGCGAGTGGGATTGACGCGTCAATTTAACCGATACGTTCATGCATTCCGACCGGCCCGATAACATCAACGATGGCTTGAACTAGCACCGTTCATGTCCGCCAAAGCATCTCGCATTGATGAGCTCGAAATACTGAAAATTCCTCGATATGGCAGATCAAGATCAACAATTACGAACATGACGCTAGAAATAGAGATAACACCAATCGCCAGAACAACTACAGTCATCCGCTTGAGGGGAATTTGAAGGCCAAAGCTCAAGAACACTAAACTTAGCCAAAATGCGATGATGAGGATGAAGAAGATTCCCGAACGGGCATGCGTGTCTTCGATTACAGCCCATCGCGCTTGTTCCGCCATGTCGAATGAAGTCTGGCACCTTCTTGAGACAACGGCATCCCGACCTTCACTTGGGTTATATGAGGCAATTGCCAATCCGACCTCGTCGAATAGCCTCGCTAAAGCTGGATCTTCCCCGCGCAATGCCATATGAGTTGTGTCTGGCATCCCTTCAACGCTTGGCTTGGTTTCGGTCGGCCAAGTACTCGCGATGACTGCGGCGGTGTATTGATGTAGCTGCAACCTCGCAGGGCTCAGGGAACTCCCGAGATCCCGTAAGCACTGATCGAGATTCGTCAGTCGAGCCGCATAAGTCGATCGATCGGAGTTGGCCGTATCAAACGAAGATCTTGCATTGGAAAGTTGGAGACTTAAAATCAGAGCCGCGAAGGTAACGAGGAGGCTCGTGACAAGGCGGACAGCTTCCATGTTTTCTTTCGAAAAATGCTCGTCCGGCAATCTCTGTCGCAGAGCAAGTCCGGCGAGCGCGCTTATGCTGAAAAGAGAAAGAAATGCTATTCCATAAGCGATTTCCATTTTACCTCAGCGCTCGATTGGACCTCATTTATTGCTGCATCAATACTCGCTTGTCTTTTTTCGCGGAGGTAATCTTATCTTCCGACCGAGAACACCGTCAATCTCTACAGGATAACCGCAACCATTCCGAGGACGGTGAGTTTTTTAACCAGCCGCAATCAATCTAAGTCTCATTGGCGATGCATTCGGCGTTACAGACGACATGGGTCGGGATAGATGAGTGAGCATTGGCCTTTGCGGAAAGGGCGCCACTGCGGATCTTGTCGCTTATCCGCGCGTCTCTCCATGCCTTCTACGTCGGCACAACGGTGTTTCTGGTCTATTGTGAGCTCATCGTGCGTGGAGCCGTGGACTTCGGTTGGCCTTCGCAGACTGTCCAACAGCGCCTCGAGCTCGTCGTCTTCGGGCCAGGTCTGTTTTGCCGGCTCTTTCTCTTTGCCACCCTTTTCCGGCCAGCGTCTTGATCGCAATCGGTGAGATCCTGTTCATGGGGCCGCTCCATTCCCTGATCGATGGCATTGCGCTGCCGATATGGGCCTACTGGGATCCTTCCGGACTGTGCTGCCTTTGTTCAAAGTTTCGCGGCATCAGGCACCATTCGAGGCGTGTCTGGCCGGGTCCGTGGCTGCGAGCGTCACCTCTTGGTATTCTGCGTCGCGCAGACCTAACCACTTTGAGAGGCACGTTTCGGAATAGACCGACAACATCAAAAACCGCCCAATCGGACCGGGCGGCTAAGCCACCTTCGGGTTGTAGCGCAACGCCGTTTGCGGCAATGCTGGCCGTGATCGCCATCAGCGGCAGGGCGAGCATCCGCAACATCCCCATACGCGCCAGCTTCTTTCAGCGGTATGAGTCGAGAGATAGGCGGCCTATTGGGTGGCATTGATGGGAATTAAACCGCCCCTCCGTTTTTCTCGACTTCCTCATCAGATCCGCAACTTAATTTTAGCCCGAGAACATGGATAGTCCCGCGGTGGATCCACATAAATCAGCGCTAGGTCGAGGTCCGAATGCGGTTGGGTTGAGATCCTGCAAAGTCGCACATGCTCCTCCTGGACGAGATGAACAAGCGAAAGCGGAAAGAGTTACCCCTTTTCCGCCAGAGTTGCCAGGCTCATAGGTAAGGCGGATCTATTTCGAACAGGTCCAGCTCACGATATGACAACCACTATCGTTTGCAGCACAGTTCGAAAGCGCGGTATATTGGGCCCGGGCGCGTCTTTCGCTCCAGCCATAGCCGTAGCCATGGTTGTCGCCGGTAGCGAGCGCCCCGCACGCATTGCGGAAGTAAACCACGACCCGGCAATCATCAGCGTATGAGGAGCATCCTGACAAAGCTTCATCCTCTGCATCCGCCCGGGTCGAATAATTATGGGAAGAGCCGTAAGAGCCCGAGCTTTTGGAATAGGCAATCGCCCCGAATTGGGCCGCAGACGCTGCACCGGTGGTGAAGGTGATCGCCAGAGCGCTGATCAGCGCAGTAAATCTCATTGATGTCATGTTTCTTGATCCCAAGTGATGGTGGAGCGTCATTAATCTGGTTTTCAGAATGCGAGTTCACACAGCTGGCATGTAGCGCTTGATCTCGCATTGGGTGTGCTCCCTCAACTGATCAGCGCGCCATCGAGATCACGCCTTGGATGGAATTAGAGACAAATCATCCACCTGTGCGACGCCATGGATGGTTTCGCTCGTTACAAGTCCTCCGTTCATCCCATGAAGATGTCCCGCCTTGCCGGAGGCTGCGGCTTGCGTGATTGACACGGCCGGAGCGAGAATTCACCGGACGGGATCGAGGCTACCTATGACTCCGTCGAACTTGGCTTTGTTGGCCCTGTCGCCTTCACGTGTACCCCCAAGAAACGCGCCATCGATTGGCAACCGCGACCATGTCATCTCGAAATTCTGCGGGCCGTCCTTGTTCGAACCGTCGAAGGTAGTATCCGTCGCCTTCGCTGATCCGAAGTGGACTTGTTTCGACTGCATCGAAGACTCATCAATCTTGACCTCGGAATCCCTCACAAACACCTTCACTGTTTCACTCGTGGCGGCCTTGACATCGTCTGCGGCAAGCACTTCGATCGCGAAAACGGGCATGATCCATGATTTCATTTTCCTTCTCCGGATTGCTATCGTCCGAGTGGAGGTTTGCTTCTGGATCAGGCCCGTCGACGAACTGTGTAGGTCTGCGGCTATATCCGGTCAACGGACTATTTTTGGGCGTATTATCGATTTTGGGCAGAGAGTGCCAACTCAAGGAGCCGGTGTTGGCACGTTTTAAATCAGCACCGGATCTCTGCACCGAGAACTACAATAACCCTTGGTAATTCCAGGTGTTGACCGGGTCTTTTGTCGATACAAATCACAATAGGCTGACGTTGGTCGTTAGATTATATCGACCAGGGTCTTGCCGGTCACCTTCTCGTCCCCAGGGCATCATGCGCCTCGATGATCCGTTCAAGTGGAACCCGCATGCCGATTTGGGATTATACGCCCCTAATGAAATGCATGTGGTAATCGCGTCGATAGCGGCGCGCTTTGCCTCGACCGGCACGTTATAGATGAAGACGAAACGGAAGGCGCTCCCCCAACCATTGCCTTGGGGAGTTGCAGAGACAGTTCATCGGTCGCATCGCAGACCACAATCGCCTCAGACTGTGAGACGCTGAGTTCCAAAGGGCGATGCGCGGCCGTGCGTCGCGGCTAAGGCATCTAGGTCAGGTCCGGCAGGACCTGAACTTAATCACGCGTTCCGGAGGTGTATGGCAGCCCACTGGTTTTCGCGAGCCGGTGGGTTTCGCATGCTGTCCGGTAAGTGCGCGGTTGAAGAAATCGACGAGCCCAAAGGGTACGCGATGACCGAGGCAGAGATCCAGGATCTGGTATGCGTCGACAGCTTCGGACGCGCTTCGGGGGAACATTGCCTCCTGGTAGATGGAGAGTGCCGCTTCAATGTCGCCAGGGTGTGCAGCAATCGCCTTTCCAAGCTCCGCACCATCAAACATTGCAAGGTTCGCCCCCTCGCCCGATAGCGGCATCAGCTGCGCGGCATCGCCGATAAGTGTCACACCCGGCACACGATCCCAACGGTGTGCGTCCGGAAGCGTATAGATCATGCGCGGGACCGGCGGCGTGTCGCCATGCTGGAGCAGCCTTCTCCGGAGCACCGCGTATGTCGCTAGCGGCGACACGTCGCCATAATATGTCGATAAAAGCCGCGTTATTTTGTATAGAGTGATCGCGATCGTTCAAGATGCCTGAGCATCGCTTGCTCGGCCGCATCAGCATCATTTTCTGCAAGATGTGCGAGGATTTCCTCGTGTTCGACGAGCGTAAGCTTTTCCTTGCCCGTCCAGATCAGCATGTCCGTATGATAGGTCTTCAACCATGCCAGCATGGCTTCACTGACCGCCGAGAAGATCGGATTGCCGGAAATCTGGGCAATACGCGTATGAAACTGCATATCGGCCGAAATGAAGTCCTCCGCATGCCCGAGCGAGGCGCGCTGGCGTTCAATAATCGCGTGAAGGTCGTCGACATCCTTGGGAGTTGTGCGCATGGCTGCCTCGCGCGCCATCCCGCGCTCGAAGAAAATGCGTGCGCCCTTTAGCTGCTCGAGTGAATCCGACGACTGGGACAGCATGATCTTCGCTGTCAGATCGACCTGTCGGAAAATCGATTTTGCAGTGAGTTGAAGGACTTTCGCACGCTCGCCATGCGAAATGTTGACGAGACCCATCTTCGCAAGAGCCTGCATGGCCTCACGGATGGCGGGGCGTCCAACGCCGAAGCGTTCCATCAGAACGCGCTCGGACGGCATCTCGTCGCCGGGCTTCAATTCTCCCGATGTGATCAACCGCTCAAGCCGATCAAATACCTCATCCGATAGCTTTCGACGTACGATCTGCTCGACTGGCTCGCCCATGGCCCCCCGCTTTCTCAAAGCTTCCTCTCCCTTATGCATTTTTGATGCCGTGACGGAAGCCCATTCGAAAGCTGTTCCCAAATGCCGGCAAAAAAACCATTGCGGAAATTGGAATACTCATTATACCACATTACCAGTTGACGCCATGTGAAAAATCATCGGCGAGAGGAGTATTCGGTCTCTTATGAGCATCATCATCACCTATCGTATCGAAACGCCCGGCGACATCGAGGCCATGGCCCGCAATATCGCCAGCGATCAGTCGACCGGCACCTTCGTCGCCGTTCCCGGTGAAACGGAGGAGCTCAAAGCGCGCGTGGCGGCGCGCGTTACGGCGATCCGTCCCCTGCCCGACAAAGAGCACCCCACCTGGCCGGAACTTCGCGATGGAGAAGGCCCGATCCACAGGGCCGATGTCGACATCGCCTTTCCGCTGGACGCGATCGGGACCGATCTGTCCGCGCTTATGACAATTGCGATCGGCGGCGTCTTTTCGATCAAGGGCATGACCGGCATACGCATCGTCGACATGAAGCTGCCCGCGGCCTTCCGAGACGCCCATCCCGGCCCGCAGTTCGGCATTGCCGGCAGTCTGCGTCTGACCGGCGTCAGTGGACGGCCGATTATCGGTACCATCGTCAAGCCGGCGCTCGGCCTGCGGCCGGCGGAAACGGCCGCGCTTGTTGGCGAATTGATCGGCTCCGGCGTCGATTTCATCAAGGATGACGAAAAGCTGATGAGCCCCGCCTACTCGCCGCTTAAGGAGCGCGTCGAGGCCATCATGCCGCTCATCCTCGATCACGAACAAAAGACGGGCAAGAAGGTGATGTATGCCTTCGGCATTTCACATGCCGATCCCGACGAGATGATGCGCAATCACGATCTGGTACTGAAGGCCGGCGGCAATTGCGCCGTCGTCAATATCAATTCGATCGGCTTCGGTGGCATGAGTTTCCTGCGCAAGCGGTCAGGGCTGGTTCTGCATGCGCATCGCAATGGCTGGGATGTGCTGACCCGCCATCCCGGCGCCGGCATGGATTTCAAGGTCTACCAGCAGTTCTGGCGCCTTCTCGGCGTCGATCAGTTTCAGATCAACGGCATCAGGGTCAAATACTGGGAGCCGGACGACAGTTTCGTCGAGTCCTTCAAGGCCATCAGCACGCCGCTCTTTGATCCATCCGACTGCCCGCTTCCCGTTGCAGGCTCCGGCCAATGGGGCGGTCAGGCGCCTGAGACCTATCAGCGCACAGGCAGAACCACGGATCTTCTATATCTCTGCGGCGGCGGCATTGTCAGCCATCCTTTCGGGCCTGCTGCCGGCGTTCGCGCCATTCAGCAGGCCTGGCAGGCAGCGGTATCCGACATTCCGCTCTCCGACTATGCCAAGGACCATCCAGAACTCGCCGCCTCGATTGCGAAATTCAGCGGCGGCAAGGACGCCTGAGAGCGATGTCCAAACTTCTTCTCAGCTATTATGGCGACGATTTCACCGGTTCGACTGACGTCATGGAGGCCCTTGCCTCCAATGGCGTACCGACTGCCCTCTTCCTTGGCATTCCAGACGAGGCCATGCTGGAGCGGTTCAAGGACTGCCGCGCCATCGGCATTGCCGGCACCAGCCGCAGCGAAACACCGCGATGGATGGACGAGCATCTGACGCCTCAATTCAAATGGCTTCAGAACCTTGATGCCCCCATCTGCCACTACAAGGTCTGCTCGACCTTCGATTCCAGCCCGAGGGTCGGGAGCATCGGCAAAGCGATCGAGATCGGCAAGGCGCTTTTTGAGCAATCCGTCGTGCCCGTCATCGTCGGGGCGCCCCAGCTGAAGCGCTACACCGCCTTCGGCCATCTCTTTGCGGCCTATCAGGGCCGAGTGTTCCGGATCGACCGGCATCCGGTCATGAGCCGCCATCCGGTCACACCGATGGATGAGGCCGATCTGGCCGCGCATCTGAGCAAGCAAACATCTCTTCACGTTGGTCTGGCCGACCTCGTCACGATCCGCGCAGCCGATGCCGACGAGCGGATCGACAAACTGGCCGCAGCCGGCGAAACCATCCTGCTGCTTGACGTCGACGGTCCGGAAACGCAGGCCGCAGCCGGTCACCAGCTCTGGCGCCTTGCGAGCAAAGGCAACGCCTTCATCGCCGGCTCCTCCGGCATTGAATATGCCCTTTTCAATGTCTGGCGCAACGCAGGCCTAATCGGCGAAAAGCCGGATTTCGCAACGCCGGGCAAGGTCGATCGCCTGGCGGTCGTCTCCGGCAGCGTGTCGCCGACGACGGAGCGGCAAATCCGTCACGCCATGGCTGAAGGCTTCGACTGTGTAGATCTCGACCCGTTGGCGCTTATCGGCGAGCATGCCGCGCAGACGCTGGATGCAGCCGTCGCGACAGGCATGGCCAGTCTGAAGGCTGGCCGCAGCGTCATTCTTCACACCGCGCTCGGCCCTTCGGCCGACCGCGGCGGCGACATCGACCGCATACCCGACGCCCGCCACCATCTCGGTCAGGCGCTGGGAACCATACTCCGGCGATTGATCGAGCAGGAAAACCTCGGTCGCGCCGTTATTGCCGGCGGAGATACATCGAGCCACGCCCTGAAGGAACTCCGTGTCGAGGCGCTGACAACGCTTCTTCCATTGCCGCAAACGCCTGGATCGCCGCTGTGCTCTGCCCATGGCGGCTACGCGCCCACCAATGGCCTGCAGATCGCATTGAAGGGCGGGCAGGTAGGGACCGACGACTATTTCGCGCAAATCCGGGCCGGCAGGGCATCCTAGCCTCCCGCATCAATCCGATGGCATGCTCATTGACTCATTATACCACTTGAGTTACCACAATCTGAAAGTGAACGAGGTACCAATATGACTGCAATTGCTCTTTTCGGCGCCGGCGGCAAAATGGGCTACCGGCTCGCCAAGAACCTGAAAGGCTCGCGCTTTGAGGTGCGCCATGTCGAGGTCAGCGATGCCGGCAAGGCTCGGTTGAAACATGATCTTTCCGTCGATTGTGTACCGGCCGACGCGGCACTCGACGGTGCCGAGGTCGTGATCCTCGCAGTGCCGGATACCGCGATCGGCAAGGTTGCCGCCGGTATCGTCGACAAGCTCAAGCCGGGCACCATGGTCGTCGCACTCGACGCTGCCGCGCCCTTTGCCGGCCATTTGCCGCAGCGCCAAGACCTGACCTATTTCGTCACCCATCCATGCCATCCGCCAATCTTCAACGACGAGACCGAAATGCAGGCAAAGAAAGACCATTTCGGCGGTCTGTTTGCCAAGCAGCATATTGTTTCGGCACTGATGCAGGGACCCGAGAGCGCCTATGGCCTCGGCGAGGAAATCGCCAAGGTCATCTGGGCACCCGTCATGCGGTCGCACCGCGTCACCGTCGAGCAGATGGCGATGCTCGAGCCGGGCCTTTCCGAAACGGTTTGCGCCTCGCTATTGGTCATCATGCGCCAGGCCATGGACGAGTGCATTACCCGCGGAGTCCCGGCCGAAGCTGCCCGTGACTTCCTGCTCGGCCACATGAACGTGCTCGGCGCCGTCATCTTCAAGGAAGTCGACGGCGTGTTTTCCGACGCCTGCAACAAGGCCATCGAATTCGGCATTCCTGCCTTGATGCGCGACGACTGGAAGAAGGTCTTCGAACCACAGGAAATCGCAGAGAGCATCCGTCGCATCACCTGATCGACGTTCCCGGGGAGGGTATCGCCCTCCCTTCGCCGCCCTGCCGGGAACAGGGCCTGTTTCATAACTGGGAGGAGACAATGAAACTGACGCGTAAACTGACACTTGCAGCTTTTGCCGGTATGCTTGCTCTGGGAACGGCAATGCCGGCCTTTTCGGGCGATCTGATTGCAATCATCACGCCGGCTCACGACAATCCGTTCTTCAAGGCCGAGGCGGTCGGCGCCGAAGCGAAGGCGAAGGAGCTGGGCTATGAAGCGCTCGTGATGACCCATGACGACGATGCCAACAAGCAGTCTGAGGTCATCGACACGGCAATCGGGCGCGGTGCCAAGGCGATCATTCTTGACAATGCCGGCGCAGATGCGACCGTCGCCGCCGTCAAGAAGGCCAAGGATGCAGGCATCCCCTCCTTCCTTATCGACCGTGAGATCAACGCCACCGGCGTGGCGGCGGCCCAGATCGTTTCCAACAACTATCAAGGTGCCCAGCTCGGTGCCCAGGAATTCGTCAAGCTGATGGGCGAGAAGGGCAATTACGTCGAGCTTGTTGGCAAGGAATCCGACACCAATGCCGGCATCCGTTCCCAGGGCTATCATGACGTCATCAATGATTTTCCGGACCTGAAACTCGTCGCCAAGCAGTCGGCAAACTGGAGCCAGACCGAGGCATACGCCAAGATGGAAACCATCCTCCAGGCAAATCCGGACATCAAGGGAGTGATCTCCGGCAATGACACGATGGCGATGGGGGCGATTGCCGCACTTCAGGCAGCCGGCCGCAAGGATGTGATCGTTGTTGGCTTCGATGGGTCGAACGACGTGCGCGATTCCATCAAGGCAGGCGGCATCAAGGCAACCGTGCTTCAGCCAGCCTATGCCCAGGCACAGATGGCGGTTCAGCAGGCCGACGCCTATGTCAAGAACAAGACCCTACCCAAGGAGGAGAAGCAATTGATGGATTGTATCCTCGTCAACGCCGGCAATGCCGACAAGCTCGAAACCTTCGCGCTCAAGAACTAACGGCAACCCATGCAGCGGCGGAGAGCGTGCATCACGCTCTCCGCATTGTTTCATCGAGAAATTGAGGTGCATTGCATGGCGAGGATCGTTGGGGTGATTGCGGCCATCATGCTGGCCACAGCACTGCCCGGATGCAAGATCGTCAAGACGCCGTCCGCCGAAGAAAAAGCTGCAGCGGAAGCAAAGAACGCTTTCGATCCGGCTGCCAGGGTCGACGCGATCTGGCAGTCGCATGCGATACCGGATCTTGATAGGCGCGCCGGCGACCTGAAAGCGGTGCAGCAACTTGCTGCCGCAAGCCCGGATGAAGCCGGAGCCAAATTCGGCAATCCGCGCAAGCAGTCCGGCTCACCATGGACCTATGCCGTGAAACTCAGCGGCAGGATCGTCGCGGCGGATACGACCTCCCGCGCTGCCACAGTGGATGTGGACGTCGATGGCGATGGCAAAGCCGACGCGAAGATCCAGATCGGGCCTGCCATCCGCGGAACGGCAATTCGCGATGCGCTTGAGTTCGTCGATTTCAACAGTTTCAAGAACCAGATCGAATGGGCGCAGTTCGGCAAGGCTTTCAATGAGAAGGCCAATGCGTCCTTTCTTGCCGCCTTGCCCCGTGACGGTCTCGTCGGCAAGTCGATCAGTGTCACAGGCGCGTTCCCTCAACCCGCCCCCGGGCAGTTGCCGCTGATAACGCCTTCGGCGCTGACTTTGGGCCAATGACGATGGGCAACGCATCCGGCAACGACATTATCCTGCGCCTGGAAGAGGTCTCCAAGGTCTATTCCGGCATCGTCGCGGTGAAGCGCGCCAATCTCGAGCTCCGTCGCGGCTCCGTCAATGTTCTGGTCGGCGAAAACGGCGCCGGCAAGTCGACGCTGATGAAGATCATAGCAGGCGTCGAACGCCCGACGTCCGGTCGCATCCTACTTGAGGGCCAGGAGGTCTCCTTCAGCAGTCCGGCCGATGCGCAGGCACGCGGCATCGGCATGATTTTCCAGGAGCTCAACCTCTTCGCCAACATGTCCGTCGCCGAGAACATGTTCGCGACGCGTGAAATCACGCGCGGCATTCTCGGCATCGATCACAAGGCACAGATCGAAAGGGCGAATGGATTCCTGAAGAAGTTGGACGCCGACATTAGTGCCGAGACCATGGTTGAGGATCTTCCCATCGGGCAGCAGCAACTGGTCGAGATCGCCAAGGCGATTTCGCTTGATGCCCGCATTCTGATCATGGACGAACCGACATCGGCGCTTTCGGCTGCCGAGGTCGATATCCTCTTCAAGGTGATTGCCGAGCTGAAGGCACAGGGCGTTGCGATCGTTTATATCTCGCACCGCTTGGAAGAGCTCATGCGCATCGGCGACTACATCACCGTTTTGCGCGACGGGCAGATCACAGGCCAGGCCATGGTTCGCGACATCGATACGCAGTGGATCGTCCGCTCGATGATCGGGTCCGATGCCAAGGACTTTGCCAAATCCGGCAGTCATGCGATCGGCGAGGAGGCCTTTCGCGCCGAGGATATCAGCCTGCCGAGACGCACCGGCGGCCTTGCCGTCGATCATGTCTCGCTTTCCGTGCACGCCGGCGAAATCCTCGGCATATATGGCCTTATGGGCGCCGGCCGCAGCGAGTTCTTCGAATGCGTGATGGGCCGGCACACGCATTCGACCGGGCGAATTTTCATTAAGGGCGAGGAGGTCCGCGCCCGTGATACCACCCGGCGCATCCGCAAGGGGCTGGCCCTGATCCCCGAAGATCGCCAGCGCGAAGGATTGGTGCAGGTCCTGTCGATCGCCAGCAATCTGACGCTTGCGAACCTCGGCCGCTTCGCCCGCCTCTTCGTTCACATCGATGCAGCAGCGGAAAAGACCGCCATTCGCGACATGATCCGCGATCTCGCGATCAAGGCGCCCAATCCTGATTTCGAGGTGACCTCCATGTCCGGCGGCAACCAGCAGAAGGTGGTCATCGGCAAGGCCTTGATGACGGACCCGAAGGTGCTCTTGATGGATGAACCGAGCCGCGGCATCGACGTCGGCGCCAAGGCCGATGTCTTCCGCACCATGCGCCGGCTCGCCGGCAACGGGCTGGCAATCTTGTTTTCAACATCGGACCTTGAAGAGGTCATGGCCCTTTCGGACCGCATCGCCGTGCTCAGCAACGGCAAGCTCGTGACCATTCTCGACAGACGCGAAGCCACCGAAGAGGCCATCATCGCTGCATCGGCCAAGGGACACGGACATACAGGGAAACTCGCATCATGACGGCAGACACATCCTCCGCCTTTGCGGCCAATCGCTCGAACGGCTCCGTCCTCCTGACGTTGATGAAGCTCAGGACTTTCATTGCGCTCTTTGCGGTGATCATCTTCTTTGCGATCTTCGCGCCGAACTTCACCTCGACCGCCAACATCATCCTGATGTCGAAACACGTGGCGCTCAACGCCTTTCTCGCCATGGGCATGACCTTCGTAATCGTGACCGGCGGCATTGACCTCTCCGTGGGGTCGATCGTCGGACTTTGCGGCATGGTGGCCGGCGCCCTCATTCTCAACGGCGTCGAGCTGCCGATCGGCTATACCGTCTACTTCAACATCTACGAGATCATCCTCATCACCCTTGCCGTCGGGCTGCTGATCGGGCTCATCAACGGCCTGCTCATCACCAAGCTCACCGTCGCACCCTTCATCGCGACCCTTGGAACGCTCTACGTCGCCCGCGGCCTGGCGCTCCTGTCTTCGGACGGCCAGACCTTTCCGAACCTGATCGGGCGGGCGGAATATGACACGACCGGTTTCGACGTTTTCGGCGCCGGACGCCTGTTCGGCCTGCCGGTTTCGATCTGGATCCTGATCGTTCTGGCGCTGATCGCTGCCTACGTTTCTCGCTCGACGCCGATTGGCCGGCACATCTTCGCCGTCGGCGGAAACGAGCGCGCAGCGCGCATGTCCGGCATTCGCGTCGATGTGGTCAAGATCTTCGTCTATATGTTCTCCGGCCTGTGTGCCGCCATCGTCGGCATCGTCATTTCGTCGGAGCTGATGGCGGCGCATCCCGCAACGGGTGAAAGTTTCGAACTGAATGCGATTGCCGCAGCAGTACTTGGCGGCACCTCCATGTCGGGCGGTCGCGGCACCATAGGCGGCACTATCATCGGCGCCTTCGTCATCGGCATCCTTTCCGACGGCTTGGTGATGATGGGCGTGTCATCCTTCTGGCAGATGGTTATCAAGGGGCTGGTCATCATCATCGCTGTGGTCGTGGACCAGGCGCAGCGACGCCTGCAGCAGCGCGTCACTCTCATGCAAATGGCAAAGGCAGGTTGAAATGGTGGAACTCAAAGGTGCGTTGATCGGTTGCGGTTTCTTCGCAATCAATCAGATGCACGCGTGGCAGGACGTGAAGGGTGCTCAAATCGTCGCGATCTGCGACCGGGACCCCGAGCGACTGAAGCTCGTCGGCGACCAGTTCGGCATCGAGCGTCGCTATGGTGATGCTGCGGCCATGTTTGCGGATGGCGGCTTCGATTTTGTCGACATCGCAACGACGGTGGCAAGTCACCGCGCTCTGGTGGAAATGGCGGCTTCCCATAAAGTCCCGGCGATCTGCCAGAAGCCCTTTGCAAAGACCCTGAGCGATGCCAAGGCAATGGTTGCCTTGTGCGCCCAGGCCGGCGTGCCGCTGATGGTGCATGAGAATTTCCGCTGGCAGACGCCCATCCAGGCGGTCAAGACGGTTCTCCGATCGGGTGCGCTCGGCGAGCCCTTCTGGGGCCGTTTCTCCTTCCGGTCCGGCTTTGATGTTTTCTCCGGCCAGCCCTATCTTGCCGAAGGCGAGCGCTTCATCATCGAGGATCTCGGCATCCATACGCTCGACATCGCCCGCTTCATTCTCGGTGATGTCGCCACGCTGACGGCCCGCACGAAGCGGGTCAATCCGGCGATCAAGGGCGAGGATGTCGCGACGATCCTGCTCGACCACGAGAGCGGCGCGACATCGATCGTCGACGTCAGCTATGCCTCCAGGCTTTCGACGGAGCCATTCCCGGAAACGCTGATTGAACTCGACGGCACGAAGGGTTCGATCAGGCTGTCGCAAGGCTATCGTCTCGAGGTTACCGGACCCGACGGCGTTGCGATCTCCGATGTCTCGCCAGAGCTTCTCTCCTGGGCGTCGCGCCCCTGGCACAATATCCAGGAAAGCGTTCTGGCAATCCAGCAGCATTGGGCCGACCGTCTGGCAGACGGCACCGAGACATCCACGTCCGGAGCAGACAATCTCAAAACGCTCGCGCTTGTCGAAGCGGCCTACGATAGTGCAGCGAGCGGACGTACGGTCGATATCGGAGCATTGCTGCAATGACGACCAAGATCGATCCGTTTCAGCTCTACGGCACGCGCGAGACGGCAACGTCCCCCACAAGATTGACGGCAGGCCTGCTCACCGCGGATTTTAAGGACGGGAACCTGCGGACCATTTGCTATGATGGCGCCGAAGTTTTGCGAGCCGTTTCCTATCTGGTTCGCGATCGGGACTGGGGCACCTATGCGCCTCGCATCGACGATCTGCGGATCGATCAGCGTGAGGGCGGCTTTTCGGTAAACTACATTGCGCGCTGCGCGGGGCCTTTTGACACAGAGCTCGCGATCGAGGTGAGAATTGCTGCCGAAGAGGGCGAAGCGCTGGTCTTTGAAGCGGAAGCACATTCCGCAACCGGGTTCGAAACCAACCGCTGCGGCTTTTGTATCCTGCATCCGATCATCGGGGTTGCTGGCATGCCGGTGTCCGTCGAGCATGTCGATGGTTCGCACGAGGACACACATTTTCCCGACCTTATCGAGCCTTGGCAGCCCTTCAAGGACATGCGCGCAATTACCCATAGCGTCTCACCGCATATCACGGCCGAGTGCCGCATGGAGGGCGATACTTTCGAAATGGAAGACCAGCGCAACTGGTCCGATGCCTCCTATAAGACCTATGTTCGCCCCCTCGCCTTGCCGTGGCCCTATCATCTTCCCGCCGGCGATCGGGTGCGGCAACGCGTCGTTCTCACCCTTGGCGACATGCGGCGCTCGACCCGCACGCCGGCGACCGCTGTGCGTCCGATCACGCTGAGCCTCGGAGACAGGTCCGGTACGATGCCGGCAATCGGGCTTCTGATCACGCCCGAGGACGCCGAGCCCACTCTTCTAGCCCGCGACCGGCTGCGTGAAATCGCACCGCAGGAGCTTCTGTTTCATTTCGATCCCGGCGCGGGACACGGCATCGATGCACTCAAGTCGTTTGCGGCCATTGCAGCAGGTCATACCGGGCGATCAACCGTGGAAATCGCCTTGCCGTGCCGTCTTCCCCCTTTTGCTGAAACGCAGCAAATCGCCACTTTGATGCGAGATGCGGGCTTCAAGCCCAATGCCTTGGTGATATCACCGTCGGTTGACCGGCAATCGACGCCGCCGGGCAGCAAGTGGCCTGAATGCCCGCCTCTCGAAGAAGTCTATGCAGCCGCTCGCGCCACCTTTGTCGATATGCGTCTTGGCGGCGGCATGCTGAGCTATTTTACCGAGCTCAATCGCAAACGCGTTCCCGCGGACATGCTTGCATTCATCACCCACTGCACCAATCCGATCGTGCATGCAGCCGACGATCTCAGCGTCATGCAAACGCTGGAAGCACTTCCCTTCATCACGCGCTCGGTGCGCAGCATCTACGGCGACAAGCCCTACCGCATCGGCCCTTCGACGATACCGATGCGACAGAACCCCTATGGCAGCCGGACCATGGACAATCCGTACGGCGGGCGCATCGCCATGGCCAATGAAGATCCACGGCACAATGCGCGTTTCGGCAATGCCTTCGCATTTGGCTATGCTGCTCGCATCCTCGATGCCGGATTGGAATGCCTGACGCTTTCGGCGCTAACCGGGACCTTCGGGGTGATCGCTGCAGAGGGTGAACCCTCGGCGCCCGGAACGCCACGGCCGCTCTTTGCTGCAGTCTCCACCCTGTCTCGGCTTGCGGGCCGCAACTGGCAGGAATGCCTCTCATCCGATCCGACCGCAGTTCTCGCCTTCATCACCGGAACTCTCGGGCTATCGCGACAACTCCACCTGGTCAACATCACCCCTCGCCCGCAGGAGATCGGGCTTGGAGAGTTCCGACTGATGAAACATCTGGGAAGCAGACGGTTGACGCTCGAAGCCTATGCGACGGCTTCTCTGGATCTGGCGGGCTGACATCATCTCCAGCGAGCTCTTTGCACTTCCGGCGCCGAAGAGGGCCAATAGACGCCACATCGGAGAAAGCAAGCCGCCCGCCGACGGCGGCGGTGCCTGGCGAGGGCAAGTTGGTGGCAGAGGATGGCTGCGCTTAAGAGTGAATAGTATCGCAATGCTGATTAGCTCATCATACCAGTTGACATGTTGATAACTATTTGCCAAAACCGCCATCAGCTTTGCTCAGAGGAGGATGGGAGATGGCTATCAACACCAAATATGCGCGTTGGTTCGGTGCTGCGGCGATCGCTGCGGCGGCATTTTCAGCAACCAATGTTGCGGCAGAAGATCTGACGATGTGGACGCTGAACTTCGACAATGGCGCCGCAAACGGCGCATTGAAGAAAGTCGCGAAAGACTTCGAGGCGGCCAATCCCGGCACTCACGTCGAAATCGTCCAGCGCGGCGTCGACGAGCATAAGACCGCACTGCGCGTGGCGGCAGGCTCCAGCAAGGGCCCGGACATCTATTTCAGCTGGGCAGGCCTCGGCCTCGGCGGCGAATATGTGAAAGCAGGCCTCTCGCTGCCGCTCGATAAATACTACGCCCAATACAAGTGGGCCGATGAGCTGCTTCCATCTGCAGCGGCCTTTGCCGACCTTTACCCGGGTGGCAAGCATGGCGTCCCCTTCACCTTCAAGGGCGAGGCGATCTACTACAACAAGAAGCTCTTCCAGAAGGCCGGCATCGCCCAGGAACCGAAGACCTATGAGGAGCTGCTTGCCGCGGCCGACAAGCTCAAGACGGCGGGCATTCCGGCCTTCACCTTTGGCGGCTCGGTCAATTGGCATGTCATGCGCCTGATGGACGTACTGCTCGAAACAAAATGCGGTGCCGACAAGCATGACGCACTGATGGCCATGAAGGCCGACTGGACGAAGGAAGCCTGCGCAACCGACGCCTTCAGCGAATTTGCCAAGTGGACGAAGGACTACACGCTGAAGCCGTTCATGGGCATCAGCAATCAGCAGTCTTATACGCTGTTCGTCGCCGGCCGTGCTGCAATGATGCTCGAAGGCGACTGGCTGGTCAGCCAGCTGAGTGGCAGCAAGGCCAACCTCGACGACTACGGCGTTATACCCTTCCCGACGAATACGAACCGCCTTTATGGCTTCGCCGAATACAATTACGTCAGCACCAAGAGCAAGAACCCCGATCTTGCCGCCAAGTTCCTCGACTATTTCCTGTCGACCAAGGTGCAGCAGGATCTCGTCGGCCAGATCAGCTCGATCTCGGTCAACAAGAATGTGCAGTATAAGGACCAGAAGCCGCTCGAGGCGAAATGGCTTGAGATCTTCAAGACCTACAGCAAGGTCTACATGAATGGCGACCAGGCCTTCCCGCTTGACGTCACCACCGAATACTTCCGGGTGATCAACGACGTCGCTTCCGGCAACATTCAGCCGGCCGATGCTGTCAAGCAGCTGCAGAGCTTCATCTCCGGTCGCACCTGATCGATCGAGGGAGGCCGCCACTCCGATTGCCAATCGCGGCGGACGGCTTCCCTCACCCTCATGCCCAAGCGTCTCTTGCCGCCGGGAGCAACCAGAATGTCATTGCGCAACAGAACCCAGGATCCCCGCGTTCAGGCAGCAATATTGCTTGCGCCGGCCATGCTGATCTACGCGATTTTCGCGCTTTATCCGATGCTGAACGTGGTGGTGCTGAGCTTCCAGAAATGGAACGGCCTCGATCCGCAGCGCCCGTTCGTCGGCCTGGCGAACTACCAATATATCTTCACACAGGATCCGGTCTTCTGGGTGGCGTTCCGCAACACCGTGATCTGGACGATCATGTGCGTGATCTTTCCGCCCATGGTCGGTCTGTTGCTGGCCCTCAGCCTCAATCAGAGGCTCTTTGCCCGCAATACCTTCCGCGCCATCTTCTACCTGCCAGTCATCATCGCCCCGATCGCGGTCGCGACCATGTGGAAGTGGATGTACGATCCATTCTTCGGCCTCTTCACCGAAATCCTGACTTCGATAGGTCTGCAGGACTGGATCCAGGACTGGCTCGGCAACAAGGATATCGCGCTCTATTCCGTCTTCGTTGCCTATCTCTGGCAGTCCGTCGGCTTCTCCATGGTTCTGTTTCTTGCCGGTCTGCAGAATGTCTCGCAGACGCTGGTCGAGGCAGCCCGCATCGACGGCGCGGGACGCTTCAATATCTTCCGCTACGTGACCCTGCCGGCGCTACGCACGACCTTGACCATCGTGCTGGTGCTCTCGGTCATCTCCTCGCTGAAAGCCTTCGATATCGTCTACGGCCTGACCGGTGGCGGCCCGGCGCAATCCACCCAGATGCTGGCACTGTGGGCGTTCACCCAAGCCATGCAGATCTTCGATTTCGGCCGCGGTGCTGCGATCTCGGTCGTGCTCCTGCTGATCACCATCGTCGTCGTCATTCCCTATCTGCGCTGGACGCAGAAGCACGAGGAGGCCGAACAATGACGGCAGCATCGGCAACATCAATGTCAGACAGCTTCGAGACCGTCATTCCGGCGAAGCGCAAGCGCGATCCTGTCTTGATCGGCCTGTGGATCGCGCTGCTCATCGTCGCCGCGATCTGGCTTGCGCCCTTCGTGTTCATCGTCTTTACCTCGTTGAAGACCCAGGCCGACGTGACGTCGACCGGCGCGTTCATGCCTCCGCTCGAGCCGGCCTTTGACAACTATTCAAGCGCCTGGGGGCGCGGCAATTTCGCAAGCGCCTTCTTAAACAGCGCGATCATTACCGTGATCAAAGTGCCGATCGGGCTCCTTCTCTCGGCAATGGCGGCCTATGCGCTTGCCAAGATCCGCCTGAAGTTCAACAAGCTGCTGCTGCTCGCAATCGTCTTCGGCACCATGATCCCCTTTCAGGTGATGCTGGCGCCGCTGTTTACGCTGGTCAACTCACTCGGGCTGATCGACACCTATCCCGGCGTGATCCTGCCTTACATTGCCTTCGGCGTGCCCTACCAGGTCTTTATCCTGCACGGGTTCTTCAGAGGCATTCCGAAGGAACTGTCGGAAGCAGCCCTGATCGATGGCGCAAGCCACTTCACCATCTTTCGGCGGATATTCCTGCCCGTCTGCCTGCCGGTCCTTGCCGCATTGTTGATCCTCGATTTCGTCTCCACCTGGAACGAATTCGCAATGGCGCTCGTGCTTCTGCAGGACCAGCACATGTGGACACTGCCGCTCGGGCTGATGTCATTCCAGGGCCAGTTTTCCAATGATTACGGCCAGTTGAACGCGGCAATCGTCATGACCGTGCTGCCGGCCACCATCGTCTATCTGATCTTCCAGCGCTACTTCGTCTCCGGCCTTACCTCCGGCGCGGTGAAGGGCTGAGCGGTCGCACCATCCATATATCTTCCGAGGAGAATTTCATGTCCAACGCGTCCGTCGAAAAATGGGGTGTCTTCGAAGCGGCCCTGAATGGCCCTTCCAGTGGCAATCCCTATCTCGATGTAGCATTTGATGCCGTTTTCAGCCAGAACAGCCGCGAGGTTCGCGTGCCCGGCTTTTACGATGGCGACGGCGTCTATCGCGTTCGCTTCATGCCCGACAATGAAGGCGAATGGTCGTTCCGCACACGCTCGAAGACATCGGAACTGGATGGCAAGACCGGTTCCTTCGTCGCGACCAAGCCCTCGACGGGCAACCATGGCCCCGTCCACGTCCACAACAAGTTCCACTTTGCCTATGCCGACGGCAAGCCGTTCCTGTCCTTCGGCACCACCTGCTATGCCTGGACGCACCAGCCACTCGACATGCAGGCCCAGACACTCGAGACCCTGAAGACGTCGCGCTTCAACAAGATCCGCATGGGCGTCTTCCCCAAGGACTATCCCTATAATGTCAACGAGCCGCTTTACGCCTGCTTCGAAGTGGATGCGGACGGCAGGCAAGACTTCGATCGCCCGAACCCGGTCCTCTTCCGCCATTTCGAGAACCAAGTCGCAGCCCTTTGCAAACTCGGCATCGAAGCCGACATCATCATGTTCCACCCCTACGACCGCTGGGGCTATGCCGACATGTCGGCCGAACAGGATTTCCGCTATGTCGCCTATCTCGCCGCACGCCTTGCCGCCTATCGCAACGTCTGGTGGGCGCTTGCCAACGAATATGATTTCCTTCTCGACACCAAGCCGCTGCAGCAGTGGGATCGTTACTTCCACATTCTCGAAGAGAACGACCCCTACGGCCATCTGAAGTCGATCCATAACGGCGAGCCGACGATGAACTTCGATCATCGCAAGCCCTGGGTCACCCATACCTGCATCCAGAACTGGGATGTGAAGCGCACGCAGGAATGGCGTGAGGCCTATGGCAAGCCGGTCGTCAACGACGAGCCGGAATATGAGGGCAACATCATCCAGTCCTGGGGCAACCTGACGGCGCAGGAGCTTGTCCATCGCTTCTGGATCACGGTCACGCGCGGCGGCTATGCCGGGCACGGCGAAACCTATTCGCATCCGCAAGATCTGATCTGGTGGGCGAAAGGCGGCGAACTGCGTGGTGAAGCCTGGAAGCGCATCGGTTTCCTGCGCGATCTTCTGGAAGAGGATGTCGTCAACGGCCTCGAGCCGATGGCGTCCTTCGGCGAATGGCCATGGACACGCGTCTCCGGCGCCCGCGACGGCGATGTCAGCTACATCTATCTCGGCGAACATCAGCCCGTCGTCTGGTCAACCGGCCTGCCGAAGCACGGAACCGACTATGAGGTCGACATCATCGACACGTGGGAAATGACCATCACGCCGGCCAAAAAGGTGGAGGCACCGATCCCGCATCCGACGCGCCATGGCGCGATCGTGCGCGGCGGCAAAGCCGATGCCGCCTTCGGCGTAGAACTGCCCGGCAAGCCATACCAGGCGCTCCGCATCCGCAAGAAGCGCTGATCCATCCAGAAGGGAAGAATGTCATGTCCGGGTTGACCATCAATAACGTCAGGAAGTCCTACGGCGCAGTAAACATCATCCACGGTGTCGATGTGGAGATCTCGGACGGCGAATTCGTCATTCTCGTCGGCCCTTCGGGCTGCGGAAAGTCAACGCTGTTGCGTATGATTGCCGGACTTGAGGATATCACCGGCGGTGAAATCTCGATCGGTGGGCGGGTCGTCAATAACCTGCCGCCGAAGGATCGCGACATCGCCATGGTGTTCCAGAACTATGCGCTCTATCCGCAGATGACGGTGGCGCAGAACATGGGCTTTGCACTGCAGCTCGCCGGCGCAAAGCGAGCCGAGATAGACCAGAAAGTCGGCGACGCCGCGAAGATACTGGGACTACAGCCGCTCTTGGATCGCAAGCCCGCCCAGCTTTCCGGGGGTCAACGCCAGCGCGTCGCCATGGGCCGCGCCATCGTGCGGGATCCAAAGGTTTTCTTGTTTGACGAACCGCTCTCCAACCTTGACGCCAAACTCCGCGTCAAGATGCGCGCCGAAATCAAGGCGCTGCACCAGCGATTGAAGACGACGATCGTCTACGTGACCCACGACCAGATCGAGGCCATGACCATGGCCGACAAGATCGTCGTCCTTCAGGGTGGGAAAGTGGAACAGGTGGGATCGCCGCTCGAGCTATACGACCGGCCGAGAAACGTCTTCGTTGCGGGCTTCCTCGGCTCACCGGCCATGAACTTCCTCGAAGGCAAAATCACTGGCGGCACTTCGCCCGCCCTTGTGTTGTCAACCGGAACTCGCATCGAGCTCTCCAAGGCTCCGGGCCAGTCGGATGGGCGGAGCGTGGTCTTGGGCATACGCCCGGAAGATATCGCCTTTGCCTCCGAAGGCGGGGTGACCGCAACCGTCAACGTCATTGAGCCTACGGGCTCGGAAACCCATGTCGCACTTGATCTGGAAGGCAAGGAGCTCACCTGGGTCATGCGGGAACGAGCCGAGCTCATCCCCGGACAGAAAATACAAATTTCGTTCAAAACTCCGAGCCTGCACTTCTTTGACAAAGCAAGTCAGCAACGATTGTCGTGAGGTCCGAATGACTTGCTTCAAAGGGATTCTTGAAAGAATCCCGTACCGTTGAGGGGTGCCATATTCTCGACGGCAACCACGCTTGGCGGGCAATCGAACAAGGCACAGCAGCTCATGAAAAATGCTCACCCTAAATTCGGGCGGTAGCGCAACGTATCGACGAGCAGGGCAAACGCAGGCGAGAGCTGCCGGCGGCTCGGATAGTAGAGATGATAGCCCTGAACATCGGGACACCAGTCCGCCAGCACATCGATCAGCCGCCCTTCGGCAATGTGCGGTCTGGCGAGGTCTTCAGGCACATAGCCAACGCCGAGGCCGTCAATCGCTGCATTGAGAACGGATACGGCGCTGTTGAAGGCAAGCTGACCTTCGACCCGCACGCGCAGTTCACGGCCGTCTTTTTCGAATTCCCAGGCATAGAGCCCGCCGGCGCTGTTCAGACGCAGATTGATGCAATTGTGGTTGGTGAGGTCCTGCGGTGTCTCGGGCGTCGATCGCCGCTCGAAATAAGCGGGTGAGCCGACCACTGCGAAACGCCAGTCCGGCCCGATCCGCACCGCGATCATATCCTTGCTGACGGCCTCGCCAAGCCTGACCCCGGCATCGAACCTCTGCTCGATGATATCGGTAAAACCGTAGTCAATCGCGAGCTCGACGTGAATATCGGGATAGTCGCGCAGGAAGGACGCAAGCCGCGGCCGGAAGATGGTATCGATCACATAGTCGTTGCAGGTGATACGCACCGTGCCGGCCGGCTTGTCTCGCAGTTCTCCGAGCGCTTCGATCTCAGCCTCGATCTGGTCGAAATGCGGTCCGATCGCCTTCAGCAGGCGCTCGCCCGCTTCTGTCGGCGCGACATTGCGCGTCGTGCGCGCCAGTAGCCTGACGCCCAACTGTGCTTCGAGCCCTTTGATGGTGTGACTGAGGGCTGAGGCTGATACGCCGAGTTGCGCGCCTGCCCGCGTGAAGCTGCGTTCCCGTGCAACCGCCAGGAAGGCGATCATGTCGTTGATGCGTTCTCGTGCCATTTGTGAATTCCACTCAAAACCACATGAACATTATACCATCTAATTCGATGATCCCACCTGGACTACATTGCATTTCGAAATCGCCCGGCAGAACGCCGCGACACAGAAATGGAGACATCCGATGGACATCATTCGCGCAGGCTCGCGGCCTTCGGCGAAAGGCCCGACCGACTGGTTCACAGGCACAGTTCGCGTCGACCCGCTCCTCAATCCGTTTGCACCCGAGCGCGTTCAGGGCGCGCAGGTCACCTTCGAGCCGGGCGCCCGCACCGCCTGGCATACGCATCCGCTCGGCCAGACCCTCATCGTCACATCCGGCTTCGGCCGTGTGCAGCGTTGGGGTGGTCCGGTCGAGGAGATCCGGCCCGGAGACGTGATCTGGCTTCCGGCGGGCGAGAAGCACTGGCACGGCGCTTCACCCGAAACCGCGATGACTCACATCGCCGTCAACGAGGTGCAGGACGGCAAGGCCGTGGACTGGCTCGAGAAGGTTTCAGACACGCAATACCTCGGCTGAGATATCGATCGACCTAAACCCGAAAGGAGGTTGTCCATGTCGTGGCAGCAACAGGAATTGCGAGTGATCGCCAACAGCGACGACCTTTATGTTGCGCCATTCCGCGAGGACGGCCAGACCTATGGCACGCCGACCTGGATCTGGTCGGTGGTCGTCGACAGCGAGCTCTATGTCCGTGGATACAACGGGCAGAAGTCGCGCTGGTATCAGGCCGCAATCCGCCAGAAGGCGGGCCGCATCACTTCGGCCGGAATGACGAAGGAGGTTCGCTTCGAGCCGGCCACCGGCACGATCGACGAACGCATCGATGAGGCTTACCGCCAAAAATACGCCAAGAGCCCATATCTCGCGCCGATGATCGGTGAGCGCGCCCGCTCCGCCACCATCAGGATCACACCAAAGGATTGAGGATATCGACATGCAGAAGCGCAAACTTGGCCAGGGGCTCGAAGTCTCGGCTCTTTCCCTCGGTGCCATGGGCTATGGCAAGGCCCGCACCATTCCGGACCGGCCGGAAATGATCGACTTGCTGCGCCAGGCTGTCGATCTCGGCATGGACTTCTTCGATACCGCTGAAGTCTATGGCCCCTGGACCAACGAAGAGATGCTCGGCGAAGCCTTTGCCGGAATGCGCGACAAGGTCAAGATCGCCACAAAATTCGGCTGGGACATCGACCAGACGACCGGCGAGCATCGTGGTGGGGTCAACAGCCGGCCGGCCCAGATCCGCAGCGCGGTCGAGGGCAGCCTCAAGCGTCTGCGCACCGACTATATCGATCTCTTCTACCAGCATCGGGTCGATCCCGATGTGCCGATGGAGGATGTCGCGGGTGTCGTGAAGGATCTGATCGCCGAGGGCAAGGTGCGGTATTTCGGGCTGTCGGAAGCCGGCGCACAATCGATCCGCCGCGCCCATTCGGTCCAGCCGGTCGCCGCGTTGCAGAGCGAGTACTCACTATGGACCCGCGAACCAGAAGCCGAGATCATACCGACACTCGAAGAACTTGGCATTGGCCTGGTTCCGTTCAGCCCGCTCGGCAAGGGTTTTCTGACCGGCAAGATCGATGCACGAACCACCTTCTCGGAGAATGACTTTCGGGGCCAGATTCCGCGCTTCACGTCCGAAGCCCGCGCGGCCAACCAGGCGCTGGTCGACCTGATCCGTGCCATCGGCGAGCGGCATGCCGCAACGCCAGCCCAGGTCGCGCTCGCCTGGCTGCTGGCAAAGAAGCCGTGGATCGTGCCGTTATTCGGAACACGAAAGCTTGCGCGCCTTGAAGAAAATCTCGGCGCCCTGTCCCTCACGCTGGCGGACGATGACCTCAGGCAGATCGAAACCGGGGCAGCGGCGATCAGAATCGAAGGCGCACGATATCCCGACGCGATCCTGCAACGCTCCGGACTGTGACGGGCAGGGAGCCTGAGGAAAAACATATGTCCATGACGATGCCCCGACGGTCGGCCTCTCCGGCCGACAGGTCGCTGCCGTACTTGATGGCCTCGGTCTTCACGGTTTTCCTGGTGACCGGCGCCGCGCTGCCGGCGCTGCCACTTTACATCCATGACCATCTCGGTTTCGGCCCTTTCATGATCGGCCTTGTCTCCGGCGCGCAGTTCGCCGCGTCCCTGATGTCCCGCTTCTGGTCGGGCACGGTCGCGGACCGGCACGGCCCGAAGCAGGCGGTCACGGCGGGGCTGGTCATGGCGGCGCTCGCCGGGCTGTTCTATCTGCTGTCCCTGTTCTTCCCCGGCAACCCGGTCCTCTCGGTCACGATCCTGCTGGTGGGCCGCGTGTTCCTTGGCGGAGCGGAAAGCTTCATCATGACCGGCGCGCAGAGCTGGTGCCTGGCGCTTGCCGGTCCCGGCAACGCCGGAAAGATGATCGCCTGGATCGGCACGGCGATGTTCGTGGCCCTGGCCGCAGGCGCCCCGCTTGGAAGTTTCCTTCATGCCAACTGGGGTTTTGCCGCGATCGGATTGGCTACCGTCGCCGGTGCGGTGGCAACGGTTGCGCTGGTCGCCCCCATTGCCGCCGTGAAACCTGCGCCACAAAGCGAAAAAGCCGTTGCGCGCGTTCTGAGGGCGGTCTGGCTTCCCGGTATGGGCATGGCCTTTGCCGGCCTTGGTTATGGCACGATGACCGCCTTCGCGGTGCTGCTCTTCGTCCAGCGTGGCTGGCAACCCGCATGGCTGTCCTTCACGGCTTTTGCCGTGGCGCTCATGGTTGCGCGCTTCTTCTTCGGTCCGCTGCCCGATCGCCTCGGCGGCGCCAGAACCGCGATGATCTTCGTCGTCATCCATAGCCTCGGCATGGGGCTGATCTGGCTGTCGCCCTTCGCCTGGCTCGCTTTCGTCGGCGCGTCGCTAGCCGGCTTCGGTTACGCCCTTGTCTATCCAGGCTTCGGCATGGAGGCGATCGCCCGGGCGCCGTCGGAGTCCCGCGGGCTGGCTATGGGCATCTACAGCGCCTTCATCGATCTGTCGCTCGGCATCCTCGCGCCGCTGCTCGGCCTTGTCGCCAATCTGGCGGGGCTCGGATCGATCTTCCTCATCAACGCGCTGCTTGCGCTCTGCGCCGTGCCGATCGCGTTGCGGCTGCGTTCTCACCATCAACCGGAACAGGGAAGGATCCCATCATGACCGAGAACATCAACCAAAAGGTCGTCGTTATCACCGGCGCCAGCAGCGGGCTGGGCGAAGCTGCCGCCCGCCGCCTTGCCAACGACGGCGCGAAGCTGGTTCTCGGCGCGCGTCGCATCGATCGTCTCGAAACATTGGCGAAGGAGCTTTCTCTCGGCGACGGTGCCGTGCTGAAGACCGACGTCGTCGATCGTGACCAGGTCAAGCAGCTCGTGGACCGCGCCTTCGCGCTGCACGGCCATATCGACGTGCTCATCAACAATGCTGGCCTAATGCCGCAATCGCTCCTCGAAAACCTGAAGGTCGACGAGTGGGATCGGATGATCGACGTGAACATCAAGGGCGTACTCTACGGCATCGCCGCCGCGCTGCCCTATATGAAGGCGCAGAAGAGCGGACACATCATCAATGTGTCCTCGGTCGCGGGCCACAAGGTTGGACCCGGAGGCGCAATCTATTCCGCCACCAAACACGCCGTGCGGGTGATCTCGGAAGGGCTGCGCCAGGAGGTGAAGCCCTACAACATCCGCACGACCATCATTTCGCCGGGCGCGGTGGCAACCGAACTCCCCGACACGATCACCGATGCCGAGGTCGCTGGCCGCGTGCGAGAGCTCTACGACCAGGTCGCGATTTCCCCCGACTCCTTCGCCCGCTGCGTGGCCTTTGCCATCGGCCAGCCCGATGAGGTCGACATCAACGAGATCCTCTACCGGCCGACCGCGCAAACCTATTGAAACGGGACGGCGGGGCCGCGCAGATCATGAAGGAACCGATCATGCCTATCAATGAACCCACACTTGTCTCCGACGATGTCCTCTCGGTAGCGCCGGCGCTGCGAGACTATATGCAGGACGACGTTCTCGATGGTCTTTGGAAGCGGCCGCAGCTGTCGCCGCGCGACCGCAGCATCGTGACATTGTCGGTGCTGATAACCCGCAACCAGATGCTCGACCTGCCCTTCTATCTCCGCCTGGCGCTCGACAACGGGGTGAAGCCGGCGGAGATCTCGGAAATCGTCACGCATCTCGCCTTCTATGCCGGGCTTGGCAATGCGAGCGCCACGATCGCCATCGCCAAAGTCGTCTTCAGCGAGCGCGGCATCGGCACGGGCGATTTGCCGCCTGGCAATCCGACGCTCCTTCCCCTTAATGAAGCCGCCGAGAAGACGCGGGCGGCGAATGTGGAAAAGAACACCGGACCGATCTCGCCTGGCCTGGTGCAGTTCACGGCGGATGTCCTGTTCCTGAAGCTTTGGCTGCGCCCCGACCTTGCACCCCGCGACAGGAGCCTGGTGACGGTCGGCAGCCTGATGGCGGCCGGACACACGGCCCAGATCACTTTCCACCTCAACAAGGCGATGGATAACGGTCTGACGCAGGAACAGGCCGGTGAAGTCATCGCGCAGGTGGCCTTCTATGCCGGTTGGCCCAACGCCTTCTCCGCCGTCCCCGTCGTCGGCGACGTCTTCATAAGCCGTGGCCAGTAATCGGCTGAACTCTAAATGGCGAAGCGCTGAATGGAGGCGATGATCCCGATGGGAATGACAGCTCCGTTTGCCTAAGATGACGCCATGAACACGACCATATCCCTTGCCTGCATCGGGCAGGCGCTGGAGCGGTACCGTCGATATATCGAATGGGGTACTTTTCAAATGAGTAGATTTTCGGAAGGAAAAACACTGAACTTCCGAAACTCCCGATGATCAATGCCAACTCCCCAGGCATGGGACACATCGTTCCGCTAAACCGCGACCCAGAATTTGAAGCGCCGAGGAGCTGCGCTGCTGCCCTGGCGCCTCGGCCTTTAGGGTGACTGTACTCTCCGTGTCTACTAAGTCGGCCGGAGGCTATTTGTCGGGAGTACAGACACGAAGACGGTGCCCATCCGGATCAAGCGCAACAAATGTGCGCCCGAAATTCGCAACGCTCGGTTCTTGCTCGATCGAAATGCCGGCGTTACGCCATGTTTCATAAAGGCGGTCCACCGCCGCATCATCCGCCACGATGAACGCCAGTTCCGAGCGATGGCCCGTTCCCGAGGACACAAAGGCCGTGGCGTTGACAGACCAGAGGCCGAGGTTGAGTCCGTTGGCGAATTCGAAGGCCGCGTAAGTTGGGAATGATGCCAAAGGCGCTTTCCCGAGCAGCTTTTCATAGAATTGGCTGCTGCGTGTGGGATCTTCAACATACAAGAGCATGAGATTTGGGATTGTCATCAGGATCGTCCTGTTTCGGTTGCAAGACGACCATACGCAATGTGACTACCAGGATTTGACAGTGTCGATGCCTTTCCATCTGGAAATCTTTGCGGCTTTCTCGAAAGGACAGAAATCTGTCAGTCCAGAGAAGCGTTGGACGTGACGAGTGATCCAAAGGACGGTCGCTTTATCCCTTCCACGCTCATGGCGGCGGGGTCAAAACATGATCGCACATTGGAATGAGGTGGCCGCCTCGCCGCAGCATGACGGTGGTCCGCTGAAACCATACTGTCATATTTTGGCAAGGGAATCGTGTATCGGGATCTCGCAAGCAGAGATGCCCGATGCTTGTCCCCCTCAACGGTGAAGCGAATTTGATGAATTGCCAGCTCTTACGCTCCGGAGAACAGCGTCTTCGGGTGTCTATATGATCCTTCAAGCCGGGAACGTGGACTTCGGCCATCATCGGTGGCGTGGTTGGACCCAGGATGACACTCAAAGATTGGCGGCATGAAGTATGGTCCGATCCGAACGGTTACTGGCTCTTCTGCAGGAGTTGCGGCGATACAATCGTCCGGTGAGTGGGGCACGGCTGGCCGAGGAACTCGGAATCAGCATTCGCACGCTTTACCGAGATATCAAGACGCTACAAGCGCAAGGCGCGGACATAGAGGGTGAGCCGAGCATGGGCTATATTCTCAAACCGGGCTTTATGCTGCCGCCGCTGATGTTTTCTCAAGCGGAGTTGGAAGCCCTGGTGCTTGGCTTTCGTTGGGTCGCCAAGCTTGCCGACGAGCCTGTCACCAGAGCTGCATCGGATGCGCTCGCGAAAATCTCGGCTGTGTTGCCGAAAGCCTTGAGGGAAGGGCTTGAAGATACGGCCCTTCTTGTCGGGCCAAGGCTGATCCGTGACGTCGAGACCTCAGATCTCGGCCTCGTTCGAACCGCAATACGCCATCAGCAAAAGCTCAAAATGGTTTATGTTGATGGGGCAGGAAATCAATCCGAAAGGACTGTTTGGCCCTTCGCGCTTGGTTATTTCCAAAGCGGGCGGATCTTGGTCGGTTGGTGTGAGAAGAGGGCGAGCTTTCGGCATTTTCGAGCAGACCGGATTAGGAGCTTGATTAATCTGGAAGAACGTTACCCGAGGCGTCGTTCAGAATTGCTTCGAGAGTGGCGAAAGACGCAAACGGACCGACCCTATATGCCCGGTACGCAGTAGAATAGGCTTATTGAATGCGTTTCTATGCCTCACCTGCAGCCGAAGGAAGCAGTCAGCTTCCACCCTCGCAGGTCGTGTGTGTTTGAGCATCCAGGCCCTGGTTTGATGGACGCTCTGTTTGCCGGTCAGCTATGATCAGGATCGATCCAACGCAATGCGTGCAGCAACTCGACGAGCGAAACACAGAGCTCGGGCTGACCACAAATTTGGCGGGTACCATGGTACCCGCCATTTTACTCGCAAATTGGTGCGGCTTAGTTAGCGGCCGGCGCCGCTTGGGTAGTCATGCATTCGGACAGACCCATGAAGGCCTTCTCGCCGCCCTCGAGGCTGAAATCGACAGTGGTGCTGTTGGCGGTCAGGCTCAGCGACTTGCCGCTGGTCAGCGCCGTAACGGCCTCGGTCGTGTTCGGGACGTCGATCGTCGCCGTCGCTGCCGTGTCAGCAGTCGAGGAGAAATTCGTGGCGGAGCCGCCATCGATCGACCAGGAACCGGTCACCTGATCACCCTTGGCGAAAGTGAACTTCGAAGAATTGGCAAACAGGACGACCTTGTCGCCAACGGCGAGAAGGCCGACGCCTGTCGCGCTGTTCTGAGCGAGGCAACCGGTGAAGCTGTCGCCATCTTTCAGCGGCGTGATGGAGAAATCGGCGGCATCGACGGACGCAGCGGTCAGAAGCATGGCGGCGAGGGTTATGGTTGTCAGGTGAAGTCTGTTCACGGCATTTCCTTCATGAGCGCTTAAAGGGATTGAGTGCTTGGTTACAAGACCTCCCATCCCGGTTTGGATGGGGTCGAGAATCTGCGTTCGGCGAAACGAAAGCCTCGCCAAAACCTTCAGGAGTTGTCGCCCGGATTGTCGTTTCCACTTGCAACCCCGGCAAAATGATTTCACTCCGCTCCTTAAACAGAAAGTACGGATATTTTCGCGGTTCATTTCTGGGCTGACCTGTTATTTTTGATGGTCGAACGCGTCTCCAGGGAACGGCGAGCCGGAGCCTCCATGGCCTGTAAACAGGCGCGGAGCACCAGCCCTTTTAAAAGGGCCCGACAACGATTTGAAATCAACAGCAAACGGATGTCATCTGTAGGCCCCTCACCGGCGCCGATTGTGACCCTGTTAGCTCCTAACGCCAAACTTGCTTCAATAGCTTCAGCGCCTCTCGGCATAGTGCGTCTTCGAGATGGACTCGCAAGCAATCCGCCGGCTGCCCACATCTCGCAACGTCGAGATGTGAGCTGGACAACCCATCGGACCCGGAAAACTCCTCAATGGCGTAAGATTCGGGCGTAATGCCTGCGTTGTCTTCCGCATCACCGATCCGATCCCACCTGAAAACACCAAGGGCATGGTTCCATTAACAGCGTCGGAGCGAGGCGACGCTTGTCTCAGACCTGCCGCTCCAGGCTCCCACTGATTGGCCTCCAGCGGACGGCCCACCACTTCACCGGCCGTGGTCGAGCGGATCGAAGCCAATCATCAGGTCATTGACATGCTTGATGAGGTCCTCACCGCGCCTGGCCGGAAACCGCATGCGGGGATTTCTCCCCAGCCCATGCTCCCCAGCATCCCTTGGAAAACTCGAATATTGGGCATTCTTGCAGGCGCAGATATGATACAGCAACAAAATCTGATTGCTGACACCGAGGAAGTGGATGCCCTCCAAATTTCGAGGAATGAAGATCCTTGGCTCCGGGCATGCCTTGCCAAAGGCGAGATTGCTGTCGACAGACATCGATACCCGCCTTGGGCGCCCGCAAGGCTGGACCGAGCGGCATACCGGTATCGCGTCACGTTATGTTTGCGAGACCGAAGACCAGATAGATCTCGCCGAGCTGGCAGCCTGCCGGGCGCTCGCCGCTGCCGGATATGTTGCAACCGATGTCGACCTGCTGATCTTCGCGGCGGCCGTTCCATACCAATCCATTCCCGCAACCGCACCACTTCTGCAGCGGCGGCTTGGCATTCCCGATGGTCGATGTGCCGCCTTCGACGTCAACTCGACCTGCCTCAGCTTTCTGACCGCAAGCGACATCGCCGCCTCATTCCTCGCCGGCGGCAGCTACAGCTGCTGTCTGGTCGTCTCCTCGGAAATTGCCTCCCGCGGGCTGCCATGGGAGACGGATCCGCTGGTTGCCTCCCTCTTTGGCGATGGCGCCGCAGCCGCGCTGCTCACCCCGGGAGACGGAACGGCGGGCGTCGTTGCTGCCCGCATGGAAACCCATCCTTCCGGCTACGAAGATTGCGCACTGGGTGCCGGCGGCACGCGCTATGATTTTCATAGGGATCCTGCGATGTTTGCCCGCCACGCGGTCTTCGAAATGGATGGGCGCGCGCTCTTCCGCCATACGGTTTCCTTTTTCGGGCAGTTCCTTGAACGGCTACTCGATACGGCCGGATGGCGGCGCGAAGATGTCGATCTCGTCGTCCCGCATCAGGCAAGCCCGATTGCTCTGTCGCATCTGGCTGAGCGGTGTGGATTCGGTTCGCAGAGCATCATCAACATCATGCATGATCATGGCAATCAGATTGCTGCATCCATTCCCACCGCCCTTGACTTCGCCCGCTCATCGGGGCGGCTGGCGGATGGCATGAGAATGCTCATGCTGGGCACATCGGCCGGATTGTCATTCGGCGGCCTTGCCATGATCGTCTGATTTTCATGCGGGTGATCGTCAGCGGCGCAACGGGATTTCTGGGGAGCAGGCTCTGCGCCCATTTGCAGGGGAATGGCCATGAGGTGATCGGTCTTGGCCGGGATGCCGACAAGGGCGGCTATCTGGAGGCTTGCGGAACGCGATTTGTCAGCGTCGATATCAGCGTATCGCCAGCCCAATCCATGTTGAAGAAGCTCGGCCACGCCGATGTCTTCGTACATGCTGCCGGGCTCTCTTCCGCCTGGGGATCGCGAGCCGCCTTCCTGCAGGCGAACGTTTCGGGCACCAGACATGCGCTGACGATGGCCAGAGCGGCAGGGGTGGAGCGCTTCGTCTTCATTTCGTCGCCGAGCGTGACCTTCCGCTTCTTAGATCAGAAGGATTTGCGCGAAGACATCCCGCTTCCAAAGCCTGTCAACGCCTATGCGCAAAGCAAGCAGATCGCTGAACGCAACGTGCTCGCCGCCTCCGATCTTGCGCCGATCATCTTGCGACCGCGGGCCATTTACGGTCGTGGTGACGTAGCGCTATTGCCGCGGCTCATCAGAGCGGCCCGGAGCGGCCCGCTTCCTCTCCTGCGCGGCGGTAGGGCCGCGACCAATCTCACCTATGTCGATGATGTCGTGCGAGGGATCGTCTGCGCGATGGACGCGCCCAGAAACATAGCGGGTCGCACCTACAATATTGCCGGCGATGAAGCGTTGCCGTTGCGCCTCATTATCGAAAGTGCGGCGAAAAAAGCCGACATTGAGGTGCGATGGCGTTCCATTCCCTGGCCTTTGGCCTTGGGCGCCGCCCGGCTGGCCGAACTGGTGGCGCGGCTGCGGTCCGACGCGCGCGAGCCGGTCATGACGGCCTATGCACTCGGCACTCTCGCCTTCACTCAGACGCTGGACATCTCCGCCGCAAGGCAGGAAATCGGCTTTGCGCCACAAATCCGCTTCGAGGAGGGCCTGCATCGAACTTTCCGTGGAGACTTCACGCCGTGAGCGATCCCCTGTTCTTCAGCAGCGCCGTCGTGCGGGCGCCCGAGCGCCTCGTTCTGCGGGGCGGCCGATGGTCATTCGTCGATATACCGGTACGCTATGGCCTATGGCTTCACCCGCAGTTCGGACCGGTCCTGATCGACACGGGATACACACACCGTGTCACCGAGGGCAGAGAGCGCCCGCTCAGCCTGAAACTCTACAGCGCCATCCTTGGACCACGTCTGATTAAGGCAGCGTTGCCGGTCGCAAACTTAAGGCGCCACGGATTCGGGCCGACGGATGTCAGCCATATCATCGTCACCCATTTCCATGCCGATCACATTGCCGCTCTGGCCGACTTTCCGAAAGCGCGGTTTCTGGCAAGTGGCGCAGCCTATGAGGCGCTCGCCGGCATGACCTTGCGTCAAAAATTGCACAACGGCTTTTTTTCGGAGCTGCTACCGGCTGATTTCCGCGAGCGGCTCATCTCGATCGACGCCCGGCCATCCGTCACACTCCCCTATGATCTGGGCAGCGGCTACGATCTCTTTGCGGATGGCTCGTGCCTTGCCGTGCCGCTGCCCGGCCATGCGCTCGGCCATTTCGGGCTGCTTTGGCCGAACGCGTCACGACCGCTGCTTTATGCAACAGATACACAATGGGTGCTGCAGGCAATCATTGAAGACCGCGCACCATCGGGACCAGCGGGATTGATCTACAGCGATCGAAATGCTGCAGCGGCTTCCCTGAAGAAGGTCAGGCAATTCGCCAGGCACGGCGGCAGGGTTGTGCTTTGTCACGACCCATACGATCACACTGCTTGCGCTGAGTCCGCACAATGAGGCGTGTCCTTCGGCATGCGCCCATCTTCCGATTGATCTGCGCATTTGCACGTACGCGCTTGCTTGCACGGCGCCTGAAAACACGGCTGGACGTCGAGGCATGGCAGCAGCGACGGATCTCTCGCTGGCTGCGCGGCGCGGTGGGCTCAACGGATTTCTATCGTCGTCACAATGCCGCCAAGCTCAGTAGCCTGCCCATCGTCGACAAGGCGCTGGTGATGGCTGCTTTCGAGCAGTTCAACACCGCAGGATTATCCAGCGCCGAAGCGTGGCAAATGTTTGAAAGCGGCCGGCAACGCAAGGGATATGTCGTTGGTGCCAGTACCGGCACCAGCGGCAATCGTGGACTATTCGTTATCACCGACGCCGAGCGATACGAATGGCTGGGCGTGATGCTCGGCAAGCTATTGCCCGCCTTCCCATTTCAGAAGGCGCGGATCGCGCTGATCTTGCCGCTGCATACGACATTATATGATTCCGCCAATCGCACGAGACGCCTTCATCTCGAATTCTTCGATCTGCATCGCGGTGTCGCCGCAATCGCACCGGAGATCGTCGACTTTGCGCCCGACACGATCATTGCGCCACCGAAGGTCCTTCGCTGGTTGGCCGAACATGATCACTCGCTTGCACCGAAACGGCTGTTCAGCGCGGCCGAAGTTCTTGACCCCGTCGATCGCGACATCATCGAGAAGCGCTACAAGATGCGGCTCGGCGAGATCTACATGGCAACCGAGGGTCTGCTGGCCACCAGTTGTGCCCATGGGACCTTGCATCTGGCCGAGGATGTCGTGCATTTCGAGCTGCAGCCTGTGCAGGATACCGACCTAGTGTCTCCAGTTATTTCCGACTTTACCCGCCAGACGCAGATCATCGCGCGGTATCGGATGAACGACCTGTTGCGCATGAAGACTGATCGCTGTCCCTGCGGCTCGCCGCTTCGGGCCGTCGCGGAGGTGATTGGCCGCAGCGACGACGTTTTCGAGCTTCCGCGGGCGTCGGGGACCGGGATCGTCCCGATCACGCCGGATGTGCTGCGCAACGCAATTCTCGATTCAGATCGAAGCATCACTGATTTTCGCCTGATCCAAATCGATCATAACGATCTGAGCTTGCTGCTGCCCGATACGATTTCTTCGTCTGCTGCAGACGCTGCCGAAACGGCGCTGAGACGGCTGCTCCAGAGCATCGACACCCACCCCCGCATCTCGCTTTCGCGACAAGCCCTATCACTGCCGACCACCAAGCTTCGCCGGGTTGAACGGCGCTGGTATCGAACCGGGAGCAGCACATGAAGACCGTTCTGATTACCGGTGCGCGCGCGCCCGTTGCCCTGCATTGGGCCCGACTGCTGCATATGGCGGGCCATCGCGTCATCCTTGCCGATAGCCACCGCTTTGCAATGGCCCGGGCAACACAGTTCAAGGCCGCCTATGTTCAATTGCCGCAACCTCGCGGCGCCCTCCCTCCCTATGCCCGCGCAGTCGAGAGCGTGGTTCGCAGGTTTGGTTGCGACCTTGTCCTGCCCACCTGCGAGGAGGTCTTCTTTCTGGCCGCAGCGCGCGACCACATCGGCGCGCAAGTCCCGCTTGTCGCGCCCCCCTTTGCACTTCTCGCGCAGGTGCACGACAAATACCGCTTCGCCATGATGGCCAGAAGCTTCGGCGCCGATCCACCGGCCTCGACCCTCCTTTCCAGCGCAAGCGACCTTGAGGCCTGCCGCGCAACAGGCGAAAATCTGGTCTTCAAACCCGTCTGGTCGCGATTTGCCGAGCGGGTCCTGATCAAGCCCAGCCCCTCGGATCTCGATCGAATTCGGCCCTCCCCGACCGACCCCTGGGTGGCACAGGCATTCCTGCCCGGCGAGGAACTGTGTTGCTGGGCGCTGGCACGGGACGGAAAAGTTCAAGCATTGCAGGCTTACAGGCCACTCTACCGAGCAGGCAAAGGCGCAAGCCTTGCATTTGAACCCGTCGACCATGACAGGATCCGCCAATTCGTGGCCGGCTTCGTTGCCGCCTATGCGTGGACCGGACAGATTTCCTTCGATTTTCGTCACGACGCGCAAGGCCGGCTATCGGTTATCGAATGCAATCCGCGCGCGACGAGCGGGCTGCATTATTTCGGTGGCGCGGATGGTCTGGCCACTGCCCTTATTTCCGGCGGCACGGCAAAAGCCTCGCTCGCCGGGCCGATGACCCTGCCACTTGCCATGCTTTGCTACGGCATGCCAACGGCAATCCGCAAGCGCACGCTTAGACAATGGTTCAACGATTTTCGCACCATGGGCGATATCGCCGCTTGGCCCGGCGACCGCCCCATGCTGCCAGCGCAATTACAGGCCCTGGCCGAAATATTCTGCATCGCGGCCGTGAAGCGCATCGGACTGAAAGCCGCCGCGACAGCGGACATCGAGTGGAACGGAGAACCGCTCGGTAGTTAGACAGGCCGCATTAGAGTTCCATGACCAGCACGACCGGCTTTTCGGCCACTTCGGGTTTCTGACCGGCGAGAATGGCATCGATATGCGGACGCATGATATCGAGCGGCCCAAGCATCTGCCGGCGGTGGCCAAAAAGCCTGCGGTTTTTCTCAGCCGCATTCAGAATATGTTGGTCCTGGCGCAGGGCAATACGGAAGAATGGTTTGAACAACAGCGCTTTCAAATAGCCGAGATTTCGTTGGCGCGGACCCGAAAGGATACCGAAGCCATGCACCGTATCTTCGGTCTCCTGACGCAAATGGAAGGTAGTCGCCAGATTGATCGACTTTGCCCCCCAGAATTCCAGTTCCGCGATGCCGGGATAGCGAAACCGCCCGATGCTGATCGAGCGCTCACCTTCGAGAAGCCGGCTAACAAGTCCCTCCTGTTTTGATTCGCCCACATAGCGCGCCTCCACCCAGCCATCACCGCCGGTCACGGTCACCGTTACCTTATAGCGTTTGGCACTCAGGCCCCGCAGAATTCCCTTATGCGTGAAATGCGTGTGTGTTGCGTCGAGAATGTTTTCCGCAACCTCGGCCAGCGACGACGTCACCCGACTTTCGACCGTCATTGAAACCGTATCGCCGGCGGCAAGCGCAGTTGTGTAGGGATCCGAGTTGACGGCTTGCGCCGAAAAGAAGACCAGTCCGTCCTTCTCGCAAACGGCGTAAGACGGCACGAGCGTCCGAGGTATTGGTCCGGTCAGGCCTGGCATTGCCTTGCACAGACCCGCTCCATCGAATTGCCAGCCGTGATAGGGGCATTCGATCGCACCATTTACGATACGACCGCCAGACAGTGGTGCGGAACGATGCGGGCAGATGTCGGCAAGACAATGGAGCCTGCCATCCGCACGAAACAATACGAACGCCCTTCCTGCGACCAAGACCCGCAAGGGTCTCGCCCGGATGGCCTTCGACCTGGCAATTGCGACCCAGCCCTCGATTTTGCGATCGCTCAAAGCCTGTAGTTCCTCATGATGGGAATGCCTATTTTCTGCAATATCATCCGCACGACGGCGGCAGCCGCGCGGTTCCTCAATGGCAGATGCCGGTTGTACACTGCACTATATTCGATCGCGGCGACACCGCCACGGTTTCTCTTGAAGCCTGCAGCGCCAGCGCTCATGTTGAACAGAAGCCGACGGTCCCTTGCGCGCTTAAGCCCGATCGCCATCAGACGACGATAAAGTCCCGCCTGTGGATTGATCGTCGTGTCATAGCCGACCACCGGCGCCGACATGACGTCATCCCGGTCAAAAAATCCGACAATGCCATCCAGTTGTCCCTCGCGATTGCGAAGGCCGTAAAAGTGCAGAATGCCAGCCTCGTGCATATGTTGCAGCCACAGGGCCGAGTATTGCGGATTCAAGTGCGTGTACTTCAGAAGATAAAGTTTGGCGTAGAGGGTCTCGATGCGCTGGAAATCCGTGGCTCTGATCTCGCGGGGTCCAACGAGGCGCAAATCGGACTGCGCCAAGAGCGACAGATCGCGCTTTTCGTCCCGATGGATCTTCACCGGTTCTTGCCGGCAGTCGAACAGGTAGACTTGCCGGGCGGGATAGAGCCCGTAGTCGCAATCGCGAAAAGTGGCAATCATCTGGCGATCGCTTACGTCATTCAGCGATCGCCAGATGATTGCCTTGTCGGGGTGAACTGCAAGCAGGTGCCGCGTCACCTCGCGTATCTCGACAATGCCGGTTGCGCAGCCAATATTGGTCGCCATTAGCCAATTATTGGGCTGGACCTGATGGTCGAACCCTGTCGCTCGCATCAGGGGTGCCGCAAGCCGCAGCAAACCGTCCATTATCTGCTTTGTCGCCGGACTTTCAGCCAGATTGCGCAGCTCCTCGCGGGCATAATCAATATAGGCCACGCTCGGGCAGCAAAGATAGCAAGTTGGCGACAGGCGCCGATCGTTGATCGTCACCGGCAAAAGCGCAGGGCCGACCTGGAGTGTTGTCACGATCGTATCAAGGTTGCCAATCAACGCCGCCGCGGGATGGGCCGCGAATGCTCGCTCCATCTCTTCAGTCTGGATAATTGTCGCGCCCGTTAAAATCGCCGCCTCACCAAACTCCATGAACACAGACGGGCAAGACATTATAGTGCTGCCTTGTGTTTCCGGCGCGCCTCATCGACCTCTTTGCGTAGATCGTACCTCTCACCCATATAGAACATTGCCTGGCGGAGGAAAACTAGCCTTGAGCCGTGGCGCCAGCGATTTGGGAATCTACTTTGTCAAAGTGATCTAAGCATCAAGGTCGAGCTGTACGGCACTCACCCCAAGCTTAGCCTTCGGTTTCCTGGGCGAGCGGGCCTTCGTGGGTTTAGCGGCGAGCTCTGGAAGCCCAGCAAGCAACATCCCGTTTTCTACAGAACTCTCGGTCGGATCTGTCGGCTTTGCGGACATGCCGATTGGAACGTCTAATGTCCCCTTCAATGGGGCGGCAATATGGGCCGTAGTTTTATTGCTCTGAGCGACGCTTGTGGGAACTGGCTGCGGTGCAAATCGAATCATGGCTGGTGGCTCCTTATTGTTCCCTTTATGTTCCTATTGCAAGGGAAGTCAACGAGAGGCGGCAAGGAAGACAAGCGCAAATGTCCAATGCCTTCATGGTGAGCCCCCTCCGGCGCTGAGCGGTGGTGTTTTGATATGACAAAGTGTGCAAGGCGCCGCGCGCACTTCGGACGGAGGTGTAAGATAATCGAGGGGCTGAAATCCCAAGGCGCTTAACTTCAAAACGGCGAATAGAAAAGCCCGTTAAATTGCGCGGAAGAACAGCAGAGCGGTTACAAGCGCTGCGACCAAGCGCACCGCGTTCGAGCAATGGAACCGGCCAATCTGCAGGCGCGTATCAGATGGGACCTCCGCCAGGGTCCAAGCATCCACCGCCTTGTAAATCGGCAGATTGAAGAACGCCGTCCATAAAAAGAAACCAACGAGGAATATGCAGCCAGCAATGTAGGCGTATTCGACCCGCGCGCCCGCCGGTTTCGTCACGAACGCCATGACGAGTGCAGCGATGACCGGAGTGATTGACATTGTCGATAGGATTCGATTGGTCGCAGCATATTTAAGGAAGTGCTTGAAACTGGCGGCGGCGGCGGCATCATTTTGCTCGCGCCAGATTTTGCCCATGACAGTTGCGAGCATCGTCATCAATCCGGCGAGCATGAGGGCGCTCGACAGCGCCAGAAAGTCGCATATTTCGTAGGCGTGTCGCATTCTTGTGTTTTCCCAATCGAAAGCCGGCACCTGCCTCTTTGACCTCATCTGCGTCACCCTGCGAACTTGTCAAGCCGCGATCTCAAACATGCGGGACCCGCTTGCGGCTGGCGGCATGCACCTTCGCCGGAAGGGTGTCGAACCCTCTGGATGACTTCGAACGGTTTCAGGATCTGCTTTCATTCTGCTTTCCGAGGCTTGCCCTCACGCAAGTTGGGTCCGCAGAGATATAGGAGCATCACCTTGAAAGGCTCTTCTCCCTCGGCATGCCAGCGCGGACATCACTCAGACAAATAGGGGTTCGGCCATTGCCGGAACAGGAAAGGGCTGCTGTGCCTTCAGGCACGAACGCAGCTGCACAAACATGTCTGTCCAGGCGGCGCTGTCCCCGCTAACGAGCGTTCTTCCCGCAATGTGTGAATCCAGCCCGATAGGTGACGTTCGAAAGGGGGCTGAAGTCCCTTCTTCGTGGCTCTTAAGTGTCATGATGGCTTCGAGTATGGCGAGCTGCGTCCAATCGAGATCGTGCATCGTGCCTACCGGCAGGGGAATCATACCGACGATGCAGGCGATAACCCCAGCGATTTCGACACGTCCCGCACCTAAAGCGCACATGATGAAGCCAACCTGCCACCGCCCGACTGATCGGCAGCGCCTGTCATAGACATGCGCAGATTGGCTTCACTTCCGTACACGCTGTCAGATCTTGACTGCGACCCGTTCGGCCGTGGTCTTCGCGGCCTCGAGCGCCGGGGCGCGGCGGGTTAATACGGCAGCCGCAAGCACGCGCCCGCCTCTTCCGGTGAACCCGCCTTGAAGGGTGGTTGCGGGTCGTATTCCAGTAGCAACTGGATGAACTTGGCCGTGTCCTCGCCGCGAAGCCGCGCTACAAGTGCCAGGCCAAAATCAATCCCCGCCGTGACGCCGCCGCCAGTGATCACGTTGCCATCCAACACGACGCGGTCGTTGGTCGGTGTTGCACCGAACAACGGCAGGAGATCGCGCGTGTACCAGTGCGAGGTAGCGCGCTTACCTTTCAGCAGTCCGGCCGCGCCAAGCAGGAGTGACCCCGTGCACACGCTCGTCACGTAACGGGAACGGGTGCCGCGAGAACGTAGGAAGTCGACCACATCATCATCTTCCATCATCGTGGTCGTGCCGCTAAGACCGCCCGGCACAAACAGTACATCGGCCTCTGTCGGGCATTCGACAAAGGTTGTTGTTGGCGCAACGGTGACACCGGTATCAGTCCTTACCGGATCCATTGTCTTCCAGGCGAGGTGAACGTCGGCCATCATCATATTGAAACATGTCAATGGTCCAACCAGATCGAGCAGGATCATTCCGGGATGGATGAGTGCGATGACGGTGAGGCGCTTTTCCGCGTCGCCGGCGGCACCCGCCGATCGGGCGACCAGTCCAAGGGACGTCATCGCAACGAGCGAGTTGAAGTCTCTGCGGTTCATCCTACGCTCCATTTGAATGTGTCAACAGGACATCACGGATCTTGGCCAGCGCCTGTCCACGATCCATGCCGTATGGGATCAGACCCTTCAGTCTCCCATCGGCACCGATCAGCAACAGGGAGACCGTATGGCTCATGTGATAGTCGTTGTTTTCGCTTGGAAGCTTTTCTGCATGGATGATCCAGCCATCAGCGACTTTCTTCATCTCTTCCGGCTTACCGGTGATGCCGGTGATACGGTTGCTGAAGGCATTGACGTATTCATGCATGACCTCTTGTGTATCGCGCTCCGGATCAATCGAGAAAAAATAGGCCCTAAGGGGCTTGCCCTGCTCCCCAAGGGTATTCATCCAGTCGGCAACCTCATAGAGCGTGGTCGGGCACGCCTCCGGGCAATGCGTGTATCCGAAGTAAACAAGTGCTGGATGTCCTTTGAAAATCGACTGATCGACCGGTCGCCCCTGATCGTCGATCAATGAGAAGTCCGCATCGAATGGAACGGCTCTCGGGGTTTCGATATAGATGGAAAACATCAGAGCTAGGAGCGCTCCAACGAACACCGTGGCAGCGGACGCAGCCACGATTGCAAGGGCTTTCGGCTTCATTGTGCGTGCCCCTCGTGGTCGCCATGCGCCGTGCCACCGGCCTCGTTGGTCATGTCCATGTCAGGCATGCTCATGGCCCCATGATTCATGGTGCCATGGTCCATCTTGCCCGCCACACCACCGACATCATCCAGCGGCCCGGCAATCTTGCCGACGGCAAAATTGACGTCGACCTCTCCCGCTTTTTCGAAACTCACTACCGCTTTGATCGTCTCACCCTGCTTGAAGGGTTTCGCGATGTCCTGGAACATCAGGTGGTAGTTCGGCTCCAGCGTTACGGTCTGACCGGCGGGAATGACAAGGCCACCCTTCAGCTCGCGCATGGTCATGACGCCGTTATCCATGCTCATCTGGTGCAGTTGCACGGTCTTCGCACGCTCAGAGCTTGCACCAAGCAGCCGGTCGGGCTCGGGGCCCGTATTGGTGATCGTCAGATAGCCGTCGCCGACCTTGGCACCAGGAACCATGGCATGGGAGGCTGCATGATCGATCCGAATACTGCCGGGGGCTTTGTTCTCAGCTCCCGCAGTTGCTGCAAACAGCAGGGCAACGAGAAAAGAAACCACGGCACGTCTGGTCTTGTCCTTCGCCGCAAGGAAGGAAGCCCCGTGCGAGGAGGCGGGATAGAGCGAGATGCGAGCTAGCGCTCGCACTGCCGAATGGGCAGTCGTAATGGTCGACATGATAATTGATCCGAATCCGCGGCCGACTGCGTAAAAGCAGCCAGGCCGACAATGTAAAGGCGCGTTACGACGTCCGCCGCAACGCTGGCTCAGCTAAGGATCGGATCTGCAGGCGGTGCTCTGGGGCCGGTGTTCGGTGGGTAAAGCTGGCGATGTATGGCTTCGGCACGGCGGGGTAGTTCCACCGTGAACGCAAAGCCGATTGGTGCGCCGACGACGTCGGCAGGCGTCGGAAGCAGGACAGACGCGCTGATGCGGCACGCTTCGCAGCCAGTAAGATGGCCGACCTTGCCGTGCTCCTGTCCCGCACCGTCGATGACGGTGACGCAGAGCGTCGGGAGCGTGCCGTCGGGAAGAATATATTGTGCAAGTTCTGCCGGCGAAAGCTGTTTGGCTGGCAAAGCAGGAACCTGATGCGCGAACCCAACCAAAAGCAAGGAGAGCGCACATAGAGTACGCACTACCCACTGTTCGATCTGCTTTGTCAGCTGTTGCAATCAATTCCCCAGCCAAAGAGGCAATATTGATCCCATATCGACATTTGCCGTTGCTCTCAATGCGACAAACCGCGTCAGGCAAGGGGCGCCAGGCTCGCTATTCGACAAACTGTCCGTATGACTTTAGTCGCGGTTCGACGGTGATTGATCACCCTGCTGACACAGCACGAAGATTGCCGTTGGGGCAGTTCTCCAACTCCATAAGACGTTCGCCCCATTTGCCATTTCACAGCAAGTGTGAAAGCATCCGTTGCCTTCAAGAGCCTATTGCTCATGAAGGGAGCAAACCCGCGGCCCATCGGATTTTCATGAGCAGCACAGGTGCACTGCACGCCTTGCAAGACTATGCGAGCAGCAATATCAGCATCAGAAGGTCATGATCGCCGCCACGCGCGATCCGAGCGAAGAGGCTTCCAGATCGCAATATCGCGGTCTCTCTCGAGCAATTCGGGTAGTGCTTCATGCCAGGCCTGCCTGTAGGGCCGCTTTATTTGCACGTTCAGCACGTCCTCGTGATCTTCCCATGTCTCGTAGAGCATGAAACGGCAATCGGACGCCGGATCGGCATGCAGGACGGCTTCATGGAACATGGGCTCGGATCGCATGGCGTCGAGCACGCCTTCAAGCAGCGAAAGGAAGCGGAACCGTTGCTGAGGGACGACATCGAACCTGATGACATAGGTGACGGACATGGGCAGCTCCTCTTGTCAGGCTCGCGTGAGCGGCTCGGTGAATTGATGGTCGGAGGCGATACGGCCGCTCTCATCCAGGCACAGGACGTCCGAGCCAATAGCCTTGATAGCATTCGAGGTCGGATCGACCATCACCCAATAGAACTTGACGACGCCGTGATGTCCAAGAGGCTCGCCCGACACTCGGAAGACAAATCCCTGGTCTCGAACGAACTTGTTATGCGACTCCTCAACCCGGGCTTCCAGCGCCTCATAGCCTTTGACTTCGCGGGTGGGGGTGAAATGCAGGCCGTCCTGTAGCCATAAGGTTTCGATGCCGTTGCGGCGCTCCAGTTGATCCGGCTCATTCCAGACGGCGACATACCGGTTCGCCAGTTCATCAAGATCGGTCGACATATCGCTTTCCCTTCTGCGAAGTTGCATTGCAAGCCTTTAATGGGACACTGACGAACATCAAGTCAGCTACCTGAAAGGTAGTTTTCTCGATGACATTTAGGCTCTATTCACTCTCTCGTTTTCGGGAGGTATGATTTCCTTCCCCGATCACGGAAAGGTCAGATGGAGATGCTGCAAACGACCGTGAGCTTCGGTAAGCACCTTAGCGAATGGCGCCGCCGGCGAAGGCTTTCTCAACTCGATCTGGCATTGCGGGTAAATGTGTCCGTACGCCATCTCGGATTCGTGGAATTGGGCCGCGCTGCGCCAAGCCGTGGATTGCTGCTACGCCTGGCAGAGGAGTTGGACATTCCGTTGCGCGAACAGAATGTCTGGCTGGTCGCGGCAGGCTTCGCTCCTGTCTTTCGCGAGGCACCGCTTCGCGACGCTTCATTCCAGCCTTTGCTGTCCGCCATCGAGCGCACCATCGAGGCGCACAAGCCGTTTCCCGCATTTGCGATCGATCGGCAGTGGAATGTGGTGGCGTCGAATGCCGCCCTTCAGGAATTGTACGAGGGGGTAAGTGCCAAGCTGCTGGAACCGCCCGTCAACGTTATGCGCCTATCGCTAAGTCCCGATGGTCTTGCACCACGAATCCTCAATCTCGACGCCTGGGCGGATCATCTTCTGACAAGATTGCGACGCGAGGTCGAACTGACGGCCGACCCGCGACTGTACGACCTGCTGAAAGAGGCCGAGACACTGCAAAGGCCATCAAGAAGGCTAGCCCATCCAGACCTCGCATCCGCGCTCGCGATCCCGCTTCGCATTCAGACCAGGCTTGGCCCTCTGTCATTCTTCAGCACGGTTACCGTCTTCGGCACACCTGTGGATGTGACGGTCTCGGAAATCGCGCTCGAAATGCTCTATCCCGCCGACCGCGAAACTGATGTGGCTGTCAGAGCTGCATCAGGATCTTGAATTTCATGGGAAGCCCACCTCGGTTTCGATTTCGCGATCGCCGCAGAAATTCGAGATACCCACGAATTTTTGTGCCTATTTCCGCCTAACGGAGCTACGGAAGCCGCGATTTCTTACAAATGCGAACATCCCTCGGCGTGCTTGCCAATGTCCGTTTCCCACCTCATTGTGATCGTTCCGCGGCTGTCGGCGATCTCCAATCAGCCGTCGTTGCGCGTCTTCCGACAACCCAGCCAAAACCGCAAGATCGGTCGAGCACGCTATGGCCGACAATGGCTAGATGGTGTCGCCACGGAGCAATGGACGATGAAGACCGCGTTTCAAAACTATCATGCCCGGATGCAGCAAGTGCTGGACCATATCGACCGGCATCTTGACAGTAATCTGGATCTTGAAACGGTGAGCCGGGTCGCAGCCTTTTCGAAATTTCATTTCCACCGGCAGTTTACGGCGATCCTCGGTTTGTCCGTGCATCGCTATGTCCAGCTCGTCCGCTTGAAGCGCGCAGCGCACCAGCTGGCCTCCAAGGACGTGCCAAGCGTCACGGACATAGCCATGGACGCCGGTTACGAGGCCCCGGATGCCTTCGCCCGCGCCTTTCGGCAACGGTTCGGGCAATCGCCCTCGTCGTTCCGCAAGTCTCCCGATTGGGGGGCGTGGCTTTCGGCCTTCGGGCCTTTGGACAACGCAAGGAGCAAGCTCATGCAGATAATTTTCGACTGCGAGGATGTAATCATCCGCGATGTACCCCCGACGCCGGTGGCGATGATAGAGCATCGGGGCGACCGTGCTGCGATCCCCGCTACCAGAGAACGGTTCCTGGCATGGTCAAAGGCGCATGGCTTGTCGCCTGAGACGGGCCGCCCCAGTTTCATGATCTTCCGGTCAGAAAGAGAGCCCGCGAACCCGGCCGATTACAGCATGGACCTCTGTGTCGGAACCGATCAGGCAATCGCCGCGAACGACGAAGGGGTAAAGGCCGACGTGATACCCGGTGGACGCTACGCGGTGCTGCGCTATCCCGGCAATACCAACAATCTCGAACCCGCTGCACTCTATCTCTATCGCGAATGGCTTCCGGCAAGCGGCGAAGAAGCCCGCGACTTCCCACTATTTTGCAAGCGTTGGCTATCGCCTGTCCCCGAAGCGTCCGCACATGAAGTTGTCGCAGAGCTATTTCTGCCGCTGAAATAGCGATCTGGTTGGCGGCTTCTCCGCCCCAGTTGTAAAAAGCGGACGGGCCGCCAACCACGTAGCTCGGACATTTCCACATCCGTCACGTAATAACCGCTTCGGGCCACAAGCGAGTAGCGATCTGCAGCGCCTATGCGGGTGGAAACGAAGCTACCAACGCAGACTGAATTTGCCGACCAGGCTTCCGACCAACCCGCCCAGCAAGATGCCGAGCGTGTACCATATCGCAATGAATGGAATGCCGTTTTCGACGCAGGCCCATGAGTAGACCCAGCCGCCAACGCCGCCGGCACAAGCGCCCGCAACGAAACCGGCAAGTGCCGGGCGCGTGGGGGCTGCACGCCTGAGAAACCACATGTTGGCGCAAAAAGCGGGAATGCCGAACGCCACGATCAGGAATGGGCAAAACGACGCCGAATATCCGACGATTAAACCCGGATAGGATGAAGCCGGCGACAGTCCGAGTTGAGTGATTGCCAAAAGCACGACGATGCTGAATGCAACGACCAGAACCCGAACCATACTCCCAATCGAACCCTCCGGGCGCGCAACTCGTTCAAGGGCCGCGATCGTCGCAGTCATCAGGACGGCGGTATATAAAAACTTCACCCAAAATGCCGCCACCGTCACGTGGTGCAGATGCGGGCGAAAGCTGAGCGATATCAGCAGTGCGATAGCCGCGCCGATCACGCCGATCATGATTGTAAGTGCAAGCCGCACTCGCAGCGCATGATGGCGAACCGGAGTGAGATTGCTTACCAGGGCCTCGATAAACTCATCATTTTTCGTCATTGGCAAAACCCAGCTTGCGTCCAATCGCGCGCATTCCGCGGTGAATGCTGACGCGAACCATTGCTTCAGACTGCCCGCTCTCCATCGCGGCTTCAGCGGTGCTCTTTCCGGCGATCTTTACCTGACGCAGCAGCTCTCGCTGTTTGGCAGGCAATTGATCGAGAAGACGGTCGATGTCGAGGTGAGCAAAGAGTGCCTCCTCTCGAAATTCAGCCGCGATCTCGTCTCCCAAAGCAATTTCGGCGCCTCTTTTGCTGCCATTTACCCTGAAGTGGTCGATCAGCTTGTATTTCGCGATCTGGAAAAACCACGCGGTGAATGGCCGTTCCCGATCATAGGTAATGCGCCGGCTATGCACCGCCAACAGCACTTCCTGGACCAGATCCTCGGCGTCACGGTCTGCATTCGATCCGAGCCTCCTTCGATAAAATGCCAAAAGCAGATCTCGCAAAATGACGAGCAAGCGCCTGTATGCAGCTTCATCGCCGTCAAGCGAGAGAAGCATCAAGCCTTTCAGGACCTGTTCCGATACCGATTTCGTCATTCGTCTGCAGTCATTCGTTGATCGGCGCTATTTGTTACATCCTGAACCGAATTTTTTGTCGCCTTTCCTGAGATCACAACGACGTGATCTCTGTAACGCATTCGCACAAGCGCCGAATGAGGGGACGGAATTGAGGGACAATCGATTGTCGCAGTTAGACGCCATAGCCACCTTGCCTCATTTCCAAAGCGATCGCCCTATCCGCTCCAGACAGCCGGATGGGCATCATATCGAAAAGATGAAGGATATGGAGAGCAGAATGTCGCTCACGAAATTGAAGATCATGGGGATGGTACTGGCACTTGGAGCCGTGACCACACTATCCGCACAGGCTGCTGATAAGGCGCGCGTTCGCGGGGTTGTGGAAAGCCTCAGCGGCGATACGCTGACAGTCAAATCGCGCGAAGGCAAGGACGTGACCATCAAGCTGAAATCCGGCTGGGCCGTCAACGGCATCGTCAACGCCTCCGTGACAGACATCAAGCCCGGGGATTTCGTCGGCATCGCGTCCGTTCCGACCGACAGTGGCGTCAACGGGGCGCTCGAAGTGCTGATCTTCCCGGCCGCGATGAAAGGCACCGGCGAGGGCGATTACGGCTGGGATCTGAAGCCGAAGAGCTCGATGACCAATGCAACGGTTGCCAGCGCCGTTACCTCAGTCAATGGTCCCACCCTGTCGCTCACCTACAAGGGCGGCGAGAAGAAGATCTCGGTCCCGCCGGGCACGCCTGTCGTCACCTTCGGCAAGGCCACGAAGGATGACATCAAACCCGGCGCTGGGGTCATCATCAACGGCACGACCAATGCAGACAACACGGTCGAATCCGACCGTGTTGTGGTCGGCATAAACGGCGTCATCCCGCCAATGTGACGCACCCATGCCGACATCACGCGGCTGCCCGGTTGCCGATCGCATCCGGGCAGCTGAACGAGCGGTGATAGCATCGCAGCACATGATTTCGGACGCCGCCTTCCGGCGGCACGTCAGGAGAATTATCCATGACAAGCATCGAGCAGACAGGCACCGCGCCGCCATCTCCCCCCACCAAGATCTTCATTCGCCGTCATTCGGTTTCGACGCGGATAACACATTGGATCAATGTGCTGTGTCTGACCTTGCTGCTGATGAGTGGCATGCAGATCTTCAATGCCGATCCACAATTACACTGGGGAAATTACGGAGCGGTTGAAGATCCGTCGTGGTTCGAAATCGCCAGCATTCCGGCTGGCGACAACATCACCGGAACAGTGCGCATCGGCCGCCTCTCGATCACCACAACCGGCATACTCGGTGCTTCCACGGCCGACGGCGAAATGATACCGCGCGCGTTCCCGGCCTGGGCGACGATACCGAGCTACCAGGACCTTGCAGCGGGCCGACGCTGGCATTTCTTCTTTGCGTGGCTCTTCGTCATCAACGGGCTCGTCTACCTCTTCTACGGCCTGGTCGGCGGTCATTTCCGCCACGATCTCGCACCGACAGCTCAAGACATCGCGCCCAGAAATATATGGCATGAAATCAAGGACCACGCCCGGCTGCGCTTCCCGCAAGGCGAAAAGGCCCGGCACTACAATGCGTTGCAAAAGCTGACCTATCTCATCGTAATCTTCATCCTGCTGCCGCTCATGATCGGTTCGGGATTGACCATGTCGCCCGCGATGGACGCCGGCTACCCCTTCCTGCTCGATATTTTCGGTGGTCGCCAATCGGCCCGGTCCATTCATTTCATCACCGCCTGGAGCCTGGTGGCTTTCGTCGTCGTGCATATCGCGATGGTTATTCTCTCCGGCCTTTGGAACAACATACGGTCCATGGTGACCGGCCGCTACGCCATCATCAACGAGGAGACCGACCGATGAGCGCCATCTTCTCACGCCGCCGCTTTCTCATCGGCTCAGCCGCCAGTCTGGGTGCCATCGGCCTGACCGGCTGCGACGACATTACTCAGAGCCGGCACGTCCAGCAGGTCCTCTCTCTGGCTGAGCGGCTGACCATGGGCACACAGCGGCTCATCGTTTCTCCGCAAGCGCTTGCCCGAGAATATACCGACGCGGACGTTTCGCCGAGCTTTCATCCGAACGGATCAACCCAGCCCAACAGCGCTGAATACGTCCAGATGGTGGAAACCAAGTTCGCCGACTGGCGGCTCAAGATCGACGGTATGGTCAATCGGCCGATGGAATTTTCGTTGGCCGACCTGAAGAAGCTGCCTTCTCGCACCCAGATCACCCGCCACGACTGCGTCGAAGGATGGAGCGCCATCGGCAAATGGCAGGGCGTTCCTCTCGGCTTGATCCTGCAGACTGCCGGATTGAAGCCAGGCGCTCGCTACGCCGTCTTCTATTGTGCAGACGAACTGGAACAAACACTCGATGGCAGCGGCCGCTACTACGAGAGTATTGACCTGATCGACGCCTTTCATCCGCAGTCGATCCTCGCCTACTCGCTCAACGGCAAGGATCTGGAAGTCGCACACGGTGCTCCCTTGCGACTGCGCGTTGAGCGTCATCTTGGCTACAAGCACGCCAAATACGTCATGCGCATCGAAATCCGTGAGCGGTTCGACGATCTTTGGGGCGGTAATGGCGGGTTCTGGGAAGATCGTGGCTATGAATGGTATGCCGGTATCTGAGATCTCGTACCAGACAAAACCGGCCGGCCACCTGGTGAGCCTGAGGCGCGCTATCCTGGGATGCCTGGGCAAATAGACGACAGCGACCTCGCCCAATGAGCTCGATGGTCGGGCTTTGTTGTAGTCATGCTTCTTTGCTCCCGACGCACTGGCTCTCTAGAACTCCGACCACGGAATGATGTTTGAGATCGACCATCTTCGTGCCGCCGCTGCTGGCATGCCGAGCCGATGCATTCGGTCTTCACGCGAGCGACCGCACATCCTGTGGCCAATCAAATCCACAATATCCGCCATCCGTTTAGCTCGTCGCATGTTCGGTAAAGCAATCTCGGGCAACCTGTCGCTGAAGGGTCATCGCCCGCATTCCCGGTGTCTATGCTGCCACCGGTTCAGTGCGAGTTTGATCTTCACAAACTGACTTTGAACAGGCAAGTCCTGAAGGCGGCGGTTATGCCGGCCATGCCGGTGCCGGCTTGCCTTCCCGCAATCCGGGCAGATACCGACAGGTTTCGCCGTGGCGGAACAATCCAGATTTCTTCAGCCTGAAGGGCGATACCCAGACCTTCGATCCGTGGGCCCGTTGACCATATCAATTGCGTTAGCATCTCCCTAGAGGGCAAGCGCGGCGCCGGAGAGATCGAAGGAGATCCCAGTCAAACGCAAAAGGACATATGGGCAAAGCGCTCTACCCTGCATCAAAGGCCTATAAAAGGCTGAAGCAATCTTCCAAAAAAGCCGCGGAAGCGAACATGTCCTTCGATCGCTGCGAGTGAAATACATTCGCCTTCGCTGCCAATGACCGGACTGTGATCGGTATCATCGTCGCCCTCGACGAAATCTCCCGGCTGATAGCGATTGCCAGCATCGGAGAAGGAGCCTTTCAGCACCTGCGTCACTTCGAGATCCGAATGGCCATGAGCTGGCATGCGCCTATTTGCTTTGACTTTGAGGAGGATGACATTCGCCGCCGGCGCATGGGGCATCGTGACGCGGCTCAGTTTCACCCCTGGCCCGACGGTGCGCCACGGGCCAACCTTGCAGTCGTTTAGCGTCCTTGGGAGAATGAACCCATCGATGGAGGCAGGCTGTGGTGATGGCGACGCGAGGGGTGCCGGCTCGCTCGAGTCCAGACGGTTCAAAGTGCGCTCCAGAGCTCCGTCTGAAAGGGCTGCCGGCCGAATCTCCGTCAGGATCTCGCCGCCTGCGGCTTCAAAGGTGGCCACGCGCCTCCGGCAGAAAGGACAACCGCTCAGATGCGTGGCAACCACAAGCATGGGCCCCGCTGGTAATGTGCCGGCGGCAAAGCGCATGATTGTCAGGTCACTAGGGTGATAGTTGGCGGTCATAGCGTCTCTTCCAGCAGGTCCCGCAACCTCGCGAGGGCACGCCTGATCCGGGATTTCACTGTCCCAAGCGGCAGATCCAACTCCCGGGCGATTTCGGAGTGAGGTCGATCACGGAAAAAGGACAATCTGATGATCTCCTCTTGTTCTGAACTGAGCGCCTGGAGCGCGGCTCGAACCCGTTCTTCATCTACCCTGACGAAGAGAATTTCCTCCGGCGTCGGTTCCGTTGCCTGCAAACCGTCGGCTTCGCCCTCATCGACATGCTTGGACGACTTTGATTTCCGCTGGAAGTCGATACGTAAGTTCCGAGCGATCGCAAAGATCCATGTCATTGCACCGGCACGGGCCGGATCGAAGTAGGCCGCCTTGCGCCAGACGAGCAGCATCGCTTCCTGGGCTATCTCCTCGGCGAGTTCGGAAGAAGATCCCGAACGCATCATAAATGCCTTGATCCGCGGTGCAACAAAATCAAAAAGCGCGGCGAAGGCTTGACGATCCTGCCTGGTTGCGATTGCCAATAGCAGCTGGTTTACCGCTTCCCGCGACAGTGCTTCCCGATCCGACAATGTCTTCACCGCCCGTCTCCTGCCAGAGGAGAAGATGCTGTTCGATTTGCCACGGCTATCAGTCGACGGTGCTGAAACATTCATGCGCTTTCTACGTCAGGCGGAGCCGTTTGGATCTCTGTGATCCATCTGGGAAAAATTCACGTACCAGATCTAAAGAATAGGAAGAAATACCTCGCCCTAGCAAGACCTCGCGGAAAACAGCGACCTTCAGAAGTGAGAGCACAATGCCGCGTGAAACAATGAAACGATACGACACCTGGGCTAGGGCCGGTCTCGCTCTCGCACCAGTCATCATCGTCCTGCTGCTCGGTCAATGGGCAACTTTCCCAAACATTGCCCCCTGGTATGCAAGCCTCGTCAAGCCGACCTTCAATCCGCCCGACTGGATCTTCGGGCCGGTCTGGACGTGCCTTTACGCGCTCATGGCCTTTGCCGTCTGGCGCATATGGATGCTTCCCTCCCACGTGCAGGGACGGTCGGTCGCGCTCATTTGCTTTTATGCGCAGCTCGCTCTGAATGCGGCATGGTCATGGGCATTCTTTGCGCTGCACGACCCTGCACTCGGCCTTTTCGACATCATTCCCCAATGGATTTTGATCATCGCTACGATCCGTAAGTTCCATCGCCTGGATCGGGTGGCCTCTTACAGCCTGCTTCCGCTCGCCCTCTGGGTCGGCTTCGCGATCGCACTCAATTTCGAGATTTGGAGGTTGAACAGCTAAGGGTCAGGCTCGCGTTTCGTCCTCACATAGGGTGAGGCCCCATGGCGGTGCCGTGCACGCTCCGCAAAATTTCGCTAGCATGCGTCTGCAGCTCTGAAACCGCCGGCGTCCGGAAGCAAGGCAGCTGGGATGGTTGAAGCGGCGACCTCTTTTATCCTCGGTTAAAATTGGAACCGGTCCGTTATCCCGATAACTGGGCCGAAAAGCCGGTGTGATAAACGTGGCCACCATATCCGTCGTATTCATGCCACCAGCGGACGCTGCAGCCAACAGCCTTATGAAGGCCCACATGAACAAGAAGCGTCAGCGGCGCTGGTCGCCGATAGGCGCTCATCGGGTTCTACATGTTCGAGTGGCCGTTGGTCGTCTCAAGCAGGCAAAGCTCAGCCTTGCAATATAGCCCGCATTTTTTCCACTCCCGGCTCTCACCAAACTTGTCGTGGTGACGGTCACGTCACCAGCGCATCCTTAAGACTAAGGCCTTCGCTGATACGCAAGTCGAGGTCTGCCTCGATGTGGGTAATATGCTTGAGCATAAGCAAGCAGGCCTGTTCAACGTCAGCCGCGTCAAGCGCATCAAGGATTGCGGCATGTTCATTATGGCCGCAGCTTGATACGCCCGAGCGGCCGTAAAGTGCGATGACAAGTGAGGATCGCGCAACCAGCTCGTCCATGAATTTTAGCAGGACAGCATTGCCGGCATGACTGGCGAGCATGAGGTGGAAATCGCCAGATGCCTTGATTTCCGCCCGACGTGCGGTCGGTCCGCGCTCGTTCATGAAGCGCGATTCTTGCTGGAGATGGACTCGAAGTGCCTTGATGTCGACGGCGGTTAGGCGTTCGGCGGCAGTGCGCAAGATGCCGGGTTCGATCAGCCGGCGAGAATCGAAGACTTGCCTTGCCTCCTCGGGCGTCGGGCTGGCGACGAAGGCACCGCGATTGCGCTCTATCCTGACCAGTCCCTCGTAGGCCAGCATTTGCAGCACCGAACGCGCTAGCGTGCGAGAGACATCGAATAGCGTGCCGACCTCGTGTTCGGCGAGCTTGGCACCGGGGGCGAGGCGGCGGTCGATGATGGCATCGCGGAGCGCATCCCTGATCGACTGCGTACGATCTTCCTGGCTCGGATCCGCCGCTTCCAGCTTTTCGACAACGTTCATGAGTCAGACCTCGATTGTATGTCCTTGTAGCCCGAAGCCGCGTGGAGAGGAAATAGAGGGATGCATAGAAATCTTCTTCTCATTGCATGCATATCCGCCATCTGATTGCACACAATCGCCTGTTTTTTATCCAGAGCGGCGAATGGCTTTTTGGCCTCAACCCATAATGCACTAAAAAGGTGATATATATCAATACCTTACCGCGGCGCACACAAATTGGCATGGCGAATGCATGGCTAAAGGCGATCCAGAGGGAGCGCCGCATGACGAAAGCCGCAGAAATCGACATCGTCTCAGTAACCAAGATCTACGGGCAAACGACCGCCGTCCAGTCGGTCAGCCTGAAGATCCCACCGGGCACCTATTGCTGTCTGCTCGGGCCCTCCGGATGCGGCAAGACGTCGACGCTCAGGATGATTGCCGGGCACGAGACGATATCGAGCGGCGATATCCGTCTTGGCAACAAGGTTGTGACCGATCTGCCGCCTGCAAGACGCGGCACCGCTATGATGTTCCAGTCCTATGCGCTCTTCCCTCATCTCGACCTCATCGACAACGTTGCCTTCAGCTTGAAAATGAAAGGCGTGGAAAAGGCAGCGCGTCAGGGAAAGGCGCTCGACATGCTCAAGCTCATGCAGCTTGAGCCCTATGCTACGCGGCGGCCCGGCCAGCTTTCGGGCGGTCAGCAGCAACGCGTGGCGCTTGCCCGTGCTTTGATTACCGACCCCGAGGCGCTGCTGCTCGACGAACCGCTTTCCGCGCTCGACCCATTCCTGAAGATCAAGATGCGAGCGGAACTGAAAAGGCTGCAATCCTCACTCGGCATTTCCTTCGTCCACGTCACCCACAGCCAGGAAGAGGCGATGGCGCTTGCCGACCTGATCGTCATCATGAACGACGGTCGCATCGAACAGGCCGCAACGCCGCGGGGAGTATTCGAGCAACCGGCAACCGCCTTCGTCGCCCGTTTCATGGGCGACCACAATGTCATCTCCGGCCGCGCGACGGAAACGAGCGCCATGGGGATAAAGCTCGAAGTCGCAGGCGGTGGCGAGTTTCTGGCAACAGGCCGCAGCGTGGTGACCGGGCAGCCGGTCGACATCGCGGTCAGGACCGACCGCGTCCGCATCGGCGAAAGCGCGGCGCCGGGCCTCGGCTTCACTGGCATCGTTTCCAACATCGAATATCGCGGCTCGACGGTTAAGCTGTTGCTCACCGGAGCCGGCATTGAGGATTTCACCGCCATCATATCGGACGGCGATTTCTTCAATCGATCCATCTCGGTCGGCGCGGCCGTGCCGCTTTCCTGGGAGCCTCGGGACGCCATCGTGCTTGGCCGCCTCGACAGTTGAACAACCAACAACAACGACGACAAGAAGGAGAACAGTGCATGTCTGACGCGACCAACACCACGCAGCCCCAAAAGGCCGGCCTCACCCGGCGCTCACTTCTGAAGACCGGTGCCGCCGCCGTCGGCGCTGCGGCCGGCTCCGGCATCATCACCGGCTTCCCGACCATCTGGGCCCAGAGCAACATCACACTCCGCCAGTTCGGCACCGGCGTCTCGAACATCAACGCCATCGCCGAGAAGTGCAAGGCCGACCTCGGTATCACGCTCGAAATGACGGCGACCGATTCCGATGCCGCCGCCCAGCGCTCGGTCACCCAGCCAAATTCCTACGACATCGCCGACATCGAGTACTGGATCCTGAAGAAGGTCTATCCGACAGGCGTGATCCAGCCGATGGAAACGAAGAAGCTCAAATATTACGACAAGGTCGTACCCCTCTTCAAAACCGGCAAGCTGCTGCCAGACAGCGTGATCGCGCAAGGAACCGCGCCGCACACGGTCGGCTACGTGGAAAGCGCGAACGCAAAGACCTTCGCCAAGGGCGAGACCGAGTTCTTCACCATGATGCCGACGATTTACAATGCCGATACGCTCGGCATTCGCCCGGACCTCGTCGGCCGCGACATCACCACCTGGGCCGACATCATGGACCCGAAGTTCAAGGGCAAGACCTCGATCCTCAACATCCCATCGATTGGCATCATGGATGCCGCGATGATCATGGAAGCGCTCGGCAACATCAAATACGCCGACAAAGGCAACATGACGAAGGAAGAGATCGACAAGACGATCGACTTCCTGATCAAGGCAAAGCAGGACGGCCAGTTCCGCGCCTTCTGGAAATCGTTCGACGAGAGCGTCAACCTGATGGCATCGGGTGAAGTGGTCATCCAGTCGATGTGGTCGCCGGCCGTCGCCGCCGTCCGCTCCAAGGGGATCGCCTGCAAGTACCAGCCGCTCAAGGAAGGCTACCGCTCTTGGGGCGGCGGACTTGGCCTCGCTTCCCATCTGAAGGGCGCACAGCTCGACGCAGCCTACGAATACATCAACTGGTACACGTCCGGCTGGGTTGGCGGCTACCTCAATCGCCAAGGCTACTACTCCGCCTGCATGGACACTGCCAAGGGCTTCATGTCCGAGGACGAATGGGGCTTCTGGATCGAAGGCAAGCCCGCCAAGGGCGATATCCTGTCGCCCGAAGGCAAGGTCATGGAAAAGGCCGGAGCGGTGCGCGACGGCGGCTCCTTCCAGGACCGCATGGGCAAGGTCGCCTGCTGGAACTCGGTCATGGACGAGGACCGCTACATGGTCCGCCGCTGGAACGAGTTCATCGCCGCGTGAGGTCAACTCGACAGGTTCCCTCCCCTGGCGGGGAGGGAACTCCGCCGTACCAAAACCCTATCCCAGCGAGAGCCGACCTGACGAGGAGCAAGCCATGGTAGCAATGTCCGAAACAGCGATCGCCGACGTGCCGATCCGCAAGCGAAAGCCCGGCAGCCGCATCGCCGAATTCGCCGCCTATCTGCAGGCCTTGCCGCTCCTGGTCATCCTTGGCGCCTTCCTGCTCCTGCCAATCGCCATGATCACCGTGGTCAGCTTCTGGGACTATGATTTCGCCCAGATGTATCCAGGCTTCGTCACCTTCAACTATACTGAAACGCTCGGCTCCTGGGTGACCTGGAAAACCTATCTCAACACGCTGAAATTCGCGGCGATCGTCTGGGGTCTCACGCTCACCATTGGCTTCTGGGTCGCCTATTTCCTGGCCTTCCATATCCGATCCACCGCCATGCAGATGGTGCTTTTCCTCATCTGTACCGTGCCATTCCTGACCTCGAACATCATCCGCATGATCTCCTGGATTCCGGTGCTTGGCCGCAACGGCCTGATCAACTCCGCATTGGTCGGCGCCGGCATCGTGCCACAGCCGATCGAATGGCTGCTCTACTCGGATTTCGCCGTGGTGCTGGCCATGGTCCATCTCTACACGCTCTTCATGGTGACGCCGATCTTCAACACGATGATGCGCATCGACAAGTCCCTGATCGAGGCGGCGCGCGATGCCGGCGCCTCCAGCCTGCAGGTGCTTACCAACGTCGTTCTGCCACTCTCCAAGCCCGGCATGGCGATCGGAACCATCTTCGTCGTGACGCTGGTGATGGCGGATTTTTCCACCGTGCAGGTGATGTCCGGCGGGCAGAGCGCTTCCGTGGCATTGATGATGAAGAATGAGATGTCGCTGCTGCAATATCCCGCAGCTGCCGCCAATGCGGTGGTACTGCTGATCCTCGTTCTCCTGATGGTCGGCGGCATCCTGCGCGTCGTCGACATCCGCAAGGAGCTCTGACATGCAGCGTGAACCCCGCTCCCGAGAATTCTACATTCTTGCCGTCTTCTTCACGATCTTCGTGCTTTTCCTCTACGGGCCGCTGTCGGCAATCCTGATCCTCTCCTTCCAGGGGCCGAACGGGGGGCTCACCTTTCCGCTCAACGGCGTGTCGCTGCACTGGTTTGTGAACCTCTTCGAGAAGCAGGCGGTCGGTGACTTCGGCGGCGCCCTGCGCCGCTCGCTGATGCTCGGGCTGATGGTGATGGTGACGACCGTGCTCGTCTCGCTGCTCGCCGGCCTTGCCTTTCGTCGCAAGTTCCTCGGCGCGACCGCTCTCTTCTATCTTGCGGTCGCAAGTCTCGTGGTGCCTTCGATCATCATCTCGCTCGGCATCGGCGTCGTCTTCTCGCAGCTCGGCCTGCAGCCCGCCTGGTACAGCTCCGCCTTCGGTGCGCACCTTACCTGGACGCTCCCATTCGGCGTACTCATCATGTTCGCTGTCTTCAACCGCTTCTCGCCGGCCTACGAGGAGGCGGCTCGGGACCTTGGGGCTACCTCGTGGCAGACCTTCCGCCATGTCCTTCTGCCGATGATCGCGCCAAGCCTGATCGGCGTCGGCCTGTTCGGATTTTCGCTCTCCTATGACGAGTTCGCCCGCACGCTGATGACTGCCGGCACCTACAACACCCTGCCGCTGGAGATCTATGGGATGACGACAAACGTCACGACCCCGGTGCTCTACGCCCTCGGAACAGTGACCACTCTTTTCTCGTTCCTGGTGATTGCCGGCACGCTCGGGCTCATCGTCTTCGTCAACCGCCGCCGGGCGTACGCATGACGGCAAAACTCGATCCCCACATCCTTGTCGTCAATCCCAACACGACAACGACGATGACCGCAACCATCGCAGACGCCGCGCACCGCGTGAAGCAGGCCGCAACCAGGATCGTCGCCGTCACCTCCTCCATGGGCCCAGTCTCGATCGAAGGCTACTATGACGAGGCCTTCGCCGTGCCCGGCATGCTGATCGAGATCGCCAAGGGCGAGCGCGAGGGCGCTGATGCAGCCATCATCGCCTGCTTCGACGACACCGGGCTCGACGCGGCCCGCGCGCTTGCCGGCATTCCGGTGATCGGCATCTGCGAGGCGGCTCTTTCTGTGGCCACTTTCATCGCCCAGCGCTTTTCCGTGGTGACGACGACGGAGCGCTCGCGCCTGCCGCTCGAACATCTTGTCCATCGCTACGGCATGGCCGGACGCTGTAAGGTGCGCGCCGCCGACATCGCTGTGCTGTCACTGGAGAATCCGAATTCTGGTGCCAAAGAACGATTGAGACGCGAGATTGCTCTTGCGCTTTCCGAAGACAAGGCTGAGGCGATCGTGCTTGGCTGCGCAGGCATGGCGGATCTCGTCCATGAACTAGCCGGGGAATTCGGTATTCCGGTGGTGGATGGGGTGGCTGCAGCGGTCAAGCAGGCCGAGAGCCTGGTGGCGCTGGGGCTGACCACGGCGAAACGAGGGGCTTATGCCACGCCTGTTAGAAAGCCCTATGCCGGTTTGCTTGCGCACTTCGCGCCGCAGAGCATGATCGACCTATGAGCATCGATAGCCGACCTCGGCATCGGAAGCGCTTAAGGAGCGGCGTACGCAAGATCAGAGGCACTGCAAACTCGAGCCGCATGGGAGAAACGAGGACATGGATTGTCGCCTCGGAGGCTGGGAAGTCGAGCGATTTCGCTCCCGGTCCGCATGGCGGCATCCCTCAGATCCCGCTGATGGCTGGAGAAAATGTCGTGGCAGGGGAGGTCGAACAGGTTGCCGCTCGGCCTCTCCGCCTAACACGCCGCAAGTTGTTTTCCAATTTCGATCCGAACACATTCAGGGTTCTGTCAGGCACCTGCTGTAGGGCACAGCCGTGCGAAAGGCGCCCCCAATCGAATTTTCGCATGAAGTGCGCAACTGCGCTTCAGCTCTGCCTCACTCTAGGGGCAGAGCATTCCTTATCAGCGTCCCGTTCGATCGCGGATCCCTGGCGGCGGATTCGAATGCGTTCGACGGATGCGAAGGTTGCTTAGCTTAGTCTGCCGCTTCAGAATTTCTTGGCAGCATCGATTTTAGCCCCGACGGATTTCTGGTCATCGCCCTCGATGTTGAAAAGCACACTGGCGTCGAGCATCCAGAAGTTCTGCGTCTGCAGGCTCACCCCATCCGTTCGGATGCGTATGAGCCGGGGCTTGCCGGGAAGACGACGGTACGGTTGCCGTTGAGGAAGGTGCGGAAATGGATATGCGCATGGATGGCGCGGGCCAGAACCTGGCTCTCCACATCGCGGCCGATCGAGACATAGTCGTCGGCAGACTGCGCATGCGTGATGCGCGCCGTGTCCTGCTCGATGATCGGACCTTCGTCGAGATCCGCCGTCACGTAATGCGCCGTCG
>Ga0209233_1000268_pt1 | contig 74859 bp, 77 predicted proteins | sample AraplaCL_Cvi_mCL_FD_184269 | JGI IMG/M metagenome (GOLD analysis project Ga0209233, IMG submission 184269) | Arabidopsis root microbial communities from the University of North Carolina, USA - plate scrape CL_Cvi_mCL (SPAdes) (version 2) | ecosystem: Host-associated > Plants > Roots > Endosphere...
ACAGGATACCAGCGACGCCTCGCAGGTAGAGCCGTTGCTCGACCAGATTGACGCACCTATCCGTCAGTTCACGGCGGATGGCGCATATGACGGCAGCCCGACGTATGATGGCGTTGCCAGGCACAGCCCCCATGCTGCCGTTGTCATTCCCCCTCGGGCCAACGCAGTGGAGCGGCCGGGCGCCGATCCGTCCAGTCAGCGCGATCGACACATCGCGGCAATCAACATCAATGGGAGGATGAAATGGCAAGCTGCGACCGGCTATGACAAGCGGGCGCTCGCCGAGACTGCGATCGGTCGCTACAAGTCGATCATCGGACACCGACTACGGGCACGCTCATTCAGCGCGCAGCAAACGGAAGCTGCCATCGGCTGCGCCGTCCTCAATCGCATGCTGGCATGCGCACGCCCGAAATCTGTCCGGTGCAAAGCAGGCTCGACATAGCCGCAACATCAAAGAGCTAAATCCCTTTCCGCCACGATCGATGCACCAAAGCGTCAAAGATCCCGTATGATCTCGACGGCTTGCCTGAGCGGGCCGACCTCCATTTCATATACGCGGGAGATGTTGACGGCCTTGCTCAGCGCGGCGAACGCCTGATCCGTCAGCCTGCGAGTGGGCGCAGCCGCTTCAGTGAGCAATCTTTGAAAGGCCAGAAGAGGCGACATCCTCGACAATGATTGTCGCCGCGCAACATTCTGACGCAGAAAGATCATTGTCGTCGAGCGAGCCGGCGCAATATGGTCGCTATCGATATCGCCGGGAATGAATCTGACTTCTTTTCCGTCGGAGCGAACGTAAGTGGGGCGTGACGCGACTTCAGGTTGGAAAGTCTGCAAAAGCGTCCAGCTTCCCCTTTTTACGGCAGCCGGAAACGGAATACCTCGAAGCGCGCCCTTTTCGTCAACGATGACGATATCATCGCCGAGCAGCAAGCACCCATTCTCGGCCGAGAGGGCAAGTGCGAGCGTCGTCTTACCTGCTCCGGGGACGCCGGCAATTAATAATTGCCTGTCTCCAAGCCGCAGAAGAGCCGCATGCAACGCGAGCGTGAAATCGGTCTGCAGCAATGCCTCGGTTAGAAAGGCTTTTATTGCCGGGATAATTTCCGCCCGCCCGACCACGCCTATGCTTTTGCCGGCCGCAGTCAGCTCATATCGATCCGCATTGAGCCTGATGACGAGATGTTCATGCCTGCATCCGGGCTCCATTGGAATGGCGATGCCGCGAAAGAGCCGCTTCAATTCTGCGGATAAGACATCCGGACACTCAATCATCCATCTGGAGCCATTCAGAGCAACCGCGAAAATGGATGCTGAACCCTGGCACGCGTGAAGGATACCGAGCCCGACATAGCGATCGAGCAAGGCTTCGGCATCCGGCCTTGCCAGCTTGCATTCGGACGAAAATTGCGCCGACAATTGGCTCCAGCCTATACCCGCGGCACAATTTGAAACATGCCGCCAGGTCCAAGCCGCAAGACTGTCGACTTCATACAAACGCTGCTCTTGGCTGTTGAACAAGGCAAAAGCATCGCCCAACTGCGCAATGAGAATGTCCCTACCCGGCAGCAGTATCATGTTCCGGGCAAATCGATCAGCGATCGATGTCTTCCTTGCCGGAATTACCCGGCACGCCATCATCGCCGCCATTGCCGTAGCCATTGTTGCCTTGGCCGGATTTGGCGATCGCGCCCGAACTCAGTGTGGTTGAAAGTAAGAAGGTCAGAACAGGCGGTGCCACGACCGCATATTTTCCACACCCTTCGACAAATTCTCGCCGGCTCGGACCGATATTTTCTGATTGATCATCCCTGTCCATGAAAGACTCCCCTTGTAGTGTGATTATTGCAAGTACTATTCATGAGAGAGTATAAATATTAACTCAGAGACGCATATTTATGCTCATATCGTGGCAAAATATACATTGTCATAATATGATGAAACTTGCAACAAGGTTGAAACACCAGATCGGCAACCTTCCATATTGCAGCCCGCCGCCGGTGGGTTGATGCCAACGTTTGGTGCCCGCGGTTGACTGCGGCGATGATTTCGTCTGGATCCGCCTTCCACATGAACGGTTTCGGCTCGGCATTATCTCACGAAAGGCATATAGTTTCAGTAGGTTAGATAAACTTCAGAAAGGGTCGTTGGTTCGATTCCCTTCAAGCGCCTCACTGTGATCCGCGTGCGTAATTGTAAAACCATCGCCCAAGGTCACGGAAACCTACTTATGTGCTGAGCAGAACCGCGCGTTCGCGGCGCGCATGCCGTTAGTTGCCCGACGCTCTTCGACAATTGGCGGGTGCGTCCAATTGTCGAATTTTTCCGGAGCATTTAACAACGGTGTGATCAACCAGGCGGGCCAGCAGCAGCGAGCTTCCTGCTCAGGTTCGAGTAACGGTCGGAACGCGCGGCGCTGTTTCATTTTGCTGGACGCGAGCGGCCGGAGCAACCGTCAGAGCCTGCGCCAGGCGCATGGGCGCCGCGAGCGAATGCCAGAAGCTATAATCGTGCTCGGGCACGGCAAATGGGACCTTCGCCGATTTGGCGAGCGGGGAGAGCGTGCTGTTGGAGATCCTTGACCTCGAGCCGCTGCGAAACCTCCGCAACCGGATAGCCTCGCTCAGTGATCTGGCGCACCGCGTCACGCTTAAACTCTTTGCTGATATTTGATTTGCTCATGATGCTCCTCTTGCCTCAAAATTAGGAAAGGAAGCGTCTGCAAATCTAGGGCTATTCACATCGATTGGTTACGCGGCCATTCTGACGAGTGCGTCTGAGACCTCGCGAGCATCGTAAGGTTTCGAAAAGAAGATGCTTCGCTCGGGCATTTCAGTTACGTCCGGCTTCCTCATCCCGGAAACAAAGATGATCTCGACCAGCGGCCACCGCTCCCGTATGATTAGGGCCAGCGCTAACCCATCGATCGATCCGGGCATCTGGATATCGGTGAACAATATTTGAATCTCCGAATGATTGGCAATCAGTCCCACCGCTTCATCAGCGTTGTGAGCTGCAACCGGCTGAAAGCCTAGGTCCACGACAATGTCGATCGCCATCATAAGGAGGAGAGGCTCATCTTCAACGACGAGCACTTTGGTAATTTCTCGTATCATGCGATCACCCACTGTTGCCAACGGCTTTAAGAGCGGAAGTCTTTTTTCTAAGGCGGAAGGTTGTCGGCGTTCGGGAGCGAAGGTGGTAGTCAGCTGATGCGCCCGGATTTCAACGGCCTCGAGAACCATTTACTCTGATGACCAAACGGTCGTCGCGAGCACTTGTTCCTGAAGACTTTATCTTTCCGAACTGTGTCCCGGCTCCGGCAGCCGATTGTTCGATTTGCCGTGGTTTCTGACTATTCTTGCACCGGCAAGGCTACCATCCATAGGCAAGTAGATATGGTTGCTACGAGGCATAGCAAGAGCCTTATCGCCAGTATCTCTATCGATATGAGCGCTCATTTATAGACTCACGATAATAGATGTGGTCGATCCTATATCGGCAGACCATTCCACCTCTATGTGATAATATAAATTCGATTGATGAATGCAAAGACTACTAGGGTTTCTGCCATCTTTCAGGAGGGCGTGATGGCAGTTCGGACGAAACGATATGACGTGCGTAGAGAAATCGATTTTTCATGGACCGTCTATGATGTCTTCACAGGCATGACGGCGCAGCCTTCAACCTGGCGCCTTGAAGCTTTGCCTGAAAAGGAAGCGCGTGTCTTCTGCGCTATCCTTAACGAAAAAGATGCCGATCGTCGCAGCGTCACGGATGAAAGCTAAGATTACTATCGGGCCGCACCCTGATGAATGCGCCTCTGACGGTTACTAGCCTGCAGCTACAGCTTTATGCGGTAAACGGGCAAGGAAGAAGTTCTGACCGAGAGCCGGAAACCTGCTTAGCCGATCACGAAAGCGGTGGACCAGACGTCTCGCTCACACGCTATTCTTCACCCCGCAGACGAACGTTTGGTGAGTTCGGCGATCTTCTTGACATGCTGCACCGCAGCATGTCCGCCTCTCGTCTGCGTAAAGAGGGAAAGATGCGTGTCGTCATCATCTTTAACCGGCATCAGAGCCTGATCCATATAGGTTTTTGACGACGCATTCCGAGCAATGAGATAGGCCGAAAGACACAGGCTGACAATTGCCCCGGCAAGCCTCACATGCTTTACCACGGTTCCGCCGACAAATTTCGGCCAAAACCACAAGGGGTGTTCCCGCTTCAGACCCGGCCGTCGTTCGTCGAGGCGTTTGAGCCTCAATATGCCGCTTTGCAGGGGATGGACGTTCTCAAGCGGTACCGTTGTCGCAAAGGATATCAAAACCTTCACCAGGCTGGCGAGCGGCACACCCGTCGCGACGGCACGGCGCAGCAGAGTTTTCATGTGTTGCGGAGAATAATAGAGGGACCATGCCTCCTGATAGATCGCCTCCCACTCCACCTTGCTCATCTTCTCGTGCGCGGTACAGACATGCTCAACGTCGTACTTGTTGAGGTCGGGGTCCATGCCGATGCCATTGCGCCAGAGCTTTTGATGGTCTTCCGAGCCAGGTAGAGGAGTCAGTACGAAGAATTCGATGACATCAAGTGGCAATTCCTCCTGAATGATCCGGATGTCGCGACGAATGGTGTCGGGCGTATCGGCAGGAAAACCAAGGATATAGCCCGCAAGCGTCATGATACCCTGCGCCTTCCAGGCGAGCAGCATCTTGCGGTATTCGGTGATCTTGTTCTGGTTCTTCTTGGCGGCGACGAGATTGTCGGGATTGACATTCTCAAGCCCGATAAAGACGCGGGTGACGCCGGCGCGCTTGGATTTCTCGATGAAGTTTGGGATCTTGTGACAGAGCGTGTCGACCTGGATCATCAGGCCCAGTGGAATGCCATGCTTCTCCTTCAACTCGATAAGGCGATCGAAGATGGCTTCCCAATCCCGGTTACGAGCAAAATTGTCATCCGTAATAAAGAACTTATGAATTCCCTGTGCCCAATTCAGGCGCACGAGCGTTTCGATATCGTCGGCGGAGCGAAAACGCGACTTGCGGCCCTGGACATTGATGATCGTGCAGAAGGAACATTGATATGGGCAGCCGCGGCCCGCATCGAAACTGCTGCTGAGGCCGAGCGTATGTTGGATGCTATCCTTGGGAAGGAACGGCACCGGGGCGCCATCGATGTTCGGCAGGTCATTCATGAAATTATAGAGCGATTTCAAGGTGCCTTCAGCGGCATCCCGGATCACTGTTTCAAGCCGTCCCTCTGCTTCGCCTGCAAACATCGCTATGCCCATGTCTCGGCAGGCGTCGAGCTCCACGGCCGCGCCGTCGAGCATGGCCAGGCAGCCGGAAATGTGAAAGCCACCCATGCAAACCGGGATATTTGCGTGACGGAATGGACGCGCAATATCCAACGCGCGTGGATATTGGTTGGATTGAACGCCAACAAGCGCCACCATTCCGAAATTCCCGTTCCTGCGCAGCGTTTCGATGAGCGCAGCGGTTTTGATGCGGGTGTTGGTCTCATCGATCACCACAATGTCGATGCCGATATCGGGACCAAGGATCTCGCGCTCCGCGCAGTCGCGGGCAATGCCGTAAATGGCAGCCAACGAATTCGAAGGAATCATCGCTCTCCACCATCTGATAACGTAACCGTCGTCGTCGTAGTGGGAGGGCTTTATAAGGACGAGTTGGAAGCGTCGATGACGCGCCTCGAGATGCTGAGCCAAAGAAATCTATCTTTCGGTTTGAGGCGCTGGCGTAACCTAACAGGCAATAGTGCAGATGCAAGGAATAGATTCGGCCTTCCGATTTTGCCGCCAATCTTGATCAGGCTTTCGGCGACAATCGCCGTTCGCCAATAAAATCAGCTTTCATACATTGCAAAATCAGAAATAGAACCTACGTACAGTGTGTCGACCGTTGCTTGTGATGTCGCTCAAGAGCCCAAGGCTCCCTCGGATTTCCTCTCAAATAATCGATCTGATCCTGCAAGGTATTGCGGGAACCACGACAACTGCTTCGAAAGGAATGACCATGGCCACAGGCACTGTGAAATGGTTCGATGCCGGCAGAGGATTTGGGTTCATTAAACCCGAGGACGGTGGCACGGACGTATTTGTCCATATCTCCGCCCTGGAACGCGCGGGGATGAGTGCACTGAAGGACGGCCAGAAAGTGGACTATGACCTTGTTCAGGATCGTAAAACCGGCAAAAGCTCTGCCGACAATCTGCAGGCGGTTTGAATTTGTCATTCCTTCGGCTGACCACGGATGTACTGGCAGCTGAAGTGAGCGACTGTGAGAGGTCGGGGTAACGCCCGGCCTTTTGTTTTGCTTCGTTGGAAAACCGCACGCGAAACCGGCGCGTCCAGCCCATCGTGCAGATAAAAAGGGTGCGAGAAAAGCTGATATTCAGAATACTTCCTTATTTGCACGGTTCTCTAACAATTATGATGGCAATCCATTGATTTGAATTGCGTGTATTATCCATGTGTTTTACCATGGTTTCATGTATATTTATAGTAATTCAATAAAATTGAATGACGACAACATTGCTAACGCAAGAAATTTATTCTACGAGTATCTATCGGATTTGCTTAGTTAGCTTTGTTTCTGCGCGCAGGCGCATTTGCTGATCTTCCCTTTCAAGCTCGATCATTGATGGCGCGCATACCCGCGGGCTTCGTAATTTCATGCGATTGAAAGGACATCGTCATGGCTAAAGGCATCGTGAAATTCTTCGACATCAGTAAGGGGTTCGGCTTTATTGCTCCGAGTGACGGATCCGCGGACGTGTTCGTTCATATCTCCGCGGTGGAGCGGTCCGGCATGTCTTCTCTCAGGGAAGGCCAGACGATTTCCTTCGACCTGGTACAAGACGTGCGTAACGGCAAGAACGCCGCGCAGAACCTTTTGTCCGCATAATCAATCAAGCGATCGGCTCGCGCCGCCTTAACACGGATGTATTGGCAAGCGGGACCGCAAGCCTTTGAAAAGGCCGGGCGATCCCCGGTCTTTTTGTTTTGGAGAGACACAATGACAAAGACAAATGCAGAGAAGATCCTTCGGCGAGCACTGCGCCAAGTCAACAACACGAGTGGTGGCGGGCATCTCGGCGGCACGAATTTCGGGCAGGCCTTCGATGCGAAGACATCATCCAGCAAGAGCAGAAACGATAAATCCCGGAAGCCTGAGCGCATCAAATAGCCTTAAATGGAGAGCGATACTGATTTTGTCAGCGTCGCTCTTGTCTCGCCTCGACCAGCAGATCGCGATCCTTCGGGGCGATGGAACGGCTTCTTTTAAATGCGGCCTTTGTGATGACCGCATACGCGGCCTGTTCGTCAGTGCTCATCGCTCCACGCCCTCAGGAGGAAACAGCTATGCAAGTCGAAAATCGTCCAGGTCCGTCAGGACACCGCGTGACGTCGAGCCCTCCTGATCCGATCGGCACAGAAATACTCGAACTCCCGGATTTGAAAGCCTCGGATGAGGCGACCAGAGAGGCATATGAGCGTGGTGGCGAAGCTGGTATGCGGGACGTGACAGGTGAGGAAAATCCTTATCCGGAACGAAGCGTGCTCGCCAAGGCTTTCGAACACGGCTACCTCGATGGCCAAAAGGTGCAGAGATAAAACTGTAAGCTATCGAAATGGCGGGTTCTTTCAAAATCTCGCCAGAACCGTACCCGGCCCTCCTGGAAGAACCCTATCTGGAGAAGAGGCCCACGAATCCTCAGGATTCCCAAATTGACTTGTCGTGTCGATCGCCATCGCAGACATTTCCCCCTGCGATGATGTCGGAGAGGAATTAAATGGGCTCTGTCATTAACGTCGGATTCTCGCTCATCTGGGAGACACCGGTCCTCATCCAGGGAGCAGGCTTTTGCACCCGAGCCATCAGTGGACCAAGAGAAGCGCTTCGATATCTGCAGAAAGATTTCGATCAACACTCCGGCCAGCTTTATTGGGACGCGGTTTTTTCCTGTATGACAGCGCTTCGATATCGCTCCGCCCCGAGCGTTGCCCGTCAGTATTTTCTTTTCGCCTGTGACAATGCGCATATCGACGCCAGTTAGCCTGGCGACCTCTGTGGCGACTAGCGAACGGAAAGGAGCTAGTGGGTTCAGCGTTCACGAAATCACTGAACCGCTCCATCCTTGAGATCGCGAAGACTCAGATTAAAGCGGAAGTAGGATCAGGCAACACGCGTCGCGATCTTGCTCGACAAGTGACGATTCTTTAGCGCACCATTCTCAGTGAGCAGCCGCAACCCCAATTTCTTCAAAAGCTCAATCCGTGTGGCGGCACCGGGAATAGAGGACGATCCAACGACCGTCCTCTGCTCCTCGACGTCGTCCGGCTATTTGGCTACGTGCCAGACGTTGCCAATGCCATCGCCGTTCATCTCGCCTGCCTTTTTGTCTCCGGCAAATGTGTAAAGCGGTTTTCCGCCATATGCCCACATCTTCTTGCCGTTGGCATCCTGGACTAACGACCATTCGCCCTCGGCCTTGGCTTTGTCGGCAGCGTGAAAAGCTGGCCACTTTTTGAGGCAATCCTTGTCGCAGTTTGATTTACCTTGAGCATCCTTGTCGAAGGTGTAAAGCGTCATGCCCTTTTCCGTGGCCATGATCTTGCCCATTTTAGTGTCGACCATCTTGACGGGCTCGGCTGCCAGAGCCGGCAAAGTTGTTGCGGCGAAAAGGCCGATCGCGATCAGCAGCGTTTTCATAACTTCCTCCCATTCGGACTGCCGACGGAATGTCAGCAGTGCCCGACACAGTCGAGGAAAACGTCCGGAAATCAATGTTGTTCCATTGAGCGACCGGGTACACGGCCGGGGCAACCGCCTTCGATGTCAAAACCACTCTTGATTGCTTTTGCTCGGCGGATGGAAGTCGCGGGCAACTGTTAGATCCTCAACCACCTGCCTGATTATTTCAGCTTAGGATTGCTTCGGCAGGGATCTGTTGGGTAAGCGCAAGATCAATTTCACTCCGGAACGTCGTCCGCGCATGTCCGGATCTATACCCCAAAACCAAGCTTAGCCAATCTTTGCTCTGAAGACGCGACCAGCCGTTTCATTCGAAGCGATGCATTCCGAATCTGGACCTAGAGAGCGCCGACATCGTTTTCCCATCTGCTAGGTGCGATGGTATTTGATCGTTGCTCGATCTGGTCGTCGATAGTCCTGCTGCTGCTCCTTTTGCGTTCCTTCAGCTTCAGCCGAATGTCTTCTCTACGAGGGTCGCACCAGCGCCGGGTAACACGCTAACCAGTTCCAGAGCATCCTCTGTCGTCACGCGTTCATAGCGCTCGTCTTCGTTGCGAATACGGTATTGCAGCATGTTCCCCCTCGCAGGCAATGTGCCGGTGACGCGATAGATGTCCGTCGATCTGGAAGGAAATGTGCGAAAACCGTTTTTGAGCTGCACCAATTGTCCCACCGCGAAGATATGTGTCGCTGGAGTGCGACGGATCGGGTGGCCATTGCGCTGTAGAATAGCTGGTGTGGTCATGATTGCTGTTGGTCCTTTTCGAGGATGGTTTCGAGGTCCGATATATTGATCGGCACCATCTGTTGTGCCGAACCCTGCATGGCAATCGCCGGCAGGTATATGAAGGCGGCAATACGCCGCCATGCCAGCCGAAAGACGCCTTCGAGAGGTTCCTCGTCGTAATCGACGCGATATTCTCCGGCCGGCAGTGGCGCTTCGAAGCCCGGCAGCTGGAACGGATATGAAAAGCGAATAACGGTTTGCGTGGTGCGACTGTTCATGACGGCAGGCCTCCACGGGAACACGCGGATGCGGCTCCCTTAATCATTCACATTTGAACTGAAACGATCCCAAGCTGCCCGGTACAACGGCCGTTCCCGTTTTCTAATTGTGTGTTGCGGCCTACAAGTCCTAAGCGCCGAAGGTCGCTATGCTTTTTGAGCTTTTGAAGAATTGGCTTTGGAACGGGTAGCCTTTTCGGGCGCCTCCGCCACTGGCTGAGCCCAGCCGAAGTGCGCGGAGTCTCTCCGTCTTCTTCTCTCTGATTGTAGCCTCAGCGTCCACGATATCCCTTGCCGCAGCGTCTGTCTGGGTAAGCTTTGATTCAGCCGAGATGTCTTGCGTTGGTAATGGGACCGGATGACATCAATGCCAATCGGAAGGGACGTTCAAACTCTTTGTTTCGAACCCAACACTATATTGCGCGCTATCTTCCGCATCAGACAAGCAGTATAGAATCTGAATGCGGCTCAAGGGGGCCGAGCTTCCAAGAAAGCCGGCTTTTAACAGGATTGTCTCACTCAACCGGTAACGCCAACAGTAGATACGGTTGTCCGGTTGGCAAAATAAAAGGCCGGGCATGGACCCGACCTCTCACAGTCATTCGGCTCAGCTGCCAGTACATCCGTGGTCAGCGGAGCGAATGACAAATTCAAGCCACCTGAAGGTTGTCAGCGGAACTCTTACCGGACTTGCGGTCCTGCACGATGTCGTAGCTGATCTTCTGGCCGTCCGAAAGCGAGCGCATTCCCGCGCGCTCGACAGCAGAGATATGGACAAATACGTCCGTGCTGCCGTTATCAGGCTGAATGAAGCCGAAGCCCTTGACGGAATTAAACCACTTCACAGTACCAGTGTTCATAACGATGTCCTTTCAAAGCAATCGTTGTGGCGCCCGCGATGCCTTGTGGGCTAAGATCGATTATTTGAGAGGAGATCCGACGGGAGCGCAGGGCTCTTGAACGACGTCACAAGCAATGGTCGATGTCCTATATATATACTCAATTTTTGATTTTACAATGGATAATGCGGAAATCGACGGTGCGCACCCAAGCCACACGCTGCAAAAACGTTCGCCATCTTCGCCATCAAGACTGGCATACAGGAACAAACAAGCGCAGCTTCTTCGCGCCATCGAAGGCCTTGGCAACCGTATAGACGGCTTACAGGAACGTCTCCATAGAGCCTTTGAGCACGAACTACCGGGCGCGCGATGGGGCACATGACACAAGCCCCTATCCCCTAAAACGGACAGGGGCTCTTTTGTTTTAATGCGCGGCGCGGAGGCGGGCATGAAGATGATGAACAGATCGCGTTACTGGCTTGGCGGCTTGTCGTTGCTTCTGACGTTTTAGGTGTCTAGCTGCCTGTGCTCAAATGCCTTCGAGGCGCGGCTACCTTAGGGATTAGGATTACCATTTTTGGGTTCTTTTTGTGCGCCGGCTTTCGCGCCACGCTCATATGCGCTAGCGGCGTTGCTCGATGGAATGCCTTGTGTCAGATGTGGGTTGCTTGGGATATTTTACCATAACCAGTTTCCTCGACGATGGTTTTCTATTGCTGAGCTGGAACGACCGCCGGCGGGGTAGTGGTTGATGGTTGTGCAGTTATCTGCGCCGAGCCATTAAGATCCGTCCTACCGGCGTACGGCCAAAAACCCCAGGCGAGCAGCGTGACCACCATAATCGCAAGGACCGCGATCCATGAGATCCAGGGGTTGTAGCGATCCGGAGTCGTCCTGAGGTCTGGCTTTGGTCTATTATCATTGCTCATCTGGTGTACTCCCTGATGGATAAATCGCAACTGCGGCTAAGGTTCCGGCTATGCAAGGCAAAGAGAGAGGCGCACCATGGAAAGTCGGCGGGTGGTAGGAAGTTTTTGGGTAACTGCTGGCGAGGCACGTGGACGGCACATTCAGCTGAGACAGCGATGCAACCCCATCAACGGAATGGCTCAGCTCAGGTCCTGGTAGAGACGCTTCACGCGCTCAGTTTTGAGCGCTACTCGATGCTATGCGGTCACTGCCACTCCTGTGGTGGGATCGAAGGGCTCTCCGGTCTGGAGCACGGCGTGCACGATGACCGCAAGCTTTCGTGCGACAGCCACAGCAGCTCTTTTGAAACCGATCCTCTCCCGGAGCTGAACCCCATGTTCGCAAGGAACTCTGCACGGAGCTGCGCATGAGAATGACCGACGCTGCTTCGTAGAGAAGCCCATGCAGACGGCAATCGCCGTGTCGGGATATATGGCCGTCGTAATCGACTTCGCCGGATTGGCAGCGTCGTGTGGTGAGGCTGTCGAGTTTCACGACGCTTTGCCCCAGATTTTCATTTGCGGTTGATCCATCCAGTCGCCGGGAACCCGTTGATGCTCCGCTATATCGAGAGCAAAATATGGTCACGGCGAACTGCAAAGTCGGGTGAAATCTAGACTTGAACAGCGGATGCGTCTACGCCGTCGAGAACGGCGCCCCCTTCATTTTCCCAGGCTGCTAGGGCGGCCGGATTTGCATTCCGCTTTTGCCGACGCGAACGCGGGTAGCCACCAGGCGAAATCGTCGCCGCACGGATTCTTCGGATGGTGATTATGTCGTCATCATGGTCGCCGCCCGGCGATGGTTCCATATCGGAAGTCACATATTCAGCCTTCTTGAGCACCCGGTTTAGATTTGTCTGCTTATTTGACATTTCTCAGCTCTCTCGTTGGGGTCGCCTCGGCCGGTTGCGTTCGATACGCAGGGCTTTGAGCAGGGCAGCGTTTTCCAGTCGTTTGGCAATGTCACCTGTATCAATCGCGCGAAATACCGTGGCGGTCTTTTCGCGGATGGGGCATTGGAAGCCCTTTGCGACTCTTCTGGCGGAAGTCACTCTAACCGGCGGCATAACGGCATTCCTTTGCTGCTGGGTCTATGGTTGGCGCTGCTGCCAGGCGCTCGTGGTTCTGGCAGCAATCCTCCACCCGACCGGTCCCCAGATCAGGCGAAGTGCGTAAACAGAACCCGAAAGAAATGCCGCAGAGCGTTCAAAGAAGGGCGCGTTCAATCCGCTCAACGGTAGCTTAGTGGCAGCTTATGATCTGCTCTTTCGAAGAGCTAATATCGCGCAGGCGACACTCTTCTCGGGCGATCAGGAAGCGCAAATCTTTTACTTCCCGCTCGTCCGTCACCCCAGTAAGGCGCTCACGAAAGTATTGAATGTTGGCAGCTGCGACGAGGCGGTCCATGGCACTTTTCCTTCCATGGAAATATTTCCACGAAACACCGTGCGCCCGTTGGAGTGCTTTGGCAACAACTTTAAAATAATGCTGTAATATAGCGCTGCTTCGTATGCAGCGCCAAATCGAAGCCACCCATATGCCAGAAGGAGTCCGCCAGGGGTGCTAACGGACTCCAAAAAGCTCAGATGCCAGAACAGGTAACAACGAACCGAGCAGGTAGGTTAGACCACGCTAACGCAAGATTAGCGAATGAATTCCGTTGATCCTTAGGCGACCGAGGCGATGCTGCCAAAACTGCCTTCGTGGGCAATGGGCGCACGCGAGATCAGCATCACGCTGATCATGGTTCATTCTGGAGTTACCGCAAAAGAAACAGCGGGGTCATCGGTACGACCCCGCTCAAGGCGTCCGATCATGAAGTAGCATGTCGGCCTGGATTTTTCCCAACTTCAGTCTCGTTAAGGACGAATCTCAAGATCGCATCTGTTCGTTTGCGGCCCTTCCTCCTCGATCCGCACTGGCATTCTCGATTGGTTGACCAGCACAATGCCTCACGCGAGGATGCGATTGCTGCAAGGGCCACAATCGTCACCATGCCGCATTCGCCGTCATTCGCTCCGTTCTGCAAGATACCGCATGGGCTCGAGAAACGTGTAAGCTTGCTGAACCCCAGCTCGCAAAGCTTTCCTACGGACATCGTGACCGGGATCAATACGTCGTTCATTCATCAGCAACCGCCGCACCGATCGGGTAGCTTCTGGCGTTTACTCAGGGCATTGTATCCGTGACGTCATAGGTCCAGACCCGGAACGACTTCAACAGATGCGGACCGAAGGAAATAATCAGTGGAACATCCGCGGCGTCCCGCCCGCAGGCGACCACGATGCGGCCGATGCGCGGAATATTGTTGCGCGGATCGAAGGTTATCCATCGCCCGCCCAGAAAAACTTCGATCCAGGCGCTGAAATCCATCGGGTCGAGGATCGGCACGCCGATATCGCCCAGGTGACCGTTGATATAGCGCGCTGGAATGTTCATGCAGCGGCAGAAAGCGATGGCGAGATGAGCATAGTCGCGGCAGACACCAATGCGCTCCTCATAAGCTTCCAACGCTGTACGCGTTGAGCGTGCATCCTGATAGCCGAACGTGATGTGCTGGTGAACGAAGTCGCAGATTGCCTGAACTCGACCCCAGCCGGGAGCGATGTTGCCAAACCTGTCCCAGGCAATCTGGCTGAGACGATCGGTTTCGCAATACCGGCTACCCATCAGGTAGACGAGGCAATCGTCCGGCAGCTCGCCGACCGGCAGCGCCTGCGCATCTGAAAAGACAGGATCATGGGCGCCGCTGTCTTCGAGTGTGCCATCACCCCAGATCTGCAGGTCTCCCGTGGGCGCGGTGAAGCGACGGCAGACATTGCCGAACAGGTCGAGGTAGGAGGTGGTCGGCGTCTCAGGGTTTGTCGCGACGACATCCGGCGATCGCACATCGGCCGACCGCTCAGGTCGTGGCGTCAGCATGGTGACCATCGGCGTCGGTTGGGGGAATGTCACGGTAATGTCGTAGCCGTAGCGGATGAGCATAAGGTCATATCCCTGACGCTGGCTATGGCGGATTGAACGGGGCGCCGCCGTCAACCGTGGCGGAAATGCCCGCATCTGCATCCCATGACATAGACCACGATCGTCGAAACGCCAAATGCAAAATGGCTGGAGACAACAGCGGCTGACGACGCTACGATGACGAACCATGTTGCGGCGGAGCCGCCAAATGCTTTGTGACGGATGCGAATCGGCCGCTGCCGCCGGCATTCATACCTTCTGCCGGCGAAAGATATCTGCGTCGGTATTAGCTTTTGCATCGCTCCGGGCGGTAGTGACATCCAGGTCTCGAAAACGCTCCTTGTCCGCAACTCTCGTTGGTGATTGATGACCATATTCTTCGTAAGGCATGTTACCTCCTACCGGTACAAGAGGCCGGTCGAGTTCGGTGAGCACCGGCTGATGTTCAGGCCGCGCGACAGTTTCGATCAGACGCTGTTGAGTTCCCGTCTTGAGGTCGATCCCAAGCCGGAATACATCCGATGGATCCATGACGTCTTCGGCAATTGCGTCGCCGTGATAGGCTTTGCCCAGGCCGCTCGTGAGCTTCGCTTCGAAACTGCCATCCGCCTCGACCATACGCCACACGTCTCAATCGATCTTCAGATCGACGACGAGGCGCTGACCTATCCTTTTTCATACGATCCAGACGAAGCGCTCGACCTGGAGCGAACCATTGAGCGTCACTATTCCGACCCCGACGATGAAGTCGGCAAATGGGCAGGGCAATTCCTGCGTATCGGCCAGCCGACCGAAACCGGGCACCTCCTGATGACGATGTGCTATGCGATCCATGAGAGTTTCATCTATGCAAGGCGCTCGGCGCATGGAACGCAGGCTCCGCTGGAAACCTTGCAGCTTCGCCGCGGGACCTGCCGTGATTTCGCGCTACTGATGATGGAGGCGGCCCGATCGCTCGGACTCGCCGCGCGTTTCGTCACCGGCTATATCTACGTTCCCGATCGCGACGGCTCGACGACGCTTGGCGGTGGATCGACCCATGCCTGGTGCCAGATCTATTTGCCCGGCGCCGGCTGGGCGGAATTCGATCCCACCAACGGCATAGTCGGCAATCGCGACCTGATCCGCGTCGGGGTCGCCCGCGATCCGAGACAGGCGGTTCCTCTGTGGGGCAGCTATGACGGCAATGCATCCGACTTCGACGATATGTCGGTGCAAGTGAACGTCACTACCGACGATCTTGGGGGCAGGCGGCGCGGCTAGCGGAACACCTTCGTCGCCCGAGCGTTGCTGCTGGATAGCTGCTTCGGCATAAATTCCTCTCCTGAAGGATACCACGATGAAGATACGCGCCGGTTTCTGTCTGGGCTATCGATGCGAGCAGGACACCCCGATGCTGCTGGTGCTGAACATTCATCCCTCCCGCCGTGCGGATCTCTTGACGGATCAGGTGCTCAGTTTCGACCGTCCTATCGAGACCTGGGGCTATATCGACGGCTTCGGTAATGCCTGCAGTCGGATCGTCGCGCCGGCCGGGCTGACGACAATTTCGACCGAATTCGAGATCTACGACGGTGGGCTGCCGGATCCCGTACCGGACAATGCCTTCCAGCACGACATCAAGGATCTGCCCGACGACGTTCTGGTCTATCTGCTTGGCAGCCGCTACTGCGACACCGACCATTTGGGAGATTTCGCCTGGAAGCAGTTCTCGTCTACGCCTCTCGGCTGGCCGCGGGTGCAGGCTATCGTCGATTTCGTGCATAACCACATTACCTTCGATTATCAGAAGGCGGATCCGCTCAGGACAGCATTTGGTGGTTTTAACGAACGCTCGGGCGTCTGCCGCGACTTCGCACATCTCGCCATTGCGCTTTGCCGTTGCATGAACATTCCCGCACGCTATTGCACCGGCTATCTCGGCGACATAGGCGTCCCGAAAGATCCTCACCCAATGGATTTCAGTGCGTGGTTTGAAGTCTATCTTGGAGGACACTGGCATACGGCCGATGCCCGACATAACACGCCGCGCATTGGCCGAATCCTGATGGCGACCGGTCGGGACGCCACTGACGTGGCGCTCACCACGGCGTTCGGCCCCGCAATCTTGTCACGTTTCGAAGTCTTGACCGAGGAAATTTCCAGCGCTGGTTAAGATGACTCCTGGTCAAACTGCGACGAGGAACTCTGAAGCTCATTCGGGAAACTCGAGGCTTGCGAGCCTTGCCTTTGGCGGATGGAGCGGCACAGAGGGAGCGATCCAAGATTTAGCCGTTCGAGATCCGCATATTGTCGTCCGCGTAGCTTTCTGCCGATCTCCGTAGCGATACAATGGCTTGTCGGATTTACAGTGTGCTCCGTCGTTGCCGGTCGAACTGAACTCCGCGAAGCCTGATGCCTTGGGTTTACCTTCGCTATCTGGATAAAGTGCACCGTCCGCACCCACCATACCGGGTTCGCGTCTCAAACCGGTAAGTGCCTTGACGATTTTCTGAGCTTCGTTGCGGAGTTCAGTTCCGGCTCGTTCACTTCGATCCACGAGAGCGAGCGGCGCCGCTTCGTCAGCGAGCTCCGGGGTATAAGCGGACGTCTGCCTGGCAAATCATCTCGCTCTATACGCGTTCGGTCAGCTTTCTGAGGCGCCGTTCGTGACCTGGCTTGACAACGGCTGTCCACCACTACCATCCGAAGCATACAGAGAACCTCTATAGGCTTTCACTGGTAGCGTAGATGCAAGCGAACGTTTGTCGTTTATCCTCACCGATCTCAATGCCGATCGAGGATGGCCGGAAGCTGTGGCGGGGTGCGCCTACGTGATGCACGGCGCTTCGCCAACCCCGTCCGGCGACCAGACCCGCCAGGAAGATTGGATCGAATCCGCTGTCAACGGAAACCTCAGGGTGCTGCGAGCGTCGCGTGATGTTGGGGTCAGGCGTGTTGTGCTGACATCGGCATTTGGCGCGATCAGCGTCGGCCACAAGCCTGACTATCGTCGACCATTCGACGAAACGACTGGAGCGACTTGAACGGCAACGTTGCGCCATCATTTCGGCCGTTGAAGCACACCTTGCACGTGCCGGAAAGCAGACCTTGTCTAGTTTCAAGGTACCGGCATCTTTGCGCCGCGGATAGCGGACGTAAGCGTCGCCTTCATGCCTGCGGGCTCATCGCCACCATGATGCAAGGTGGTCCAGCGGATGCGAGGCTCGGGCTGGTCGACGGGTTTTGGGGGAGCGTTTGAAGAAGCTCGGTACTGCCATCCAGACTGCCCTTCTCGCGCAGCGCATATCCGCTGATCAAGTCCTCGAACGCATCGCGATTGTCCTCACCCGCTGTCACCTCTCCGGCAAGCCGGCCTTTCGAAAGCCGTCGACAAAGTGGTCTCGTACAGATGCATCGCGAAGCGGCTGGGAGCTGAGCCAATGGCCGATCGTGAAATGAGGATGGGCGATCAGGAACAAATCTGCTTCTCGCCGCGCCTCTTCACGGTGGCCCAACTGCGCAAGCGTAGCAGCCAGGAATTTGCGTGAGTTGGTACGATACGTATCTCCCCTGCGCAGCGTTGCGGTTGCCGCCTCATAGTCACGCGCCGCGTATTGCGCCTGCCCAAGATGACAGAGATACCAGCAAGCTGGATAGGGATTGAGCCGCAGAGCTTTTTCGATCTGGGCTAGTCCGTCGGCGATCCTGCCGTCCAGCACGGATATGTCCGACATGGCGGCCCAGGTGTCGGCGTGGTTGGGGTCTAGCTCCAGGGCCTTGGCGAAGGCGCCCTCCGATTCCTCCCATCGCCGCTCATAAGCCAAAATGGTCCCCAAAACGTAACGGCAGCCGGCATCGTTAGGATCTAGGTCGACGGCCTTCTGCGCGAACGTCGCCGCCATCCGACGGTTAGGATCTTCAGGCTCGCCGAAATGAGTCCAGGCAAGCCAGCGGTTATAGGCGAGCAGACCGAGCGCCTCGGCATATGACGGCTCGAGCTTAACCGCGCGTTGGAGCAGCATATACGCCTCACGCTCAGTTTGCGGCGACTCTTCCGTCAGGAGGCGGGCGCGCGCGCACAGCTCGTATGCCTCAAGGTTTTTCGGCCGATTGCGCTGCTTCGGGATGGTCAGCCGGCCGACGAGGGCTTCAACAATCTTGGCGTTAACTTCATCCTGTAATTGGAAAACATCTTCCACGGTCCTGTCAAACCGGTCGGCCCACAAGTGCCGGCCGGCGCGCGCGTCGATCAATTGGGCATTGATGCGGACACGGCCCATTGCGCGTCTGGCACTCCCCTCCAGGACGTAGCGGACGCCGAGTTCCTGGGCCACCAGCCGTACGTCGACCGGCTTGCCCTTGTAGCCGTTAACGGAATTGCGCGCGATGACGAACAGGCCTGCCGTACGGGAAAGGTCGGTGATCAGGTCTTCGGTCAAGCCGTCGACGAAAGGCGCGTCCGCTTCATCCCCATTCATATTCGTGAACGGCAATACAGCGATCGAGGGACATTCGGGCAGCGGCAATATGCTCTGCAGTGCGTCTGGCCAATGCCACACGTGAACCGGGCGAGTAAGGTTCTTCAGGTAACGCTCACCTGCATCAAAGAATTGGTCGTCGATTTTGCCGACGATCTCGCCGTAAACTTTGGCTGAAATGCAGATACCTCCCGGTGCGGCTTGGGTCTCGAGGCGTGCAGCGACATTGACGCCGTCGCCGAGGACGTCTGCACCGTCGTCGATGACATCTCCCAGATTGATGCCGACACGCAAAAGCAGGCGCCGGTCCTCGGAAGACTGAACAGCAGTAGTGGCCCGTTGCATTTCCAACGCTGCTGCGACCGCGTCCACCGCGCTGCCGAATTCGATTAAGAATCCGTCGCCCATGGCCTTGAAGATGCGACCCTTGTGGCGCACTACAGCCGGCTCGATAACGCCAGAACGGAGTTCCCTGAGGTTCGCCAGCGTTGCGGCTTCATCAGCCTCCATCAGGCGTGAATATCCCACCACATCGGCAACGACGATGGCGGCAAGGCGACGCTGAAGAGATTGATCCGTCATGTGAGGACAAGCCTAACGACTGAGTTCACAAGTTATTGATCAACTGCGGGTGAGTCAACAAATCGTAAGAAGTAATGTCCAGGCGATCTCCACCTCCATCGACCCGTCACTCTCTTTGTGACGACGGCATCGAGGTAGACGACACCGAAATGAGTATTCACGAAAAGCGGATGGTTCTTGAACGTCTGGTGATACGCGGCGAGGGGGCGGCGGAAGTACCCAGTTCTGTTTGCGAAATGGTGTTCCGGGGGAGGCCAGAACTGCAACTGCGCCCTGCTAACTCTCCAGACACAGCCGGTCTCCTTTCGGCCCAAATCGGTCATTCCGTACAGATAAAGCGGATGTCCGCTACTGAGGAATTTCAAACGGATAGCGTCTGCAATAACAGGGTCGTTGGTTCTGATCCTTTCAAGAGCAACGCTATTCATGGCATGTGACGGTCACTGAATCTCGGCAAGATGAAAGCCTGCTCTATGCTAATAACGCCAGTTGGGCGCTGTTCGACGTCGATCATGGAATGAGCGCAAGGGCAACCCGATTGACCGCCGCGACGAAGACTAGAGCATTTCCGCTTTTCTTCGAATCGCGAAAACGCTCTATCTCCTTGTTTTTACGCAGTTCCGGACGCAAAACCGCTTCGCACTTTTGCTGGAACTGCTCTAGCGCGATCGCCAGCATCGACGAACCGAGGTAGTTCAGAATCAAAGTCGTTCCCCGATGGAGATATATGGATGGGTGCATTCATAGTGGGCATGTTTTACTTACCGGTGCTCACCGTCGTTATATTGTTCGCTCTCGTATCCAAGGTGGCTCGGTCGAATGCGAGCTAGACTTCTGTGACGCCGAGGTAGTGGATGCACGACTGCAATTCCAATAAGGCGCTGCCAATCGGCTCGGAGCGATACCGCCCAGTCGGCCGAGCTTGTAAGGTAGCTTCTACGTATCCCGATAATTGTCGGGGCGTGCTATGGCCTCGCAAGTCCCAGATGGTTCCGCAAGGTTGTGCCGCTGTACTCTGTGCGGAATAGCCCGCGCTCCTGAAGAATGGGCACTACCAACTGCGTGAAATCCTCCAGACCCTCGGGGAAGAAAGGCGGCATGACGTTGAAGCCGTCGGCTGCGCGGCCGTCGAACCATTGCTGCATCCGATCGGCGATTTCGACCGGCGTGCCAAGAACAATATGGTGACCGCGGCCGGCGGCGACCCGCAGCGCCAGCTGGCGGATCGTCAGGTGTTCGCGGCGTGCCAGCGCCGTTAAAAGCTCGGCGCGACTGCGCAGCTGGTCGGAGATCGGCAGGTCTGGCAGCGGGCCATCCGGATCGTAGTCGGCGAGGCTGTGGCCGATGCGCTCCTCGAGCAGCGGCATAGCGCTCGTCAGGTCGGTCCACTGGTCGAGTTCTGCGAGCTTGTCGGCCGCCTCCTTGGCTGTGCGACCGATCACCGGCAGGAAACCAGGCATAACCGCGACGTCGTCGGCCAGCCGGCCGAACCTGACTACGCGCTCCTTCAGGCTCCTGTAGAAGCCCTGCGCCTCTTGCAGGCTCTGCTGCGCGGTGAAGACCACGTCGGCGGTGCGCGCTGCGAGATCCTGGCCGGGGCCGGACGAACCGGCTTGGATTAGGATCGGATGCCCCTGCGGCGAGCGTGGAATGTTGAGCGGACCCTTAACGGAAAAATACTTGCCCTTATGATCGAGCACATGCATCTTGGCGGGATCGGCATAGACGCCTGTCTGCTTGTTCTTGACGAAAGCGTCGTCTTCCCAGCTATCCCAGAGACCGCGCACCACGTCGACGAATTCTTCAGCCACGGCGTAACGTTCATCGTGCTCCGGATGCGATTTCGAAAAGTTGTTCGCAGTGCGGGCATAGGAGGTAGTGACGATGTTCCAGGCGGCGCGGCCGTGGCTCAGGTGGTCGATCGAGGCAAAGGCGCGGGCGGTGTGATAGGGCTCGCCATAGGTTGTCGACGAAGTGGCGGCCAGCCCGATCTTATCGGTGACCATCGCGAGCGCTGCAAGAAGCGTCAGCGGCTCGAAGCGGGCGATCGTTGAAGGATGCGCGTCGATGCCGCTGGTGAGGCCGTCGGCAAGAAACACCATGTCGAACTTTGCCGCCTCGGCGATCTTCGAGACACGCCGCAGCAGATCGAAATTCTCGCTGCCGGCCTCGGCATGTGGATGCCGCCAGCCCGATACGTGATGGCCGGCGCCTTGCAGGAACAGGCCGAGATGGATTTGTCGTTTGGCACTCATTGTAAGTCTTTCGTCAGTTCAGATTGAGACGGCGTCCTGATTGAGCAGCGCCAGCAGCCGGTCGAGATCGGCGGCGCCGTGCATTGCGCGAACGAGGGACGGGATATCGGCGAAGGCAGGATTGCCTGCCGTCGCGTCACGGAATTTCTCGGTGGGATCCGTCACGCCCGGAAGGCCATCGAAGCGGCGTGTGATCGTACCGCCGTCGCGAAGCTTCAGGTCGAGGATGACGAAACGCGTTGTCGGATCGCTCGACATGTGCGGCGCGCTTTCGTCATGGCGACGCCGCGCGCGGCCTGCCAGGGCCATCAGGCGCGGCTCGACCGGTCGCTCGTCGAAATGGTCCAGCCGCAACGCACCGTCGATGAGCGCGGCGGAGAACACGTATTCCGGACTAAAACGCGCTTCGATGCCGTTGGTCGGTTTTGTTACCACCAGCGCCGCATCGGCGCCGGGCGGATAGGTGAAGGTGATGGTCTCGATCCTGTCGGCTGCGAGGCCTTCGCGGTGAAGTTCGATGCCGAGCGAAGCGACGGGGTGGCTTGCCGTACAGCAGGGATAAGCCTTCAGCGTGAGGCCGGGCGCAACGATCTGCCAGGGCCTTCCCCAGTTTTCCGTCAGCATGGCCGGACGCTCCGCGCCGAACGCATAGGCGGAATGGAAGCCGACGGGATTGTCGAGAAAGTCAGGCGCACCACCGAAACCTGCCGCAGCCAGACGCGCTGCCAAAAGGCCAGAACGTGCGGCCATGCCAGCGTGGAAGGGCTTTGCATCGTAACCGAATTGCAGCCGCAAGCCAGAAGACTGGGTTGCCGCCAGTCCTAGCGAAACGGCGGTTTCCTTCACCGAGGCTTTAGTCAGATGTGCGATTGCCGCGGCGACGCCGACGGGGCCGAGGGTTGCGGTGGCATGAAAGCCATTCTCGTAGTGTTTTGAGCCGATCGAGAGGCCGAGCCGTGCCATCGCTTCCAGCCCGACGATATAGGAGGCGATCAGGTCGCCCGCGGTGAACCCACGTTCAGCAGCAAGGGCCAGGAGCGCGGGGATGATAACGGTCGTCGGGTGCCCGCGCACGCTGGCATGGACATCGTCGTAATCGAGCACATGGCCCGCATAACCGTTGACCACGCTTGCGACGAGCGGGTCGGTGTGGCGGCTCGTCCCGATGACGATTGCGTTACCCGCAAGTTCCGCGCCCACGGCCTGAGCCAGAAGGCCAGCCGTGCGATCGCCAGCGCCGGCAACGGCGCAGGCAAAAAAATCAATGATCGCCGTGCGAGCTGCTTCGATCGCGGCAGGATCGCGACCAGGGGCCGAGTGAACGATCGCCTCGGCGAAGGCTGTGGTCAATGGTGCGGACGTGCCAGTCATCTCAGATTCCTTCACCGTCGCTCAGCGAGCCGCGGCCTCCCGATAGGCCCCCGACGAACTGGCGGATGCGCGGATTCTGGCTCACGTGGAAGATCTGTTCCGGCGAACCATGATCGATAATGCGGCCGTTCTCGGTGAAGACGACCATATTGCTGATCTCCTCGGCGAAGCGCATCTCATGCGTGACGAGAATGCTGGTCATGCCATCGCGTATCAGGTCGCGTATCACCCACAGGACCTCGCCGACGGTTTCCGGATCCAGTGCCGAAGTCACTTCGTCGAACAAGACGAGTTCCGGTTTCATCGCAAGCGCGCGGGCAATGGCGACACGTTGCTGCTGGCCGCCCGAGAGTTGGCCGGGATAGGCATTTGCTTTATCCGCAAGCCGCACCTTTTCCAGCAAGTCGCGGGCCAGCTTTTCCGCTGTGCGCCGTTCGATGCCGAGAATGCGGACGGGTGCCAGAACGATGTTGTCCAACACCGTCAGGTGCGGGAAGAGGTTGTATTGCTGGAAGACGATCCCGACGCGCTTGCGCAGGGCGATGCGTTCGCTTTCCCGGGCCAATTGATCGACCCGGGTTCCGCCGACCGTGATTCTGCCGCTCTGCGGCTGAACCAGCGCGTTGATGCAGCGCAGGATCGTGGACTTGCCGGAACCGGACGGACCGATGATAGATACGGCATCGCCCCTGTTGACGGTGAGGTCGATGCCCTTCAACACCTGTACAGGTCCGAAGGACAAATGCACGTCTTCCAGTTTGACGAGGGCGTTCTCGGCGGATGGGCTTGTCATCTCTTGGTCCTCAAGCCGCCTTGAAGCGCCCTTCCAGGCGTCTGGTCAGGCGGGAAATTGGATAGCAGAGCAGGAAGAAGGCGGCCATGACCACGAGATAGGCGATGATCGTGAAATCGAGCCGCCGCACCGCCGTGCTTGCATCGGTGGCTGCATGCAGAAGTTCGTGGACACCGACGAGCGAGGCCAGCGCCGTTCCCATGGTGATCGAGGCCGCGACGTTCATCCAGGGCGGCAGCGAGCGGCGCAGGCATTGCGGTAGAATGATCCACCGCAATGCCTCGCTGCGCGCAAAGCCGAGTCCCTTGGCCGCTTCCCATTGAGTCGTGGGTATGGAGAGGATCGCGCCGCGGGTGATCTCCGCGACGTAGGCGCTGGCGGGAATGGCAAGCCCAATGACGGCCTTCACCCAGTCTGGAAAGGGTAGATAATTGCCGAAGACGACAATTTCGAACGGAAAGATGTAGGTGGTCGCGAAGATCAGCACGAGATGCGGCGCATTTCGGAACACCTGCACATAGGCGACGACGGGATAGCGGACAATGCGATGGGGCACGAGCTCCAAGATGCCGAACAGCGCCCCCACCAGGGTGCCGAGCGCCATGGCAAGCACGGCGATCACGACATTCATAGCGAAGCCGGACGCGAGATAGGGGATCCATTCCACCACCTCCTGGCCAAGTGTCGGGTCTGCCAGTGACCAGACAAGGACGATCAGCGGCAGCGCGAGGATACCGAGATTGCGCAGCACTCGGTGACTGACTGGTTGGGGAAGGGCTGCCGTCGTCATAAGCCATATCCCGGAACTGCCAGCCGTCGCTCCACCCACGAGCCGATGCGGGCGATAACAAAATTGATCACGCTGAAGAACAGGAGAATGACGATCATCAGCGAGACGACGTTGTCGCGCTGCGTCCAGACCATGATGGAGGCATAGGTGATTTCGCTGACGGCAATCGCGTTTCCTATTGTGGTCAGCTTCGCCAGGTTGATGAGGTTATTGACGATTGCCGGCAGCGACGCACGGAAAGCCAGCGGAATTTCCACATAGCGCAGGATCTGTAACCGGCTGAAGCCGATGGCTTGCGCCGCCTCAACCGTCGATGCCGGCACCGCCTCGATGCCGGCGCGGATGGCTTCCGCATGCAGAGCTGCGATATGCAAGCCGACTACCGCGATAACCCAGAAGAAGGGTGAGAGCGGATTGTTCTGCGCGCCGCCAACCATGTTGGAAACGAGGTTGTTCAGGACAAGGAAACTAAACATCAACTGCACCAGCGTCGGTGTGTTGCGGGTCAGTTCCACGAAAGCGCGTACCGGTACTGACAGCCACAGCCGTCCGGATGTGAGGCAAGCTGCGAATGTCACGCCGGCGATAAGGCTGACGGGTATCAGAGCGGCGATCAGATATAGCGTGGTGACGAAACCGTCGCGCCATATCTGAGCCTCGTAACCAGAGACCAAGAACTCGTAGTTCAAGCCAATCCTGCTCGTTAGGCTGATGAACAGGTCAGTCACGCTCATATGCTGCATATCTTTTCCAGTGTGACGGCCCCTATTTGACGGCAGACATAGCCTTGTGCTGCTCCTCAAGATACTTGGTATTCAGCAGCCGATTGGACCTTGCGAACTCCAGGAGCTTGCCGGACGCGTGCAACTTCTTGACCGCGTTATCGAGCGCCGTCTGGGTGTCTTTCTCACCCTTGCGCAACCAGATCACCGAATCCGAAGGGACAAGCTCGGTCGGGAAGGGAATTGCGTAATCCTTCCACTCTTCCGGGCGATCCTCAAGCAAGAGACCAACCGTTGCGCCGACATGAACGGCGGCGACACAGTTGCCGCCCTGAAGGGCAAGCAGCGATTCCGGCTGGCTCGGCAACGCCTTGACCACTGCGCCATAGGTCTCGATAAGAGGCTGCGTGTAATTGGAGCCTTGAGAAACGCAAACCGTTTTTCCTTTGAGGTCGGTCCAGTCCTTCAGCCCGCTGTCCTTTCGCACCACGGCGGCGCCGCCTGCCCGGTCATACGGTGTGGGCACATAGTCGAGAACCTTGGCGCGCTCTTCCGTGTACTGCATGTTGGCGATCAGAATGTCGACCTTACCCTGCTGCAGGAACTGGACGCGGTTCGGCGGCGTCACCGTGACCGTTTCGAGCTTCACACCAAGATCATCGGCAAGCGCCTTCGCGATGTCGAGGTTGTAACCCCTCTGCTCCTGGCTCTTCGGATCGATATAACCAAAAGGCGCGCCCGACAGGATGACCCCCACGGTCAGCTTGTCGCGGCCTTTGATACGATCAAGCGTGGCATCTGCGCAGGCCTGCGTCGCAGCAAGCGTCGCGATCGCAAAGGCAAGTCCGAAGAGGGTTTTGAGTGACGGCGTTGCGAACATCTGGTGGCTCCTTGTCTGCGCCGCAACGTATTTGAGCCCGGGTGCCCCGACGAGAAAGACCGTTCTATGTGTCGCGGGAATATTGGAATGTATCCGCTGACGGGCGCGGTAAGGAGCAATGATGTTTCAGGCAGCTGTTCAGGCACCCCGCGATATTGCTCACAAATTCGGCTTGACACAGCCGCCGTGCTGGCGAGCGACGAGATGAGCCAGAACGTCCTCCTTCAACGCTCGCGACGAGTTTCAGGTGTAGGTGTTCAGTCGTGCTTCAAACCCGGCGGAGCTGCGTTCATAACATCGCCGACATTAGTCCGGTTTTCATCATGTTGCCTACCCGCTTTCCGCCAGCTACTATCTGGACTTGGTTCCGGCATGGAGGCGGGAAGCTCCTTGAAATCCGTCGGAGCATCCCACTCTGCAATCGGCTGCAATGCTTTGAGAACCGTGGACGCCCTCTGGTTGCACCTTCAAGAGCTTTATGACTTGACGCGATTGTGCCCGCATCTTCAATAGAAGATCCGCGAAGGCAAAGGACACTCCTTGTCAGAATCTTTGGGGATAGGCTCGCCGGGCATGCCCCTTTTATCGAGCTGTGGTCGATATCACCTATGTCTGCAAAATATGCCTGCGGGTCAGCTCCTTGAGTATATCGACGTCGCGCTTCTCTATTGCGTCGATCATCTGCTGGTGCTCGCGGCCGGACTGCTCGATGCGGGCTCGGGTTCGCCATTGCGACACCGGTGCCGACGAGGTGCGCTGCCGGATTTCGGTGATGAGTTCGACAAGCTCTTGATTTCCCGCAAGTACCAGCAGGTACCGGTGAAAAGCCAAGTTGGCTTCGTAAAGTTCGAGCATGGTGCCATTGAGCACCAGATCGTCGAAGCGCGAAGCCAGCGTACGCAAATTGGCAATATCCGCGTCGCCGGCATTGGCGACGATACGGTCGCTGATCGCCACTTCGAGGATCACGCGAATATCGCTTACTTCCTGGGCGCGGCGCCCGTCCTGCTCGTGCACGTGATAGCCGCGATTGGGAATGTGCTCGACAAGCCGCTTCTGCACGAGGCGGTCGAGCGCCCGCCGCACCTGCGGCCTCGTACAGCTGTACCGACGCTCCAGATCGATCTGCTTTAGCCATGTTCCCGGTGGGAGCCTGCCCGCAAGGATGTCCTGGAGAATGAGCTCGGTCACGTCGGGCATATCTTCGTGTGACGGCGCTGCCGCTTCAGCTTCCAGCGAGTTCATGCAGCTCTCCCAGACCTTCCCAAGTTGGCGATGACTATCATAGGTCCGCATTTTTCAACAACGACGCTCGTGATCGCTGCCAAAAAAATATCCATGCCCATCTCTTGCGCATCCGTTCTTATTGGCACATAAATTGGTACCAATTTAGTATCCATTATATGAGGCGAATGGCAAGTCCATGCAAAATTCCGATGCGGTCTGGGACATCGTCGAAAAGAAAAGTGCCGAATTCTTCGCGCTCAGCGATCGGATCTGGGACATTCCGGAAACGAACTACCTGGAATACAGATCCGCCGAAGAACATGCCGAGATGCTTGAGCGTCAGGGGTTTCGCGTCGAGCGCGGCATCGCCGGCCTGCCGACGGCTGTCATGGGCGAGGCGGGCGAGGATGGCCCGATCATAGCGATCCTCGGCGAGTTCGATGCACTGCCGGGATTGAGCCAGGAAGCCGGTGTTGCGGAGGAGCGGCCGCTGATCGACGGCGGCAATGGCCATGGCTGCGGCCATAACATGCTGGGCGCCGGCTCTATGCTCGCCGCGGCCGCGGTCAAGGATTTCCTCGCGCAAAACGGCCTGAAGGGTAGGGTGCGCTATTACGGTTGCCCGGCCGAGGAGGGTGGATCCTCCAAGGGCTTCATGGTTCGTGCTGGCGTTTTCGATGATGTCGATATCGCGATCTCCTGGCATCCAGCAGCCTTCGCCGGCGTCAACAATCCCATTTCGCTCGCCTGCAACGAGATCAATTTCCATTTTTCCGGCCGTGCCTCGCACGCTTCGGCCACGCCTCATCTTGGCCGCAGCGCGCTGGATGCGGTCGAGCTGATGAATGTCGGCGTCAACTACATGCGCGAACACATGCCGTCGACGGCGCGCATTCACTATGCCGTCACCGATGCTGGCGGTGCTGCCCCCAATGTGGTGCAGGCGCGCGCCACCGTGCGTTATCTCGTGCGGGCGCGGACCCTGCCGGAACTCCTTTCGCTGGTCGCCCGTGTCAAGAAGGTTGCCGAGGGTGCCGCCTTGATGACGGAGACGACGGTTCGCAGCGAGATCATCAGCGGCGACGCCAATCTCGTCGGCAATACACCGCTCGAGGAATGCATGTTCGCGCAGCTGGATCGGCTCGGGCCGCCCGTGTTTGACGACGCGGATCGCGAGACCGCGCTGAAGTTTCAGCAGACCTTCAGCGCAGAGGATATTGCCGCTTCCTACGGCCGATTTGCGTTGAAGCCGAAGAAGGGCCAGGCGCTCTGCGAGGAAATCTTTCCGTTGAATGCCGGCGACGGCACGCTGGTCGGTTCGACCGATGTCGGAACGGTCAGCTGGGTCGTCCCGACCGTGCAGATGCGTGGCGCCACCTATGCGATCGGCACGCCCGGGCACTCCTGGCAGCTCGTCGCGCAGGGCAAGCTGCCTGTCGCTCACAAGGGCACCGAACATGCCGCCAAGGTGATGGCGAGCACGGCCGTCGAACTCATCCGCAATCCCGCGCTCATCGCGGCCGCCAAGGAAGATCACAAGGCGCGCCTCGAAGGTACGCCCTTCGTCAATCCGATCCCGGACGATGTCGAGCCGCCGCTGCCGGAGAAGGTCAATGGCTGAGGCCGGTCTGAAGCCCGATCGCGCGCGCTTGATGGCGCATATTGGCGAATTCGCGCGCCGGGTAAAGCTTTCGGGCACGGCCGAAGAGCTGGAAAGCTTCCGTTATCTCCAGGCTGAGATGGACGGCTTTGGCTATCGCACGGAGCTTCTGACGCACGATGCCTTCATCAGTTTGCCAGGCGTGGCCACTGTTGAGATCGATGGCGAGAACCTTCGTTGCATCACGCATTCCATGTCGGTCTCGACTTCAGCCGCGGGGGTAACCGGCCATCTCATCCATGTCGGCGAGGGAACCGAAGCCGATTTCGCAGGCAAGGATGTTGCCGGCAAGATCGTTCTGGTCGATGGTATCGCGACCGAAGAAGTGGCCGCTCTTGTGAGTGCCTTCGGCGCGCTCGGCGAACTTCACATCAGTCCGAACGAGCATCTCTACGAGATGTGCGTCTCGCCGGTCTGGGGCAGTCCGTCGCAACACACGCGCGACAGGCTGCCGACGACCGTCATCTGCTCGATCGCGAAGGATGACGGCCGCCGCTTGCGTGAAAGGCTTGCGCGCGGAGAAGCCGTAACTGCAACGCTTTGCGCGGACGTCGATACGGGTTGGCGCAAGACGCCGCTGCTTGTTGCCGAGCTTCAACCGAAAGGCGACGATGGGCCTTTCATCCTGTTTTCCGGCCATCACGATACCTGGCATTTCGGGGTCATGGACAATGGCGGCGCCAACGCGACGATGCTGGAGGCGGCGCGACTGCTCGCGCTTCGTGCCTCCGAATGGCGCCGGGGCTTGCGCATATGCTTTTGGTCCGGTCATTCCCATGGCCGCTATTCCGGCTCCGCCTGGTACGCGGACGAGTATTTCGACGAACTCGATCGTCGCTGCGCCGTCCATGTCAATGTCGATTCCACCGGCGGCGAGGGTGCGACCGTCCTCACCAATTCCGGTGTGATCGACGAACTCAGGCCTTTGGCTGCGGATGTGATCGAGCGCGGGACCGGACAGAAACACGCCGGCAGGCGTCATGGCCGTGCTGCGGATCAGTCTTTCTGGGGCATCGGCATTCCCTCGATGTTCGGCAGCCTCAGCCATCAGCCCCCGGGGCCTGTCAAGATGCTGACGGCGCTTGGATGGTGGTGGCATACGCCGCACGATACCGCGGAACATATCGATCCGGACAATCTTTGCCGGGATACCGCGATTGTTCTCGAGGTTCTCTGGCGGCTGTTGACTTTGCCCGTCCTGCCGCTGGATTACACTCAATATGCCGCCTCCCTCGGCGAACAGATTGGGCAATTGCGGGCAGCGCTTGCCGGCCGTCTCGATATCTCCGGCCTGTCCCAGGCCATCGAAGACTTGCGCGTCAACGCAAATTCGCTTCTGCAGGTGAGGGATCCCACGCCGGAAAGAGCGGCGCGGATCGATGCCTCGCTGATGTGCGCAGGGCGGCATCTCGTGCCGCTGAACTATACGAGCGGCGAACGCTTCCATCCCGATTCCGCGCTCCCGCACGTCGCCTGGCCCTCTCTGGAAGGGCTGCGCGCGCTGGCGAGATTGGATGAGGGCGCGCCGGATACCGCTTTTTACGTCGTTCATGCGCGTCAGACGAGAAATCGCGTCGCTCACGCGTTGCGGGAAGCCAATGCAGCCCTGCAAGCGGCTCTGGAGACCTGACGCCGAGAATACCGGATCTGAGAAAAGGCCGCTTAGGCAGCCGAAAAGGGGAACGAACATGAAAAATAGAAAAATCCTTGCCGCCGTATTCGGCGTGATCACCTTCCTTGCTCCGCTGACCGCCGGCGCCAAAGACTGGACCCAGGTGAAGGTCGGCATCGAAGGCGCATTCCCGCCATGGAATCTGATGGATTCGAGCGGCAAGCTTGCCGGCTTCGACGTCGATCTCATCAACGATCTCTGCAAGCGCGCCAAGGTGGATTGCGAGTTGATAGCCGGCGAATGGAACGCGATGATCCCAAGCCTGAATGCCGGCAAGTTCGATCTGGTGATGACGCTCGGCATCAACGAGAAGCGCAAGCAGGTGGTCGATTTTACTGTACCCTATGCGAGCGGCGTCGCAAGCTTCCTGCTCGTGAAAGATGGATCGGTTTCACCCTTGCCGATGACGGGTGAGCGGCTGAATCTCAACGATAAGGCGAAGGCGGATCCGGTGATGGCGGAGATTGGCAAGTCCTTGAAGGGCAAGACGGTCGGCGTCGTCCAGTCGACCAGTCAGGAGCAGTTGATCAATTCCTATTTCGGATCCGATGTGACGGTGCGCGCCTATAAGAACTCCGGAGAGCGCGATCTCGATCTGAAGGCAGGCCGTATCGATGCCGGCTTCGACAGCGGCGTCTATGAAACCTCCGTGCTCGCCAAACCCGGCAACGACGATCTGATGATGTCCGGTCCCCTGGTGAAGGGTGCGATGTTGGCAACGGAGGTCGCTCTCGGTATGCGCAAGGGCGAAACCGATCTGAAGGCGAAATTCGACGATGCCATCAAGCAGGCGGCCAAGGATGGTACCATCAAGCAGCTCTCGGAAAAATGGAGCAAGATCGATTTGACGCCGACCTTCGAGGCCAATTGAGCGCGTCCCGCATCCATCGTTGCTAGCCGAGGCTAAGACCATGACTTCCCTTGCCCACATCCATTCTTTCAGGTCAAGCGCATGAACCAGCCAACCCTATTCGAGCTCGCCGGCTTCGGTCCGGATGGCTGGGGTCACGCTCTCCTGGCCGGCGCCTGGATGACCATTCTTGTCGCGCTTGCCGGCTATGCGGTCGGTGCCTGCATCGGAACGCTCGGCGCGTGGGGCAAGATCGCGGGCAATCGGTTTGCCCGCGCCACGGCGGATGCCTATACGACGGTTCTTCGCGGCATTCCCGATCTATTGGTCATCTACCTCTTCTACTTCGGCGGCAGCGCGATCGTCACGGCCATCGGCAAGATGTTCGGAGCGGAGGGCTTCCTCGGTTTTCCAGGGTTCCTGGCTGGTTCCCTTGCCGTCGGTGTCACGTCCGGTGCACAGTTCACAGAGGTGCTGCGCGGCGGGTTCAAGGCCGTGCATCCCGGTGAGATCGAGGCTGCCGTTGCCTGCGGAATGCCGCGTTGGCTGCGCCTGCGCCGGATTATCGCGCCGCTGACCTTGCGCCATGCGCTGCCGGGGCTCGGTAATGTCTGGCAGGTCGTCCTCAAGGAGTCGGCGCTGGTCTCGATCACCGGTGTTGCCGAGTTGCTGCGACAGGCGCAAGTCGGCGCGGGCTCCACGGGACTGCCGTTCGATTTCTACCTGATCGCAGGGGTGATCTATCTGATGATCTCGACCCTATCCGGCCTGGTCATCCAGCAGGCCGAGCGCCATCTGTCGCGCGGTGTGAGGAAACGCTGATGGATTGGCAATTTCTTGAAGAGACTTTCGTGAGCCTTGTCGCGGCGATCCCGCTGACGATCGAACTTGCTGTGACGTCGATCTGCCTCGGCGCCATCCTCGCATTGCTTCTGGCGCTTGCACGTCTGTCGGGCTTCACCATTCTCGACTGGTTTGCCCGGCTCTACGTCTTTGTCTTTCGCGGCACGCCGCTGCTCGTCCAAATTTTCCTGATCTACTACGGTCTCGGCCAGTTCCCCGTCATCCGTCACAGTATTTTCTGGCCGTTTCTGCGTGATCCCTATTGGTGCGCCGTCCTGGCGTTGACCCTGAATACGGCGGCCTATGCCAGCGAAATCATCCGCGGTGGCCTACTCTCGGTGCCGCATGGGCAGGTGGAGGCTGCGCGCGCCTGTGGCATGCATCGTCTCATGATGTTCCGGCGCATCATCCTTCCGCTTGCCATCCGACAGGCGCTGCCGGGCTATGGCAACGAGATGATCTCGATGGTGAAGGCGACATCGCTCGCCTCGATCATCACGCTCATGGAAGTCACGGGCGTTGCGGCGAAGATCATTTCGGAAACCTACCGCGCCATCGAGGTCTTCGTCGTTTCAGGTGCCATCTACCTGGCGATCAACTTCGTGCTGACACGCCTCATCCAGTTTGCCGAGTACCGGCTGAGCCCACACCTGCGCCCGCCCGTGCCGGTAATGCGCGATACCGCCGCTGCGGCAGCCCCTATAGGAGATCCGCAATGACCGCCACGCCAATCGCACTCAGCGTGCGCGACATGCACAAGAGCTTTGGACCGGTCGAAGTGCTCAGGGGCATCTCGCTCGATGCGTTGGAAGGCGAGGTCGTCTCGATTCTCGGCTCGTCAGGCTCTGGAAAATCGACGTTCCTGCGATGCATCAATTTGCTGGAGACGCCCGATTCCGGCGAAGTAACCGTGGCGGGCGAAACGATCCGCATGCAGCGCACCGCCCGCGGCGCCCATCGCGCGTCTGACGGCAGGCAGGTCGATCGCATCCGGTCCCAGCTCGGCATGGTGTTCCAGAGCTTCAATCTCTGGTCCCACAAGACGGTGCTGGAGAACGTGATAGAGGCGCCCGTCTACGTCCAGGGCCGCTCGCGCGCCGAATGCATCGAGGAAGCGGAAGCGCTGCTCGCCAAGGTCGGTATCGCCGACAAGCGAAATTTCTACCCGGCTCATCTTTCGGGGGGCCAGCAACAGCGCGCGGCCATCGCGCGTGCGCTCGCCATGCATCCGAAGGTCATGCTGTTCGATGAACCGACGTCGGCGCTCGACCCCGAGCTTGTGGGCGAGGTCCTGAGGGTCATGCGCGCGCTCGCCGAGGAGGGGCGCACCATGCTCGTCGTTACGCATGAGATGGGCTTTGCGCGCGATGTCTCGAGCCGCGTCATCTTCCTGCACAAGGGCGTCGTCGAGGAAGACGGCAAGCCGCAGGATGTCTTTGCCGGTTCGCGTTCCGAACGCTTCCGCCAGTTCATCAGCCAATAATTTCAAGCTCAATTACAATGGGGAACTCGATCATGAAATACCTGACCGGACTTCTGACTGCGATCATGATGGTCGCGATCCTCGCAACGGCGAGCGTCGTGCGCGCGGAGGACAAAAAGTGGACGCATGTCACCATCGCGACCGAAGGTGCTTTTCGCCCATGGAATTTCACCAAGGCGGACGGCAGCCTGGACGGCTATGAGATCGAACTGATCAAATATCTCTGCGATCACATGAAAGTCGAATGCACGACCGTCATCCAGCCCTTCGACGGCATGATCCCGGCGCTCAACGCGGGTAAGTTCGACGCGATCATTTCCGGCATGTCGGCAACCGCAAAGCGGGAGGAAGTCATTGCCTTCAGCGATTCCTACGGGACGACCGGCCAGACTTTCGCAACCCTGAAGGACTCCCCACTTGTCGATCTTCCGATGAAGGGCCAGGTGTTTTCCCTCGCGACCGATGAAGCCGGCGCGGTCAAGGCGCTGAAGGAACTCGAACCGATGCTGAAGGGCAAAACGATCGGCGTGCAGACGGCATCGATCGCGGCAACCTTCCTCGACAAGTATCTGAAGGGCATTGCCGATATTCGCGAATACAAGACGACCGAGCAGCACGACCTCGACCTGAAGGCCGGCCGCGTCGATCTCATCATGGCGTCGATGGCCTATCTGTCGACGGCGGCGGCAAAGCCCGGCAATGAAGATATGGCCGTGACCGGACCGCGCTTCCAGGGCGGCCTTCTCGGCCGCGGCAGTTCCGTCGGCCTGCGCAAGGACGACACCCAGCTGAAGGCGATGTTCAACGATGCGATCGCAGCGGCAAAAGCCGACGGCACGATCGCTAAGCTCTCTCAGAAGTGGTTCGGCTTCGACGTGACCCCGAAGTAAATCCACAACGAAGCCGAACCCATTCTCGTGCGGCACAACCGTGAACATGTGCATGACGGGCGGTGCGGCGAGGAACGGCGCCGTCAGCGGTCGATTGGCCGCCATGTGCGATGAAGTCCGATGTGCGGCGAGCGCGGCCTCGTCCTCATAGATTTCGATCAGCGTGTAGCTGTCCGCCAGGGTGGTCGACTTGAACAGTTCGTACAGGCGGTTACCCGGTTCGTTGGCGCGCACCGAGGCAGCCTGGACCGCGACGGCGCGTTCAAATGCGTCGGTGCCGCCCGGCGCAATTGTGAGTTCGACCATCATCCCGATCATCCTATCGTCTCGCATCTACGACTGATGGTAGCTCGGCCCATGACCGGGCCGGGTCCAGCGACGGATCATGCCCACGCCATGAAATCCTGGGTGGTGATGGCGTTGGCGTAAAAGGGTGCGATCTCGGCCACGAAGTCGTCCTGCTGCTTGCGGGTATAGCCGGCGGACGCGTCGTAGATGATGTTGGCGTTGTAGCCGAGGTCGTGCGCGCTGCGCATCGAAGATTCGACGCACTGGCGCAGCGAGAAGCCGGCGAGGTAGATGTCGAAGATGCGGTTGTTGCGCAGATAGCCGTCGACCGTGGTTCCAACGAAGACGCTGCTGCCGCCGGCGCGCTCGCGAACGACATGCTCGCCTTCCGCCGGCTCGAAGCCGGGGAAGAAATCGGCCTGCTCGCCCAGGAACGCGCCATGGTCGCGCGTGATCTTGCGCAGGCCGTACTTGGCCTCGCCCAGCACCTTAAAGGTGGGCTCGAACTTCAGCGCTGCGTGGATCACGTGCAGGCCGCGACGGCGGGCCTCTTCGAGGATGATCTTCGAATTGGCGATAGCGGTGTCGACCTGCTCCCGGTCCTGAAACACCGGATAAATACCGCCGGTCGGGGAGAGCCAGTCGTTGACATATTCGATCAGGATCAGCGCGCTATTGGATGTGTCGGTCATGATATCACTCCTTGGGAATCTGGTTGTTAAGCCGCGATCATCGCGCCTTGCTGGCGCAGGTGGTCGCGAAACAGGTCGGGATAGGTGTCGATCACGGCGTTCTCGACGCTGGGTCGCTCAGCGAGCGCCGCGCGCCACGCCGTCACGCGTGGCAGGCCAGCGAAGATCGGGTCCGCCACGGCCGCATCGATGATCCCGAAATAGCGGAACAGCGGTGCGTAGACCGCATCGATCAGGCCAAAGTCCGCCCCCGCGAAATACGGGCCGTCGCCCAGTTCGGCCTCGATCTTGCTCAGCCGATCACGGAAGGCGGCCCGCTTGGCGTCGGCGGTCGTCATGTCCTTGGCGTGAAGGAACTGCCAGCCCTCCGTAAAGGTCTGGGCAGCGAATTCGATCCAGGCGCGATGCCGTGCGCGCAGCAATGCATCGTCGGGATACATCGCCGCGCCACCTTGCGTCTCGTTCAGATATTCGCAGATCACGACGCTTTCGAAGAGGATCGCCTTCTCACCGTTCGGCTGGGACACCTTCAGCACCGGCACCTTGCCGGTCGGCGACAGAGCCAGGAACCAGTCGGGCTTCGTCGACAGATCGACGTTGACCCGGTCGAACGCCACCCCCTTTTCGAGGAGGACGATCGCGGCGCGCTGGACGAACGGGCACAGCGGATGGCTGATGAGAGTAAGATCAGTGTCGGTCATGACGGTTTCTCGATGTGCTGGAACAGAGATCAAAGCGACTGGCCGCCCGACACGTCGAACGTCGTGCCGTTAGCCCAGCCGAAATCGTCGGACAGGATGGCCGCGACCGCGCCGCCGATGTCGTCGGGCTGACCGACGCGGCCGAGCGCGATGTTACCGGCAACAAAGTCATTGATTTGCTTGTCGTCCCGCACCCGGCCGCCGCCGAAGTCGGTCGCGATGGCGCCTGGCGCGATTGCGTTGACGCGGATCTGACGAGCGCCCAGTTCAACCGCCATGAACTTAGTCAGCGTCTGCATTGCCGACTTGGCGGCGCCGTAGAGGCCGTAGCCAGCCATCGTCGTGCGAACAAAGCCCGAGGACACGTTGAGGATGCGCCCGCCGTCGACGATCAGCGGCAGCAGCTTCTGGGTCAGAAACAGCGGCCCGCGCAGATGCATGTCGACCATCTGGTCGAACTGGTCCTCGCTTGCGTCGGCGACCATTGCATAGAGGCCTTCGCCGCCGTTGTTCACCAGATAGCCGAACCGCTCGACGCCAAAGGTTGTCCGCAGCGTGTCGGTGACCGCCTGCGCGAAGTCGGAAAAGCTCGCCGTGTCGGTGACGTCGAGCGACAGCATCGCCGCCTTTCCGCCCAGGGCTTCGATCTCGCCGACCAGCGCCTGGGCTTCCGTGGCGCTGTTTCGGTAGGTTCCGATGACGCCCACACCACGCTTGGCGAGATGCAGCGCCATGTTGCGACCGAGGCCGCGGCTGGCTCCGGTAATGAGTGCGATCTTCTGAGACATGGGTACGTTCCTTATGATTTGATTTTTCAGACGGCACGCCGCTGAGGCGTAACCTTCTATGCCTCTCAGATAGGCAATTGGTGTATCCGACGCCCCGCCTGATGCTCTCAATTACTTGCCTAATTGTCTCAAGCTCTTTGCAGGCGTGAGGAATGGTGTCATACTCTTTGGCATGATCGACAACCTACAGCCCCATCGCGATCTCGCGCTCCGCCACGGGCGGACCGGGATGACCCTGACGCCGATCCCGCGCCTGGAAATCGGCCTAGGACAGGCGACCTCGGGCACGTCACCATGTCTCTACCGTTCGATGATCTGCTTCATTCTGCAGGGATCGAAGGAGGTGGCCATCCACGACGACCTGCTGCGCTACGACGCGTCTCAATATCTGGTCAGTGCACTCGATCTACCCTTGAGCGGGCAGATCCACGACGCTGACGACGGCAGTCCTTATGTGGCGGTTTCACTGGTTCTCGATCCAGCACTTCTCGCCGAGGTCGCATCGAGGATGCCGGCGGTGCGCGACGCGGACACGCCAGGCAGCGGCATCGCGATAAATCCGATGACGCCTCCGCTGCGCGACGCGCTGCTACGACTGCTGGCGTTGCTCGATACGCCTGCCGACATCCCGGCGCTCGCGCCGATGGCGGAACGCGAATTGCTCTATCGTCTCTTGCAGGGCCCGCAGGGGCGACTGTTGCGCCACATCGCTCGCCCGGAAGGCGCGATCGGCGGCATCCGCCGCGCGGTCGAATGGATTCGCGACCACGGCAATAGGCGGCTGCGGATCGAGGCGCTGTGCGAAGCCGCGGGCATGAGTCGCGCAAGCCTGCATCGCCACTTCGTCGCGCTTACCGGATTGAGCCCGATCCAGTATCAGAAGCAGATTCGCCTTCAGGAGGCGCGCCAATTGCTCCTCGCCGGCGACCGTAGCGCCTCCGACGTCGCCTATGCGGTCGGCTATGAAAGCGCCTCTCAGTTCAGCCGCGAATATCTGCGGCAGTTCGGGGCTCCGCCCGCACGCGACGTGCGCAAGCTCAGGCAGTCAATTAGGGAGCAGATCATCAATTAAATGGCTGTCAGCTTCGATGCTGCTAACTGCAAGGCGGGCAACGGATCTGGCGGTATTCGCGCCATGGGTGGCCGTGGATTTCCCCATCCGCCGTCCTTTTAATTAGGGCGGGAGGTTGGTACCTGCATGAGATCGCTAAGTTGGTAAACGCCGCGTTGTCCGCGCGGTCGCAGAAAGGAAGTTTCGATTTGCGCAGACGGCGAATGCCTGGCCTCTGAGTGCTACGTCCGGGATTTGATAGATCATCTCAATGCGGCACTACTACTAGTCCGTCGCTCATCACCTTGATGAGATCGGAAAGGGCAAAAGCTTCCGACTGGGCGTGGGTCACGTAGACAAGCTAATTCCGAGTTCTTTGCGCAGCCGCGACAGTTCCCTTTGCATCCGAACACGCAGGTGCTCGTCGAACCGCAGCCTGCCAAAGTCTCCGGGCTCGTCACGACAGGTTGCCGATAGCGAGTGAGTGGCGCCGGTAGCACTCCACAAGGTCCTCGTCGGCTCGGGCGGTCATATCCAGACGGTTTCACTTCCGCGAATCCAAATTGGCCAGCCACCGTTGAACCTTGCTTTCTTGTTCAACGCGATCTATATTCTGTTGAACACAGGAGAGTTTTATGGGTACTCAACCACGAACTGCCGCGGAAAGCGAAGCGAAAGTCGCGTTGACTCGCAATAAGCTCGTCCTTGAGCAAGCGAAGGCCGTCGGTCTCCTTGGGAAGGCGAAGAATACCCGCTTGTCGGGGCGAGTGCCCTCGGAGTTGATTGAGGCAGCCAAGAAGCGTGCCCATGTCACCTCCGACACTGAGCTGCTGGAATTAGCACTTTCGCGGCTGGCTCTCGAGGATGACTTTGGCGCGCGTCTGGTGGGCCGCAAGGGCCGCATCCCAACGGATATCGATCTTGGGATTTGATCTCCCTGAAACCCTCCGATCACTAAAGCCCCAGAAGCACGTACGGACGCTGCGGCGCAGACCCGACGAGGATCTTCCTTGGGTTGCAAACGAACCGGCAATCGGAGGGCCTCTGTTCCTGGATAGCAGCGTCTATCTGGATGTGCTTCAGGGCCGCTCACCGGCGGAGGTCGATACGCTGCTTACGTATCGCATATGCCATCACTCGGCGGTCTGCCTGTCTGAGCTGACCCATACCTTCGGCCGACTGGACCCCAAGCATGCCTCCACAAAAGCGGTCCTCGAGACGATCGCGGCGACGGTAGAAGACATTCCGGAACATCGACTTCACGCCCCAGATGCGGCAATCTGGGGACAGGCCGGGGTGTTGGCGGGTCTGCTCTTTCGCTTGAGCAACCTGCCAAAAGGCGAGGGGCATGAGCGCCGCTTCGTCAATGACGCCATGCTTTTCTTGCAGGCACGACAGCTGGGCGCGAGCGTGCTAACCGGCAACATCCGCGACTTTGACTTCCTTTCACAGATCATACCGAGCGGTCGGGTCATCCTCTATCGAGCTCCGCAGGAACCGCGATCACCATAAACGCCGATCTCGCACCTCCGGATGTTATTCTGCACGAGCTGGAACTGCTCGGTCGGGTACCGGCAATGGATATCAACCACCTGCAGCACATGCAGGTGGTTCTGCGTTTCGTCGATGCATGCAAAGCGCAGTACCCTCATATTAGATCAGGCTCTGCCCTGCGATTTTCGCTTGCCTTAGCGCTACGCCGGCTTGCTTTGGACTGCCTGGTCGGTGGCGAATGCTCAGCCCTCGACCGGCGCCTCTTGCTCTTTCTGCTGCGACGCGGTGATCGGCATGGTGAAATCCAGAACAATCCGTCCCTCGATCTTGCCTGCCTTGAGCTTGGCGAAGATCGAGTTGATGTCGCTCAGCGGTGCCTTGGTTATTTCCGCCTTGACATTGCCGTCGACCGCAAAGGCGATGGCCTCGTCGAGATCGCGGCGCGTCCCGACGATCGAGCCTCGCAAAGTGATGCGCTTGAGCACGACGTCGAAGATCGGCGTCGGAAATTCTCCCGGCGGCAGGCCGACGAGGGCGACTGTGCCTTTGCGGCGGACCATATGGAGTGCCTGGGAGAAGGCAGGAGGCGAGACGGCCGTCACCAAAACGCCGTGGGCGCCACCGTTAGTCGCCTTAAGGACGTCGGCTATTGCCTCAGGCGACCGAGCGTCGATCGCGACATCGGCACCGGTCGTAAGCGCCAAAGCGAGCTTCTCCGGTGTGACATCGAGTGCCACGATCTTAAGTCCCATCGCCTTGGCATATTGGATCGCGACATGGCCGAGGCCACCGATGCCGGAAATTGCCACCCATTCGCCCGGACGGGCCTCGGTTTCCTTCAGTCCTTTGTAGGTGGTGACGCCGGCGCACAAGATCGGCGCGATCTGCGCAAAATCAACGTTAGCTGGAAGCCTTGCGGTGAAAGCCGCCGAGGCGATGACATATTCCGCAAAGCCGCCGTCGCAGCTGTAGCCGGTGTCATGCTGGTGCTCACACAAGGTTTCCCAGCCTGCTTCACAATATTCGCACCGCATGCAGGCGTCATGCAGCCAGGCGATGCCCACCGGATCGCCCTCACCGAAATCCGTAACGCCCGGACCAAGCACCGCTACGACGCCGGCGACTTCATGACCGGGGATGAACGGTGGTGACGGTTTCACCGGCCAATCCCCGTCCGCGGCGTGGAGGTCTGTATGGCAAACACCGCAGGCAATCACCTTGACGAGAAGCTCGCCGGGTCCGGGAACCGGCACAGGCACGCTCTCAATCGCTAGCGGCTCTCCAAACTGGCGCACGACTGCCGCCATCATCGTCTTTGCGATCATGATCCGTCTCTTTCATCCGTTTCGACATTGATGAGGTGAGACTAGGCGCACGGGCAACGCCTGCCATGACATAGATCAAGGTTCGATATTCAGTCCGATGACCGCCTCGTTCGAATAGGCCTAGTAGATCGTATTTGAGTTCCAAGGCCCTCGCGCAACGAGCACGGAAGCCAGCATGTCATACACGACAACAGACCCTTATACCGGCGAAGTGCTGAAGACGTTTCCGAACGCCACCGACGCCGAAGTCAAGCTGGCCATCGAGCGTGCCCACGTCACGTTCCCGTTCTGGAAAGAAACCGCATTCGCCGGACGCGCCAAGGTGATGCAAAGCGCAGCGCGCATCCTGCGAAAAGATCTCGAAGCTCACCCAAAATTGCTTACGGTCGAGAATTGCCGGATCTGGGCATCAAGGAGTTCGTCAATCATAAGCTGATCGGTGTGGTCGACATCGATGCGGCATTCGGATCTGCAGACGGCTTTCAGAATTGCCGTGCCATCGGTACCGCAATTCCGATGAGCCCATGGAATATTCGAGTTGGATTAGGATCGGCGCGAGCTTACCGTAAGCCACCAGCCGTGCTGAACAGTTGGATCCCTCGCGCTTGATAATTGGGCTAGGACGAGATCATCGACGAGGCGGTCGGACTGGCAAGCGACCCCCCACAAAAGACCTGCCGACCGCTGAAATCGACCTTCCCTTCGGGTTCTCCGCCGGTCTGTTACGATGACATCGAATCCTTATCACGAGCGTTGCCACACACAAAAAGGGCAGCCTTTTGTATCGCCCCAGACTCCCCAAGGAACCGAGCGCCTCAGCCGGTCCCTTGATAAGAACTTCACGTCAGGACAAACGATCCCCATCGGAGTTATAGGACCATTTCCAATTGCTGATTTCCGGCATGTCCTCACCGTATTGGCGAATGTAGCTACCGTGTTCTTCGAGCTTGTCGCGGAACAGCTTGATCACATCGGGCGCCTTTTCCTTGAGACCCGGCACGCGCTCGATCGCTTTGATGGCAAGATGGTAGCGATCGAGTTCGTTGAGAACTGTCATGTCGAAAGGGGTTGTCGTCGTTCCTTCCTCGATGAAGCCGCGGACATGGAAGTTGCGGTGGTTAGTGCGCCGGTAGGTGAGGCGGTGGATCAGGTAGGGATAGCCATGATAGGCGAAGATCACCGGCCTATCCGGTGTGAACAAGCTGTCGAAGATTTCGTCGGCGAGACCATGCGGATGTTGCTCCTTCGATTGCAGCGCCATCAGGTCGACAACGTTGACCACGCGGATCGATAGTTCCGGAATATTCTGGCGGAGAAGGTCGACGGCGGCGAGCGTCTCCATGGTAGGGACATCGCCGGCGCAGGCCATGACGACATCCGGTTCAACTGCACTTTGTTCGTTGCAGGCCCATTTCCAAAGGCCGATGCCGGCTTCGCAATGCTTCACCGCTTCATCCATCGACAGCCATTGCAGCTCCGGTTGTTTGCCGGCGACAATCACGTTGATGCGGTCATAGGTTTTCAGGCAATGGTCGCCAGTCCATAACAGCGTATTGGCATCCGGCGGCAAGTAGATGCGCACGGTGTCGGCTCTTTTGTTGGCAACAACATCGATGAACCCCGGATCCTGGTGGCTGAAGCCATTATGGTCCTGTCGCCAAACGTGCGATGTCAAAAGGTAGTTCAGCGAGGAAATCGGTTTGCGCCATGGCAGTTCGCGCGACACCTTCAGCCATTTGGCGTGCTGATTGAACATGGAATCGACGATGTGGATGAAGGCTTCATAGCAGGAGAACAGACCATGGCGCCCGGTCAACAGATAACCTTCCAGCCATCCTTGGCATAGATGCTCGCTGAGGACCTCCATGACCCGACCGTCTCGGGCAAGGCTGACGTCATAGGGTTTTATCTCCTCCATCCAGACACGGTCGGTCACTTCAAAGACGCTACCGAGACGGTTGGATTCCGTCTCGTCTGGGCCGAAGATGCGGAAATTGGCGTGATTCGCATTCAGGGTCAGGATGTCGCGAAGATAATGGCCAAGGACCTCGGTCGATTGAGCCATTGTTCTACCACGCTCTTCGACGGCAACCTCATAGTTGCGAAGATCGGGCACAACGAGTTCACGGCGCAGCAGCCCGCCATTGGCATGTGGATTGGCGCCCATGCGGCGTTTTCCTTTCGGCGCCAGTGCACATAATTCCTCTTTCAAGTGCCCGTCGATATCAAATAGGACCTCAGGGTCGTAGCTCCGCATCCAATCTTCCAAGATTTTTCGATGGCTAGGGTTCTCGTGGCAGTTGGAAACCGGCACCTGATGCGCCCGCCAAAAACCCTCGACTTTCTTTCCGTCAACTTCTTTCGGCCCCGTCCAGCCTTTCGGGCTTCTGAACACGATCATCGGCCAGCGTGGGCAGAAATTGCCGGGCGCGCCGGTGCGGGCCTCAGTCTGGATGGCGCGAATGCGGTCGAAGACGTGTTCAAAGGTCGCGGCCATCGCCTGATGCATCTGATGCGGGTCGGAACCTTCGACGAAGAACGGTTCGTAGCCATAGCCGATGAAGAGGTGACGCAGATCCTCGTCGGTGTCGCGGCCAAGGACGGTCGGATTGGCGATCTTGTAGCCGTTGAGATGCAGGATCGGCAATACCGCGCCGTCGCGGCCCGGATTGAGAAACTTGTTGGAATGCCAGCTTGCGGCCAGCGGACCCGTTTCGGCTTCGCCGTCGCCGACGACACAGGCGGCGATCAGATCGGGATTGTCGAGGACGGCGCCATAGGCATGCACCAATGCATAGCCAAGTTCGCCGCCCTCATGGATCGATCCCGGTGTTTCGGGGGCGGCGTGGCTGGGAATGCCACCGGGAAAGGAAAACTGACGGAACAGTTTGCGCATGCCGTCCGCATCTTCTGAAATGTCCGGATAGATTTCGCTATAGGTGCCTTCGAGATAGGTGTTGGCGACCATGCCGGGGCCGCCATGGCCAGGCCCGCAAATATAGATGATATCGAGATCGCGATCGCGGATGATCCGGTTGAGGTGGGCGTAGATGAAGTTGAGCCCTGGTGTCGTACCCCAGTGGCCAAGCAGGCGCGGTTTGATATGCCCGGCCTGCAGCGGCTCACGCAGCAGCGGATTGTCCAGTAGGTAAATCTGGCCGACCGAGAGGTAATTAGCGGCGCGCCAATAGCGGTCGATGAGGTCGAGTTCGGCGGCGTCGAGTGGATGCGCGAAAGTTGCGGTTGGCTGCTTGTCCATGTGGTTGCTCCAATTCAATATGGTCGTTCGTCAGCCTACCGCGAGCGACGCGATAGGCTGGTGATCTGGATCACTCGCTTGCCAGAATCGACAGGGCTTCATTGGCGATGATCTGTTCCTCGTCCGTTGGAATAACGAATGCAGTGACAGAGCTTGCCGATGTGCTGATGATGGGCGCGCTGGTGGTGTTCGCATTATCGTCGAGGGTGACGCCCAACCATTGCAGGCGTTCGCAGATCGCTGCACGGATTTCCGGCTGATGCTCGCCGATCCCGGCGGTGAAAACGATGCCGTCCAGGCCGCCAAGCGTCGCGGTCATGCGGCCGATTTCCCCCGCAATGCGCAAGGCAAGGAGATCGATCGCTTCGCGCGCCTCGATGCGCCCGTCCTTCAGCAGATCGCGCGTGTCGCCGCTAATGCCCGAAACGCCGAGCAGGCCGGAGCGATGATAGAGCATCTCCTCAAGGTTGCGCAGCGTTCGGCCTTTCGGCCCGAGAAGATGCAACAGCACGCCGGGATCGAGAGCGCCGCAGCGCGTTGCCATCGGTATGCCGTCGAGCGTTGAAAACCCCATGCTGCAATCACGACTTTCGCCGCCATTGAGAGCACAGAGGCTGGCACCGCTGCCAAGATGCGCGACAATCACCTTACCCGCGGCCACCTTCGGTGCGCGCACCCGTAGTTCCGCGGCGATGAAAGCATGGGAGAGACCATGAAAGCCGTAGCGCTTGATCCCCTGATCGTGGAGTGCGCGGGGCAAGGCAAATCGGCGAACTAGATCGCTTTGGGTTGCGTGGAAGGCTGTATCGAAGGAGGCCGTCTGTGCGAGCGTCGGTCGTAGATGTTTGACTGCACGGATCAGGCGGAGCGCCTGAGGCTGGTGCAAGGGCGCGAGCGCGGTCAACTGGTCTATATCGCCGATGCTAGTCTCGTCGAGGCGAATGGGACCGACGAACCGCTCGCCGCCATGCACGACACGATGACCGACGACCCGCACGGCATCCATGTTGAAATGCCTGCCGAGTGTTTCGAATGTTTCGGCGATGACATCGCGCAGATCCTCCCCGCCTTCGGCGTGTAGAAACCTGTCGAGGACTGCCGGTCCCTCCGTCAGATGAAGCGACAGCGGGTGCCTGCTGAAGTCGACCAAACCCTTGCCGATGCGATGTGCACCGTTCACATCACATTGGAATAAACCGATCTTGAGCGTTGACGAGCCCGCATTGAATGTGAGCAGCAACTTGGCGTCAGTCATGATGGTTCCTTCGGTTGGAAATCAGCTGCCCAAGGATAAGCCGAGACAGTCGGCGGCGATGGAATGTTGCGCCGAGTTTCCACCCAATCCGGAGAGCTTGAACACTGTCATCGCTTCTAAGGCTGGCTTCCGCCTTTTGCATTGACCCATATCAAGCTGTGTGACGCTCGCGATCGATCTTCGATCCGTGGTGTTGACCAAGATCAAGGCGCAGCGCGCCCTGGTGCTTAAACTCAGCCCCATCGAACAACGAGTTCAAACAGGAGGTGTGACCATGCAAGCCAAGACCATTTTGAGCGTCATCGGTGTCGATCAAGACGATGCTGACCTGCATTCCGCGATCGAATTGTGCCGGGAGGCGAAAGCCCACTTGTCCGTGCTGGTAACGGCACTCGCTGCGCCGCCGATTGGCGGATACGGCGAAGTGACGTCCACGGTATGGATCGAGGAGCGCGAGCGTCAGACGGAAGGTCTTCGTCGAAAGGTCGCGGCCTCTAAGACCATACTGCAAGCTGACGATATTTCGTTCGACGTTACCAGCCTCTTTACCGAATACGGATGGGCGGAGAATGAAATCGGAGACCGGGCGCGCTATGTCGACCTGACGCTGATCGGCGGCGGCTTTCTGGCTCATGACGACATGCGGCAGGAAATTTTGAACGGAGCCCTGTTTCGGTCGCCGGCCCCGATCCTTCTTGTGCCCAAGGGACATGCGGCCTCTCTTCGCCCGAAAACGGTCCTGGTTGCCTGGGACTCTCGCAACGAAGCAAGCATGGCCGTGCGGGCAGCGATGGAGCAGCTGATGGTCGCTGACAGCGTGTGTGTCACCATGGTCGATCCGTCCGCGACCGTCGGTAGCAACGGCGAGGAGCCGGGAGCGGATGTCGCCGCATTCCTTGCACGGCATGGAATTCGGGTCTCGGTGGATGTCTTGCCCAGCGGCGGGCGCGCTGTCGCGGACGTACTGCGTCAGCATGCGATCGACATCGGCGCCGAACTGATCGTCATGGGCGCCTACGGGCATTCGCGGGTGCGCGAGTGGATCTTCGGGGGGACGACCCGCTCGATGCTCGAGCAGACACCCGTTCCCCTGATGATGACACGCTGACACCAATTGGCCCAGGGCCTCGCCAATGGGCGTGGCCTGCTCTTTGCATCCTTGGAGGGGGAAAGCATGGCTGGCACTTATGTTATTGCCGCGCTGCGGCCGGATCAGATCGTGCAAGCCTATCCTCTTGTTCAGGCAGCAGTTCCAAGCCTTGGTATGGTGGCATGGCGCCGGATGGCATCCGACGCCAACCGCAAGGACGAAATCCTCGCCGCGGTCAACCCACGAGGTTACATACAGGGTCTGAGCATCTATAGGCCCTGCGATCATCCCGCCGTCGGGCGGCTGCTTGACGTTACGTTTCTGATTGTCGCAAATGCAGCTGATGAACGTGGCATTACGCAAACCCTATTTGCGAGCATTCGATCGCGGGCTAGGGAACTCAAGTGCAACCAAATCAGATTCTGGAATCAAAATCCGGGCAATTGGGAGCAGATGCACAACGAGGAGCGAGTCTATCGATCGGATCATGGGCTTATGATGTTCTGCAACGAAAGGGACTAATGAGGATCCGTTCGCAGCGAAGCCGCCTTTATCTCCTTGCGGTGAAGACGTAGCCCACACCGCGTATCGATTTGATCAACTGCGGGTGCGTGGGGTTGGCCTCGATCTTCTTACGCAGTCGCGCGATTTGGGCATCGATCGTTCGATCGTACACCTCCAGATTCCGTCCTCGCGTCGACTCCATCAGGAAGTCGCGGCTGAGCACACGCCCGGCATGGCGTGCGAATATAACCAGCATGTCGAATTCGCCGGTGGTCAATTCGATTTCGTTTTTGTCCGGTGATAGAAGCTGCCGTTTGCCGATATCGAGCTGCCAGCCTTCAAAACGAAGCACGTCACCAGGTTCGTTTTCCCGAGCTTTTGCCGCTGGCTGACGGCGGCGAAGAATGGACTTCAGGCGAGCATGCACTTCTCTCAGATGAAAGGGCTTGGCGATATAGTCGTCTGCGCCGACTTCAATCCCCACGATCCTGTCGACCACATCGTCGCGACCAGTCAGCATGATGATCGGAATATCCGACTGGCCGCGGATTTCGCGGGCAAGGTCCAAACCGTCCTCACCGCCGGGCAGGACCCAGTCCAACAGGATGATATCGAAATTCTCTTGCTGCAGGGACGCCCGCATCTCAGGGCCGTTCGATGCCGTGCTTACGACATACCCTTCGTCCTCGAAGTAGCGTGTCAGCATCTGACGGATTCTGGGGTCGTCATCCACGACCAGAAGATGTTCACGCCGCTGCTGATCGAGGGTCATTGCAAGGGTTCCGGTAAAGACGGGCTGCGACCTGTGACAATCCGTTACAAAATTGCACGATCTCTAACACGCGTGGCATTCGGCTGTCACTCGGAAGGCATCAATCTGCCCGGCATTGGAACAACATTTGAGAAGGATTGTCATGTTGTCGGCAAATAGCGCTGAGCGCGCTCAGAGTTACAATGAGGTTGTTGTTGCCTTCGATGCCGCACCGATCTGTCTTCAGTCACTGTTCTCGAAGCAACCACTGGAGCAATTGGATGCCGGCGGAACGTTGTTCTTCGAAGGCGACCAGGCAAAACATCTCTTTGAGCTTGTGGAGGGGGTTTTGCGCGTTTTCAAGATCATGGCGGACGGCAGGCGCGTCATCACAGGCTTCCTCTATCCTGGCGATCTTGTCGGCGTTTCGCTCAGAAATCACTATCTCTATAGCGCCGAAGCCGTAACCCCTGTCAGATTGCGCCGTTTCTCCCGGAAGGTCTTCGAGGATACGGTCGGCAGTTCACCGGAGCTGAGGCCGCTGCTTCTTGCCCGCCTCTGCGACGAAATGGCGGCAGCCCAGGATCAAATGGTGTTGCTATCCTGCAAAAATGCCGAAGAACGGCTTTGCAGCTTCTTGCTGCGGCAGCTGCAGCGGAAACGAGAACAGGATCGCTCGTGCAGTATCGTTGATCTTCCGATGACCCGTCTCGATATCGCCGACTATCTGGGTCTCACGATCGAAACAGTTTCCCGAACCATGACGAGGTTGACCAATAAGGGTATCGTCGGCCCTGCGGGTCGCCATTCCATCCGCATTTTAAAGGCCAGGATGCTTGCACATCTGGCGGGAGAGGGTGATGAATGCGACGATCGCTATTCGCCCGTCATTTCCTTGGATGATGCCCGGCGGCGCCACTAACCGAATGCAAATGGAAGTTCGATGAACGATCAGTCCTCAGGACAGCAAGCCGCGGAAACCAGGTTGGACGAGATCGCCCAGATCCTCGACAGCGCGAATATCATCGTTCACGGATTCGATGGTGTCATCAGTCGTTGGACGACGGGTTGTGAGCGGCTCTATGGATGGAGCCGACAGGAGGCCATTGGCCGAGTCGTCCACGAGTTGCTGTCGACCATATTCCCAGAACCTCTCGCGGAAATTCGCGCCAAGATTGCGCAGCAGGTCGATTGGCAAGGAGAGCTTATTCATCACGGTAGGGACGGCAAGCCTATTATTGTGGCCAGCCGGTGGGTTGTGGCTTCGTCTGTGGATCCGGCTCGGCCAGTGATTGTCCAGACTAATACCGATATTAGTGACTTAAAGCAGATTCAGGCCGATTTGGCCGGACGTGAAGCTCATCTGCGGTCGATCCTCGCGACCGTCCCGGAATCGATGATTGTGATCGACGAATTAGGGGTGATCGCGTCCTTCAGCACCGCTGCGGAAAAACTGTTTGGATATTCGGCGGGGGATGTGCATGGAAAGAACGTTTCGATGCTGATGCCCTCGCCAGACCGCCAGGCCCATGATGGATATCTCTCGCATTATCTGACAACCGGCGAGCGCCGCATCATCGGTTATGGCCGCGTGGTCAGTGGGCGACGCAAAGACGGCACGGTCTTTCCGATGGAATTGTCGGTTGGCGAGGCGGTCGCCAACGGCAAGCGGATATTCACCGGGTTCGTCCGTGACCTGACAAGCCGCCACAAGATCGAAGAGGAACTTCGACAATCACAGAAGATGGAAGCCATAGGCCAATTGACTGGCGGCCTGGCCCATGACTTCAACAATTTGCTGACCGTCATCAGCGGCAACCTGGAAATGATCGAGGCGCGGCTGCAGGATACGAAGCTGCTGTCACTAGTTTCCGAGGCGCAGGCGGCCGCCGAGGACGGAGCGAAGCTGACCGCTCAACTCCTTGCCTTTGGTCGTCGCCAGCCTCTCAATCCCAAGCCTATGGACGTCGGTAGATTCGTATCTGGCTTTTCCGGTCTCTTGCGCCGCACATTGGGCGAGGCGATCGAATTGCGAACCGTCATTATTGGTTCGGCGAACGAAGCGCTTGTCGATGGCTCTCAATTGCAAAATGCTCTCCTTAATCTCGCAATCAACGCACGGGATGCGATGCCTCGCGGCGGCCTTTTGTCGATAGAGATTTCGCGCATGCGGCTCGATGCCGATTACGCACGCATGTATCCGGAGGTCCGCACCGGTGACTACGTGCTGATCGCCGTGACCGATAACGGTGCTGGCATGTCGAGCGAGACGAAGGAGCGTGCCTTCGAGCCGTTCTTTACGACGAAAGGGATGGGGGCTGGCACTGGGCTTGGCCTCAGCATGGTCTATGGCTTTGCCAAGCAATCAGGTGGCCTTGTCCAGCTCTATAGCGAGATCGGCCAAGGCACGAGCGTTCGCATCTTCCTGCCTGCCCAAAAGGCACGAACGGAAATGGAGCCAGTTCATGCAGACGACAAGAAGCCTGACCTTATTCCAAAAGGCTTTGAGCGTATCCTCGTCGTCGAGGACGATGTTCGTGTTCGCCGTGTCACCGTCTCCCGGCTTCTCGATGCCGGATATAGTGTCCTCGAGGCTAGCAATGGAACCGAGGCCCTGGCTCTTTTCCAGGAGAATCACGACATCGCATTGCTGTTTACCGATGTTGTGATGCCGGGCGGCATGACTGGGGATGAACTCGCACATAAAATCCGGGCCATGCGCCCTGAAATCAAGGTGCTATTCACATCCGGCTATGCCGAACCCACGATCGCCGGTCGCGAATTGGCGGAGGCTGGCAGTTGGTTGAAGAAACCCTACACCGCCCGCCAGCTCGCCGTCCGTCTGCGCGAGCTCCTTGATTGATTGTCTGCCTCAAACGGCAGCGCTGTGGCGCGCCTTGTTACGTGTCAAGTAGCGATCGAAGCGGGAGGCGATCGTGCGAACGAAAGGTTGCCCTTCCGGCTTCACGAAGAACGTATCTCCGTCGAAGGAAACTATGGCGCCTTCCAAAGCGGCAATTCCCGCCGCCTCGACGAGCAGGGAATCGACCTCGGCTCCGAAAGCTCGCTTCAGGTCGGAGATGGAGAAGGAGAAATCGCACATCAAGCTCTCGATCAACCTGCCGATGATGCGATCAGAAAGCGAAAGTGCGAAGCCGCGCATGGTAGGAAGCTCGCCGGCTCTGACCTTGCGGATATAGTCCGCAGCAGAAACCGAGTTCTGGACATAGCCTTGTGGCAGCCTACCGATCGAAGATGCTCCGAATCCGATCAGCGTCTCAGCATCGTCCGTCGTGTATCCTTGGAAATTGCGTCTCATCCTTCCATCGCTGGCCGCGGCGGCTAGATTGTCGTCCTGGTCGGCGAAATGATCGATACCGAGTGCGATATAGCCGGCTTCCGCCAATTGAGCGGCACCATCGCTTGCCATGTCGAACCGCTCGGCCGGACCGGGAAGGGTATCTTGATCGATAAGGCTTTGGTGTTTTTTCACCCAGGGAACATGCGCATAGCCGAAGAGCGCAATACGATTTGGCCGCATCGACACGGCAAGATCGATAGTCCGTCGCAGCGTCTCCGTTGTCTGCAGCGGCAGACCGTAGAGAATATCGAGATTGATTGAGCCGATGCCGGCCTTGCGCAGGGCTCCCACGACGGCTTGTGTCTGCTCGAAACTTTGTCGCCGATTGATTGCCCTTTGAACGTCGGGATCGAAATCCTGGACGCCCAGGCTTGCACGCGTGATGCCAAAGCGGTGCCAAGCTTCGAGTTTATCGTGGTCAACATTGCGCGGGTCGATCTCGACGCTGATCTCACAATCCGGATCCAGGTCGAAAGCATCATCGAGTTTCGCACGAAGACTGTCGATGTCGTCAGGTTCGATCACGGTCGGCGAGCCGCCACCGAAGTGGACGGCGCTCACATTTCGCCGACCCGGAAGGATCCGCGCTGCAAGTGCGATCTCCGCCCCAAGCGCGTCCAGATAATCGGCAACGGGATCGTAGCGTCGTACCTGCTTGGTATGACAGCCGCAAAACCAGCAGAGCTGATCGCAAAAGGGCACATGCAAGTAAAGCGAAACGGGCTTATGTGGATCCGTCTCGCCAAGCCATCTGGCATAGCACATGCCGTCAATGCCACCGTGAAAATGCGGCGCCGTGGGATAGCTGGTGTAACGTGGCACAGGTTGAGCGTAACGGGTAAGCGAACTGGTGAACACGGGACGCGTCTTTCAATTGATCGGGCAGAGGGATCGATTGGGTGGGCATGGGCCGGGCGATGTGCCCGGCCGCCGGGGCACTATCCGCGTTTGTTCTTCTCGGTATTGTCGTCAACGAGTTCGTACCACATCGCGTTGAGGACGGCGAAGGCGGCTGCAAGCGGGAAGCCGAGAAGCCAGGCGAAATACCACATGTTCTTTCTCCTTGTATGGGATTTAGTAGGCGTGACCGTTCTTGTCGTTGACCGTCTTCTCGTCGACCTTGCCCCAGAGCACGCGATAGACCCATGCGGTGTAGGCAAGCACGATCGGCAGGAAGATCAGCACTGCGATCAGCATGACGAACAGCGTCATATGGCTTGAGGACGCGTCCCAGACCGTGAGGCTGGAGCGGAGGTCGAGCGAAGAAGGCAGGATGAAGGGGAACATCGAGACGCCGACCGTCGAGATGATGCCAAAGATGGCGAGCTTGCTGAAGAGCAGTGGCGCCACTTCACGGCGAGCAGTCATCGACAGCAGCGTGGCGATGGCACCAATGAAGCCGAAGATCGGAGCGGCCATCATCCACGGATGGTTGCCGTAATTTGCAAACCAGACACCAGTGCCGTGATCGACCGTCTTCAACAGCGGATTGGACGGACCGATCGGATCGATCTCGCTGGTAATGCGATAACCGTCGACGCCGTACCAGAGAGCAAGGCCGCCAAGGGCAAAAAGCACGATCGTCGCAAGTGCCGCCAGGCTGCCATAGCTGCGTGCGCGTTCCGCGACAACGCCGCTGGTTTTGAGCTGCAGCCATGCCGCACCATGCATGGCGAGCATGGCGACGGAGAGAAGGCCGCAGAGTAAGGCATAGGGATTGAGCAGGCCGAAGAACGAGCCTTCATAATAGATCCGCATATCATCGTCGAAGCGGAAGGGTACGCCTTGCAGCACGTTGCCGACCGCAACCCCGAAGATCAGCGAGGGAACGAAGCCGCCGATAAACAACGCCCAATCCCAGCCTGCCTTCCAGCGGGCGCTCTCGCGCTTGGACCGGTATTTGAACGCCACCGGCCTGAGGATGAGCGCGAATAGGATTGCGAACATCGCAAGATAGAAACCGGAGAAGGAGACCGCGTAAAGCGGCGGCCAGGCGGCGAAGATCGCGCCGCCGCCAAGCAGTAGCCAGACCTGGTTGCCCTCCCATGTCGGGCCGACGGAATTGATGGCAACGCGTCGCTCCGTGTCGGTCTTTGCGACGAATGGTAGCAGCGCGCCGACGCCGAGGTCGAAACCGTCGGTGACGGCAAAGCCGATCAAAAGGACGCCGAGAAGCAGCCACCAGATGATGCGCAGGGTTTCGTAATCGATCAACTCATGAAGGATCATGGTGGTTACTCCGCAGCAGGAATGAGAGTTTTGGAGGTGAGGCCGGCTTCTGGCTCGTCGCCCAGTTGCGGGCCTTTGCGAATGGCTTTCACCATCAGACTCATTTCGATAACGATCAGCGCCGTGTAGATCGCCGCAAAACCAAGCAACGTGATCAGGACGCTAACGGCTCCAAGATTGGAAACGGCAGCGGCGGTTGGCAAAACGCCTTCGATAACCCAGGGTTGGCGGCCGAATTCCGCAACCACCCAGCCAAGCTCGATCGCGACCCAGGGCAGCGGAATGGCGAAGACCGCGATCCTCAACAGCATCGGATATCGATCGAGTTTCCGCCGTGCCGAGAGCCAGAAGAAGACCGTCATCAGCAGGATGAAGAACATCCCGAGGCCGACCATGATGCGGAAGGACCAGAAGAGCGTCGGCACATTCGGAATGGTGTCGCGAGCGGCCTGGGCGATTTGCTCCTCCGTTGCCTGGCGTGGATCGTCGACATAGCGCTTGAGCAGCAGAGCATAACCGAGCTCGTGGCCGATATCCTCGAAGGAGGTGCGGGCAGTGGCCACATCCTGCGAGGCTTCGCCGGGCGTTGCCGGCTTGGCAGCGCGGATCTTCATCAGTGCATCATAGGCCTTGATGCCCTCGCGAATATGGTTCTTGGCTTGCTCCTCGAGCTTGTCGATGCCAGGGATTTCCGTCGTCAGCGATCGCGTCCCGATCAGGCCCATGGCCCATGGAATGTGAATGGCATAGTGGGTCTCGCGAGCCTCCTGATCTGGAAAGCCGAAGGCGGTGAAGGCGGCCGGCGCCGGTTCGGTCTTCCACATGGCTTCGATCGCCGCGAGCTTCATCTTCTGATGCTCGGTCGTGAGATAACCGCTCTCGTCACCCAGCACGACGACCGACAAAGCAGAAGCGAGACCGAAAGACGCGGCAACCGTCATCGAGCGCTTTGCAAGCTCGACGCTGCGGCCATTGACAAGATACCAGGCTGAAACACCCAGCACGAAGATCGAGGCACAGACATAGCCGGCCGAGACGGTGTGAACGAATTTCGCCTGCGCCACCGGATTGAAGACGACATCGAAGAAACTGACGATCTCCATGCGCATGGTCTGCGGATTGAGCGCCGAGCCCGCCGGGTTCTGCATCCAGCCATTGGCGATCAGGATCCACAGCGCCGAGAAGTTCGATCCCAGCGCAACCGCCCAGGTGGCGACCAAGTGGCCGACCTTGGACAGCTTGTCCCAGCCGAAGAAGAACAGACCGACGAAAGTCGCCTCGAGGAAGAAGGCCATCAATCCTTCGATCGCCAGCGGCGCGCCAAAAATATCGCCGACATAATAGCTGTAGTAGCTCCAGTTCATGCCGAACTGGAATTCCATCACGATGCCGGTGGCGACGCCGAGCACGAAGTTGATGCCGAAGAGCGTCCCCCAGAATTTCGTCATCTGCCGCCAGATCTGGCGGCCGGTCATGACATAGGTCGTCTCCATGATGGCAAGCAGCACGGAAAGGCCGAGCGTCAATGGTACAAATAAGAAGTGATACAGCGCTGTCATGGCGAACTGCAGGCGTGATAGCGCCACGATATCGAGTTCCATAGTCTTTCTCCCACGCTCCAAAAGGTGGTTGATGCACCGCAGCCTTGAACGGCCTTGGCTATGATTGATCGGTCAGATGTCTCAGTCCTGCCTCAGCCGGGTGAGCTCTGCATCAAATTCGGTTTCTCCCCGCCGCGCGGTCGCGACGATCCGGCCCTTCTCGAGAACGACGATCCGGTCGGCGATCTCGGCTTCGCGGCGGATATGTGTGGCGATGACCAGCGAACGGCCGCTGCTGCGGCCGGCAATGCGTTGCATGACATCACGTCCGGTTTCACGGTCGAGAGCTTCAGTCGGCTCGTCGAGAAGCCAGATCGGCGTGTCACGCAGGAACAGGCGGGCAAGCGCCACGCGACGGGATTGTCCGCCGGACAGACCAAGACCGCCTTCACCGAGGCGGGTTTCGAGGCCATTCGGCAGGGACAGTACGTCTTCCAGGAGGCCGGCATCCGCAAGCGCCATGTAGAGCCTCTCGTCGTCAGCATCCGGCGCGGCAAGACGTAAGTTATCCCGTAGACTGTCTTGGAACAGCTCCGTGCGCTGGGTGAGCATCGTGGCCGGAGCGGTTTCGACCACGCCGTGTTCGATCGCGAGTTCGCCGGCGAGGACGGCAAACAGGGTCGACTTTCCGCCTCCACTCGGGCCGATCACCGCGAGATGCTCGCCCAGTGCCAGCGAAAGCGTGATGTCTTCAAGCGAAGCCACCGCTGCTCCGTCATATCGGGCGGAGACGCCGGAGACTCGGACGGCCACGCCGTCTGGCGGCGTCAGATGTGCGGAGGGATGAGCAGTCTGTACCAGACGAGGTGAAAGGCGGCGGGCGGCAAGCACGGTACGGCCGAGTTCCAGCGCCCCACGGCGCAGCGCTGCAAAGGGTTCGAGCGCCGCGAGGGCCATCAGCAGGCCGAGAGCGGCCAATGGTGCATCGATAATGCCGCGTTCCGCCAGCGAGGTGACCGTCAGCAAAGTGCCCGACAGAAGCGCTGCGGAGGCAAGGCCAAAACTCACCGTAACTCCGCTTTCGATCCGGTTCAGTCTGTCGTCTGCCTCGGCCAGACGGCGATCAGCGGCAGCGATCGCTGTGCATTGCGCTTGCAGTCTGCCGGCCATGACGAGTTCGGTCTGTCCGGCGACGAGATCGACAGTACGCGAGCGTAGTGCCTCGATCGCATGAGCGCGTTGCCGCGCCGGTTCCAGCGCCAAGCGCCCCGCAATGATTGGAATGCCGAGACCGGCAGCGAGAAGCCATAGGCCGGCGAGCAGACCGAACGGAACTGACAGCAGCATCAGTGCGATGCTGACCGCCAGGCCTGAGACAATAGCGATGGCGGCCGGCACAAGGACGCGCAAATAGAGGGAATCGAGCGCATCGACATCCGCCGTCAGCCGGAAAAGCAACTTGGCTGGCCTGCGCATCAACATCGTTGCCGCACTGGGTGCCGCCCAGCCGCGAAACAGATTTTCGCGCAACGCAGCGAGCATGCCGAGCGTCGCATCATGGGTGGTCACTCGTTCGCCGTAGCGTGCAGCGGTGCGGAGGATCGCCAGCAGCCTGATGCCGGCAGACGGGGCAAAGACATCGAAGGTGATGGCCGTTGCCGTCAGGCCGGCAAGCGAAGTCGCTGTAATGAACCAACCCGAGAGCCCGAGCAGAGCGATGCCGGCAAGCACGGTAAGGGCCGACAGCAGCGCGCCGAGTAGCAATACGCGTCCCCGCGCCGCCAGGAAAAGCCGACAGATGGGGTAAAGAGCGGAGACTATCGACGTCATGCCGCTTCCTCCCGGACCGATGCGTCGATATGGATGATCCGGCCCATTCTTGCGGCCAGAACCGGGTCATGTGTGGCAACAACGAGTGTCCGTCCGCGAGCAATTGCTAACAACGCATCGGTGACTTCACGTGCGGTTTCAGTGTCGAGATGCGCGGTCGGCTCGTCCGCGAGGATGATGTCGACATGCGGGGTGGCGGCGGCACGGGCAATCGCCAATCTGAGCGCCTCGCCGCCGGACATGCCTGCTCCGCCTTCGCCAATGGACATGGCGCCGTGCTGGGTCACAGTTCGCCGCAGATGGGCAAGGTCAATCGCTTGTTGTACCGAGTGCGGGCTGACTTCGGGTCGGCCGAGCGTGATGTTGCTGGTCATCGTGCCGGCAAAAATATGCGGCCGTTGACCAATCCAGGCCATGCGTCGTCGCAGTGCGGACGCGGAAATATCATTAAGTCGCTGCCCGCCGACATGGATCGTGCCGCTCTCTGAACAAACAAGACCAGCAATCAGCGACAACATGGTCGTCTTGCCCGCACCGCTTTCTCCCAGGAGAGCTACGTGCTCACCGGCTGCGATCGCCAGGCCGAAACCGTCGAAAACAGGCATTTGTCCGGGCTGGTGCCGGAAGCAGAGCCGATCGACATTGATTGACGGCAACGTACGATCACGGCTGGTTTCCGCCACCCTTTCATCGCGCCAGCCCGGCAACGTCATGCCAGTGCTGGATAGTGCATCGAGAGCGTCCAGGGCTGCCTCTCCGGCTGCCTGGTCGTGCCAGACTGCCGATAGTTCTCGCAGAGGCTCGAAGAAGCTCGGAGCCAGCAGCAGAATGAACAGACCTTGCGTCAGGCTCAATCTCCCGGACCACGTGCCAACATCGATTGCGCCGAGCAGATTGAAGCCGACATAGACGGCCATTGCCGCAACGCCCAGTGCGGCAAACAACTCCAGGACTGCCGAGGATAGAAAGGCTATCTTGAGCACAGCCATGGTTCGCATCTTGAGCTGTTCTGCATCAGCCCGCACTCGTAAAGCGGTGCGATCGATGGCGCCGAGCGCGCGAATAGTGGCAAGGCCGCGCAGCCGGTCGAGGAGAAAAGCATTGAGCCCGCCGGTCTCGGCCAGTTGCTTTTCGCTTGCAGCCTTGGCTTGCCAGCCGATCAAGGCCATGAACACGGGGATCAGTGGCGCCGTAAAGAGCAGAATGAGGGCTGCAAGCCAGGAGACCGGTGCAATGCAGATGAGGATGACCAGTGGGACGGCACTTGCTTTCAGCCGTGCCGGTCGAAAGCGAGCGAGATAGGGCACGATGGTTTCAGCCTGCTCGGCGATGAGGCTTGCGGCAAAACCGGACGCTGGACGATCGCTGTCTAGTTGCGATCGGGCGGCGAGTGCTGTAGCGGCAATCTCGCGCCGCCGGCTCAGTTCTGCGCGCGCGGCTTGAAAGGCCAAACGTCCGCCCAAGGAATCCAGTCCGGCACGCAAGGCGCCAAGGAGGAAGACGAACAGCGCCGGTATCGCCGTTGCCGTTAGGCCATGTCTGTCAGCGATCACGCCTATTCCACTGGCAAGCAAGGCTGCTTGAGGAATCCACAGGAGTGACGCCAGCGTTTGCACGAGAGCGGCAGGTGACAATTTGGCGCGCATTGTTCTTGGCGACCGGTCTTTTGGGGAAGACGGTTGGATTGAGCTGTCGGTGACGTCGGTCTCCGCTTCTCGTCTGACTTCCGATCCCGTATCGAAGAATGCGGTGGTCATCGTGCCTGCCTCTTGTCGATGGGGTTGGCGGTCATGGGCTTGCGACCGAGCAAACGACGCGCGTCTTCGCTACCTCGACAAACCCGAGATGAGTGGGGGAAGATTGGACGACAGGCGCAGGGCTCATGACGGTTTCCGTCGCTTCAGTGACATTAGGCAATTCTAGATGCACTTCATTAGACAATTCTAAATTCACCTCATTCAGCGCGAGATTTTTGGGTCGGTCTGGACTGTCTGCGCGGTGAACTCGACGTTTAGTAATCTGCCTGTGACGCTTCAGCTTTGACCTAGGTCAACTTCGAGAAGCTATGAGAGGCGGGTCTTGCCAGGCAGGGTCTCCGCCAGTGCGGGAAAAGCTCGGTCGTCACCAACAGCTAGTTTTTGGCTGTCTGAGGAATCCAGATGGCGGTCAAAACGGGGCATCGAGCCAGTCGTTCGCCGCCCCGCCATATCGTCTTTTCTCGTGCCTACGGCGATTGCGTTGTTCAGACCGCTTCACTCGGCGCTGGCATGGCAACACCGAGATAGGGATCGATCCATGTGATCTGGTCGGTAACGGACTTGACGCCAGGCACATTCTCCGCTGCAACCTTGGCTGCCAGTCGCTCTCTTTCGTCGAAGATAGTGCCGGACAATTCGACAACGCCGTTCTGAACGCTGACTTTTATGAAGCCATTTTGGCTCCAGCTCTGATGGGCGAGCTCGGCAATGACCGCCTCGGCGATCTGATCGTCGCTGGCCTGAACCTTCTTCTTTGGCGGCATGTTCGCCAGCGCCCGCAACAGGTCTGATCGGCAGACCATCCCGATCACTTTGCCTTGGACGACGACAGGCAAGCGCTTGATCCCATGCTTTTCCATCAGGTCGACGGCAACGGCGAGCGTGGCATTGGGAGCAATAGTGACAACCTCCGACGTCATCACTTCTTCAACGTTGCGGCCATGTGAAAGAACATACTCATCAGCAAGCTTGCCGGGGCTGGTCAGAAACTCGAGCAGCCAGGATCGCTTGCGCTCCGTCTGCAATTCCGAGCGGCGAAGGAAATCGCCTTCGCTGACAATGCCGACAATGTTTCCGCCGACATCAACGACTGGAAGACCGCTGACGCGACGGTCGAGCATTATTGTCGCCGCATCCACGACAGATGTTTTGGGACTTACGGTGATAGCTGGTGCGTTCATGATTTCTTGAATGAGCATGGTCGTCTCCCGGCGATGGGTTTGGTTTGTGGCGCCGATAGGGGTTTGGGTTGTTCCATGCCGAGAAGGTTACAGACCACACGACTGCCATGCTTTGATCGACATCAAATGAGCGAGGCTAGTTGCGATCATCGACAAGCCGTCTCGTGGGACAATGGACCGCCTGTTTGAAAGATGCCCGGCAACTTCAGTCGGCCAAAGCTAGAGAGTTTCACTAGAAGGCTACTGTGGAACGAACATCATCCCGGCTGCGACCGCCATCAACGCGACCGTGGCCCAGCCGATGCATGCGGCCCCTTTCCCGATCGTGTATGGACCCATGATCTTGCGGTTTGACGCCAGCAACAGAATGACAGCAATCAGCGGGACGGCGAGCAAACCATTTATAACAGCGCTCCAGAACAATGCGTTCATCGGGGTGATCGGCGAATACTGAATGATCAGCGCCAGCAACACACTTATGGCGATTACGCTGTAAAAACCCCGAGCGTCATTTGGACTGCGCTCCAGGCCGAATTTCCATCCCATGGCCTCGGCAAGCGCATAGCCGGCGGAGCCCGCGAGAACGGGCACGCCGATGAGACCGACGCCTAGAATTCCGAGCGCGAAGATAAGTGCGGCAAAGGGTCCGGCCAGCGGGCGCAGTGCGCTTGCTGCTTGCGCGGCCGTGTCGATCCGCGTGATGCCGGCGACATTGAGCGTCACGGCGGTCGCCAATATGATGAAGAAAGCCGTGAGATTGGAGTAGAGCATGCCACTCCATGTATCCCAGCCAATACGGCGAAGTTCCTTGGGAGCTCCCGCACTGTCTCTGGACAAAGGCATTGAATCGGCAGCGGCATTCATATCCTCCACCTCTTCCGATGCCTGCCAGAAGAAGAGGTAAGGACTGATCGTAGTCCCAAAGACGCCGACGACGACCGCAGCATAGGTCGACGTGGGAGTGATCGTCGGCCATATCGTCCTCAAGGCAACTTGCTGCCAGTCGATATGGACGGTGAAGAGGACCGCAGCATAGGCCAGGAGCGAAATCGTCAGCCACTTTAGGAACGCGACATAGCGGTGATATGGGATGAAGACCTGAAGCGCGAGCGTCCCAAAGACGAAGAACATTGTCATCAGGTGCCGGTTGAAGCCTGTCACCAGCTCCGCGACCTCGCCCATCGCCGCAACATCGGCGGCGATATTCAGAATATTGGCGATCAGGAGCGAGAAAACGACGGCATAGAGGACCACCGGTGGAAATGCGGTCTTTATGTTCGCCGCCAGGCCCTGTCCGGTCACACGTCCGATCCGTGCACAGGTCGCTTGGACGACCGCCATCATTGGAAATGACACCGGCATTGTCCAGAGCATGTTCAGGCCAAATTGCGCTCCCGCCTGGGAGTAAGTGGCGATGCCGCTCGGATCATCGTCGGCGACGCCGGTGATCAGGCCTGGACCCACGCTCGCGAGCGGGTGCTGTCGCAGGCGAGCTAGACGACCAGACAATCGCGATCGCCACGAGGATTGTCCAATAGTGACGAGTTCCTGACTCATTGGCCACGGTCTCGCGGCGTTGAAACGCTGACCGTGTCCGAAGGCAGGAGCGTTGTCTGATCGACATATCCATTGATTCCTCGAATTCCCTCCACAAGCGTTCGGATCGCCTTTTGTTGGATATTGGACTCGAGGAATCCCTGTACTTGAACCTGGCCGTTTTTGACGATGACGTCGACCTTGTTGCTACCAATTCCAAGATCTGCGGCCAGCTGGGTCTTGATGGCGAGCTTTATGGCGTCATCGCCCTTAGCGACGTGTCGACCAGGCGCGTCGATGACCAGATTGATCAAATCGCATCGACTGACAATACCGACAAGACGACGGTTGCTAATGACCGGAACTCGCTTGATTTTGTGGGACAGCATCAGGTTACCAATCCGCCCTACATCCGTTTCGGGGGTTACGCTGATAACCTCGCGGTGCATCGCCTCGCCAACCGACCAGCCGTAGATTTGAATGTAAGTGTTCAAACCATGCCGATCATCTAGCAGGTCTTTGGCCGACGACGCCCAATTGTCGCCGACGCGTCGCATGAGATCCCCTTCGGTCAGGATGCCGCAGACCGCGCCATCGTCGTCAATCACAGGAAGACCGCTGATATCATTGGCGCGCAAGAGCAGCGCCGCGTTTCGGACGCTCATCGTCGGCGTGGCTGTGATGACATTCCGTGTCATGATGTCTTTGGCTTGCACGACAGCTCTCCATCTTCACTTGCGTTGGTAATTCCCGCTATTGCGGCGCCCATAGAATCGCAGGCACGCCAGAAGCCGCTCGATGCCGTCCTCAGGCATCGTTTCGGATTGATTCCAGAACGATCGCCTGCTCTTGGGCCGAGGCCAGTAATTCTTCCGCATATTCCTCAGCGGACTTCGTGTCGGTTCCACACAGTCTGGCGTCATGGCATTTGCGATCGATGGCGTGCCGCATTGCGTTGATGAGATCTACTCTCTCGCCGATGTCGTGAAGACGTATCAGACGGGTGAGCGCCGTCAGCGCGATGAGTTCAAGAACCATCATGCGGCCTTCCACCTCGCCGAGGGAGGGAATGGCTTTAGAGGCTGCACCGCCCAGGCTGTCGCGTTTGGCTCTCAGCATTGGTTTGTTCCTTCATGGGTTTGGTTGCAGAAAGCAGTCTGCGGATATTCGCCGCCGCGGCATTGATCAGAATCAATGAGGGGAAGGATCTTCCCGGCCAGACGCAGAGCGACGTGGTGATGTGATCCGGCGATCTGCGCTTCAGGATAATTGCGTCTTGGAGGCAGGTCTGGTCGCTATACTCGCGAACTGGCTGTATGGGCCGCCCTCCGATTTGGACGGCCCAAGGGCACGCAACGCATTCAGGATAACTGCGACATCGATGACTTCCTGAAGCAAAGCGCCGTGCAGCGGCGGCAAATAGCCGAATGCCGCGGCGATCATGCCGGCAACTGAAAGGCCAAGTCCCGCAACCACGCTCTGGCGAGCGATCGCAACGGCCCGGCGGGCGACCACCAGGGCGGTTGCCAAAGGATCGAGCCGGTCCACGAGCAGTACGATGTTTGCCGCTTCCGAAGAGGCCGCCGCCCCGCGCGCGCCTAATGCAACACCTACGTCGGCCGCCGCAAGTGCCGGTGCATCGTTGACGCCGTCACCCACCATCATCACCGGACCGAAGCTTTTCGCCGCGATAACGGCCTCCACTTTTGAAGCCGGTGTCTGTTCGCCGAGCACCTGTTCGATGCCGAGGATGTTGCCGACATGCGAGGCAACATCCAGGCGATCGCCGGAGGCAAGAACGATTTTCGTAATTCCGGCACTGCGCAATCGCTGCAGAACGCTGATCGCCTCCGCGCGCACCGGATCGGCCATGATGATATTTCCCGCGACAAGGCCGTCGATTGCGACCGTCACCGCAGCTTCACCAGATCGGTGATGATTTTCGAAGACTTGGGAAGCGTTTCGAGAACTTCGGCTTTTCACAAAGCGGCTACCACCGATCACGACGCGGCGTCCGTCGACCATTCCTTCAAGCCCGCTTCCACCAACTTCCTCGACATTGGTTGGTGGCGAGAGCCGCAGATTGCGTTCCTGCGCTCCCGCGATCAAAGCGGCAGCCATGACGTGGCTCGATGCTTGATCCAACGAAGCGGCAAGACGCAACAACTCGTCCTTATCGATCCAAGCGCTGCAGCCGACTGCCACGATTTCGGGCTTGCCGCGTGTGAGTGTACCGGTCTTGTCGAGGACGGCAACCCGTGCGCGGCTTAAGGCTTCAAGGGCGCTACCGTCTTTCACCAGGCATCCTATCGAGGCACAGCGCGAGATACCCGACATGAGCGCGACCGGTACGGCCAGGATAAGCGGGCAGGGCGTGGCGATGACGAGAACGGCAAGAGCACGTCGCGGATCGTCGGACAGCAACCAGGCCGTCAACGCTATCGCTACCGTCATAAGCAAAAATGCCAGGCCATAGCGGTCAGCGAGACGCGCCATGGGCGCTTTATTCGTCTGCGCCGTCTCGACGAGGCGCACAATCGCAGCATATGTGCTTTCAGAGGCGGGGCGGAGTGCCTTGAGGGTAAAGACGGGACCGATCGATGTGCTGCCGCTTAGCACCTCTTCACCAGCCCGATGATCCACAGGGAGTGGTTCTCCCGTTAACGCAGACTCGTCGAGAATAGCGCGGCGAGACAGAAGAATACCATCGACGGGCAGCACTTCGCCTTGGCGGATCATGATGTGATCGCCAGCAATTATCTTCTCGATAGGAGTTAGTTCCAACCGATCGCCAACATAGCGAAATGCAGTTCGTCCCACTCGTCCCATCAGTAGCGTCATCTCACGGGCAGCGCGGCCGGACGCATATCCCTCCAGCATCTGTCCACCTGCATACATCAGCGCGACGACGTTGGCTGCGAGGCTTTCGCCAAAGGAAAGGGCGAACGCCATTGACAGGGCGGCGACGATATCCAACCCGAAATCGCCGTGACGCACGGAACGGAAGGTCTGCAGCGACAACGCGCCCAGGATCGGCAAGGTGGCGAGTGCCCAGACAAGGGAGGCAAGCGCGACGTTGTCGATCAATATGAAGGTAATGCCTGCCAAAAGCCCGGATGCTGCAATCAGCACCAAAGATGATCCACTGGTTTTTAGCAGGAAAACTACCGCGCTGGTCACGCTGGAGAATGCCATGATTGGCTCCGGTGGCTGAGTTTGTATCCGATATGCTGTTGCTTTCGATCAGCTGATTAGAACCGTTTCCATCGAACAGACATTGATCCGCCTCAATGCGGCCCGTCCGAGAGACATGCAAATTTTAAAAAAAGCAGCGCATGGATCGCGTCTTCCGCTCCGCAGCGCGGTTCACAGCGTATTCGTCAAATATCGAGCGCATATTTAATCCGTCGCGAATAGTCGAGCGCACGTAGAACATGCGTCGGCAATCGTCGTGCTCCCGAGAATTTTATCGCCCTATAGTCGGCTCTGGTTCCGATCTGCGTGTCTTGACTATGCTTGCTGAGTTCGACGATGTTTTCTCTCACTGTAAGAATATTGGCGCCGTGGTCCCACCCACGTTCCAAGGCGACATCAAAGGGGAGGATCATGGTCCGCATCGCCGAGGTAATCGTGCGCGCGCCGTTGCGGGTGACGATGTAGCATGCAGCGGATCCCTGGGGACCGTGCAAACAACGGCCGATCTCATCTCCAGAAATCGTCGTGGTGACCCGCCGGAACCCACGGATTCTGTGGTTGAACAGCTTGACGATGTCCGCAGTCGGCACCGCGGCAAGTATCCGCAAGGTCCGCTCCAGCAAATCGCCGACGTCGGACAGTGCAGCGTCCGACGGTTGCCCCCTTATATTGCCGTCGGACGCACCCCTCTCGATATCGCCCTTTCCTCATCGGTGCTTCCACCACACGCTAGGGTCGATGTTCTATGGCTCAGAGTTGCTCCGGCAGAGCATGCAGCTCGTCGGCGATACCGGAACGGTCTCGAGACCATCGTGGCGGAGGTACAGGAAATCAAGCGTCAGGTCTGCGCAATCGTGGAATCAGCTCAAGAGCAGTCTTCCGGGCTTCGGCAGATCAACACAGCCGTCAATCAATTGGACCAGGATACGCAGAAGAACGCGGCTACGGTCGAAGAGGCTATGGCTGCAAACTACAGTTTGGCTAACGAGGTTCGAACACCGGAAAGCTCCCATTCAGCAAAAACCATTGAATTTCTGCCCGGCGATAAGTAATCTGCAACCTTAGCTAGGTTCAATGTCTTCCAGCCGCATGGAGACATCAATGTTACTGGGCCTGCAGAACATCATCCTCAGAATGGTTGCGCAGGGCGACGAGCTCCAAGCGACCTTGGAGAGACTTTGCGTCGAGGTCGAGCACCTCCTGCCGGGCGCTGTTGCATCGGTACTAACCTTGGATGATCAGGGACGCCTACACCCATGTGCTGCGCCCGGCTTGCCTTTAAGCTACTCAATGGCGCTTGATGATGTCGAAATCGGCCCGGCGGTCGGTTCGTGTGGGTCTGCGGCATTTTTTGGCGAAGCGGTGATCGTTGATGATATCGAGCAAGATCCTCGATGGGCTGATTTCAAGGCCCTCGCATTGCCGCACAGCCTCAGGGCATGTTATTCGAGTCCGATCTTTGGTAGCAAGGGCAAAATCCTTGGCACATTCGCACTCTATTTTCGGTATGCGCGTGCACCGTCTTTGCTTGAGCAAGCTATCGTAGAAAGCTGTTTGCCGCTTTGCATGATTGCGCTGGAGCGGCACGAGCGTTTGCGGGAGCATCGCCGACTTGCCTTCACCGACATCCTGACCGGGCTACCAAATCGCGCAAGGTTCAACGTCGCGATGGACGAAATGTCGCCGGGCGACTGGGCGCTTCTGCTTGTCGACGTCGACAACTTGAAGATCGTCAACGACACATTCGGCCATGCGGCGGGCGACGACCTGATTGCATCGGTCGCACGAAGGTTGCTGAGCGTCGTCAGCCCTCGAGCCGTCTATCGTCTGGGGGGCGACGAGTTCGCAATCGTCCTTGATCCCGCTTCGGTCGCTCAAGCGGAAGAGATCGCCACTGAATTTGCCCGGAAGGTCCATCAGCCGACTATATGCGCCGGTCATACGGTGTTTCCATCTATCACCGTCGGAATCGCGCATTCTGAGCAAAGACATTCGACTGAAGAAATCCGCCATCTCGCCGACCTCGCCCTTTACCATGCAAAGGATACAGTTCGCGGCGGCTTCGTCACCTACGACGCGGCTCTGACTTCGACAATCGCAAAGCGCTACGAAGTTGTGCAGACCGTCGCGGCGGCCTTGAGGGACGAACGAATCGAAGCCTGGTACCAACCGATCGTCCGGATCGATACCGGAGAGATCGTCGGCGTCGAAGCTTTGGCGCGCATACGTCTGGCGAACGGCGAAGTGTTGCCGGCCGCCGTTTTCCATGAAGCAACGAAAGACGCCCATGTGGCGGCATCCCTCACACGCTTGATGATCAACTGCATTTCGATGGACATCGGTCACTGGCTTAGATCGGGCATTCCAATCCAGCATGTGGGCATCAATCTCTCAGCCGCGGATTTTCAATGCGAGGATTTTCCGCAGAGTCTCCAAGCCGTGTTCGAACGGGAGGGTGTTCCGCTCCATCATGCAATTCTTGAGGTGACCGAATCCGTTTATCTCGGCGGACGAGATCAGATCGTTGCCAAGAAGATAGCCGCGATGCGTGCGGCTGGCTTCAAGATTGCGCTGGATGACTTCGGCACTGGCTTTGCCTCGCTCACACACCTGATCACAATCCCGGTCGACGTGATCAAGATCGACAAATCGTTTACCGATCGTTTGGGTGACGATGATGTCGGCATGGCAATTGTCGAAGGCATACTCCACATCGCCAGGCGAATGGGGGTCCCTGTGGTCGCGGAAGGTGTGGAAACCCCGGCGCAGGCCGACATGCTCCTGGCCCGTGGCTGCACCCTTGGCCAAGGCTATCTTTATGCCAAGGCGATGCCCGCATCCGAAATGGCTGTGCTGCTCCGGACCCACGGTCAGAAGACGGACAAGGTCGTCGGTGAAAAGCCGCAGGACGGCCTCCGGCACGGCGGCCGGTCGCGTTGACGTGGCCGTGCGCGGCAAGTCGATCCTGCTCAGACAGAATGGCTGGGTAAGAGGTTTGCGTGCTGCTGACCGAAGGCCGGTGGCATGGTGAGATCAAGTCGGTTCATCAGGCGATCGGTATGGTCCAACCGTCAATCACATAATTGGTGTCGGTGATCGATGTCGCTCGATCCGATGCAAGGGAGCGAGTAGGTCAGCGACTTGCTCGTTGTCAGGATGCGTTCGACTCCTTCGTCAGTCGTCTCACTTAACCTTCCAGTTACCGTCTCTGAACACCACCGAAGAAAGTTGCCTTCGCAATCTTGCCGGCGGTGATAGCGCAAACGCCAGCTGTTCGAACGCTTGCAGGAATAGTTATCGGCGTTGAAATACAGGAACAAAACCCCCAAGCAGCGTTGGCGAATCGTCGCGATCCAATCAGCCACAAACAGAACCTGGTGTGACGATGAAACGGACAGCTGGCGCAGCAGCAGCTCAGACACCCCTTAAGGAAGATCGCATTCGCGGCAAGGATGTCCTGAGAGTGGGAGATTAATGGCTGCCCTATCGAGATCGGCCTGTTGCCCTAAACAGCATTTGAAGGGCCCGGCAGTATTTTTCGGGATCCACATTTTTCCGTCCGACCTGCCAGATATTGTCCGCAAGATCGATCTGCTTGATTGAAACAGCCAAGGGATTGATGGCCAGCCGGTCTATAAAGGCGGTCTCCGGCTCGTCCCGCCGCATTGTCAATGCGTCGACGGCCGAGAGCACCGAGGATGAAAAACCTTCCTTACTCAACCTCTCGATACTCCAGCCGGCACCTTTCTCGACGACGTCATGGAGATAAGCGACGACCTTGCCGTCTTCATCTGAAATGAGCCTCGCGACCCGTTCGCAGTGCTCGAAATAAGGCCTGCCCGTTTTGTCGGTCTGGCCTTTATGTGCGGCAACCGCAATGCGTATGGCCCTATCAAGCGGTTTCACGATTTCTCCCATTGCTTTGAAAACACGCCGATAATGCCAGGATCGCTTTCATTTTGGCCGTCAATGCACAGCACCTTCCCCCTAATGGCCGCCTTTTCGCTTGGGGTCGTGGCTGTGATGGCGATCGGGTTCGCCGCCACCGCCGGAAACCTTGCTGCGGTCGCGCCGATCGGGGTCGGCGGCTGGCTTAGGAATGTTCAGAGGCGCCTTGGCATTTTCATGGGACGCGCCCGGGCCGCCTTGGCGAATGCTGGCGGGAGTCTTGGTCGACGTGGACATTGGCTCCTCCTTATCGATCCTGTTGATGACCTTGATGGCTGGTGTTGATCCTGCTGTTGCCTTGCTGGCCCATTTTATCGGGATCACGTGCAACATCAGGTTTGTGCGGATCGGCAACGGCGGGCCTGGAATGGTCTCCAACACCCTTATCGCTTCGATTGTCTGCGGGAACTGGTGGCAATTTGCTGTTCATGGCTTGCTCCTGTCATTGGCCGCTAGTCGACACAGCGCCCGTAGCCGGCAAAGCGGGTTCGCCTGGATGAAACTCGAACGCAAAATAGACTGCGATGCAGCAAGCAATAATGAAAATCGCCGCTACGAAAATCGTCATGCGGTGACGTGCTTGCGGGTTGCGTTCCATTTTGCCGTCTTGCGAGCATTGCGATCGCGCCAAATGGCGCGACGTCCCGGACTGAAATGCGGACAAATATTCAAACCGTTTGCCATTTCGAATGTTCCGAAACAAGGGCGACCGCCGTCTATATTCGGTCAGCCGCTATAGGATCGGCTTGCCGCCCGTGACCGCGATGGTGGCGCCGGAGACATAGCTGGAGAGCGGATCGGCGAGCATGACATACGTGGTTGCAAGCTCGACCGGCTGACCGGGACGCTTCATGGGCACTTGCCTACCGAAATTCTCGACGGCCTCCGCCGGCATCGTGGATGGGATCAACGGCGTCCAGATCGGTCCGGGAGCAACGGCGTTGGCACGGATGCCCTTGTCGGCGAGCAGCTGCGCCAGGCCGGCCGTGAAGTTCTGAATAGCGCCTTTCGTCGTTGCATAGGCAAGAAGGGTCGGGTTCGGAGTATCGGAATTGATCGAAGCCGTATTGATGATGGCACTCCCCGGCTTCATGTGAGGGACCGCCGCCTTGGTCAGATAGAACATGGCATGGATGTTGACCTTGAATGTCGTCTCCCATTCCTGATCGGTGATATCGCCAATCTCATGAAAACTCGCCTGGTGCGCAGCGTTGTTGACGAGGATGTCGATCCCGCCAAGCTCCGCCACCGCTTTTTCGACGATCATCCGGCAATGCTGCGGATCCTGAATATCTCCGGGGACGAGGACCGCTTTTCGCCCTGCATCTTCTATCCAGCGTTTGGTTTCCTGGGCATCCACTTCTTCCTTCAAAAAGGAAATCAAGACGTCGGCGCCCTCCCGCGCAAACGCGATGGCGACGGCGCGGCCGATACCGCTATCACCGCCCGTGATAATCGCCTTTTTGCCCGCAAGCTTGCCGGATCCGCGATAGCTCTCCTCGCCATGATCCGGCACGGGCCGCATGGCGGCTGTATAGCCCGGCATCGCCTGTTGCTGCGCTGGAAATGGAGGCTTCGGATGCATAACCATGACGTTCTCCTGTCCTGATGAGATCTTCATCTCGAACTATCTTTGGAGACTATGGTTCCCTGAATTTACTCAGAAGATTACTGCTTCTGAGCGCGCCTCTTGAGCCAGTGCCGAACGCGAATTTCCTCCAATTCCATCCATTCCAGAAGCCGGTTGCTGCTCGTCCGGGTCTTGAGGACATCGGCAAGCACTCCTGCCCGGAAATCCTCGAAAACCGCCGGGTGGATGTAAGAGGACTTGCAAACTGAGCGGGTGTTCACGAGCCGTGATGCTATTGGGTCGATCACGCTGTTGATTTGGCGGGCGATAGCCCGCTCGGTTTTCTCGACCTTAAGCGGAGCCAGCGCAGACACTGCCATGCAGGTCGCGCCCCAGGTCCTGAACTGACGCGAGCTGAAATCGCCTCCGGCCGTTTCCCGGATGTAAGCATTTACATCCTCCGATGAGATCTGACGGCATCCGCTATCATCACAGACATATTTGAACAGTTGCTGTCCCGGCAGTTCCTGCAGGCGGCGCACGATGTTGGCGATGCGGCGGTCATAGTGAACGAGGTTCCATTCCTTGCCGGATTTGCCAGTGAAACGAAACTTGACGCTTCCACCCTCGACCTGCACGTGCCGGTTCCTGAGCGTGGTCAAGCCGTAGGATCGGTTCATTTCCGCATAGGCTGCGTTACCCACGCGAATGTAAAGATTGTCCAGCATCCAGACGACTGTCGCCAATGCCTTTTCCATGGTCAGACCTCGCGAGCGCAGATCCCGATCGACCCGTTGGCGAATGTCTGGCAAGCGGGCCGCGAAATCGACGAGGCGATCGAACTTCGTGCGCTCCCGTTCTGACTGCCAATCGGGGTGATAGCGGTATTGTTTGCGGCCACGCGCGTCCGTTCCAATGGCCTGAAGGTGTGAAAGAGGATTGGTGGAGATCACCACGTTCGTATAGGCTGGAGGAATTGCCAATGCATTCAGGCGATTGATCTCCGAAGGTTCCGTGATCCGCTTTCCCGTGGGCGAGTAGTAGAGGAAACCATTCTTTCCCTGCTTTCGGGTAATTCCAACATTGAGGCCGGGAATGTAGATCAATCCGGAGGTAAGCTTGGCCTCTGCGGCAGCCGCGGCAACGCCGACTTTGGGGAGCATCTGGTTCATGTCCGCATAACTCGGTTTTAGCCTGCCGGTTCCATCGTATTGACGCAGGTGATATTTTGCAGCAACGGAGCCCGCTCGGCGCGGCTGAAGCTCTCGTTCCGGACGCCCGCCTGCCGCGGATCGTTGCGCCGCGGCAGTCACTCCTTTGACTGGAAACAAGTATGCCGATTTCTGAACCGAAGTTATCCCGGTTCTCTAGCGGCGACCAAAGACGGCACTCAGCGCCTGTTTCAAGGTACCCTTGACCACGCCGCTTTCCTCGGGGTCTCCTTTCAATAGGGCGGCGCTCAAGTTGCGCATCTGCTCGAAGGTGATGTGCGGCGGTATCGGCGGCACTTCCGGATCGGTCTTGACTTCGAGGACCACGGGCTGCTGGGCAGCAAGTGCCTCGTCCCAGGCCGCGCCAAGCGTCTCTGGCCGATCGACGAAGATGCCCCGCAAGCCGATCATTTCGGCAAAGCGATGATAGGGAACATCGGGAATGCGTTGCGACGCATCGAATTTAGGATCGCCTTCCATGACACGCTGCTCCCAAGTCACCTGGTTGAGGTCCTCATTGTTGAAGACACAGACGACCATGCGGGGATCGGACCAATTGCGCCAATACTTGGCGACGGTAATTAGTTCGGCCATGTTGTTCATCTGCATGGCGCCGTCACCAACCAGTGCAACGACCGGCCGATCGGGATGCGCGACTTTCGCGGCGATCGCGTAGGGCACCGCCGCTCCCATTGATGCGAGACCACCTGACAGCGATGCCATCATGCCACGCCGCATGCGCAGATCGCGTGCATACCAGTTGGCGCATGAGCCGGAATCGCTTGTCACGATGACGCCGTCGGGCAGACGCGGGGAAAGCTCCCAGGTGACGCGCTGCGGGTTGACGGGATTGGCTTCGGCATGCGCCCTTGTTTCCAGCGTTCGCCACCATTCGTCGACCCTCGCCTCGATCTGCTTGCGCCAGGAGAGATCCTCCTTTTGCTTGAGAAGCGGCAGGAGCGCCTGCAAGGTTTCCCGGGCATCGCCGGCAAGGTTGACCTCCATCGGATAACGCAAGGATAACATGTCGGGCCGGATATCGATCTGGACCCCTTTCGCGTCACCCTCTTCGGGCAGGAATTCCGAATAGGGAAAGCCGGATCCGACAACCAGTAGCGTATCGCAATCTCGCATCAGGTCCCAGGATGGTTCGGTACCCAGAAGGCCGATGGAGCCGGTTACCCAGGTCAAATCGTCCGGTAAAGCGGCCTTGCCGAGCAGGGCTTTTGCTGCCCCTGCCCCCAGTCGGTCGGCGACCGCGATCACCTCTTCGGTTGCGCCGAGCGCACCGGCACCGACCAGCATCGCAACCTTCTTGCCCGCATTCAGCACCGAGGCAGCGCGCTTCAGATCGATCTCGTGCGGCACTGTCCTCGGTGCCACATAACCGACGCCCGACATGACGGAGCCATGTTTGCGGGGCGGCGTCTCATAAGGCATCTCCTGCAAGTCGTTTGGCAGGATGATCGCGGTGACCGTCTTGTTCGCCAGAGCGATGCGGGCGGCCCGATCGACCAGATGGCGCACCTGCGAGGGCGCCGACGCCTGATGGACGAAATCGCCTGCGACATCCTTGAAAAGCGACGGGAGATCGACTTCCTGCTGATAATGACCGCCGAGCGCCCGACGCGCTTGCTGGCCGACCAGCGCCAGCACCGGTTGGTGGTCCAGCCGCGCATCATAGAGCCCGGTGACCAAATGCGTGGCACCCGGCCCCGATGTCGCAATGCACACGCCAAGCTCGCCCGAGAATTTGGCGTAAGCAGAGGCCATGAATGCAGCCATTTCCTCGTGGCGAGCCTGGATGAATTCTATTTTTCCACCAGCCCGGTTCAAGGCTCCGAAGAGGCCGTTGATGCCATCGCCAGGATAGCCGAACATCCGCCGCACACCCCAGTCGTACAGCCGCTCGACAATAAAATCGCCAACAGTCTTTGCCATGATCCATCTCCGCTTGCTGCGCATCGGTAGTGCTGAGAAATCCCCCGGCCCAACAAGTGAGATGTGCTTATGTTCCCGATCCGGGCAGGCACCGTCAGCCGAGCGCACTTCCAGCGGTCGATGCGACAGAAGCTGGCGATATGAAGGGTCAGGCGGCTGCGGCGGGAGCAGATTCGGAACAATAGGCTTCGTCCGCGGTTCCATGGCGGACGCGACATCGCGGCGAAATATCAGACACTCCACGGAGGCCGAGAATGAAACATCAGCGACCCCAGGGTGGTGCCCCAGGAACGACCGATCAGTCGCCGAGATGGGAAGGACCCAGCGGATCGAAGCCCACCGGCTACCTGCCGGCAAAGGACGGTGGAGAGAAGGCCCGGGACGCACATGGCGAAAACATCGATCATCCCCGCAAGCGTCGAGTTTCCGACGCGCTGAAGCAGAAGGGTGATGATTAGGATCTGTTCAGGATGCGTGTTCGATCACACAGCTCCCGGCGCAGCCTTCGCCAGAAGCACAAGCTGACATGGCATTGATCTCCGGAAGTCGCGGAGATTGGCAATGTTCAAAGGTCCGCATTTCGAGCAGTCGGTGATCTCGCTGTGCGTGCGCTGGTATCTGAGCTATGGCCTGAGCCTGCGCGACCTGAAGGAAATAATGGCCGAACGCGGCATCAGCATCGATCATTCGACGATCCATCGCTGGGTCGTCCACTTTGCGCCCCTGTTGGCGGATCGGTTCAATCGGCGCAAGCGCGCCGTCACTGGCAAGTGGCACGCCGACGAGACCTATATCAAGGTTCGCGGCCGATGGACGTATCTCTATCGCGCCATCGACAGCGCGGACGGTACGGTAGAGTTCTTCTTCAGCGAGAAGCGCAACCCGCCGGCTGCCAAATTCTTTATCCAAAACGCGCTGAAACGTCATGGTCGACCAAATAGCATCGTCATTGACGACAGCCAGCCGAACCGGAAAGCAATCATTGCCTGCGATGGCGAGAGCCGGCTTCGAGATCAATCGCAACGGTTACCGAAGCCGAGGATCTCTCCGGTACATCACGACACCCGGCGAGACCGCTCCGAAGTTCGCTTCCACCGCCAAAGTCTCAAGGAAAACATTACCGACGGTTCGCTCCCCGTCGGTCATCCCGACGACACCGTTGGATTCATTGCCGATCTCATGCTTGCCGCAGACACCGGCCGAATCCCTATCGTAGATCGATCGACCGGCAAACTTGTTGGCCTAATCGCGCGTAAGGACTTGTTGCGGCTCAGGAGTTCCTTGAAATCTGCCGAACTCGAGCGGCGTCCTT
>Ga0209233_1000270_pt1 | contig 73977 bp, 55 predicted proteins | sample AraplaCL_Cvi_mCL_FD_184269 | JGI IMG/M metagenome (GOLD analysis project Ga0209233, IMG submission 184269) | Arabidopsis root microbial communities from the University of North Carolina, USA - plate scrape CL_Cvi_mCL (SPAdes) (version 2) | ecosystem: Host-associated > Plants > Roots > Endosphere...
TCTGCTACCGCTTCAACCGTCGCTTTGATCTGGCCGCATTGATACCTCGGCTCATTGTCGCTGCGGCCAGGACGCCGCCCCTGAGCTATCGCCTCGCAACGTTGGATGCGTGATATGGGGAATCAGGATCCCTTTTGTCCTGCTCTAAGGCTTTCCAGGCTTCGGCTTCGTGGGGATTCGCGGGCGCGCATACATTGGTCGTCCGCCCATCATGATTGCCTCATCGCCGGAAGGTGCTTCAGGCCATCGCTGGTGTGGAATGGAGCGCAAATCAAACGCTATCGACACGGTATCGTCATTCGATAACCCGCGATACCGGGTCAACTCAGCGCCGGGGATGGGCCATACGCTCGCGTCCCTTTGCCAAATGAGCATGAATGATAACGGGTAGAACTTAAGAAGCTTGAATAGCAATGGCGATATACCCGTGCCGAGCCTAGTCTTAGATACATCCCTCAGAATCACCTGGTCATTGAATGGATAGGGCCAATAGAAACACTCCATCTCGGGCGGAGGCGGGAGCTTCGTGTTGAGAAAAAACTGGGCCATGCCTCTCTCAAACGTGCCAACTGGCACACGACCGGATTGCGTCGCCAAAAGATGTCCCACGATGGCGCGCAACACACGCATGGGGCGCACATTTGCGGAGAACGTGCCCGGCAAAATAAGTCTTGACCTTAAAGTAGCGTTCGCGTGATTACATAGACTTACCAACTCCGGGTCGCATCCAGCACCTAACCGCTCGTTGTTGCAGATTCGGCACAAGGAGCGGAACTTCACGCCATCCTGCGACAATTCGTATTTGCCGCTGAGCCCCTCAATCGACAGTCGCTCCATTAGGTCCCGCATTTCCACCGCGCCGATACGAGTAGCGCCTTTTGGCGGCACATGGTCGATGGTAAGCGCATCGGGCGTTCCACAAATTGAGCAAGGGCCATTACGCGGCCCACGAATCAGAAATGGGTCTTTCATGATTACCCTTGTATTCGCTCAATGGGCGCGACAACTATTCCGATATCACTGCGCCTGAAGCACAAGTTCACCAAACAGCGTATTCGCAGCCACACGCAAAGTGTCCGTCGGGTGTCGGTGGGAATATTGATCGATCGCGACCTCAATTCCGTCAGTATCAGTCACCTTGAACGTGTGTCGATTGCTCTCAGCGTCCTCGTAGGCGGATATGTATCCCTCGACCCAAGCCATCATCACGACTGCCTGGGGAGAGATTCTTCCAGCCTTCTGTTCGTCGCGGGCGTTCCCCCACATTCCGCAGGACTGATTTCCGTATCCATAGGTCACCACGCTACCCTTCGTCGTCTCCTGAGCGTGCGACGACTGTGCGATCACCAAGCCAGCAGCTAACGCACCCATCATGATCAGCGTCTTCATGCCGGTATCTCACCTGTAGTGCAGAACGTCTCCAACTGCGCTCGATTGACGATCATCACACCCTGAACTTCGGCCTGTTTCAGCTTGGCCGCGCCTGGAGCGTCTCCGGTGCACAGCATGAAGAGGTCCACCGTCACTTTAGTCACCACGTTGAGTCCAGCAGTCTTTGCCTTCGCAATGAGATCCGCTCTGTCCGAATCGGTGAAACCCGTAAAGCAAATGTCTGGACCTTTCGCCTTCGCTCGCTTGGCAGGCTCGGTTGCGTAGACGTGATCCCAAGCTGAGGGTTCGGACATCGCTGCGATCTGCTCGTTCGAAAAACCTCGCTTCTTCAGAATGCGAGACACCTTTTCTGATGGCATGTCCAACCTCCCTTTGCTGAGCGTTCAATTCCTCGCTATTGGCAGGAAAACACCACATCGCCGGTAGCGAATTTCCCAGGCGTGGCGGCTGATCCATAGACACCGCCACCACTGACTTGTGCGAAGGAACCGACGTGACCGTCATCGCCTTGCTCGCCTTCCACGTTTGCCTGCTTGCCTTGCTTAGAGCAGTAATCGTTGGCTACCGCTATGAGCTTGATCTTTTGTTCACCCGCCGTCCCAAACGCCGTCCCAGAATGTCCGGTCACTTCGTAACGTCCGCTGCCTATTGGCATGACAGGTGACGTTGTTGCGCATGAACTTAGTAACACTGTAATGATCGCAGCCACGGCTATTGCTTGCTTCATGGTCGTTCCCCTGTTGGTCCTAATTGAAAGTCAATTTGGTACGCCACTATTCGAATCGATCAGCCATATCTCCAGCTCGTGCAAGGCAGCCATCATGGGCACATCTCGACGCGTCTTACAGTAGTCGTCCAAATGCGCCAGCAACTCCGGGACGGTTTTCAACTGGAAGTCCAGCGAGGGGTGTCGAGCGTTTGTTTCCAGCTCATATTGCGTCACGAAGCCCATAACATATCCAGCGGCAACCGCTTTTTCGGCTTCAGTGCCTTCTCGATCTCGGGTCCAGAATGCGCACGTCTCGCGACCTATACCATAGGTATAAAACTTCCCCTTCCTTACTGTGTCCTGGTATGAGATGCCGTCGCGATCCCCAGGCTCCCAATCAGCACCGCAGCCATCATCAGCTTCCTCATAGCCCCCTCCTATTAGTCCCCGGACGTCAGTATAAATGACGGAGACAAGCTCACCTACGCTCAAAAGGAAATGCGTATCGTCGCAAAATCAACGACTTAACGCGCGGACACTTGACCACCAACGTTCCGTGTCGAAACTGGACTGGCTCACCAATTGGGGTGGGCTCACTCAGGGAATCCAGAGATGGCTCAATACGTTTTAGAGATAACGGACCACGACGATCGTCGCGACGACCTGGCTCGCATCGAAAGCGACGCTCCCTTTCCCGCACTGCACGTCGGTGACTCACTTGACGCTGGCGGCAGCGACTGGGTTGTGATCAAGGAGATCCAGCACGTCATTTACGGTGAACCGGACGGAATGCGCGCCTACACCAAGGTTTTCGGAAGGAAGTCCGGCGCTCGCCACCTGATTCGGTGAGGCAATAGACATTGGGTTTTCGATTCGCACAATGGGACATGCTCGCTCGATTGGGCGAGCACCCCTTAAACCGAGAGCACACGAATCTATGAACACAGACTACGAGTTGGAAGTCTACGGACCCGGCGACACCGACGCCTGCATCATCAACCTTTCGAGCCGCACCCCGTTCGGCTCGATCTCCGTTGGCGATCTCATCCATCACAACGAAGAGGGTCGGCTGCGCGTTACCGAGGTGACGCATTACCTTTGGGAGATCGGTGATGCCCAAATGCACAAGATCTGGATCGACACCGAGAAGGCTCGCTGAGCTACTTATAGACGGCGCGATCAGCGGATCTGGCGACCAGGGGAGCCGACCACTATGTCAGGGAACAACAGCGTCCCGATTTGGATCACGATTATCCTTTCGAGCGCGCTGATTAGTGCGCTGGTAAACGTTGCCTTTAGTGCCCTTTCGAAGTGGTGGGATCATCGACGCGAAGATGCGAAAGAGAAGGAGCGCACCGCTCACATTTATCTCGAAATCGCGATGCAGCTAGAAAGGTGGGCGCGACAGGCAGGCAACGAGATGAACAACATTTACCAGGGGCTATGGGCATACAAAAGAGAACAGGACGAGAGCCTCTTACAGAGCCTTGATGTGCTCACCTTTGTGTTTGACCCTGAACCGGTCTGGACACAGCTTCCCGTTAACTTCGCTGCGACGGCCTTTCCAGTCCAGCTAAGTAATTGCCGCGAGTGGATCTCGCACGCAGCAGATACTTGGGCAGACGTGGCAGACGCCTGGGAACAGCATCGCCAACGGTTAGCCTTTTACGGCCGAAAGGCATGCGCGCTTGCCGTCGAGCTTCGTCACGATCTCGGTGTCCGACAAGACGCCGCCACGATCGGATTGACCGATTACTTTCAAAAGGAGATCGACCAATGGCAAACGGTAGCCCGCGAGCTTGCAAAAGTCGATGATCCTTTTTCCTTCGGAGCCAATCTCATCCCAGAGCTAGTGATGGAATCTTCAGGTCACCAGGCGCCTTCAAAAAGACTAAAATTCAAAGCCTATGTGCTGCGTCGATTCGGCTATACGAAGTAATGACCAATTCCCAACCGCAACATAGGGGAGCAAATGAAACACATCTGTGACCATCTTCGTCATAAACCTTCTTCCGGCTCGGACTGCATAGCTTCAAGCGCCGATTTCCAGTCTGGTGAGATCGTTGCAAGTTCCGCGGCGAACTCCGGGGTCGCGATGGCGAACTTCGCGCCCATCATATGCACGGTCTGACTCCACGCCATCAAGGCGAGCAGTGTCATGCTTTCGACAAAGGGAGCCTTTGCCAGGACCTTAGGGTCGTAAGCCACGGCATCATTCATGTAACGAAGCGCCACCATCTTTCCGCCATGCACCGATCCGTGCAGATCACGCTTCTCAAGGATGAGAATGTCGGCAAACCGCTGCCCGGGACTCAGGTCCGTCTTGCCGAATTGCGCGAGCACTTCATTCCCCACTGCTCTTGCGAGATCGTCGAACTGGATGGCGATCTTGTCGTCCTGCACGAACGCCTTGAATTGCGCGTCTGTCGAGAGTTTTGGAGATCCGAAATAGACGGCGCGCAAATAGCGCTCTAACTGCGGGCGGAACATAGCCTCTGCCGCGCCTCCATACTGGATGGGGTCGAGCATCAATAGGCGCGTGGCTGCCGCTGCCATATCGATGGATGCCTTGAGCAGCGCGATAGCGAGGACTGCCCGCTCAGTAGGGTTTTCCAGTGTGTAGTGACTCAACTGGCCCGTCACCATCTCGATGCGTCTGTTGGCGTCGGTGGCGCGAGCTACAACCTGCTCGATCTCGGCATCCCACATGTCATCCCCCTTCGTCATGTGTTCGCCAGTATAAGGGCTGCCTTGCAGACCATACTGGCAGCGGTAGAATCCGCCCTTCAATGGTTCACAGGGGCGTGAGATGGGTTTCTTTGAAGTCTTGAATTATGTGTGGGGCAGCCCCATCGGACGTGAGACACGTGAAACCGAAGTTGGTCGAGAAGCATTACGCGCGATCAAGGAGCAGATACTCAATGGCACGTTCCCGTATCGCCCGGAGCACCTGGTATGACGGTGTGGGAAATCACAAACAAATGGATGAATGATGTCGCCTGGGTAGGCCCTCCGCCGTGGACAGAGTTCGACGTGGACCAGACAGCAGCTGTCTGGAAGCCATTTGAACCGGATGTGGAAGGGCAGTCTCTCCACTGGACAACACGTCCCAAACTTGTTGTGCTACCCGAAGAATGGCGTAAGAAACGCAAACCCCGCGCCGATATCAGTCCGTTTACGGCGCCTGGCCCTGGCTTGATCATCAATCAGAAAGCCCGAGATACGTTCGGTGATTTTTTGGCGCAATTTTGGCAGTTGCTGGAAGTCGACGTCGATGGGGAGATTGAGTATTACTACAACGCCACCAACGTCATCGATTGCCTCGATCACGAGCACTCTGAAGTATCAGCAGGCTACGTAGACGTGCCTGTCTTTCGTGAGGATCGAGTACCTGTTGAGTCGACGATCTTTATCGAGCCCACGGTCACTTCGCGTATTTTTGTCAACGACGCTGCCAAGGCCATTCTGGAAGAGCGTATTGCAGCGAGCAAACTTGTCGGGATGAGCTTCAAGGCCTGGCGCAGTAGCGGTGCGGACAAAGTTGCTTAAGGAAAGTACCCCTGCTCGGCCACGATAACGTAACCGCGCTGTCTAGGCGGAAGGTCGAGGGCGTCCAGTGGCTTTACGGAGAGTGCGGCAGCTAGCTATCAATAGACAGGGAAGCGACGCTATCGCGTTAGGACGCATGGAACGAATCCTGATAGGGGAGATCACCAACAAGCGGATGAATGATATCGCAGCGGTCGGTCCGGATCGTCGATTGGAATTTGATCCTGACAAGCATGCACTCAACATAAAAGGTCGAGTGCAGCGCTCTTATGCAAGCGCGGAGTCTGGTCCCCAGGCGCACGCTTTCACGACTACTGCCACCTCTGGCTTTGGCCCCCAAGCCAGTTCTCATCACCCAAACGAGACAGCACTTCGTCAAGCTTTGCGTTGATCGCTTCAAAGATGAAATACAGCTCGGCGCGGCCGATGGTCATGATGGCCTCGCCGTTCTCGGCGTTGTCTTCGTTGTAGGTGATGTGTGCCATCAGGGTCAGCATGTCTTGCAGATGCCTCAGGTCTTCGTAGCTGTCGCTGGACAATAGATAGAGTTGCGGTCCGCGATGGCCGCCTTGCATGTCTTTCATGTCGGTTCTCCGCACGCTTAGGTCACGCCGCGTGTTGCGCGCGGCGTGAAGGGCTTCAGGAAAAATCCTGCTCGCTATGTCGGAATCAGCTGCTTCCGTTTCGACGAATGCCCACTTTGGCTCGACGTCGCGCAGTGTGCGCGGCGGTGAAGTACGGGAAATGCACCGTGGCGGGGGCACGAAGGCGTGCCGGTGCCGTATGATCGAGGACAACCATGATCAACTTCCTTACAGTTGTTTGTGGCCAGCGGATCGTTTGGGTTGCAGCCCAGGCGATCCGCGCTACTTCACTCATGTCGGGCGTGTCGCAGTCATCACATGGGATGGGCACGCCCGACTGCCGCACCATCGCATAAAAGTGTGCCGTCATCTGTCGGGGGCGAGTGCTTTGAGGTGTTGGCAAATGCCTACGCGGCGAAGGCGGAACTGTTTGAACGTAGTTTCGACGATATGGCCTCCTACGGACCTGTCGAGTAGGTCTCGGCTTGGCAAAGCTCCGTAGCGGTCAGACGGACGCGGGCATTGCCGATCTCGCCGCGGAACGCAAGCTGGATTCGCATGCTGCCGGCCATGGATTGAGGGGGGGGAACCGTAGGCCAACTCACTCACGTAGGCTGGAATGAAATCCCAGCCTGCCTTGGTGTCCCGATAGCCGCACAACCTTGCTTCGACGACAGGGCAATGAGCCTGGGGTTGCGTCGCCGGCTCGACACCAAATTGCCATCTCATTGGCAGCCTCTCTCCCTGTGCGTATGCCAATATGATTTCGGCATCGGAGGCACACCTTTAGGGGACGGATATGAGCAGATATTTTTCTGTGGTTTTTGCCTGGCGCTGGCCTGCTTGCTTAGGCGCTTTGCTATGGGCGGCATGTAGTACGGTGTCAGCCACGCCGGCCACCTGCACGGCGTCGCCGGCTCGATGTGCGGTGATCGGTGACAGCAAGAGCGGCTACGACGACCCTCACCGCGTCTTTATCCGCATCCAGTCCGATCTGGATCGGGTCGCAGCGGGGCAGCCCCGGCGCGCCGTGCCCGCTGGGGCCAGCCGCGATGCGGTGGAAATTATCGTGGATGCATATGCCGCTTACCTGCAACATGACGACAAACGCATGAATGATGCGCTTGCCGTGGCCGTGGAAAGCGCTCGGCAAAAAATGCAGGACATGACCCCGTGGCAGAAGCCGACGTACGAGAAATACAACGCTCATCTGGCTGACGTCCTCCATGCCAGCCAGCCCTTGCCGCATTTGCTGGCAGCGATCCGCACGGTGGACACTGCGCTGTACTACCAGGCAGGTGGCTTAAATCCTGAACAACGGGCTGACCAACTAGGCATGCGCGGCAACTCTCTTGAGCCAGAGGCCGGTTTGTGGCTGCGCTTGCCGTGCCGCACTTTGTATAACCATGAAAGTGATTTCGCAGCCAATGCGGATGCTTTGAAAGCCGTATCAGGTCCCGTTCTGGACTGTCCCAGCGATGACCCATCCTTCGGATCGCTGGCCGGCATCGCGAATGCGCCTCGATTGTTGAAGCCGCACCAGGCACCGGTCTGCCCGAATGGTGTCGCGAGCAATGGCTCGTGCTATGCGGCCGTCGCGCCATCCAAACCTTCTCCGCCGGATCCACGCGAAGTGGCTATCGCCAGCATGGCCGTGAATCCCGATGCGGCGGAGCCTGTGCTTAAGCAGGCTGCCAAAAAGGACGTGCGCGGCGAACTGGATTATGCATTGTTCCTGCACGCCTTCCGTCGGCGCACGCTGGCGCGCGATGCACAGATCCAACATCTGCTCGATGATGTGCAAGCCAAGTCGTATGTAGATCAAAAACCCGATGGCGAATTCCCGATCACTGCATACGACGGCAGCGACGACACATTGGTGCCACGAATCATTCTCGCCGCAATGGGCGAGGATCGAAGCGTATTCCAGTACTCCATTCCTTGCGATGTGTTGAAGAGCAGGCCCGCGCTGGTGGCAGCCACCCATGCGCGCTATGGCAGTAACCGGGACAATTTTCTGCCGGCATCCGGTTGTGACGGCTCCGGTGGCCCTATCGGCTATCCCGCCGCTGCGGTGGCTGCCTTCAAGAAAGGTGCGACCCATGCCGATGGCCATTTCATCGACAACTTTGGCGGAAGCATGGTCTATGGATTTATCAAGCAACAGAGTTCCACTGAGACCGCCATGCAGGTCGATCCAGCGTCCTTCTCCTCTTTCAAAAGTGGCCAGGATTATCCCTATCAGAACTGGGGTTACCTCGGCCTCAATAATTACCGCACCAGCTTGCGCCTGAAGGCGTCATACCAGACGGCGCAAAAGAAATTGGCCGATTATTACGTCACGCTGCACTTGTCACACGAACACGGCATGCAGGCTGCGCGCGCGGCGCTGTTCTCGCTGGTGTTTGGCGCTGAGTGCGGCTCGATGCTTCCAGCCACTTCGCCGCGCGTTCTGCTGTTGCAACACGCGCCCTTGTCGGCGATCGACCGCGCGCTGTCCACGGACCATGCTAGCGACGAGTTTTTGGCAGGATGCGCGCAGTTCGGGGGCATTGACCCATTGTTGCTGATTGCTTCCGGTAGTTATCCCAGGGCTCTTGATTCTCTGCTGGCCCATGGCGCGACGGTGAATGAGGTTAACACCATCGGCAAGACGGCATTGATGGAGGCGGCGCAATTCGATCAGCCGCAAAGCGTACGTTGGCTGCTGCAGCATGATGCCAACCCTAACGCCACGACTTGGCGGGCCGATAACGGCGCACTACTGCAACATGACGGGCGCACCGCGCTCATGTACGCGGCCGCCAACGCTTCGCTGTCGACGATCAGGTTGCTTCTGGTCAATGGCGCTGATCCGTACCAGACCGATACCAAAGGCTTTCGCGCCATCGACTACCTGCTAGGTTATGGTCCCACCCCACCCAATCCCGCATTGAACCACGCTGATCGTCTCAAGGCCCAGGAATTGTTGTATTGATTTCCACCCATGCCGGCGGAGTTTCTGGCCTGATCCTTCCAATCTGAACGTTGGTTGCAGGGCTTGATGCGCATAACGGAAAAGACCATGAAGCATGCACTGATCGTCTGCACAACGCTTGCTTTGGCGTCGTCATGCCCAGCTCCGGCAAACTCGGCGGATACCGCTTACCCGATTGCGGTCGAAGCTGAGGGTATCGAGAAGGCTGACCATCACATCTATTTGGACATGCGCGTGTGGAATTGCTCCGACAAGCCGTTGACGATGGATATCGGGAACCTTCCCTGGGGCAGGTCACTCGGAAGGGGATTGTTGCTTTATCAGGCTTATGCGGGAAAGACGATCCAGCAGGTGTATCCCATCGAAGATTTTCCGATGCGGTTCTACGATATCCCGGCTGGAGGAAGTGTCACCGGGCAAATCGCCCTCGACTGGTATTTTCCCGACCTCGCCGGGATGAAAGACATGCGCGGCTTCGTTGTCTTCTGGGTTTACCAACCGCTTGGCGAAAAAGGAGCGCCTGTCGGACCTAAGTTCGGCGGTATGGTGCCTATGGATGCTCGGCACGCCGCCGCATCTGGCGAGAATAGGTGCCGGCCTGGACCATCTCATCGGTAGCGTGTTCGATGGTCTGGCCGGCGTGTTTCGCAGATGACTGAAATCGCTGGACCACCTACTTCTGCACGAAGGAAGCAAGCCCACTCATTCCGCCTTTCTGGTAGATGTCCTTGGCGACCGTGATGGCCTCATCGGGACTGGTGGCGGGGTATTCCGCTTGAACCAGGGCGGTGCTTGAAATGAAGATGCTCAAAGAGGCGCGGCTTTTTTCCTTGTCCCACATGAGCATCGAATCATATTGCCGGGATACGGTGAAATAACGCGTATTTTCAAGCGTCGCTATCATCGGCCCCACCGACTTCGGGTCCGCAGCGGCTGCCTGCTTGAGCGTGGCGATCGTCTGTTGATTATCGGTCGCCGCTTTCGCGTTCTGGCTCAGGTCGCCCCATTCCGCAACGGGGGCAGATTTTGTGATGATTTTCAGGGTGACCTGCAGCGAGGGACCGCCGCCGGCGACCATGGTGCGGTTCCATTCGCTCTTGGGGCCATCGGTAAAATTGCCGCAGGAAACCTGCTTTTCCATCTGGGTGCCGGCAACCACCGGGGGAATGAATTTCTCCAGTCCGAAACAGGTATTGCCCACTTCCAGTTTGTCTGCGTGGGCGCTACCGGCGGTAAGCACAGCGAAGGCCGCCAGGCAAAAAAGACTCAATTTCATGGATGTTTTCCTTTGATGCGATACGCCACGGTATTTGCCGATGGATCCATCAGCACGAAAATTGTTATTCCGCCTACCCCAAAACAGTGCACACATATTCTCTTGCCTGTGCCTGCAAAGCGCCAGCCTTCAGCTTCCAGGAAGCCCTTGCTCGTCATTCTGGCTTTCACCCACTGCTGTCCGGGGAATTTTTTCGGAAGCCCTGCCGACGACAGGATGCTCGCGCAATGTTCCATTTCACCCGGCCGTCATTCCCGCGAAAGCGGGAATCCATCAAATGCCTTGCAGCTAGCGTTAAGTTCGGAGCATTGCCCTAAGCCCACCCACGCATCCGATACCACCAAATCCCTACATACTCACGCAAGCAATGTCCGCTCAAGCGCAACGCCGCGCGCGCAGGCCACCAGGGATGTGCTTGCCAGGATGGATGGACAGCGTCGTAGGCGGGGGCGGGGATCACGTCCAGGCCTTGCTTTGCAAATGCCGCAGCGGCACGTGGCATGTGGGTGGTGGATGTCACCAGCAGGATGCGCAGCAGTTTTTCGCGCTTGAGCATGGCGGCGGAGTAGAGGGCGTTTTCGTGCGTGTTGGTGCTTGCGTGTTCGGTGCGCAACGCATCGGGCGGTACGCCTTGCCGCAACAGGGCGCGTGCCATTCGCTGCGCCTGGTCATCGCCGGAAAGCAGTACCACGTTGGCGCGTGCGTCGCGGAACAGTTGCAGGCCGAAGCCGATGCGTGTGGCGAGGCTGTATGGGTCATCCGCATCCATGTGCCAGGCTGAGTGCGGCAGTGCGCCGCCGCCCAGGACCACGATCGCATCGGCCTTGGCGTAGGCGGATGCCTGTTGCGGCGGATTGCGATGTTCCAGCGTTTCGCGCAGGCGGACGGCTACCGCGGGTGTGGCGCACAGCCATAGCCAGGCGCTGCCGAGCGCCAGCAGCGCGAACGCAAGGCGATAGCGTTGACGGCACAAAAGATAGACACCGATGACGGCAAGGATGGCTGCCTGGTTGATCGGGTAAATCACTTGCTCAAGCAGGTCCATCGGAATGCGCGCTCCCAAGGTTTTCCTCGCCGGATGGTGATCGTAAGGGCCATGCGCTGGCCGCGCAGCCCCCATGCACATCGCCTGCTTATCCCAGTTCAAGATCAAGAAGCGTGCCAAAACCGGCCGTCGGCGGGGTAGCGCACGCCTATTTTTCTTATTGGCGAGCGCTATTGCTTTGCCCGTTTGTCAAGGGCAATAATGAGACATAGTTCACATTTTACTCACCGGCGAGGACCGCCATGAACCGTCTCATCCGTTGTTTCGCACTGTGTCTGCCGTTGCTGCTAGCCGCCTGTGCCACGACGGGTAGCTCCGGGGCGCCGCCGGTGCCCAGGGCCGATGTGCAAGCTGTCAACACCTATCACATCGGTGTGGATGACCAGTTACAGATCACCGTCTGGCACAACCCGGACCTGAGCGTGAGCGTGCCGGTGCGGCCGGACGGCAAGATCACCGTGCCGCTGATCGGCGACGTGACCGCTGGCGGCAAGACGCCGGACGAAGTCTCCGGCGAGATCAAGGATCGGCTGCAGTCCTATATCCGCGATCCGCAGGTCGCCGTGATTCTCATTGCGCTGCGCAGCAACGAATACCTGTCGCGCGTGCGCGTGACCGGCGCAGTGCGCAGCCCCATTTCCATTCCTTATCGCCAGGGCATGACGGTGCTCGATGCGGTGCTGGCGGCCGGCGGCATCACCGAGTTTGCCGCGCCCGACCGTACCGAGCTGTACCGCAAGGGCGATGGCGGAAGCACGACGTCGTATTCGGTGCACCTGGACAAGATCCTGCAGAAGGGCGATCTCGCCAACAACTATCCGGTACAGCCAGGGGATGTGATTACGGTGCCACAACGCGCGTTCTGACGACGCGCCTGATGTTTTTTGGAGCGGTGCACGGATGCCCTGATTAATTCGGCCTGCGGTGGATTAAATCAGAGCATCCTTGGGGAACAGGGTAAGGGGGATTCATGGGCGGAGAACTTGCACCTCTAGGCGGCATGCTGCCTGCGTTGTTGTTCGAGGCGCGTCGGCGGCGCATGGCGCTGGGCATCGCTTTTGCCGTGATTGCGATCGCGGCCTTGATCGTTGGCGTGGTCTGGCCGAAGAAGTACCAGGCCTCCACCACCATCCTGGCGCAGGAAAGCAGCATCATCACGCCGCTGATGGAAGGCGCGGCCTCGGCCACCGCCAACGCCAACCGCGCGGGTATCGCGCACGACGTGATCTTCAGCCGCAAGGTGCTCAACCAGATCCTGGTCGTAGGTGGCTGGATGGCGACGCATCCCACGCCGATCCAGCAGGACCGCATCATCGAAGGCATTCGCGCCCATACCACGGTGCAGACGTCGCGCGGCAACCTCATCACCATCACGTATTCTGATTCCGATCCGAAGCGCGCCTTCGTGGTCACGCAGGAATTCGGGCGTCTTTTCATCAGCGAAAGCCTGGCCTCGAAACAGCGCGAGAGCCGCGACGCCTACGAATTCATCAACAGCCAGGTCGAAACCTACCGCAAGAAGCTGACCGACGCCGAAGACAAGCTCAAGGCGTATCGCGACACCAACGCGGACGCGCGCCCTGGCAGCGACGTGGACACCAATTCGCGCATCAGCCAGTTGCGCACGCAGATCGAGAACACGCGGCTGGAGCTGACCGAGAAGCGCTCGCAGGCCGCCGCGCTGCAGGCGCAGCTGTCGGGCGAATCGGAAGTCAACGCGGTGCACACCACGCAAGGCATCTACGACACGCAGCTTGCCGATTTGCAGGGCCAGCTCGACAAGCTGTTGCTCACCTATACCGATCAATACCCCGATGTGATCCGCATCCGGCACCAGATCCAGGATCTGCGCCAGCAGATGGCCGAGTCCGACCAGCGCAAGCAGGCGGCACGCGCAGCGGGCGCGCCGATACCGCTGGACACCACGGTGCAGATGAATCCGCTCTACCAGCAATTGAAAATCCAGCTGGCGGCCACTGAAGGCGACGCTGCGGCGGCCGAGGCGCGCATCAGCGCCAGCGAGTCGATGCTTGCGGCGGAACTGGAGCGCAGCAAGCGCATCTCCAATTCGGAAAACGTGACCTCCGAGTTGACGCGCGACTACGACGTCAATCGCGACGTCTACCAGGATTTGCTGAAGCGCCGCGAAAATGCACGCGTGTCGATGAACCTGGATGCCGAGCAACGGGGGCTGACGTTCCTGGTGCAGAACCCCGCGGTGATGCCGCTGGTGCCGTCGGGCCTGCGCTTCATGCATTTCGGCCTGGCCGGGCTGGCATTGTCGTTCGCCATTCCGTTCGGGCTGGTGTTCGCCCTGGTGCGTTTCGATCCGCGCGTGCGTTCGGTCGACCAGCTGGAGCGTGCGCTTGGCTTCAACGTGCTGGCGACGGTGCCGTTCTATCCCACGCCGCACGACCGCCGGCGCGACCGGTTACAGAACATGATGCTGGTGTTGATCGTAGTCGGTGTCGCCGCGTTCTACCTGGTTCTTTTCTGGATCCGGCACAAGAGTTGACTATGAAAATTCAAGACGACAATGTGTCCACAGATCGCCGCGGCGAAGTGATCGACGCTGCGCGTCACGTGGAGGAACAACCCTCCACCGGCCATTCGATTGCATTGATGACCGAAGGCAGCCATGCGCTGGCGCCGCTGCAGCTGGAGCAGCGTCGAATGATCCATCGCGAGGATTCGGTGCGCCGCCAGTCCGATGCGTTCCGCGAGATTCGCACGCGCCTGCTCGGCCTGGCCAACAACCAGAACTTCATCACCCTGGTGGTATCGGTAAGCCCGCAGTCGGGCGGCAGCTTCGTTGCGCGCAACCTGGCGGCGGCGTTTGCGTTCGACGAGACCAAGACCAGCCTGCTGATCGACTGCAACCTGCGCTACCCGAACCAGCACAAGGCAATGGATGTAGAGCCGGCAAAGGGCGGCTTGATCGATTACCTCGAGCATCCCATACGCGGCCTCAAGTCGATCATCTATCAAACCGGCATCCCGCGGCTTCGCCTGGTGCCGGCAGGTACCTCGCGCGAGAACGGCGGCGAGTTCTTCTCCTCGTTCCGCATGCGCGCCATGCTCGATTCGCTGCGCTGCCGGTATAACGACCGTTACCTGATTCTTGACGGCCCGCCCATCAAGGGCTCGCCGGATGCACGCATTTTGTCGGAGCTGGCCGATTTCGTGGTGGTGGTGGTGGGCTACGGCCGCGATACGCCGGCCGCCGTCAACCAGGCGGTGGCCAATTTCGAACCTAACAAGCTGGCGGGAGTGGTTTTCAACCAGTCGGCGTAGGACGAAAACGCGGCTGCGCTTCAGGGCGATTCAATGCCATTCATCCACCGGGGGGAGGGAACATGCCGGCATCCATCACGCTCGCTCGCGCCGTGGCGCTTGCGCTTGTCATTGCGCCGAGTGCTGTGTGGGCTGCGCAGTTCGACTATTCGTTGTTCGGGAGTCTGGAGCACAGCGACAACATCACCTTGAGCGACAGCAATCCCGTCAGCCAGAACGTATTCAGCCCAGGCTTCAACTTCAGCTACGCGCAACAGGGTTCGCTGCTGCAGGCCAACGTAACGGGCACGTTTCAATACAACGATTATCTTGGCCGCCAATTCTCCGACCAGACGCAGACCGCGCTGGCCGCCCAGGCCAACTGGACCGTGCTGCCGAAGCGGCTGGACTTTACCGTCGAGGACTACGCTGGCGTCCAGCCGGTCGACTCGTTGGCCAGCAACGCGCCGGACAACCGCCAGCAGACCAACGTGCTGTCGCTGGGGCCGACCTTGCACCTGCAGTTCGGCAACGTCATGCGGGCGCAAGTGGAACTGCACTACGTCAACAGCTACGCCTCCAAGGTCAAGGATTTCAATTCCAGCCGCGGCATGGCGGCGTTCCGGCTGTACCGCGACCTGAGCCCCACGGCCACGCTGTCGCTGAACGCCGAAACGCAGCGGGTGAAGTTCGACAACAGCGTCGCCAATGAAGTAGTCGACGGCGTCGACACCATCGTGGCGACGCATAATTACACCCGCGACGAAATGTACGCCCGCTACGTCAGCACGCTGGTGCATTTCGACGCGGACGTGCAGCTGGGCTGGTCCAAGATCGATTTCAACCATGCGCCCAACCACTCCAGGCCGCTGGCCAGGGCCACGCTGGGCTGGCAGCTCACGCCGCACAATGCCTTGTCCGTCACCGCCGCCTACCAGTTTTCCGATGCGGCCCAGGACATGTTCCTGCAGCCCGGCCAGAGCATCGTCAACGCTCTGAACGAAAACCCCACCGATTTCATCGACAACCCCGGCGGCGGCATCAGCACCGGCAATCTGGTGATCAATTCGGAGGTCTACCTGGAAAAAACGCTGCAGGCGACTTACACCTTCCATACGGAGCGCCTGCAGTTGTCGGTAGCGCCGACCTACGACAAGCTGTCTTATTTGAACGATCCTACCTTCGACCAATCGTCGCGCGGCGGCACGGTCAACCTCAGCTATCGCGTGCGCCCGCGCACCACGCTGGCCGCCTTCGTCAATGCGCAAAAGCTGACCTACGCTTCGCTCGATCGCACCGATAAAACGTACCGCTACGGCTTCGATGTAGGTCATCAATGGACGCCGCACTGGAGCTGGCATGTGTCGTATATCCGGCAGCTTCGCAACAGCAGTGCGTTTGCACAGAGCTATCACGAGAACGAAGTGTTCTTCAGCGTGGTGTTCCGGCGATGAGCGCGCGTGGCGAGGCGGAGCTGCCGTTTTATTTCGGGCCGGAACGCGCCTTGTTCGGCCTGTTCCACGCCGCCGGCACGCCGGCGCGAAAAGCGGTGCTGCTGTGCCCCCCGCTGGGGCAGGACCAGATTCGTTGCCATCGCCTGTATCGGCAACTGGCGCAGGCGCTGGTGGCCGATGGCGTGGCCGTTTTGCGTTTCGACTATTACGGCACGGGCGACTCGGCCGGCGACAGCGCAGAAGTGGACTGGGAACGCTGCCTTGCCGATGTCGCCACCGCGGCTGCCGAACTGCGCGCGCGCAGCGGCATCGACCAGGTATTCGCATTTGGCGCGCGGTTGGGCGCAAGCATTGCGTTGGCCTCGGCTGCGCAAGCGCGCTTTGCCGGCGTGGTGGCGTGGGACCCGGTGCTGGACGGCCGTGCCTACGTCGAACAGCTCGATGCGCTCCAGTTGGCATTGCGCATCGACCGGGCGCGTTTCATGCAGCCGCGCAAGGAGACCGACGTCGCCGCGCAATGGCTCGGTTTTGCGATCAGCGACAGCCTTCGCCAGCAGATCGCAGGCCTGCATTTCAAGCGGCCGGCCGCGCCGACGCTGCTGCTCGAGTCGCTGCCACCGGACCGGCCGCGCGCCTGGAACGGTTTCGTGGTCGATGCGGCGACGATCAGGTCGTTGCAGCCGCCCACGCCCTGGGATGATCCACGCCGCCTGGAAGTGGCCATTCTTTCGCACCCGCTGATCCAGGCCGTCACGCAGCACGTGCGGGAGGTGGCCTGATGCAGGAGCAGGCGTTCCGTTTTGGACGTGCGCGGCATCTGGTCGGCATTGCGGGATTGCCATCCTCAGCTGCGCGCGAAACCGTTGGCGTGATCGTGCTCAATGCCGGGCTGGTGCACCGGATCGGGCCGTTCCGGCTGCATGTGGAGATGACGCGCCGCTTGAACGCGCAGGGCTATCCCACCTTGCGCTTCGACCTTTCCACCATCGGCGACAGCGCCGCCAGCGGCGAGTCGCACACCCGCCACCAGCAGATCTGCGCCGACGTGGCCGACGCGATGAAGCTGCTGGGCGAACAGGCGGCATGCCAGCGCTTCGTATTGATCGGCCTGTGTTCCGGTTCGCAAAGCGCGCACATGGTAGCCTGCAGCGACGCCAGGGTGGCCGGCGCCGTGTTCCTGGACGGCTATGCATACCGCACGCTCGGCTACCACCTGCGCTATTACGTTCCGCGCCTGCTGGATGTGAAGCGCTGGCTGGGCGTCTTTTCGCGCCGCCGCGCGCAGCAAGGCAGCGGCGAGCCGGCCTTCACCGTGGCGCCGTTGCCGCAAGCGGTGGTGCGCGCCGATCTGGCCGGCATGCTCGAGCGCGGCCTCAAGCTGTGCCTGATCTATAGCGGCGGCATCAGCCGCTATTTCAACCATGCGCGGCAGTTCCGCGAATGCTTTGGCGGCCTAGTCCGCCATCCGGATGTCTTTACCCGTTTTTTCAAGGAAGCCGATCACACCTACATCCTCACCGGCGATCGCAACCGTCTGCTTGAGCAGATCGAGCGCTGGCTGGCCCAAAACTTTCCCGTCACTGCGGGGGCTTCTTCATGAATACGGTTCTGGTTACCGGCGGCGCCGGCTACATCGGCAGTCATGTCGTCCAGCAATTGGTGGCGCGGGGCGAACGCGTGGTGGTGATCGACAACCTCAGCACCGGTTTTCGCGACGCGGTGCGCGGCGCCGAACTGGTGGTCGGCAACGTCGGCGACTTGGGCCTGATGAGCCATGTGATGGCCGCGCACAAGGTGGATGCGGTGCTGCATTTTGCGGCCCATACGATCGTGCCGGAATCGGTCAGCGATCCGCTGAAGTATTACGGCAACAACACCTGCAACACCCGCAACCTGCTTGCCTGTTGCGCCGAGGCGGGCGTGGAGAAATTCATCTTCTCGTCCACGGCGGCGGTCTACGGCGTGACCGACCACGGCATTGCCGACGAAGACACGCCCACCAAACCGATCAACCCATACGGCACATCCAAGCTGATGTCCGAAACCATGCTGCGCGACCACAGCGCCACCGGCGCGATGCGGCACGTGGTGCTGCGCTACTTCAACGTGGCCGGCTGCGATCCGCAGGGCCGCATCGGCCATTCCACGCCCAATGCGACGCTGCTGATCAAGGTGTGCTGCGAGCATGCGGTGGGCATTCGGGAAAGCCTGTCGATCTTCGGCACCGACTACGACACGCCCGACGGTACCGGCATCCGCGACTACATCCACGTCGACGACCTGGCCGCGGCGCATCTGCACGCACTCGATTATCTGCGCGACGGCGGCGATTCGCAGACGCTGAACTGCGGCTACGGCCATGGCTACAGCGTGCGCGAGGTCATCGATGCGGTGGCGCGCGCACGCGGCAAGGCGTTGAACGTGATCGAACTGCCGCGCCGCCCGGGCGACATACCCATGCTGATCGCCTGCAGCGACCGGCTCAAGCAGGTGCTCGATTGGCAGCCGCGCTACGACGACCTGGATTTCATCGTAGGTACTGCGTTGCGCTGGGAGCAGCAACTGATGTGCAAGCGCGTTCCGCTTTCGTCGGTGGCTTGAATGGTTGCTGCTCACACCCGTCCTGACCGAATGCCGCTTGGCTCGTCATTCCGGCAAAGGCCGGTACGTGGGGAGAGCGCAGGGACGTGCTCGGCTTTGAGGAGCGAGGAATCCAGTTTTAATACGCAGTGCGAAGCACTCAAAACTGGTTTTGTGTCTAATGACACTAACTTAAGCGTGTATCTCGATGCGTGTAGTGATGTGCTCCCTCCCCTGCGAAGTAGGGGAGGGTTGGGGTGGGGTGCGAGCGCAGCGAGCGGCAAGAGCCCGACGTTGCCACATGGCGTCTTGTTACCAGAAGCCATGGCGACATTCGGTTGCACGCTAAAGCACAAGCAACCCCACCCCAGCCCTCCCCTGCTGTCGCAGGGGAGGGGGCAAATCGCGGCAAGCCATGGAGCAATGACGCTTAAGTTAGTGCCATTGGGCTTTGTGTCCTCCGGACTCTTATCTGGACTGGATTCCTCGCTCCCCGGCCTTCGCCGGAATGACGAGCGTGACGCGCGGCACTTACGTTCGGAGCAACGATGACAGCCGTACCTACCCGCTGCCGCTTCGCCCTGATCCTGGGCGCCGCCATGGCCATCTCGATGACCCTATCGACGCCCACCCGTGCAGTGAACGACACCGCACCCGCGGACACCACGCCGGACCAACGCATCGTCGTGCACCGCAACGCCGGCAAGGATGCGGACGTACTCGTTTCTGTAGGCATTCCGTTTGCGCCCGGCACGCTGCGCGACACGCATCTGCTGCGCATCCTCGACGAGAACGGCAAGGAAGTCCCAGCCGCCGTCCAGGTCACCTTGCTGTGGTACGCCAAGGATGGCAGCGTGCGCGCGGTGCGCGCGCAGTTCCATGCGCATCTCGCCGGCGATACGCAGGCGTTCTATTTCTCGATCGGCAAGCCGCGCCAGCGCGATCTACCCGGCTGGCCGTATGCCGACGGCCTGGTGGATGGCGAGCAAGGCCTGAAAGTGGCCGCTGCCTTGGCAACCCTGAGTCCGGCATGGCTGTGCCGCTCCCTGGTCGCCGGCCCGCAGTTTCCAGCGCCGCCGCACGAAGCCTATGCCGAGTACGTTTCGGCACAGTTCCAATGGGCGAAGCCATTGCCGGTGAAGGATCCGACCGCGTGGCTGTTCGATCGTCCGTCCACCTTGTTCAAGGCCTACGTCCGCACCGGCCGCTTCGATTACCTGCAGGCGGCCGATCTCAGCTATCACTTCTACATGAAGTACATTCGTCGCGATGGTCTGGCGATGAGTCCGTTTTGCGCGGGCGGATGGACGTATGGCGAAAAGCCGTGCGACGTGAAATACGTCTACGTCGAACCGATCCTGCTTGCGCTTGCATTGACTGGCGACGACAGCGAACACACGCCGGAAACCGTCGACAAGATGATGACGCTTTGGCAGAACGGCGGCTGGGGCAACCGGCCAGGGCCATACACCAGCCCCGCGCAGCACTTCACCGAACGCATGACGGGCCTGGGTTTGCTGGAAACCGTCAGCGCCTATGAATTGACCGGCGACCATCGTTACCTGCAGCGCGTCGACGACCGTATCGGCTGGCTGTACGACCACCAGCGCAACAACCCGGATGGCCTCGGCAACGACGGTTCCTGGCGCAACAGCTGGAACCTTCACGAGGACGATAGCTGGAACCCGTCGACGGACGTGCGCGGCACCTCGCCATGGATGACGGAAAACATCATCGACGGCCTGTGGCATGCGTGGCTGGTCACCGGCGATGCCCGCATTCCGGCGATGATCACCGCATTCGGCCGCTACCTCGAACAATACGGATGGATCAAGCCTGACCTGCTGCACTACGAGCACGACTGGCGCAATCCCTGTTCCGGGCCGGATGGCCAGATCGCGTGGTACTGGTCATCGGCGCATGCCGACGTCAAGACGCTTTCGCATATCGAGGAGTCGGACGGCTGGTACAGCGATGCGCATACCGTGGAGATCGCCTTGCCGGTGGCCGCCGCCTATTACTTCGAGCACGATCCCAGACAAAGCGCGGCGTTGAAGCACCGGTTGGATGCCTTGGCTTCGTCCTACAACCTCGACTGCGCGAAATCAGCCGACACGCTGCGGCGGTTCAATTGGAACAATCGCGGCAGCGGCGTCGTCGCCTGGTTGATACGCCAGCCGGCCGGCAGCGGTGCGCCGGCACTGCTCGCCAAGAGCGCAACGCCATGAAACAGCGCATCGCCGTATTGCGAAGTGTCACCCTGGTGTCGGCCTCCACGTACGTCGAATACGCACTGGGGCTGGTCGTCAGCGTGTGGATCGCACGCACCCTGGGGCCGGCGGATTTCGGCCGCTACGCCTTCACCGTGTGGCTGTGCAGCTGGTTGATGACCTGCAGCAATCATGCGCTGACGACCTCGTCGACCAAGTTCATCGCCGAGGCCGACGGAGCAGGGCGGCCGGATCTGGCCTCGCACATCGCCCATCGATTGAGCCGCTACCAGCACCTGAGTTCGTTCGTGGTGGTGCTGTTGTTTGTCGCCGCCACCTTGATCATTCGCCCGGTGGAATGGCGGCAATCGTTGTGGCCGATCACCGGGCTGGTGATCGTCGCGGTGGTCGCCAAGGCCAACTACGCCATGCTGGTGGCGATCGAAAAAGGGCAGGAGCGTTTCGAGCCGGTATCCATTGCCACGGTGCTTGCCGGCGTGATCGGCCTGGGGCTGATCGGCGCCGCCACGGCGGTGCACGCCACCATGGTGGCGTTCTTTGCGCTGTTCGCCGTGGCCTGCCTGATGTTGAATTTGATCAACCGGCTAGCGTTCCATCGGTACTGCCGCCCGTTCGCTGCTGGCCCGATTCCAAGCGACGTCCACAAGCGGCTTTCCAGGCATTTGCGCCTCACCGCGGCCCTGGTGCTGCTGATCTCGCTCAGATCGAGCACGATCGAAGTGTTCCTGCTCAACACGTATGCGACCACGACGGCGGTCGGTTTCTTCGCGATCGCCTCCACGCTCACGCGCGGCGCGATCGAGCTGCTTTCTGTGGGCTTGACCACCACCTTGCTGCCGTACATGGCTAAATCGTTCGGCAAGAACGGAACCTCGGAAGCGGCGCGCCTGCTCACCGAAGCGGCGCGGTTCTACTGGGCCACCGGCCTGGTGATCGCGGGCGTCGGCCTGGTCACCACGCCGGAAATCGTGCGGCTGATGTATGGCAACCGCTACGTGGCCGCGATACCGGCGATCGAGGCCATGCTCGTGCTGGCCGGTCTGCTCTTGATCGGCAACAGCATCGCGGCCTTCCAGACCGTGGTCGATCGCCAGGACGATCGCGTGCGCATCTCGGTGCTCGCGCTGACCGTCAACGCCCTGCTGGGCATTGCGCTGGTTCCGCATTTCGGATTGGCCGGCGCGATGATGACCTACGGCGGCACCCGCTTCGCGGAATTGGGCCTTGCCATCTTCTATCTGCGGCGCGCCACTAGCGGAAGCCTTCCCATTGCGGATATGGCGCGGCTGTTCGGCGCGGCGGTGGTGGCGACCGTGGTGGCGTGGCTATCGGTCGACGTCATTCCAGGCCGGTTCGGCTTCATCGTCGGCGGCATCGTGTTCGTCGGGATGTTTGTGCCCGCCAGTTTCCTGGTGCGCTATTGGAATGAGGAGGACTATCGCTTGATGACCATGATCACCGATCGTCTTGGACCGGCCGGCCGCACGCTGATGCGTGGCCTGGCCATGCTGCATGGGCCGGCGAAAGCGTAGGGGGCTTTATGTATTGGAAGACCAAGGCAACGCTGCAGAACGCCGTGTCCCGCTTGCCCTCCGAATCCTCATACGCCACGTATTATTGGCTGCAGCGCCATTTCGGCGGGCTGCGCAGCATCAATCCCATGGCGCGCTTGCGCGCCGGCATCGAGACATGGCGGCAGATCGAAAAGCTGGGCCATGAACCGGCCGGCCGGACATTTTTCGAGGTGGGCACGGGCCGCGTGCCGATGACGCCGCTGGCCTATTGGCTGATGGGCGCCAAAAAGGTCATCACCATCGACCTGAATCCTTACCTGAAGACGGAGCTGACGAAGGAGTGCCTGCAGTACATCGCCGAGCATGTTGAAGAAACGGAGGCCGCGTTCGGCGCGCAACTGGATCGGAAGCGATTCGACACGCTGCTGTATTTACAGCGCCAGGACGGTTTCCGGCTGCAACATCTGCTGGACCTGTGCCACATCACCTATATAGCGCCGGGTGATGCCGCACGAACCGGCCTGAGCCCAGCGAGCATCGATTTCCATACCTCGTTCAACGTTTTCGAACATATTCCGCGCGACGTGCTGGCCGCCATTCTTTCGGAAGGCAACCGCATCATCAGCGATGCGGGCTTGTTCGTTCACCGTGTCGACTACTCCGACCATTTTTCGCATTCGGACACGCGCATCTCGCCGATCAATTTCCTGCAGTATTCGGATGCGCAGTGGGACCGCTATGCCGGCAATCGCTACATGTACATGAACCGGCTGCGCCATGACGATTTCCTGGCGTTGTTTGAAGCGGCGCAGCACAAGGTGCTTGCGACCGAGCCGACGGTGGATGAAACGTCGCTCACGTTGCTGCGCGAGGGGATGTTGGGTATCGATGAGCGGTTTGCCGGCAAGACGGCCGAGGTGCTGGCGATAACGGAATCGTGGATTGTTTCCGCCAAGGCCTCCAAGGGTGAGTCATGATGCGTGAGAACGCGCGATGCCCCGATGCTCGCCACGATGCGCTCCCTACCCTGCATGGGCAGGGGAGGGCTGGGGTGGGGTCGCTTGGGCTTTAGCGAGCACCCGCATGCCGCCATGACTACTGATCGCGAGAACCACATGGCGGTAATGCGGGAGGCTCTTGCCGCTCGCTGCGCTCGCACCCCACCCTAGCCCTCCCCTGCAAGCAGGGGAGGGAACTGTTTGTCGCGAGGGTCCAGATACCCGCTACATGATGATCGCTGCCTATGCCGTAGCCGCCAATGCCACCCTGATCACTCACGACAAGGCATTCACTCTCGTTCCCGATGGGGCGCTCGCCGTCGACGACTGGACCAAAGCCGTGTGAAACGTGACCCGATCAACACGTCCCATCAAGCGCGCACCCCACGCCGCTTGATCACCGCATGCCGCGCATACCGCGCCATGCAGGCCACCGATTCCATCAACCCCAGCTTCTCGACCTTGCGGTAAACGTCCCACTGCCAGGATGCCGCCCGCAGCTTGTTCGCCGACAGCGATCGTTCGCGCACCAGGTACCAGGCCAGCGGTTCGGGTGATTCCACGCGCACCGCCTTGCCGGCGCGGCGTACCTGTTCCAGCCAGAACACGTAATCCTCGTGGCCGATGCGCTGGAACGGCACGTCGCCAAGGCTGCGCGCATACATGCCGGTCAGCGTGCCGATGAAGTTGCTGGCGAGCATGTCCCGCCAATCCACCTGCGGCGGTGGCATCACCTTGCTCAGCACGCGGCCATCTTCGGCGACGCGCCAATATGCGGCGTAGCTGACCAGCGCGCCGCTCGCGCGCATGCTCGCCAGTTGCCGTTCGAGTTTGGCCGGATGCCACCAGTCGTCGGCATCGAGAAACGCGACGTAGCTGCCGTTCGCGGCAGCGATGCCGGCGTTGCGGGCCGCGGCGACACCGCCGTTGGCAGGTTGCCGCACGACGTGCACGCGTGCATCGGCCGCCGCGTATGCCTCGAGCACGACGGGCGAGCGGTCGCGCGAGCCGTCGTCGACGGCGAGCAATTCCAGGTGAGCGTGGCTTTGCGCGAGCACCGATTCGATCGCCCGTTGCAGCCATGTCTCGGCGTTGTAGACCGGCATGATCACGCTGACCAGTTCGCTGTTCATGGCGTCACCCGGTCTGCGCTTTGGCGGTGGCCAGCACGCCGGGTGGCGGCAGTTCGTAATCGCGGTAATCGTGCGGATTGCCGGTCAAGCCTGCTTCGGCCGCCTTGATGATGTTGTAGACCTCGCGCGCGGTGACGTAATGCAGCACGTAGCGCTTGCCGTCGTTGTAGGCGTGCTCAAGGTGATGGTGCATGCGGTGGGCGGCAGCGCCGAGCAGCGTGTCCATGTCGCGCTCCTGCGTGCCGTGGGTATGGATCTTGACGAACACCCACTCGGGGCGTCCTTCCACATGCACGCCGGTCTTGATCCATGCGTCGACCCGGTCCGGCGTCGGCGGGCAGGCGCGGCGCACGTCGGCGCTCTCGATGCGCGGGATGATGCCAAACCGGCGGCTGCGCCAGTTCAAGCCCAACGGGCCCTGCACGATCAGCAGGTCGCCGCTCGGTTTGCCGCCGACGCAGACCGGTTTGCCGGTGTCGTGCGACTTGGGGCGCGACGGGTCGTCCGTGGCGTAGTAAATGGCGTTGATCATGCGCGTCTGCGTTTCGCTCGGGGCGGAGGGCAGGGTGAAATCGGCGTAGCAGCCCAGTTCGCGCAGCAGAATCAGTTCGTTGTTGATACCGCACCAGCGGCCGTCCGCACGCGAGTTGTCCAGGCACCAGTTGCCATGGATGAAGGCGAAGCGCAATTGACCGGTTTTCGGATCGCGCGGCAACGCGTTGTGCCGTTCGTGCAGCAGCCGGTTGAAACGGTCGATGGTGGCGCGGAAATTCTCGGGCGTGTCGTTGTCGTGATGCAGATGGATTTCGATTTCGCCATAACCGTCCGCGCACAGTGAGGCGAGTTTTTCCAGATGCTCTCCGAGGTATTCCTCCTCGGGATAGAAGAAGCTGTGCTGCGGCGGCCGTCCGTCGGCATCCCGGTGTGCATCGGCCAGGGTGCGGTAGTCGCGGCACCAGCGATCCACGCGCGCGCGTTGTGTCGCCAGGTCGACCTTGCCCCACATCGGTTCGAAGTGGTCGACGAAACAGAACATCACGTGGACCGGCTTGTCGGTGACGCGCGGCGGCCGGCGCCGCAGGTAACTGCCCAGCCAGATGTGCATCTGGCGTGCGCGGATCGCCAGCGCCAGGGCAATCGCCAGCATCAGCAGCAACGCCAGTGCGGCCAATAGCGTGATCGTCAGCATCAGTGCGAGCCTCGTGCGGACAAGAGCGTCAGCAATTGCTCCGCGTTGTTGCGCCATTGGCGCTCGCGCGCGATATAGCGGCGCGCGGCGGCGCCCACGCGCCGGTGTTCTTCCTGCTGCATGGCCAGATCCAGCACACGCTGCACGCACGCGGCGATCTCGCCGCGCGGAAACAGCCAGCCGGTGTCGCCATCGCCGATCACTTCGGCGACCGGTGCGTAATCGGGAGCGACCACGGGTACGCCCATGCCCATCAGCTCGAACAGTTTCATCGGCGAGCCGTAGTGGTTGGAATTGGGCAGCACGGCGTAGTCCATGCAGGCGATCCAACTGGCGATCTCCTCGTGCGCGACGCGGCCGGGCAGCAGAACGCGATCGGACAGTCCGCGTTCGGCGACCAGCGCGCGCACGGCCGGCAGGGTTTTTCCATCGCCGACGAAGACCAGCGCCAGTTGCGGCACTTCGGCCAGGCGGGCAGCGATGGCCTCGACGAATGCATCCACGCCGTGCCAATGCGCGAACACGCCGATGTGTCCGCACACGATGCGGCCGGTGAGCCCGCGCTCGGAACGCAGCGTGGCCACATCGAAACGCGCGGGATCGAAACGCGCCAGGTCGACCGCGTTGGGCGAGATCACCGACGGCGCGATGTCGCCGTACGCGGCTTTTGCCTGGTCGCGAAAATAGCTGGATATGAATACCAGTCCGGTGCAGTGGCGAAGGCACCAGCCTTCGATGCGCCGCGCAAGACCCTTCAAACGCAAGGGACGTACCCGTTCGACCAGCGCCGAATCGTTGATCTCCAGTACCAACGGAATGCCGCGCCGCCGCGCCAGCCAGACCGTCGCGAACAGGAACAGCGAATAACGTTCGTAGATCAGTTGCGGACGTTGCCGGCGGATGGCAGCGCCGACGCGGAACACGGTGACGGCGTTGTAGCCAAGCTCCAGGCATTCGAACAGCACGCCCGGCAGGCGGGTGATCGCTGCGGCGAGCCGGCCGCGTTTCGAATTTGCCTGCGGGGTGGATTCGTGTTCGGGATCGGCGCCCGGGAACGACAGGATCGATACGTCGTGCCCCAGGCCGCGCAGCGCGTGCACGATACCGCGGATATGCACGCCTTCCACGTGCCTGCCCCGCGTGCGATGGTGATAGAGAATTCTCATCGTGCATCCTGCGGCAGCGCGCGGAAGGTATGGCCGTCGCCCAGCCACTCCGGCAGCATCACCGCCAGCGCGTCGTGGGCGCGGTCGCTGTCGTCATGCATCAGCACGATGTCGCCGGGCAGGGGCGGATCGGCGCGCAGGCGGCGGATCATTTCCTGGTTGGGCCGGTCCTGGTAGTCGAGGCTGTCGTACGACCAGTAGACCAGGCTGCGCCGATGCAGGGCGAAGTAGCACAACAGATCGGCGCCCACGTAGCCGTGCGGTGGCCGCATCCGATGTTGCGTGCGCCGGTCGAAGGCATGCAGCAAGGCGTCGGTGCTGTGGATTTCGTGAAGTTTCTTGCGCGTGGTCATGCGCTTGAACGACCAGTGGCTATAGGAGTGATTGCCCAGCATGTGTCCCTCGGCCACGATGCGTTCCACCAGCTTCGGGTGACGCTCGATCTTCTGCCCCACCAGGAAAAAGCTGGCCTTCACGCCGTGCTTCGCCAGCAGGTCCAGCAGCGGTGGCGTATACGTCGGGTCAGGGCCGTCGTCGAAGGTAAGGTAGCGCGCGTTGTCGCGGTGCGAGCCGCTGATCAGCACCAGTGCATCCGGGAGCAGGGCTAGCAGACGGTGTTTTCTTGGTCTCATGTTCATGCTCGTGGCATTAACTTTTAGTCACCGGATATCCAACACGCGTCATTCCGGCAAAGGCCGGAATCCATCGCAAATACGAAGATGGATTCCGGCCTTCGCCGGAATGACGACTCGCTCTGACACAGCTCGTAGGCTGGGATGGAATCCCAGCGTGGCCCCGGTAAGTGCCATGCACATTCATGCCGACGCTCCCACCGTAGCAGCCGCCCCAGCAACAGCCGCGCACAAGATCGCATCCAGTTGCCGAATGTTGTCCTCCCAGCGAAAGCCGCGCGCGTGCGCAGCGATGCGTTTGTGATTCCAGCGCCGCGCGCTGGCCTCGATGAGCGCGGCGGACAGCGCCTGCCGCTGATGCGGCGGCACCAGGATGCCGGCGTAGACAGGCACCACTTCCGGAATGCCGCCCACGCGGGTGGCTACGACCGGCGTGCCGCATGCCATGGCTTCCAGCACCACGTTCGGCACGCCTTCGTTATGGCTGGGCAGGCACAGCAAGTCCGCCGCGCGGAACCAGTCGCCCAGCTCGGCATGGGCGACGGCGCCGGCCATTTCGACGCGGTCCAGGCAACCCAGTGCCTTGGCGCGTTCGAGCAGGGCGGTGCGAGCGGGACCCGTGCCGACGTAGATCAGGCGCGCCAGCGGCCGTGCGGCGAGCAAGGCCGGAAACGCTTCGAGCAGGTCGAGGCAGCCTTTGGATGCTTTCAGGTTGCCCACGAACAACAGCAATGGCGAGTAGGTGGAAAGGCCCAGCCGCGCACGCGATGGCGCACGCGACTCGGGCGAAAAGATCGATGCGTCCACGCCGTTGTAGATCACGTGCACGTTGGACGCATGCGCGCCCAGTGCGACAGCCTTGGTGGCCAGCGCGCGGCTGACCGCGACCACGCCCGCCGCGCCAGTCAGCGCCGAGCGGATCTGCGGCCGGCGCAGCACGTGATTGGCCTGCACGTTGAGATCGCTGCCGTGCACCTTCACCACATACGGAATGCCCAGCCTTCGCGCCAGCCAGCCTACGGCGGCGCCATCGGGATAAGCCCAGCTCACCAGCAGGCAGTCGTAATGGGCTTTGCGTATCTGCCGTCCGCGTTGCCACCACAGCGACAGCAGCCAGCACAGCGCATGCAGCGAGCGGCCGATGCGCGGTGGAAACGCAAACACGAAATAGTCGGTACGCAGGTGATCGGCATGCACGTCGCCGCGAGGGGGGCCGAGCCGTTCGCGGAAGTCGACCGCGGTGATCACGTCCACCTCGTGCAGCTGGCCCAGGCGTTCGAACTGCTGGCGATTGAAGGCGCCGCGCAGCGGATCCCATGGCGTCGGAAACAGGTTGGTGAGGATCAGCACTTTCATGGCGTGTGGCATTCCCTTGGGCTGTCTTGCAGATCGGCGCCGTCGTAGCGGCGCGCGCCGCGGTAAAGCTGGGCGTAACGCATCGCCATCGCTTCCAGCGAGCCGTATTGTTCGACCCATGCGCGCGCCGCCTGGCCCAGCGCCATGGCATGTTGCGGGTGGCGCAACAGCGCCAGCATGGCCTCGGCCAGCGCCGCGGGGTTTCCCGCCGGCGCCAGGCGGCCGGTGACGCCGTCGCGCACGATCTCGCCGTTGCCTCCGACCTCGGTGGCGACGATGGGCAGTGCGACGGCGCTCGCCTCCAGCAAGGCCATCGAATAGCCCTCGCTCAGCGAGGAAAGCACGAACAGCTCCAGCCCTTGCAGCAGTTCGCGCACGTCGCCGCGGTCACCCAGGAAGTGCACGCTGCCGGCCACCCCTTCGTCGATGGCGCTTTGCTGCAGCGAGGCGCGAAGTTCGCCATCGCCGATCAGCACCAGCGCGGTATCGGCGTGCTGCGCGTGCACGCGCTTGAAGGCGCGGATGAGGCCGCGCTGATCCTTGGCCCAGTTCAGGCGTCCGACCGTGCCGATGATCTTGGTCTGCACGGGCAGGTCCAGCAGATGCGCAAGCCGTTCGTGCATGGCCGGCGAGGCGGTCTGGAATCGTTCCACGTGAATGCCATTCGGCACGACACACACCTTGGTGGCAGGCACGATGCCGCGCTTGATCGCATCGTTGCGCGCCGCCTCGCAAACGGTAACCACGACATCCGTGCGCGCCAGCGCACGCCGATACAGCCATTCCCGCCGGCTCGCGTTGCGGTTGACGCCCATGCCGTGGCGCGTATTGATGATGCAGCGCATGGGCAGCCCCAGGGTCGCCAGCACCGCCTGGTAATGCGCGACAGCGTTGTGGGTATGCAATACGTCGGTGGCATGCGCGCGCACCATCGCGCGGGCGCGCGCCAGTGCCCTCACGTCCGGGCCGTGCCGTTTTCCGCACACCTTCACCGCAATGCCAAGCTCGCTCAGTTCATGCGCCAGCGAGCCGGCCGAATACAGGCACACGACCTGGCAGCGATGGCCTTGCCGGTGCTGGTACTTCACCAGGTCCAGCACCATGCGCTCGAGGCCGCCGCGATCCAGGCTTTCCACGAAGTGGGTGATGTTCACGGCGCCAGCTCCGATACCGTGACACGCATTTTCCCGCTGCGCGTAAGTGGAATGTCATCGACGAAATGGCAATGCAGCTGCACGCTGTCGCCGAGCACCTTGTCGACCTCGTTGCGGATGTACTCCAGCGAGGCCTCGTCGAAGCCGGTGCCGCGCACGATGGAAAGATCGAGCCGGTCGAGACGGCGCTGCACCAGTTGGAAGCGCTGCAGGCCTGGCACGTCCTTGAGCATGTGCGGAAAGAATTCGCCGGGCAGCACGTGTCCCTCCGGCGTGCGGATCGCATCCAGCACGCGGCCGTCGACGCGCTCCAGCAGCGGCAGGCCGCGCCCGCAGGCGCAAGGCTGCGCGGCGATGGTCGCCCGGTCGCCATTGGCGTAGCGCACGAACGGCATGCCGTAGTTGAAAAGATCGGTGATGACGACGTCGCCGGCCTGCTGGCCGCATGCGGCGCCATGCGGCGTGCGCAGCTCCACCAGCAGGTGATCGCTGTTGACGTGCAGGCCATGGCGCTGCTCGCACTCGGCGGCGATCAGCATGAACTCGCGGCAGCCGTAGGTGTTGAACACCGGTGCGCCGAACGCTTGCTGGATCGCCTCGCGCTGGAATTCGTGCATCGCCTCGGCGCCGCCGATGATGCCTTGCGGCTGCCAGATGCTGCGCCCGCTGGCGGTCAGCCATTGCGCCAGCTGCATCAGCGGCCCGACGTAGGCGACGATGATGTCCGGGCGATAGCGGTCGATCGCATCGGCGTAGTCGACCATGTTCGCTTCGGTCATCTTGAAGCTGTTGAGCATGCGGCGCGCGAACAGGGTGTTGTACAGGCGATCCTTGAGCTGATGCGCGCGCGTGGGATCGCCGACCGGTCCGCCCCAAAGGAACAGCGTGCGCCGTCCCATGCGCGAGCCCGCCCATTCGTAGCCGCGCCACATCACCGCCGTGCGGCGATCGTTGCTTTCGCGCGTGTAGCCGAAGCGCATCGGTTCGCCGGTCGAGCCGCCGGTGGCCTTGTACAGCAGGGTATCGCGCAGCGAATCGGCCTTGAGTTCGTCGAAATGCGTGCGGATGTCGGCCTTGGTCAGCACCGGCAGTTTCGCGTAGTCGTCGAGGTTGCGGATATCTCCGGGCGCCATGCCCAGCTCGCGCCATTGCCTGCGGTAGTAGGGCACTTCGCGGTAGCAGTGTTCGAGCAGGCGCTGCAGCCGCTCCCATTGCAAGGCCGCGACGCGTTCGGGCGCCAGCCATTGATCGCGCCGGTAATCGTCCAGATAGGCCAGCGTGCGGCGGCGCCGGACCGATTCGTAGGCCGGGAACAGCACGCGCCGGAAGGCGGTTTCATAGAGAGCGCTCATGTGGCAACACGCAGCAATACGGCGACCAGCACGAAGAACCCGGCGATGCTCCCCGCCGCGGCCGGCAGCCAGCGCCAGCCGCTATCGGCCAGCCTGAACAAGCGCAGGCCGGAAAAGCGCTGCCGCGCGCCGACGTAGTAGCCCACCACCATCGCGGCCACCAGGTACATCACCACCGTATAGCTGCGGCTGAGGAAAAAGGCCGCCGAAAACAGCCCGCACAGCGACAACAGCAAGGTCAGCGCCATGCGCCGTTCGCTTTGCCATGCGCTGGCGCGCGCGGGGTCGTCGATGCCGTCGGGTTTGTGGCGCAGCACCGCCAGCATCATCCAGAAGCTGTAGCCAACGAAGGCCAGCCACAGGAAGTAGCCGACGAAGCCGGTTTCGGCCAACACCAGCACGAACGAGTTGTGCGCGGTGAGATCGTTGTACTCGGTGAAATTGCCCGCGCCCACGCCGAACACCGGATGCGACAGGAACATGTGCAGGCCTTCGTACCATGCGTTCACGCGGCCGGATGCCGATTCCTCGTCCGGATCCAGCTCCTGCATGCGGGACGACAACAACTTCAGGCACGCCAGCCCGACGACGCCCAGCGTGCCGGCGGTGACGAAGCCGCGCCGATACCACACATACACGCCGGCCACGACCAGCACGGCCAGCAGTGCGCCACGCGAGTTGGTGAGATAGGTGCCGTAGAACAGCATGGCCGCGCAACCCAGCCAGAACAGGCGCAGCAGCGATCCGCGCAACGTGCTGAGAAAGACCGCCATGGGCATGGTGGTGGCGAACAGCAGGCCAAGGTCGTTCGGATCGTTGAAAATGCCGACGTATTGAATGCGTCCGTCTTCGGAGAGCGGCACGCCCGTCCAGCCGACGCCGTCCCTGGCCTGGCCGATGCCGTGCGCGACCAGCACCACCGAGCAAAGCACGAAGACGGCCATCGCGATCGTCACGCGCCGTTGCGTGTTGCACGCGCTGGCGAATATGAAGAAGGCGATCATGATCGGGCCGAATTTCTCCAACTGGTCCAGCGCGCCGCCGAACCAGCCGTTGACCACCACCGAGATCATCAGGATCAGCAGGAAAATCGGCAGGATCACGAACTGCGGCGCCGCGAACGTCTTGCCGTTGGAGATCAGCCAGCATCCGAACGCCATGATCAGCACCGCCGGCAGTACCGGTATGCCGGTGAATAGCGGCATGTATTCCTGCGGCCGGATGATGGTCAGGACCAGGTAGAGCAGGATCAGCGGAAACATCAGGCGTGGACCTGTTCGCGAGCCGGTTCGCGGTGAATGGTGGGATAGCTGACCAGGCTCGGCAGCGTCAGCATGGCGGCGAACCAGCCCGGGCCCATCATGCGTTCCACCGGAAGGCGGTGAAGGGCATAGCGGTTCGACGCCGGCTGCGGGTTGGTGCCGCAGATGTAGCAGACCGCCAGGCGAAAGCCGGCATTGTGTGTGGCGGCGATGACGTAGTCGTCGAAGGCGCGATCGCCGCCGACCGGATACGACATCAACGTTGCGGGTGTGCGCAGTTCGCGATCCAGGGTGGCCTTGGATTGCCGCACTTCTTCCTCCATCCGTTCGTGCGGCATCTTGGCCAGCATGCGATGGTGCACACCGTGCGAGCCGATCTCGAAGCCCGCGGCTTCCATTTCGCGTACCTGGTCCCAGGTCATCGGGCGGCACTGTTCGGGCCGCGTATTGCTCGGCATCTGCCATGCCTGTTCCAGCCGCGCGATCATCGCTTCCTGCGCGATGGCGTCGATGTTCTTCATGTTCTGCAGGACGGTGCCCGCGAGCGAACGCCGCAGCTCGCGGTCGCGCGGCATCGGCACGTCCATGTTCAATTCCGGCAGTACCAATCGCGGCGCGCTGGTGAGCAGGATCATGTGCACCAGCCAGTCGTAACCGAAGGGTTTGCCGCTGTCGATGTGGCCGGTGGAAACGAAGAACGTGGCGGGAATGCCCAGCTCGCGCAGGATGGGGTAGGCGATGCGGTAGTTGTCGTCGTAGCCGTCGTCGAAGGTAATCGCCACCGCATCGGGCGGCAGCGCATCGCCGGCATCCAGGGCGGCGGCGACGTCGGTCAGGCGCACGGGATGGAAGTGTTGCTTCAGGCGCAGCATCTGAGCGCGAAAGCGCTCCGGCGTGGTGCTGATCAATTCCAGGTCGAAGTCGAACGTGGCCGGATCGGGCAGCGGCATCACGCGGTGATAGGCGAGGATGCGCAAATCCTTTTGCAACCACGAGCGCATGCGCTGCAAGGGTTGCAGCGCGCCGGTGCTGTAGCACAGCTCCGCCACCCGCCCGCGGATACCCGATGCCCTGCCGTGATCTGCTTGATGAGTCAGCATGATGGAATCCTCAGTGGTGGATGCGGACGACGCGGCTGCTCTGAGTTGCAACAACCTATGTGCTGTGCATCAGCGTGTAAGGTGCGGCGCTTCTGCCCCCTCCCCTGCGGCAGCAGGGGAGGGTTGGGGTGGGGTTGCTTGCGCTTTAGCGTGCGGCCGAATGTGGCCAGGATGTCTGGCAGCCACGTAGGTTGGGGTGCAAACCCCAACATCGCCATGCCTTGCAAGATCACGATGTTGGGGTTTACACCCCAACCTACGCATTCCCCGGATTGGAGAGGGAGCCAGCGAAGTGACGGAGCGCCCATATCAACGCCGCCCAAACAACCGACTCAAGCGCGAACCGAGCTTCACAGGCTGCGTCTCCTTCGCAACGCCTTCGGCCAACCCTGCCGCCAGCGTGCCCAGCGTGCCGTTGGCGATATCCAGCAGGTTCAGCGACATGCCGGTCTGGCGTTGCACCCTCGCCGCCATATCCACGGCCAGCAAGGAATGGCCGCCGATATCGAAGAAGTTGTCGCTGGTGCGGACGCGCGTGATGTTCAGCAGTTCTTTCCACAACGCGGCCAGCAGTTGTTCGTTGGCGGTCTTCGGTTGCGTCGCGCTGTCGACGTCATCGTCGCCGGAGGATTCGGTCGGCAGCGGCAAGGCGGCGATGTCCACCATGCCGTTCGCCAGCGCGGGCAATGCATCGAGCAAGGCCACGTGTTGCGGAACTTCGTGTACAGGCAATGCGGCGGCAAGCGCGGCGATCAGCTGATCGGATTGGAGCGCTTGCCCGGAAGCGGCAACCACATAAGCATCGATGCGCGTATTGCCGGCCTGGTTCATGCGCGCCACGGCGACCGCACGCATTACCCCAGGCTGGCTGAGCAGTTCCGCTTCAATCGTCGCCAAGTCGACGTCACGGCCGTGGATACGCTCACGGCGATCGGTGCGGCCCATTTCCTGGATGTGGCCGCTGACCAGCCAGCGGCCGCGGCAGTGGGTGCGGCGAAGTTCATCGCGCGATTCGCCCCTCACCCTAGCCCTCTCCCCGGAGGGGAGAGGGGACAAAAGCCGGGCCTCGGCACGCACACCGAACGGCCTGCTGAGCGACACGCCACCCACATGGATGTCGCCGATAGCGCCGATCGGACAGGGCTGCTGCCGGTCGTCGAGTATCCACACCGACGTATTCGCGAGCGGGCAGCCACTATGCAGGCTTTCCGCCGGCCGTTCGATGCGCCCGCAAGTGATGACCGGTGCACTGTCCGCAGCGCCGGATACGCTCCAGATGCCGCCGCAGCATTCGGCCAACCTGACGGCCAACTCGGGCGTCGGCAGGCCGCCGATGCAAATGACCTTCATCTCCGCGCGACCCACCCAGCCGGCGGCAAACATCGCCTGCCACGCATCGGGCGCTGCGAACATCGCGCTGGCCCGATGGTTCTGCGCCAACCTGGTCAGCGCTTCGCCCTCATGTGCCTCGCGCGGATTGGCGAGAATCAATTCGGCGCCGAGCGTCATCGGTAACAGGTTTTCGACGATCGCCTCGCCCGTCGCCGACGGGGCCGTCGCCAGGATGCGGTCATCGGACGACAGGCCGAGCGCATCCTGCATGCCCTGCAGCATGTTCGCGACGGCGCGATGCGTAAACGCCGCACCGCTGGGTCGTCCGTTTGCATCAGGCGCGTAGACGACGATCGCCGTCTCGTCGTCGACTGTCACCGATGCATCGCGATCGCTCGGCGCGGCGATGATTTCGACGGTATCGGCATCGAACCACAAGGCTTGCGCGCGCGACCATTGCAGCGTGTTCTCCAATGCGCTGTCGCCCACCAGCAGGGCGATGCGCGCATCGGTGATGATTTCTTCGAGGCGTGCGGCCGGATCGGTGGGATCGAGCAGCACGCACACGCCGCCGGTTTTGAGAACGCCGAGCAGGCCGGCCAGCCGGTTGATGCCAGGTTCCGCCGCCAGTCCGATGGCGGTGCCCGCGCCTGCGCCGCGTTTGCGCAGGCAATGGGCGATACGGTTGGCGCGATGTTCGATCTCGATGTAGGGCGTTCCCCAACTGCCGAAGGTCAGCGCTGTCTTGTCCGGCGTCTGGTCGGCATGCCGTTCGAACATGGCGGGGATGTTGGCCGGCAATCGGATCGCCACCGACGTCGCGTTCCAGTCGCGCTCCTGCGCCAGCTCGGACTCGCCGATGGCGGTGAGCGCACTGACGAGCTGATTGGGCTCCTCGCTGACGCGCGCCATCATCGCCAGGTAGCGATCGCGTAGCAGGCGCGCCGTTTCGGCTTGCAGGATGTCGGCGTTATAGGTGACGCCGCCGACCATGCCCTTGTTGCTTTCCAGGAACCACAAGCCGAGATCTTCGGTGGCACCGCTCTGGAACAGCAGGATCTGCTCGTGCGCCAGGCCGCCCCAGTCGACGATGCGCTGGCGCGCATCCTGGAACGAAAACAAGGCCTGGTACAGCACCGCGCCGCTGCCGGCGCCCACGCGCAGCTCGCGCTGCAGATATTCCAGCGGCACGTCGGGATGGCCAAAGCTTTCGATCGCCGCGCATTTGACGTGACGCACGAAATCGATGAAGGAAAGCGTGCTGTCGACCGCGATATGCAGCGGCAGCAGGTTGTTGAAATAACCCATCACCGACTCGACTTCGGTCTGGTTGCGCGCGCGCACCGGCGTGCCGACCACCAGGTCCTGTTCGCCGGCCATCGCGCTGAGCAATACGTAATACAGCGCCAGCAAGGTCATGTTGAGCGTGGCGTCCGCCGTGCGTGCGACCTCGTGCATCGCATCGGTCGCCGCCTTGGGCACGCGGATCCATTCGGTACGCCCGATGCCGGACATGCCCGGGCGCCGCGGCTGGTCGGTGGGCAAGGCGCGGATGTCCGCCATCTTCGCCAGGCGCTCGCGCCAGAACGCAAGCTGGGTCTGGAACTGCGGTCCTTCCAGCCATTGCGTATGCCACTGCGCAAAGTCGCCGTAGCTCACGGGTAACGGCGGCAGCGGCGAGGGCGCGCCATCGACCGCCGCGCGATACAGCGACGACAGTTCGCCATACAGAATGTCGAACGACCAGCCATCCCAGATGATGTGATGGGGCATGAAGAAGAAGACGTGGTCGTCCTCGCCGAGGCGGAACATGCGCGCGCTGAACAACGGCGCCCGCGTGAGATCGAACGGCGTGTCGGTCAGCGCCTGCAGGTGCTTCATCAGTGTCGGTTCCCGCTCGCTTTCCGGCAGGCCGGACAGGTCCTCGGCCGGGAACAGAGGCACGTCGACGTCGGCAACGACGATCTGCTCCACATCGTTGCCGTTGTGGCGAAACGCCGTGCGCAGGATCGGCTGGCGCTGCATCAGGGTTTGCAGGGCGCGCTGGAAGGCAGCCTCGTCCAGATGTCCGCGCAACCGATGCGCGGAAGGCGCGTTATAGGTGACGCGTCCGGGCTGCAGTTCTTCCAGCGACCACAGGCGGCGCTGCATCAGCGACAGCGGCGCACGGCTCTGGTCTTCGCGCGGCACGATGGGCTGCGCGGCGGGCGCGGCGCCGCTGTCGACTTGCGCGCGGATGGCCGCGGCAAGCTCGGCGATGGTTGGCGCATCGAACAAGGTGCGGAACGACAAGGTGATGCCGAACTCGCGATTCAGGCGCGCGGTGAGCTGCGCAGCCAGCAACGAGTGGCCGCCCAGGGCGAAGAAATCGTCGCGCACGTCCAGCTCCGGCAGCGACAACACGCTTTCCATGGCTGCTGCCACGCGGTGCTCGTCGTCATTGCGTGGCGCGATGCGCGCCGTTTCCGACGCAACCGAATGGACTTGCGGCGCCGGCAGCGCCTTGCGGTCGATCTTGCCGTTCGGCAGCAGCGGAACCGCGTCGAGCTGCATGATGTGTTGCGGCAGCATGTATTCCGGCAGGCGCTGCTTGAGCCGGTCGCGCAAGCTGCTTTCGTCGAACGGCATTTGCTCGCGCATCACCACATAGGCGACCAGCCGCACGTCGCCTGGGCGATCTTCGCGCGCCAGCACCACCGCGCGCTCGACCTCGGGTACGTCGGCGAGCACGCATTCGATTTCGCCCAGTTCGATGCGGTAGCCGCGCACTTTCACCTGGAAATCCAGCCGTCCCAGGTGTTCGAGCAGGCCGTTGGCCAGCCAGCGGCCGCGGTCGCCGGTGCGGTACATGCGTGGGCGTGGTCGAATATCGGTTGTCGCGCGATTTGCTCCCTCCCCTACGTGTAGTAGGGGAGGGTTGGGGTGGGGTGAAGCAAATCTCGCGTTGGATTCGAGTTGTGCCGCAAGCCCATGCGACCCCACCCCATCCCTCCCCTGCGCGCAGGGGAGGGGGTTTAGTTCCCCGCTAGATATATGGTCTCGATCAACAAATGGATCGGGCAGGAAACGTTCGGCATCGAGTTCCGGCCGATTCAAATATCCTAGCGTGACGCCTGCGCCGCCGATATAGATTTCGCCCGGCACGCCCAAGGGACAACGTGCACCATGCTCATCCAGGATATGCACCACGGTATTGGCGATCGGCCGTCCGATGTAGATGCCGGAACGCGGCTCGGCGACGCGCCAGTACGTCGAATACACGGTGGTTTCGGTGGGGCCGTAGCCATTCCACACTTCACTGCAGCGTTGCAGCAGCGCTTCGGCCAGGTCGACCGCCAGCGGTTCTCCGCCGGACACCGCGCGAAAACCTTCGCGCCCGTTCCAGCCCGCTTCGATCAGGATGCGCCAGCCGGCGGGTGTGGCCTGCATCATGGTGGCCTCGCTTTGCTCCACCAGGCGGCGCAGGGCCGCGCCATCGCGAACGTCGTCGCGGTCGGCGATGACCACTTCCGCGCCTGCGCTCAACGGCAGCATCAATTCCATGAAGGCGATGTCGAACGACAACGTCGTCACCGCGACCAGCCGACCGTCTTCGGCGATGCCGGGAACGTGCTGCATGCTGGTGAGGAAGTTCGACGTCGTGCGGTGGGGAACGCGTACGCCCTTGGGCCGCCCGGTCGAACCGGAAGTGAAGATCAGGTAGGCCACGGAATCGGGCGTCGCCGCCGTTTCGTCGCGCAGCAGGCGCGCTGGCGAGGCCGATGCGATGGCATCGGCATCGTGCTTCAACGACAGCACGCGCGAGGGAGAAAACTGGAACGCCTGCGGCGTGTCATCGTCGACGACGAGCGCGGCCAAGGCGGCGTCGTCGGCCATGAAGGCCAGCCGGTCGGCGGGAAACGATGGATCGAGCGGCACATAACCCGCGCCGGCCTTGAGCACTGCCAGTACGGCCGCCAGCATGTCGGTGCTGCGCGCCAGCGCGATACCGACCAGGCTGCCGCGACCCACGCCGCGTTCGCGCAGGACATGCGCCAGCCGATTGGCGCGGGCTTCCAGTTCGGCATAGTTCAGCTGCCGCGCGCCGTGCCGCACCGCGGCGTTGTTTGGCACCCGATCGACCTGCTGCTCGAAATATTCGTGCGCCAGCCGTTGCTCCGGATATATCGTGCTTTCTGGCTGCAGCGATGCGATATGGCGCTGCGCCGGCTCGGACAACAGGCCGAGTTTCGCCACCGCCGTGTCCGGCGCGGCGATGGCATTGCGCAATAAGGTTTCGTAGGCGTCGAGCCAGCAGCGGATGGTTTCCGCGCGGAACAGGTCGCTGTTGTACTGGCATTCCAGGCGCAGGCCGTCGCTCACCTGCACCGCATTGACGAACAGCTCGAAATTTTCGAACGCGCGTGCGTTGCCGCTGAATTCGAAGCGCAGTCCGGGGAAGGAAACCGTGCGCTCGTCCAGCGCCTGGTCCAGGTTGAACAGCACGCTCACCAGCGGCAGGCGGCTGGGGTCGCGCGGCATCGCCAAGCGCGCGAGCAGGCTGCCGAGCGTGTATTGCCGGTGATCGAACGCATCGAGCAGGTCGCCGCGCAAGTGATCGAGCACGCTGGCGAACGGCGCTTGCGGATCGATCGTGCTACGCAAAGGCAACACGTTGACGCAATGGCCGACCAGGTTGTCGTGGCCATCGGCCGCCTGTCCCGCGCTGGGAATGCCGATGACGACATCATGCTGTCCACTCAGTCGTTGCAGCAGGACGCTGAAACCGGCCAGCAAGGTGGCATAGAAGCTGGCGCCGCGCCGAGCGCCCACGCGCTTGATCTCCGCAATCAGCGCGGCATCGAGCAGGCGGTCTTCTCGTTGTGAAGCGAACGTACGCCGACGACGGCGCGCGCTGTCGACGGGAAGATCCAGCGAGGTCAGTTCGCCACTGAACCGACTCAGCCAATACTGTTCGTCGGCGTGGCCGTTGTCGGTCTGTGCGCGCGCCGCTTCGGCCAAGGCGTAGTCCGTAAACGCGTCCGCCGGGGCAGGGCCTTCGCCCTGGCCCAGCCGTTGCGCGTACAGCGCGGCGAGGTCGCGCGTGATCACGCCGAACGACCAACCATCGCAGACGATGTGGTGCGCCGTAAAGATGAGCAGGTGTTCCTGCGCGGAAAGCCGCAGCAACTGGGCGCGCACCAGCGGCCCATGTTCCAGGTCGAACGGCGTGGTCACCGCCAGCTCGAGCGCGGTGGAAATGTGTTTTCCGCGCGTGGCTTCGTCCAGGCTGGACAGGTCGCGTACGACGCAATCCAGTTCCGCGCGTACGGCGATGCATAGCTCGTTGCCGTCCGCGCTCAGCGTGGCGTGCAAGGCTTCATGCCGGTCGACCACGCCCTGCAGCGCGGCTTGCAACGCGGCGACGTCGAGTTCGCCGGACAGCCGTATCGACACCGATTCGTTATAGGCGAGCGACGCCTCCTGCTCCAGCTTCGCCGCCAGCCATATTTCGCGCTGCGACTCCGTCGCGGGCACGACGCGAGCGAGTGCGACGTCGGCGAATGGATCGTAGTCGACCGCGGTGGAAACGATGCTCACTTCGCTGGCATTCATGGGTTGATCCTTATGCGCTTGGAATTGACCTCAAGCTGCTCCCTCCCCTGCGACGGCAGGGGAGGGTTGGGGTGGGGTTGCTTGTGCTTAAGCGGGAAGTTCAATGCCAACGTGACGTCCCGCTCGCTGCGCTCGCACCCCACCCTAGCCCTCCCCCCGGATCGAGTCCGGGGCAGGCTCTGCAAGCAGGGGAGGGGATGCGTTCTGGCAAGCGTGAGGTCTGCGCGATTGACAAGAAAAGTATTCATGTCATTTAGCGCCACTCACCATCATGTATTTCCCCGGCACATCCGGATTCGGCACGAACCACGTCGGCCTGCCTTCCGCATCCTTGCCCAGCCGCGCACCCGCGACCGGCGGTTTGTCCGCATCCAGCGCATGCGCCTCGACTTTCTTGTTGCGCGGCAAAAACTCGGCTTCCTGCAATTCGAGCACCGATTCCTTGAACGCCTTGGCGATGGCGACGAAATCTTCCTCGCGATGCGCGGTGGTAAAGAAGCAGGGGAAGTTGTCGAGAATATGGATGCCGCGGCTGCGCATCATCGCGAACAGCAGGTCCTGCAGGGGATGCTCTTCCAGGAAGCTGGTTTTCCACACGGACGCGAAGTGAACCACCTTGATCGGCGCGCCCACGCCCGCGCAGAACGTATTGAGTTCCTCGGCCAGGGAAGCGGTACGTGCATTCAGCCGTTCCTGCAGCGCCGCGCCTTCCGTCTTCAGGTGATCGAGCACGGCATGCGCGGCCGCCAGGGCCAGCGGATGCCGCACGAAGGTGCCGGCGAAATAGGTGACGCCCACGGTGGGAATCGATGCATCGCCGTACTGCCAGCCGCCGCCGTCCAGCGCATCCATGAATTTACGTTTGCCGGCGATGACGCCGATCGGGAAGCCGCCGCCGACCACCTTGCCGTAGGAGGCGAGGTCGGCATCGATGCCAAGCACCGCCTGTGCACCGCGCGGATGCGAGCGGAAGCCGGTGACCACTTCGTCGAAGATAAGCAGCGCGCCGGCATCGCTGGTGATGGCGCGCAGCTCCTGCAGGAACTCGCGCGGCTGGAAGTCGGGGCGGCGGCTCTGCACCGGCTCGACCAGCACGGCGGCGATGGTGGAGGCGCGCTCGCGAATGATCGCCAGCGATTCGGGCGTGCCGTAATCCAGCACCAGCACATGTTCGGATGTGTTGCGCAGGATGCCCGGCGCGGCTGGGACCGAACGCAGTTTCTTGGTGCCGCGCACGATCACTTCATCGAAGATGCCGTGATACGAGCCGGTAAAGATCACCAGCGTATCGCGGCCGGTGATGGTGCGCGCCACGCGCACCGTGCCCATCACCGCTTCGGAGCCGGTGTTGCACAAGGCGGCGCGATCGAAACCGGTGAGTTCGCAGATCTGCTTGGCGACGATGCCGGCCAGCGGATGTTGCGGACCGATCTCATAGCCGGCGTCGAGCTGCTTGCGCACGGCGTCCAGCACAAAATCCGGCTGCCAACCGAACAGGTTCATGCCGAAGCCGTTCAACGCGTCGACGTATTCGTTGCCATCCAGGTCCCACACCTTCGGACCCTTGGAGCGCTCGACCACGATCTGGTAGATGATTTCCTTCAGCAGTGGCCGGAAGCCGTTGACGACGCGCGGATCGGCCAGATGCGGGCGATGTTCCTGCGTATAGGCTTTCGATCGTTTCGTGCGTTCGATGTAGCGGCGCATGAAGGCATCCAGCCGCACGCGCTGGCGGCCGGTCAGCTCGGTCGAGCCGGAATGGATACGCGCGATTGCGCCGAACGCCTTCTTGACGTCGTAGGTGGTGTGCGCCAGCGCGGCTTCTTCGTCTGCCGGCGCATCGGTTGCGGATGTTGCGGGCCGCGCGGCAACGGGTGCCGGCGATGCCGCAACCGTTGCCATGCTGCTGGGCGCGGCCGCGGTGGGCGCCGCTGCGGGTGCGCCCGTCTGGGCGAGCAGCGCCAGCTGCTGTTGCATGATCAGCATTTGCTGCTGGATCACGTCCTGGATCAATCCACCGCTTGTCGGTAGGGACATAACCGTTACCTGGCTGGTTGCCGCGACGGGAGTGGCCGGCGCCGCGACGGTCGCTGCTTCGGTCGCGGTAGCGACTGCGGCAGTTTCGGGCGGCAGCAGCCGGTCGATATGCTGGGCGAGGTTTTCGAACGAGGAACAGGATTCCATCAGCTCGCGGAAGGTGATCTTCAGCGCGAAGGTCTTTTGCAGTTGCAGGGCCACCTGGGTCAGCGACAGCGAATCCAGGCCCAGTTCGACGAAATGCGTGGCCGGATCCACGCCGTCGAACTCGGCACCGGCAACGTCTTCGAACAAGGCGACGAGTTGCGCGACCAGGCGCGTGGCGCGCGCGGATGCGGCGGATGAGACGGCAGGCGAGGCAGAGGCCATGGGTGCGTCCGGAATGAGATTGAGGGGTGTGGCTGTTGCGGCGAGATCAACGCGCAGCGGCAGCGTGACGACGTTGGATACCGCTGCCGCCGGTGGTGAGGCGACGGCCGCTGGCGCATCTATCCAGTAACGCTTGCGTTCGAACGGATAGGTCGGCAGGCGTACGCGATGCTTGCGTTGCCGCCGATCCAATCGATCGACGGCCACGTCGACGCCGCACGACCACAGTTGTCCGACCGCATCGAGCCACGCGCTGCGTTCGTTCGATGGCGTGTCGGCCAGCGACGCCAGCACGATCCGGCCACGGCTTTGCGCATGCTGCCGCGCCAGCAGGCTGAGCGTGGTGCGCGGTCCTACTTCCAGGAAGGCATGCTGCGGATCGGCCAGCAGGCTTTGCAGTGCGCTGGAGAAATGCACGGTGCCGCGCAGGTGATGTGTCCAGTAATCCACCGATGTCGCTTCGCCGTCGCTCAGCATGCCGCCGGTCGATGTCGATGCAATCGGCGTGCGCGGCGTTGACAGTGCGATCTGTTCGACCGCCTGCCGGAACGAGGCCAGCGCGGGATCCATCATGGAAGAATGGAAAGCGTGCGACGTATGCAGCATCCGGCAGGCGATGCCGGCTTGTTCCAGTTCCGCCTGGAATGCCTGCACCAGCGGTGTTTCGCCGGACACCACGCAGGCATTCGGTGCGTTTTCCGCAGCGAGCGATAACGTGGAAGGAAGCCGCGCCGTCAGTTGCGTGGCGTCCATGCGCACGGACAGCATCGAACCGGCCGGCAGCGCCTGCATCAGGCGTCCGCGCCTGGCGACCAGGCGGGCGCCATCGGCAAGACTCATCACGCCGGCAATCACCCCCGCGACGAATTCGCCCACGCTATGGCCGACCATGGCGACGGGCGTTACGCCGTAGCTCATCCACAGCCGGGCCAGCGCATATTCCATCGCGAAGATCGCCGGCTGGGTCAGGCCGGTGGCGCGCAGTGCCTCCGCATCGTCGGCAAACAGCCGCTCGCGCAGGTCGAAGCCGAGTTCGTCGCGGAGTATCTCGGCGCATTCGTCGAGCGCTGCGCCGAATGCCGGTTCCGCCGCATACAGCTCGCGGCCCATGCCCGCGTATTGCGAACCCTGGCCGGGGAACATGAATACGACGCCGGGTGCCGGATGCAGCGCGGTCTTAGCGGCTTGCGACTGCGCCAGTTCGCGCAAGCGTTTCGCGGCATCGTCGACGCCGTCGGCGACCAGATGCATGCGTTGCGCGAAAACCTTTCGCCCTTTGCATAGCGTCCACGCGACATCAGCGAGGTTGGTGTCCGGCCGCGCGGAAAGATGCTCGCCCAATTGCGCCGCCGCATGGCCAAGCGCCGCATCGCTGCGCGCGGAAAGCAGCAAGAGCTGGGGACCGTCGGCGACATCGGAAGGCTCGCGCAGCGGTAGCTCTTCCAGCACCACATGCGCGTTGGTGCCGCCGACGCCGAACGAGCTGACGCCGGCGCGCAGCGGACCGCCGTTCGATGTCCACGCCCGCAAGGTATCGTTGACGAAGAACGGCGAGTTGCCGAGATCGAGCTTCGGGTTGTTGGCACGGAAGTGCAGTGACGGTGGCAAGCGCCGTTCGGCCAGCGCCAACGCGGTCTTGATCACGCCGGCCGCGCCGGCCGCCATCACCAGATGGCCCACGTTGCTCTTGACCGACCCGATCGCGCAGACGCCGCGTTCGTTCGTGCTCTGGTGGAATGCCAGGGTCAGTCCTTCGATTTCGATTGGATCGCCCAGCGGCGTGGCCGTACCGTGGGTTTCCACGTAGGAAATCGTATGGGCCGGCACCCCGGCGTTATCCAGCGCCATGGTGATCACGGCCGCTTGCCCGGCGCTGTTCGGCGCGGTGAAGCTCGCCTTGATGCCGCCGTCGTTGTTGACCGCCGCACCGCGAACGACGGCGTAGATCGGATCGCCGTCGCGCAAGGCATCGGAAAGCCGTTTCAACAAAATGACGGCGGCGCCATCGCTGAATACCGTGCCCTGCGCATCGGCGTCGAAACTGCGCGTGTGCCCGTCGGGCGACAGCATCGAGCCTTCCTGCGCCATGTAACCGCTGCGCGGCGGACAGGTGATCGACGAACCGCCGGCCAGCGCCATGTCGCAATGGCCCGCGCGCAAGGCATCGAAGGCCTGGCAGAGCGCCACCAGCGAGGTGGAGCATGCGGTGTTCATGCTGATCGCGGGGCCTGTAAGGTTGAGCTTGTGCGCGACGCGCGTGGCGAGGTAGTCCTTTTCGTTGCCCAACATCACCTGGAAGGCGCCGAGCTTTTCGACCAGGTCCGGCCGCGTGCTGACGTGGCGCTGGAAATAGGTGGCGTTGTGCATGCCGCCGAACACGCCCACCGGCACCTCATGTTCGTCCGGCACGTAGCCGGCGCGCTCCAGGCACTCCCAGCACAGTTCCAGGAAGATCCGCTGTTGCGGATCCATCAGCTCTGCTTCGCGCGGCGAGATGCCGAAAAACGCGGCGTCGAAGTTCTCCACGCCGTCGATGACGCCGCGTGCCGCGACATACGCCGGATCGTTGCGCTGTTCGGCCGGGATGCTGGCATCGAGCTGGTCGGCGCCGAAGAAGGTGATCGATTCGCGGCCGGCGCAGAGGTTGTCCCAGAACGCCTCCACATCGTTCGCACCAGGGAAGCGCCCGGCCATCGCGATGATGGCGACGGGTTCGGCATCCGTTGGCGAACGATGCTGCGAAAGGCGCGACGCAAGCGCTGCGCGCACGCCGCCGTTGTCGATCATGGCGGCAAGCGCGGCCGGCGTGGGCGTGCCGAAGAAAGCGGCGATGGTGGGCACGTCCGTGGCCAGTTCGGCATGCATGCGCGTTACCGCGCGCACGGCCAGCAGCGAATTTCCGCCAAGCTCGAAGAAATGATCGTTGCGGCCGACCCGGTCCAGCCCAAGCACGTCGGCGAACAGTTCGCACAGCCGTTGCTCGGTGGCCCCGATCGCAGGCACGTATGGATCGGCGAGATCGGGGCGGCGATTGTCCGGCGCGGGCAACGCGCGTCGATCGAGCTTGCCGTTGGCGGTGACGGGCAGGGCGTCCATCGCGATATAGATGGAAGGCAGCATGAAATCCGGCAACGCATGCGCCAGTTGCTCGTGCAACGTACGCGCGGTGACCGCGGCATCGTCGGCCACGTAATACGCCACCAGCCGCTTGTGTCCAGGCCGGTCTTCGCGCGCCAGCACGGCGCATGCGCGCAAGCCGGGCTGACGCTGCAGGGCCGCTTCGATTTCGCCGATCTCGATGCGATAGCCGCGGACCTTGATCTGGCCATCGGCCCGGCCGACAAACTCGATCACGCCTTCCGGCAACCAGCGCACCAGATCGCCGGTGCGATACAGGCGTTCGCCGCTGGCGCCGAACGGATGCGCGACGAACTTTTCGGCGGTCAATGCCGGCCGCGCCAGATAACCCCGCGCCAGGCCGGCGCCGCCGATATACAGCTCGCCGATCACGCCCACCGGCACCGGTTCGCCGCGGCTGTTCAATACATACAGCGTGGTATCGGCAATCGGATGGCCGATCGGGATCGAGCGGCTGTCGGCGTCGATAGCGCGCGGTATGCGATAGGTGGCGGCGAACGTAGTGCACTCGGTCGGGCCGTAGCCGTTGATGATGGTGATATCGGGCAGGGCGGCGTAGGCCTTGCGCACATGCGCGACCGACAGGGCTTCGCCGCCGATCAGCAGTTGGCCGAGGCCGTGCAGCTTGCGCGCATCCTCGTCGACGATCGCGTTGAACAAGGCCGCCGTCAGCCATGCGATGCGCGCGCCATGGCGTTCGATGGTGTCTTCCAGCCCGCAACCGGTGGGGATGCGTTCGCCGTGCACGATGCAGGTGCCGCCATTGAGCAGCGCACCCCAGATTTCCAGTGTCGAGGCGTCGAAGCCCAGCGGCGCCGCGTGCAACACGCGCGGCTTGGCGCCGAGGTCGACATAGCTCACGTCGCGCACCAGTCGGATGATCGAACGGTGGGTGATCTCCACGCCTTTGGGCGTGCCGGTGGAACCGGACGTGTACATCACGTAGGCCACCGCGCTGCCATCGATGGCAGGCGGTCGGTACGCCGACGCATCGCCCTGCAGCTGATCGAGCTGCACGACGGGAACGTGGACATCAGGCAGCACTGGCGGGTTTTCGCCGGCAATGATCAAGGCCGCATGCGCGTCGTTGATCACGAAGGCAAGACGTTCGGCGGGATAGCCGGGGTCCAGCGGCAGATACGCCGCGCCCGCCTTGAGAATGCCGAGCACGGCCACCAGCGCTTCGGGCGAGCGTTCCAGCAACAACGCAACCGGCGCGCCGACGCCGACACCGGCAGCCGTCAGGCCCGCGGCGATGCGCGTGGCGCGTGTATCGAGTTCGGCATAGGAAAGGCTGCCATCGAGCGATTCGACCGCGGGTGAATCGGCATGCTGGCGCGCTTGTTGTGCGAACAGGCCATGCACCGTGTCGGTGTCACGGCGCGGCACGGCGGTGGCGTTCCATTCGACCAGCATGCGCTGGCGTTCGTCGGGATCGCAAAGGTCGAATGACGACAAGTCGCTGTCGGCGGGAGCGCTTAGCCATGCCAGCGCGCGCATCACGCCGGCGGCGAGCAGGTCGATGGCGGCGGCGGTGAAGGGGGCGCGGAACGTTACTTCGAGGTGTGCATCCTGCAAGCTCCAGTGGCTGTCGGCGTCGAGCGATGGATCGGTGCCGGCGATCCATGCGGCGTGGGTGTCGAAGGGCGTGGCGGCGCCGAGCGATGCGCAGAAGGCCTGAAGCCATGCGTTGCGCGAGCCTGTGCGGGGTATGTCGATCGATTGTTGTTTCGATGCGTCGGCATCGATGCAGCTGCCGATGACTGCCTGTGCGCCTGTGAGTCGCGATTCGACCAGCGCCAGTGCTGCGCACAGGATTGCTGCTTCACTGCTGCCGCGCGCCACACGCTCGTCATTCCGGCGAAAGCCGGAATCCAGTACAGACATGCTGTGCGAAGCGCTCGACATAATTAATTCGAGTGCTTCGCACGATGTATTCAAACTGGATTCCGGCTTTCGCCGGAATGACGTGCTAGGCGGTTTCTCGGTAACCGACAGGATCTCGTATTCACGCCGCACCCAACCACCCGCACACAAACCCGCCTGCGACGGCAACACGTCGAATAGCGAAACACCTTCCGCCACACCATCCTGGTTTTGGGCTGCGCATGTATTCATGAGGCTTTCGCGATCTCCCTGCAAATGATTGCCGCCTTGGGTGGCGGATCCGTTCAATCCGCTACCGCATAAGGACTTGGATGCGCCAGCGAAGGGCAGGCCGGTGGATGGCTGCCGACCCCGTGCGCGGCGACCAGTGCGGACGCGGTGGCATAGGTGAGCGTGTCGACCAATGGACGCTTGCCCACCGGTACCGGTTTGATGCCTTTGCGGTAGAGCAGGTCGTTCAGCACGTGCCGCATGGCGTTCCTGCGCGTTGCTGCCGTGCTGTAGGTGAGGCTGATGGTGATGGACGGCTCGTCGCTCGTTTCGACCATGTGCGGGCTGGTGATCGGCATGTAGACGCCCATGCCGGGGCCGACGGTGAAGACGTGCGCGCGTTCGCGAAAGGCCTCGTTCCACTTCACCAGGCTGAGATCGTGGCGGGCGTGGAACACGTCGCGTGCGCGTTCGCTGCACACTTCGGTGTCGCTGGCGTCCCACACGTAGACTTTCTTGGTGCCGCGAACCTGCAGCAGGATGCCGTGGTTGCGATCGATGTGAAACGGCGTGACGGTGTGCGGCGAAGCGACGAATATCCACCCCGCGCGGTAATGCATGCCCGGGTCCCTGCGCTCGATCAGCGGCTGGATCGGATCCATCGCCAGGTCGACCAGGGTGCGGTAGGTCGGGTCGTCCTGCACATGGCGCAGCAGCATCCAGGCCTTGGCCTCGTTGATGCCCTGCAGCGTATCGGCGGCGGATTTATGGTTGGGGTAGAGGCGGCCGACGTCATCGAAATTCGCATCGGCGCCAGCTTCGTTGTTGAACGTAAACAGCCGTGTGCTGCCCTGGAACCGCTTGCCCAGTGCCACCAGCTGATCGGGCTGCAGCAGGGGATGGTCGCACAGGCGATGGCGCACGCCCTGGATGCGCCATGGATCGAAGGTATCCCATTCAAGATCGATGAGTGCTGCTGCGCGGGTGTTCATGATTCCCTCCCGTCATACGAAAAGTTGGCGCAATGCGTAGTGGTTTTGCGCCGGCACCTCGCGTATGCGTCCGCCGTGACGTCGTTTCATGCGTCGAGCGGCTTTCAATGCCAATGCTGACGTTGCTACGTCAGTCCCCCACGGATTCCCCGTTTGTGTTTCCTTGCGATCTACTTGCCGGCGCACCAAAAATTTGAAGGTGCAAAGCCGGCCCATCCATTCATTTCGATTGGAACGCGAACAACCACAAAATGGCGCCCTGAGCAGGAGCGCCAGTCCAGCTGACGTTGTAGGTACCCGCAGCAACGACCTGCTTGTACGCCACCGCACATTGCACGCCGCTGTTGTCGGGAAGCTTCAGAAAACTGTCGATGACGACAAAGCCGTTGTTGGGCACCGCCGTCATGCGCTTGACGCCGCCGTCGCCCCACCACACGGCAAGCAGGGTTGCCGGTCCGGTCGTGGTCACGCTGGCGCTGGTCATGACCAGGCCGGTGGGCGCGTAGTTCTGGCTTACATCTTGCAGGACACCTGCATGGGTGATTTCGACAAACGGTACGGAGATTTCGCCGGCCGCATCGCCGTTCTTGGCGAAGCTGACGATATGCCCGGGGCCCCCTTTGGCGTCCAGCGCCACATAGGCTTTGACGTTGAAGCGGTCGCCGTAGCCATTGCCGAACGGAACATCGTTGCCCAGCTGTTTCCAGCGGTTGCCGTAGCTGTCTTCCGGACTGGCATCGTTGCTGGAATAGCCGCCGTTGAAAACGATCAAGGAGCTGTCACGGGGCTGTGTTGTGATCGGGCGGGTGACGACCGGGCTGGTTCCAAGCCCTTCGGATTGGGTCTGCAGCGTATGGGCGCCCAGGGCCGGCAATGTGGCGGCCGCGGCCTGGGCCAGGGTGGCGCCGGAAGCCGCAACCATAAGCGCGGCGACCGTAGTCCCGCGGCAACAAGCGGCAACGTAACCCCGACAGCCCTGCATGGCACACCCCCTACCTGTGTCCGATTTTGAGAACTACGTCACACTAAGTCAAGCGCAAAATGTGCTTGCGAAGGTGGCGTTCCTGCGCGAGGCTAGGGCTGTTCCATCCCGGCCGTCCGAGCGGCCGTGCGTATGCGGGACACCACCATGCACAGGGGAAAGGGCGTGGCCAATGAGATCGATTTTCTCGAGCTGTACCGGCAGCTGCGGGTGAGCCCCGACTGCGACCTGCAGGCGTTCAAGCAGGCCTATCGCCGCCGCGTATCCACGCTGCATCCCGATCGCAAGCTTCAGGGTTATTCCGACTCGCGCAGCGCGCAGCGTTTGCAACAGCTCAACGTGCAATACGATGCGGCGATCGAATTCCAGCGGCTTCATGGCCGCCTTCCCGGCGCGCCGGCGCCGGGCCGAGCCGCCGCCACGCCGGCCGGTTTCAATGCACCGCCACGTTCGCCGTCTTCGGCGTTACCGCGTGCGCGGCGACGCTCGAACGTGAAATGGCTGATCCCGATTGCGCTGGCCGCCATCGTGATTCTGTTCTGGGGCGTATCCAGCGTGACGCCGCCATCGAACGTCAGCGCCGACAATGCTGCCGGTGACAGCGAGGCCAATTCCGTGGACGCTCCGGCGGCGCCGATGCTGAGCTTGGGCATGTCGCCGGAAAACGTGCGCGCCATCGAAGGCAATCCTGTCGCGATTCGGGATGATCTGTGGGAATACGGACCATCGTGGATACGGTTCGACCATGGCTCGGTGGTCGATTGGTATAGCTCGCCGTTGCATTCGCTGAAGACCGCGCGGATGAGGCCTTCCAGCGCGCGCAATTGAATGGCTCGTTCAATGCGCCACGGGGTAGGTTGGGGTGAACGCATGTGAACCCCAACAACGCCATATACATGCCGCGCGACGTTGGAGTTCACGTGCGCTCACTCCAACCTGCATGTCAACGCGCACCGCGATGGAACAACACCACTTCCACCGTCTCGATCAGAATCAGCATGTCCAGCAGCAAATTGTGATTCTTCACGTAAAACAGGTCGTATTTGAGCTTTTCCGCCGCGTCCTCTTCCGACGCGCCATACGGATAGCTCAATTGCGCCCAGCCGGCCAGGCCCGGTTTCAGGCAATGGCGCAAGCTGTAGAAAGGAATCTTGTTGGCGAGGTCGGCAACGAACTGCGGGCGCTCGGGGCGTGGACCGACGATGCTCATGTCGCTCTTGAGCACGTTCCATAGCTGCGGCAATTCGTCGAAGCGCAACTTGCGGCAAACCCGGCCGACGCGCGTGACGCGATCGTCGTGCTTGCTGGCCCAGCGCGCCACGCCGTCGCGTTCGGCATCGGTGCGCATGCTGCGGAACTTGAGCAGCCAGAAGGTCTTGCCGTCTTCGCCGACGCGTTCCTGCCGGTACAGGATGGGCTGGCCGGGTCCCGATTCCAGCCGAATCGCCAGCGCCACCGCCAACATCAACGGCCAGCACAGCAACAGCAGGACGGTTGCGGCCACCACGTCGAAACAGCGCTTGGTCAGCCGGCGTACCGGCGTGGCGTTAAAACCATGGGAAAAGACCAGCCACGACGGCTCCAGCCACGACAATTGCACGCGGCCGGATTCGCGCTCGAAGAAGGTGGTGAGGTCGGTGATCATCACACCGGCCTGCCGGCATTGCAGCAAGCCGTCCATCGGCAGCCTGCCGCGGCGGTCGTCCACGCCCACCACGATTTCGTTGATCTGTTCGCGCTTGATCAGATCGGGTAAGGGAACGTCCGCTGCAAGCACGTGCTCCGCCGGAATGGCCAGTTCCTCGCCGGGGCACGGCACATAGCCGACGAGCGTAAAACCGCGGCGGTCCGAACGCCGGCGCATGCGGTTGTGGATCTGCGCGGCACGGTGGCCGGTGCCCAGGATCAGCACGCGCGGCTTGAGCGATTCGATATCGACCACGCGCATGAACAGCAGGCGAAACATCATCACCGCCAGAAAGCCGACTGCCAGCGCAATGCCGAGCACGCCGCGCCCGACATAGGCCTGCGGCACGGCGTAATAGCCGACGACCAGCAGCAGGCCGCCGATGACGAAGGCGACGGCCTGCCTTGCCAAGGCACCCTGCCAGGTGGTGCGCAAATGCGTGCGGTATTCGCCGAGCGCGGCCATGCCTAGCAAAATGACCGCGGCGAAAATGAAGGACCGCAGCAGCAAATGATGCGAAACATTGAGCCGGTCTTCGGGATCGCCGACATAGCGAATATGCATCGCCAAGTGCATTGAACCCGCAAGCAGCAGCAGTTCGGCAATGCCGAACAACAGCAGCCAGCGCACTGTTTGACGTCGCAGAAAATGAAACATTTCAGGTATTCCCCCAGCGCCATGTCCCTATAAGCGAACTTGAAAGTACGCTCTTTTTTTTTCGGTGTCGATGGCCTTTTGGGCTTGTCCATCGATGGCCGTCGGCGCATGCGCGCAAGGTGTTACATGGCTGATACACACCTGCGATATCACATTAAATTCGACGGCCGGAAATCTCCGTATCGGCGTTCTATACCGCCTCGGAAAGCGCCGCCGTACGCATCGACGCATACAGCCGGTCGGCAAGCCGCAGCCCGAGCGCCACCACCGTAAAGGTCGGGAACGCCCAGCCACCGGTCGGAAATACCGAGCTTCCGGCAACGTGCAGGTTGTCGATGCCATGCACCCGGCAGTGCCGATCCACCACACCTTGCCGCGGATCGTCGGACATGCGCGTGGTGCCCAGGTGATGCGCGGTGGTGTGCACCTGGGCCGGTATATCGTCGTTGTCGCTCAGCCAGGCCGCAGGCTGGTACGTTCCGCCGCATGCGCGGGCAAGCTCGGCGCCGAACAGTGTTGCGGCGGTACGGTAGGTGTGGCGGTCCAGCGCGGCAAGCCGCCAGTCGACGCAGACTTTGCGCAAGCCCAGGATGTCCCGTTGGTCGGCGAGCGTGATGCGGCTGTCGCGATTGGGCGCCTGCTCGAAATAGCCGATCAGCTCAACGCGGTTGCTGCGCACGGTGGGTTTGTCGCGCAGCTTGTGCACAAACGCCCTGGCGATATCCGCCGAACCCAGCCCGACCCGCAGCGCCAATTTCGCAAGGTTGGTGCTGCGTTCGCGCGTGTCCTCATCGCTGGAAGGGCCGTTTTTCAGCGCGGCGCACAAGCGTGCTTCCAGCACTGCGTTTTCGTCCTGCACGGCCGGGCGAAGTGCAGCACGGAAATCGCGCAGGGATCGGATGCCTGGCGGCACGGCCCCTTCCACGGCGAACGGATGCACGCGCCCGTTCAAGATGCGATGCGCTTGCTGAAACGCACGCGACAAGCCGATTTCCGGAAACGCCGAGGTAGCACCCTTGCCGGCGTTGCGATCGTAAGGGCGCGTAAGCCGTTCCGGCGAGTCAGTGAGAACGGTGCCCAGGCTGCCGCACGGATGGTCCATGAAGTAACGGCCGACAAGGTCGTGCTGGTTGCCCAGCCCGTGCGGTAACACGGCATTGGAAAGCAGCAGAAGGCGCGCATTTTCGATGCCGCCGCAGGCAAGCACATAATGCTGGGCCCGAACCACACCCTTGCGTCCGTCGACGGCGCCGATGCGTGCATGGCGAACCGAGCCGCCATCGGCGGACGCATGCAGTTCGAGCAGGTTGGCATGCAGTACCACCGTGATGTTCGGCGCCTTTTCGAGTTCGTTGCGATAAGCCTTGCCGAACAGGATCGGGCTGCGTGCGAATACGTAATTGACCAACTTGTCGGCATCGAAGGCGATCGGATCGCGCGCGAGCGGTGCCAGGAAAGAGCCGCCGGCGAAGTCATATGCGTCGATCTGGCAATGCTCGCGTGCGCGTTCGTAGTAAGGGCGCAGTTCGTCGTAGCCGACAGGCCAGCCGCTGTGCGGCACCCAGTTGCGCTCGGCCATATCGTGCCTGCCCAGCGGGATGCAGCCGCCGCCCCACAAATTGCAGCTGCCGCCAAACACGCGCATGCGCGACGTACCCGCATCGAGGGGCACGGTGCCGATCGACAATCCTTCGTACAAGGCCTGGCTTTGCTCTTCGCCGAGCGCGCCGCCACCTTCGATCACGCATACGGTGATCGGCGTGCCGATGAAGCGCCGCGCCATCGCAATGCCGGCAGCGCCGGCGCCGATGATGCACAGGTCGGCATCGATGCCGGCCGCGGTCGAACTATCCAGATAGTCGATGATCACTTCGCCCCCAGACGCTCACGTTTGTGTGCATGCGTTAGAAGGGAATCGTCAATCGTGAATCGTAAATCGTAAATCGTAAATCGTAAGAGCGGGATCTTGCTCTTAACTATCGCCGATTTACGATTCCCGATTCGCGGACGACCATTCCCGCCTACTCGCGATAGTAGTCCCTATACCAGCTTACGAAGTTGGCGATGCCCGTGGCTACGGAAATTTTCGGCGCGTAGCCAACGGACTGTATCAGTTCTGTTACATCCGCTTCGGTATCGGGCACGTCGCCGGCTTGCAAGGGCAGCATTTCCATCCGCGCCTTGCGGCCCAGGCATTGCTCCAGCACCTCGATGTAGCGAAGCAATTCAACGGGTTGTTCGTTGCCGATGTTGTACAGCCGGTAGGGTGCTACGCCGCTGCTGGCCGGGTCGGGCGCAGCGCTGTTCCAATCGGCGTTTTTTCCGGGCACGCGGTCCAGGGTGCGTATGACGCCTTCGACGACGTCGTCCACGTAGGTGAAGCTGCGTTTGTGCCGGCCGTGGTTGAAGACCTTGATCGGCTCGCCGGCCAGGATGGCTTTGGTGAACAGGAACAGCGCCATGTCCGGACGGCCCCACGGGCCGTACACGGTAAAAAAGCGCAAGCCGGTGCTGGGTATGCCGTAGAGATGCGCATAGCTGTGCGCCATCTGCTCGTTGGCCTTTTTGGTGGCGGCGTAGAGCGTAAGCGGGTGCTCCGCAGACCGGTGTTCGGAAAAGGGCATGTCGGTATTGGCGCCGTAGACCGAACTGGTGGATGCAAACACCAGGTGCTCGACCGGATGCTGCCGGCAGCCTTCGAGAATATGCAAGAAGCCGGTGACGTTGCTGGCGACGTAGATATATGGGTTTTCCGCCGCATAGCGCACACCCGCTTGCGCCGCCAGGTTGATCACGCGTTGCGGCTTGTGCGTTGCGAAGGTGTTTTCCACCGCGGCGCGGTCGGCAAGATCGGCATGGATGTGCGTGTAGCGCGGGTGTTCGATGAAGCGTGCCAGGCGCGCCTGTTTCAGGCGTACATCGTAGTAATCGTTGAGGCTGTCGAAGCCGATGACCTCGTCGCCGCGTTCAAGCAGCTTGAGCGCGACATGCGAACCGATGAATCCGGCGGTGCCGGTGACTAGCACTTTCATGGCGTGACATCCTGTTTAGACCAATGCACTAACTAAGGGCATTTCTATGAATTGCACTCAGGCCAAGCGAGCATTTGGATCGTCGCGACAAGCTGCTCTCTGCTGCGAAGTACCTGATTAAGGTCGCGTCCCAGTTCGCCGGCTCTGCTCCCTCCCCTACGTGTAGTAGGGGAGGGTGGGGGTGGGGTGAAGCAACCTCGCGGCGAGTTCAAATCGTGCTGCAAGCTCCAACGACCCCACCCCAATCCTCCCCTGCTTCACAGGGGAGGGAGCAGATCCGGTTGGCGGGAGAGCTGTACGCTTAAGCCAGTACCAACGTATCAAAGCCGCCCATCCACCGCTTCGCGCGGCAACACGTATTTCACGTCATAGATCACTGAAGACGGCTTGCCGAACGCGCGTATGCCTTCCGCCCCCATCGCGACGAATTGCCGGTGCCCGACCGCGATGATTACCGCGTCGTAGTCGCCGGGCTGTGGCTGCGCCACCGGTGTGATCGCATATTCGTGTTCGGCTTCTGCGGCGCTGATCCATGGATCGTGGACGTCGACCTGGGCGTTGTAACCGCGGAGCGCTTTGAGGATATCCACCACGCGCGTGTTGCGCAGGTCGGGACAATTTTCCTTGAACGCCAGGCCCAGCAGCAGGATACGCGCGTTCACCGGGTTGATGCCCTTGCGCACCATCAGGCGGATCACTTCGCTGGCGACGTAGGGACCCATGCCATCGTTGGTGCGCCGCCCCGCCAGGATCACGTCCGGATGATGGCCGACTTCCTGCGCCTTGTGCGTGAGGTAGTACGGGTCGACGCTGATGCAGTGTCCACCCACGAGGCCGGGGCGAAAGGGCAGGAAGTTCCACTTGGTGCCCGCCGCCTGCAGCACTTCGAGCGTGTCGATGCCCAGCTTGTTGAACAGGATCGCCAGGTCGTTGACCAGCGCGATGTTGAGATCGCGCTGGGTGTTCTCGATCACCTTGGCCGCCTCGGCCACTTTTAGCGAACTTACCTTGTGCGTGCCGGCAGTGATCACCGAGCCGTACAGACCGTCCACGAAATCCGCCACTTCAGGCGTGGAGCCGGACGTGACCTTGAGGATGCTGGTAACGCGATGCTGCTTGTCGCCGGGATTGATGCGCTCGGGGCTGTAGCCGGCGAAGAAATCGCGGTTGTAGACGAGGCCGGATACTTTTTCCAGGATCGGAATGCAGACTTCCTCGGTGCAGCCCGGGTACACGGTCGATTCGTAGATCACCACGTCGCCCGCCGCCAGCACTTTGCCCAGGGCTTCGCTCGCCTTGATCAGGGGCGTCAGGTCGGGGCGCTTGGCATTGTCGATCGGCGTCGGCACGGTGACGATATAGGTGTTGCGGTCGGCCAGGTCCGCCAGCTCCGCACTGAAACGCAGCCGCGTGGCGCTTGCCAGTTCGGCGGCATCCACTTCCAAAGTGCTGTCCCGGCCGGCGCGCAGTTCGTCGATACGCTCCCGCTTGATGTCGAAACCGACCGTGTCGTAGTGCTTGCCGAATTCCACGGCCAGCGGAAGACCCACGTAACCGAGTCCGATGATGGCGAGCTTGGTGTTCTCCAGATTCCGCATACGAGCTTCCTGTCGTGGGTGCTTCCGGTTTGAATGGATCGGCTGGCAGACCCGCGCAGTTGACACCAGTGGCGAGGCGCTCGCAACTGTGCCGTGCAACGCACCGGCTTGTCCCCTGGGTTGCGCTGCGCAAAATTTTCGGCAATTCAACAGTTAAGGATGCTCTGATTTAATCCAGCGCAGGCCGCAGCGGCCCTGTGAGTCCGCATAGCTTCGGTCCATCGTCTCGACAGACCACCAGTCTGCTCTCGCCGATGGCCCTGTGCTCTGCGAACACACAGGGCCTCTGCGACCTGCGCTGAATTAATCAGAGCATCCTTAAGGGCAATGGCGCTAACTTAAGCGCGTGTCTCGACGCTTGTCGTGATACGCCCCCTCCCCTGCGACAGTAGGGGAGGGCTGGGGTGGGGTTGCTTGTGCTTTAGCGTGCAGCCGAATGTCGCCATGACTTCTGATAGCAAGACACACATGGCGGCGACGTCTGGTTCCGCTCGCTGCGCTCGCACCCCACCCTAGCCCTCCCCTACTTCGCAGGGGAGGGGACGCATCCTGGCGAGCGAGGCGTGCACGCTTAAGTTAGTGCCATTGTCCTTAAGGGCGGTGGCGTTGACTCAAGCGCGTGCTTGAGTCGTCGTGCCGGGGAGGACGGGGCGGGGTGGACAAGGGATGGCAACGCAAAAGTTGGCGCGTATCCCTGCGCGAACCGCTCCTGCTTGTTTATCTCTGTACCCGCCTCACGGTAATGTTGAGAAACTAAAGGGGCAGGGAAGGGCTAAATGGGGACACGCACCCCCATGTTCGCCACCCTCACACTCACAGGAATAACTCGATATTCCGCAGGACTTCTATACAGGGGAGTTGTCAATGAAGGTATTGCATGTCTGCTGCATGGCCATCGGCGCCCTGCTCGCAAGCCAGGCTTGGGCGGAGAGCTGCCACCTTGGCAAATACGGCACCTTGCCGGTGGAACTGATCGATGGACGCGCCACCACGATAGTGAAGATCAACGGCAGCGATACACGACTGGCTCTCGATACCGGGGCTTTCTACAACTTGATGGCGAAGGCCACCGCCGCATCGCTGGGATTGAAGCTGCGCGGCTTTCCCTTTGATTTTCGTATTGGCGGCATCGGCGGCAGCACCGATGCCGAGTACACCGTCGTCAAGGAATTCGGCGTGCTCGATACGACGCTTCACAACATCGACTTCATGGTCGGCGGTACGGATGCGGGCTATGGCTGGCTGGGCGCCAACCTGCTGGACGCAGCCGATCTGGAACTCGACCTGGCGCATGGCAAGGCGACATTGTTCAAGGCGGAGCACTGCAAGAAAGTAGCAATGGCCTATTGGACCCATGGTGGCGGCTACGAAATGGCGGATCTGGAACCCTCCGACAGCCAGACCGATCGGCGCACCTTCGTCAACGTGACGATAAACGGCGAACACGTGCGTGCGCTGCTCGACTCGGGTGCGCCGGCTACCTTGATCGGCCGCAGCACGGCGGAGCGGGCCGGCATCGATCTGAACGGGCCGGATGCCAAGCCTGCCCATGCCGCCTACGGCGTGGGCACCAAGCGGCTGAAGTCATGGACCGTGCCCGTGGATGCGTTCTCGGTGGGCACGGAAACCATTCATCACAGCCAGATGCTGGTCATCGACGGCACCATCGGCGACCACAACACCGGCATGCTGCTTGGCCTGGATTTCATCCTTGCCCATCACATGTTCATCGCCAACAGCGAGGACAAGCTTTTTTTCACCTACAACGGTGGCCGCGTGTTTGCGCTTGCCGACGCGCCCAGTGACGGCGACGCCGCCGGCGCAAGTTCCGCTGCGGACGGTGCGCCCAAGACCGCCAGCGATTACGCGCTGCGCGGCGACGCCGATCTGTCCCGCGGCGAACCGAAGGCTGCGATAGCCGACTTGGACGAAGCGATCCGCATGGCGCCCGATCAAGCCGCTTACTATGCGGCCCGAGCGCGCGCGCATCTGGCGAACAAGGAGCCGGATGCGGCGCTTCCCGATCTGGACAAATCGTTGAGCCTGGATCCGAAGAACGTCGACACGTTGTTGCTGCGCGCCGAATTTCGGTTCAGTCACAAAGACCGCGACGGTGCCTTGGCCGATGTGAAGGCGGCAGGCAGCTTGGCCCCGGCCGGCTCGTCGCAAGCCAGTTCGGTTGCCGGCTTTTACCTGCAGCTCGATCAACCCGCTGCAGCGCTTCCGCTGCTTGATGACTGGATTCGCCTGCACAGCGCCGATGCCTTGCTTGGCGCCGCGCTCAACGAACGCTGCTGGGCACGCGCCCTGAGCAACCAGATGCTGGACGACGCCGTGAAGGACTGCCGCAAGGCGATCAGGCGCGATGGCGACAATCCGGCCTACCTCGACAGTCTCGGCTTGGCGGAGTTGCGGCTGGGGCACTATCCCGAAGCGATCAAGGCCTACGAGCAGGCCCTCGCGCAGACGCCGCATTCGGCCTGGCCACGCTACGGCCTGGGCCTGGCGGAACTGCGCAGCGGCCAGACGGATGCGGGCCGTGCCGATCTGGCGGCTGCGCGCAAGCTCGATCCAGGCATCGAGGCGCGTGCTGCAAGGTATGGATTGACGGCGTCGGGATCGTAGCGGGCTAGCGCTGCGTCGCCAGCTCGACACTGCGCGGCGCGGCCAGGCCGCCGTAATGCGTGTCGATGCGGCGAAGCAGGCGCAAGGCTTGCTGCGTCTTGCCGCTTTGCATCCACTGCTGCGCTTGATCGAGCTGCGTGTCGAGCGCTTGCGCCAGGCGGCTACGGCAAGCCTCGAGCTTGTCCGGCGCTGGCGGGCGATGCTGTTCGAGCAGGGCCAGCGCATGTTCCAGCGCAGGCGGCTCGGCCAGTTCATGGCCGAGCCACGGCATGGTGACAGTCGCGACATCGGTGATGCACCACTCGGGCAGGGAATGGCGGCTTTCGCTATCCATGTCCAGATGAAAGCGATCCTGCTCGCCGGTGAGATAGACCAGTCGGCTGGAAGCCTGGAATTGTTCCAGCAGAGGCTTGGGCGGCGGTGGAATGGCATCGCCGATCGGGTCGCTGCCGGCATCGAGCAAGGCGCCGTGGAACAGGTCCGGATAGCCCAGCGCCAAGCGCATGGCCATGCGCGAGCCCCCGGAGAAGCCGCTGACATAGACCCGTTGCGGATTGACGTGGTAGAGCGCCATCACATTGGTCGCAGCGAGCACGGCGAGCGCCGCGCGCCGGTCGAACGCGCTGGCGTCATTACCGGAGTTGGCCGCGGTAACCAGGATGATGCCGCGGCGTTCCAGCATTCCCATCCAGCGTGACGGCACTTCGGCCTGATCCCATGGTGGTATGAAGACCAGCAGCGCATAGCCGTTCGGCGGTTCCCTGGCCGGCACATACATCGTGAAGCGTTCCTGCTTGAGCGAAAGGGTTGGTTTGCGGCCGGCATCAGCGGCAGCATGCTCTTGCATGCGCAAGGCATCGAATGGACTCATCAGGCGACGAGCGAGTTCGCCGCCGCTGGCTAGATCGCTGTCATGTGCAAACACCACGTCTTTAAGCAAGCCGGTGGTGGCTGCTGCTGCGGCCGAGCAGGACAGTAAAGAAACGAGGGCTAGCACCAGGCCGGACCGGTTCATGGCGGCAGGCTAGCATGACCGCCGGAGGTTGGCGGTGAGGCGACGCCGAAGCCCAACATGGCCTTCTGCATGGCGACGTTGGGGTTACGGGCTGCGTCAGCAGCCCGCCCTCCGGGCCATTCGCTACGCGAATGTTCGCTTCGGCATCCTGCCTGCGCAGTCGCATGCGCTCACCGCCAACGCGCTTCGATGTTGGCTCAAGGGTAATGGCACTAACTTAAGCGTCATTGCTCCATGGCTTGCCGCGATTTGCTCCCTCCCCTGCGACAGTAGGGGAGGGTGTGCATCGTGGCGAGTATCAAGTTATACCGACTTGTCACGCTGTTGGACGCAGCTCATCTCCATGCGCAGAAACAGCGTTGTCCGCACAGCGTCCGGACGATGCGGGCCACTGTCCGCGGACATCTTCACTTATGTCGTGTTCTCTCGAAAAAGGGCGCCGCCATGCGGTTTTTCAAGCATCGACGCCGTTGGCATCAGCTTTGCAACGCCTAGCTCGAAAGCCTCAATCATCCATCGAACGGAGAACCGCCATGAAATTCGAAACCCTGATGCTCAACAGCTTGTTCGCCGCCTGTGTTGCGATCTGCGTGTCGACGCTGGTGGCGATGCTGGCCTGAGCCGCAGCCAAGGATTCCATCCATTCATGCGTCCGCAGGCGGTGCCTTCGCACGCGATCGACGCAACGAAACAGGCACCGACTTGTACGTCGGTGTGCCCGATTCGGCATCGAAGCTGTCGAGCCCGACCAGGCAATTGCCTTCCGGGTAGTAGATCGCCACCGTGCCGGCGGCGATGGGGTAGGCCACGGCGACGAAACCGCGCACCGCACGGGTGTTGCCGCGGGTGTCGGCCGCATGCGGCCCGACCACTTCCACGTCGATGCGGTCACCGTGCTTGAGTCCGCTGGCTTTCAGGTCATCCGCATTGGCGAACACCACGTCGCGGCGACCGGTAATGCCGCGGTAACGATCGTTCAAGCTGTAGATGGTGGTGTTGTACTGGTCGTGCGAGCGGATGGTGGTGAGTTTCAGATGCTTCGCGGGAAGCGCGGGATCTTCATCGAGGCCGCGTGCCACCAGAAAGTTCGCCTTGCCATTGGGCGTCGCCCATTTTCCCTCGGAGGCGGCAATGTAGAGCCGGAAGCCGCCAGGTTGGCGGACGCGCTGGTTGAAGTTTGCGAAATCGGGATACACGATCTGGATCTTCTCGCGGATGCGATCGTAGTTGGCCACCAACGCATCCCAGTCGACGCGCGTATGGGGCAGGGTCGCCTTGGCGATATGCGCGACGATCCACGGTTCCGAGCGCAGGTGTTCGGAAGCGGGCTCCAGTTCGCCCGACGAGGCGTGCACCATCGACATGGAATCCTCCACGGTGATGGATTGCGGACCTTCGGCTTGTATGTCGAGCTCGGTGCGTCCCAGGCACGGCAGGATGATCGACTGCTTGCCGAGGATCAGGTGCGAGCGGTTGAGCTTGGTGGTGATGTGCACGGCCAGGTCGAGCTGGCGCATCGCCGCGAAGGTGGCTTCCGGATCGGACATCGCCACGGCAAGATTGCCGCCCAGGCTGATCAGCACTTTGGACTTGCCGTCGCGGATGGCCTGGATGGCGTGCACGGCATCGTGGCCATGTTCCCTGGGCGCGGTGAAGCCAAAGGCGCGTTCGATGCCGGCGATCAGCGCATCATTGGGTTTTTCGGTAATGCCGACCGTGCGGTTGCCTTGCACGTTGGAATGGCCGCGCAGCGGGCAGATGCCGGCACCCTGGCGCCCGATGTTTCCACGCAACAGCAGCAGGTTGGCAATTTGCTGCACGTTCTCCGTGCCGTGCGCGTGCTGGGTGATGCCCATGCCATAACACACGATGACCTTGTTCGCCCGGCTGTAGACCTTGGCGATGGCCTCGATCTCTTCGCGCGACAGTCCTGACCTGGCGACAATCGCCTCCCACGAAGTCGCATCGATGTCGGCACGCAGCGCATCGATGCCGGCGGTGTGCTCGCGGATGAAGGCATGATCGAGCACGCCGGCCTCAGCGTTGCCGGTGGCGTTGGCATCGGTCTCGAACAGCCACTTCATCATGCCTTTCAGCATGGCCAGGTCGCCGCCGGACTTGATCTGGTAATACGTGGAAGCAATCGGCGTAGCCTGGCCGGTCACCATTTCCAGCGGGTCCTGTGGCGACGTGAAGCGTTCCAGCCCGCGTTCCGGCAAGGGGTTGATCGCAATGATCGGCACGCCGCGCTTGGACACTTCGCGCAAGGTGGCGAGCATGCGCGGATGATTGGTGCCGGGGTTGTGCCCAATGCAGAACAGCGCATCGCAATGCTCGAAGTCGTCCAGCGTGACCGTGCCCTTGCCCACGCCGATGGCGTGCGGCAGGCCGACGCTGGTGGCTTCGTGGCACATGTTCGAGCAATCCGGAAAATTGTTCGAACCGTATTCGCGCACGAAGATCTGATACAGGAACGCCGCTTCGTTGGAGGCGCGGCCGGAGGTGTAGAACTCCGCCATGCGCGGATCGGGCAGGGCGCGCAGCGCCTGGCCGATACGTTCCATCGCGTCGCTCCATTCAACGGCGACATAGGTATCCGTGTTGGCGTCGTACGCCATGGGATGCGTGATGCGGCCCAGGTTTTCCAGCGCATAGTCGCTGAGGTTCCATAGCGACGTCACCGTGTTGGCGGCGAAGAATTCCGGCTTCACGCGCTTTGCCGTGGCTTCCCACGAAACAGCCTTGGCGCCGTTTTCGCAGAACTCGAAGGAGCTGGTGTGCTTGGGGTCGGGCCATGCACAGCCCGGGCAATCGAAACCTGCCGGCTGGTTGACGCGACGCAGGGCCGATGTTTCGCGGCCGATCGCCATCTGCCCGTTGATGGCCTTGGCGACTGCACGCAATGCGCCCCAGCCGCCGGCGGCGCCGTCATATTTGCTTACGCCCGGGATCTTGGTTTTGCCGGTCATGATGATGGTCTCGGGTAATCAGTATTGCGATGTGGAATGGGGTGATGCAGCGTAACCTAACCTGTCGGTGTCCGTACCTGGCGGGAAATTCAGGGTGAAACGCGTAAGCCCTTTTTCGCTTTGCACCGACACTGCTCCGCCATGAAGCAACGAGCTTGGTTATCGCTCCGACGTGATAGAGCAGCAGTTCGCACATACCGAGCGGAATATGCTGCGTGCGAGCTACAACCAAGCTGAGTATTTTTTTCATGCGCCAGGTGACGATGCAGGCGTGGGCGAACTTCATCGACGGCTTGTTGAAGAAAGCCGCGGCAAGCAGCGGTTCGCGTAAGCCCCCAGCCTGTCCTGATAGAAATTGTCTAAAATATTTGACATAATAGAGTCATGAACCTCATTGACATAGGCCACATTGTTCGGGCGCGACGAGCGGAGCTCGGGCTGTCCCAGATACAGCTTGCGCACCTGAGCGGTTTGTCGCGCCAGACGTTGGTTGGGCTGGAAAATGGCACCCTGAACGATCTCGGCGTGAACCGGGCGGGACAGGTTCTGTCGGTATTGGGCTTGGATATGCCTGGGCCAAGCGCTCAGGCTCGCCGGAAAAAGCGTGGCCTGTGGATGGCCGCCAAGAGCGCCAGCGTCAGCTATACCCATGAACTGCGACCGGAAATGCTTGGTAAGGTGCTGGCCAGCGGCGAGGTGCCCCCGATGTATATCCCCCATCTGGCCCATTTGCTGGATGAGACACCGGTCTCGACAGTCGTAATGGCGGTGGAGGAGGCGGCTTCCGCGGCTCATGTGCCGCCCCGGAAGGTATGGCGCAACGTGGCGAAGCTGGCCAAGTCATTGTCGGCCCATCGCCAGGATTTGTGGGCATGACCGCGTTGCCATCTGTGGCATTGCCGAGCGGTGCATGGAAGGCATTGTTTCCCCGGGCACTGATGCTTATTGCCGAAATCCGCACGCATGGCGGCGTGGATGATCCGTTCTGGACGCTGGGCGGTGGTACCGTGCTGATGTTTCGCTACCACCATCGCCATAAGGATGCTCTGATTTAATCCATCGCAGGCCGCAGCGGCCCTGTGTGTCCGCATAGCTTCGGTCCATCGTCTCGACAGACAGCCAGTCTGCCTTCGCCGATGGCCCTGTGCTCTGCGAACACACAGGGCCGCTGCGGCCTCCGCTGAATTAATCAGAGCATCCTTAGCAAAGACATCGACATCTTTGTACCCGATCCGCAGTACCTCGGGTTTGTCTCGCCTCGATTGAGCGATGTAGCTGCGAGCTTGACGGAGGATTACACCGAGGCCTCGGACGCGTTCGTCAAACTCCAGTTTGACGAGGGGGAGGTGGACTTTGTTGCCGCTCCCAATCTGCTGGACGATGCGTGGGAAATGTGGAGCATCGACGGGCACCCCGTAAGGGTGGAGAAGGCGGCAGAGATCATTGCCAAGAAGATGTATTACCGTGGGAATCGAGCCACGGCGCGTGATCTGTTCGATCTGGCCTTGGTCATCGAGCGCGAACCTGAATCGTTGCGTCAGGCCAAACCTTTTCTGCTCCGGCATCGCCAAGCGTTTTTGGAACAAATACGGCACCCGCATCCCACCCTGCAGGCGGGATTCGATGCCATAGCAACGCTGGAATACACGCCGAGCTTTGAGGGCTGTATCGAAGTGGCTGGGCATTTTCTAGACGAGTTGTGACCTATGGTTGCTCTGGAAATGCAGGGTGAAACGCGTAAGCCCCTTTGCACTTTGCACCGACACCGTTCCGCCATGCAGCTCCATGATGCTTTTCACGATCGACAATCCCAATCCGGTCGAACTGGCCGAATCGCTGCGCGACCGGTCCGCGCGATAGAAGCGATCGAATAATTTGTCCAGGTGCTCCGGATCGATGCTGCGCCCCGGGTTCTCCACACTGACCTCGACTGCTTTGCCGGTATCTACAGCGCGCAAATGAATTAACTGGCCAGAGGGCGTATATCGCAGCGCATTGGACAGCAGATTGTTCACCGCACGGCGGAACAGGTCGCGGTCGGCAAGGACGGTGGCCGTTGCATCCACGTCGATCGTCACGCCGGCTTCGGCAGAAAGCCCCTCGAAGTAATCCGCAATGCGCTGAAGCTCCTGCACCGTATCCAGCTCCATGCGTTGCATGGCGAATTGCGGGCTTTCGGCGCGGGCCAGGAACAGCACGCTTTCGATGGTGCGGCTGACGCGGTCGCATTCCTCGATATTGGAGCCGAGCAAGGCTTCGTATTCGGCAATGGAACGTTGACGGTTCAACGCCACTTCGTTGGCGCCGCGCAGGTTGCCGATCGGGGTGCGCAGGTCGTGGGCCAGGTCCACCGTAAATTGCCAGACGCGCGCAAAGCCCTGTTCCAGCCGCGCGAGCATGTCGTTCAACGAGGTGGCCAGCGCAAGCAGTTCGGTTGGCGCATCTTGCAAGGGCATGCGCGTGCTCAGGCGCTGGGCGGTAATGGCGGCCGCGCTTTCGGCCATCGTCCGCAGCGGGCGTAGTGCGCGGCGTACCAGCAGGTAGCTCAGCAAGACCGCCACCAGCAAGCCGGTCAGCAGGGACAGCGACACATCGCTGCGGTACTTGGCGAGCAAGGCCGTGCGGTCCGCCAGCGAGCGTGCCACGGCGATGGTCACGGACTCGCCATCCTTGAGCGTGGCCGCCGTGGCCACGCCGCGTATTTCGTCGCCGTTGCGGTCCTTCCACGATTGGATGCTGTCGGGAACGATGCGCTGGTCTGCCGGCACCAGCGGCTGCGTGGGCAACGGATAGCCCATGGGTACGTGATCGATCAGCACCCGTCCGTTGCGATCGATCACGCGCAGGCCGTTGGCGTTGTCGCCCAGCACCAGCGCGATCAATCGATCCTTGTGTGCGACGACGTCATCCGGCGATTGCAGTTCTTCGGCCAGCCTGCGCAGGTGCCGCGCATCCAGCATGATGTTGGTCTGGTCATGGATGTAGATCCGCCGGGAGACCGCCTTGAACAACAGCAGGCCCACCACGCTGAAGCAGGCCACCGTGATCACCACGAAGGTAATGATGAGCCGCGCAGTGAGCGAGAGGCGCATCACTCGTCCCCGTGTTCGAGGTCAAGCACGTAACCCATGCCGCGCACGGTGTGGATCAGCTTTACGTCAAAGCCTTCGTCGATCTTCGTGCGCAGGCGGCGGATCGCCACTTCCACCACGTTGGTGTCGCTGTCGAAATTCATGTCCCACACGTAGGAGGCGATCTGGGTGCGGCTCAGCACTTCGCCGCGGCGGCGGGCAAGCAGTTGCAGCAGCGAGAATTCGCGCGGCGTGAGTTCGATGCGCTGGCCGCCGCGCCGCACACGCCGGCGAATGGCGTCGATTTCCAGGTCGCCGATGTGCATGTGCTCCACGTCCCTTGGCGGCCCGCGGCGCAGCAGGGTGCGGATGCGCGCCAGCAGTTCCACGAAGGCGAAGGGCTTGACCAGGTAATCGTCGGCGCCCAGTTCCAGGCCGCGAACGCGCTCTTCCAGCTCGTCCATCGCAGTGAGGAACAGCACCGGCGTATCGCGCTTGGCGCGCAGGCGCTTCAACACCTCCCAGCCATCCATGCCCGGCAGCATGATGTCGAGCACGATCAGGGCATAGTCTTCTTCCAGGGCGCTGTGCAGGCCGTCGATGCCGTTGGTGGCGATGTCGACGGTAAAGCCGGATTCCTCGAGACCTTTTTTCAGGTACTCGCCGGCTTTCCTTTCGTCTTCGACTACAAGCAGGCGCATGAAGGGGGCTCGCCTTTTGGGGTACGCCGATCATAGTCGCAGGCGGCGCCCATCGCGATTACAGAATCGTCAGCTGCCCGTCAGTACCCGGCAAGCACCCGGTATCTAGCCTTGAGCCATCCTCCACTCAAGGCCGGCTGGGCCGGCAAGGGTCCGATATGTGGATCGTTCACCTGGCGCTGCGCCGACCGTACACCTTCGTCGTGCTGGCCCTGCTGCTCTTCATCATCGGCCCGCTGATGATCCTGCGCACGCCGACGGACATCTTCCCCAATATCAATATCCCGGTGCTCAGCATCGTGTGGAGCTATAACGGGTTTTCGGCCGATGACATGGCCAACCGGATCACCACGCCGTTCGAGCGCGCGCTCACCTCCGACGTGGACAACATCGAGCATGTCGAATCGCAGACCGTCAACGGCACGGCGGTCATCAAGGTGTATTTCCACCAGGGCGCGGATATCAATCGCGCCATCGCCGAGGCGGTATCCAGCGCACAGTCGATCATCCGCGTGCTGCCGCCCGGCACCTTGCCGCCGCTGGTGATCTCCTACAACGCATCCACCGTGCCGATTCTGCAACTGGCCTTGTCCAGCAAGACGCTGTCCGAGCAGCAGCTGTACGACCTGGGCAACAACTTCATCCGCACCCAGCTGGCCACGGTGCAGGGGGCAGCGGTGCCGCTGCCGTTCGGTGGCAAGGTGCGGCAGGTGGTGGTGGACATCAATGCGCAAGCCATGCAGGCGCGCGGGCTTTCGCCGCTCGACGTGGTCAATGCCGTCAATGCGCAGAACCTGATCCTGCCCGGCGGCACGGCGAAGATCGGCACGCGTGAATACAACGTCAGCATGAACGGCAGCCCGGCCAGCGTGGCTGAACTCAACAACGTGCCCGTGTCGGCCACGCCGGGTGGCGTGATCTATCTACGCGACGTGGCCACGGTGCGCGATGGTTTTGCGCCGCAGACCAATATCGTGCGCGTCAACGGCACGCGCTCGGCGCTGTTGCAGGTGGAAAAGAGCGGTGACGCCTCGACGCTGGACATCATCCGGAACGTCAAGGCGCTGCTGCCGAAAATCGCCGCCGGTTTGCCGAAGGCGCTTCAGATCAAGCCGGTCTCCGATCAGTCGATCTTCGTCAGTTCCGCCGTGGCTGGCGTGGTGCGCGAGGGCGTGATCGCCGCCGGACTCACCGCGCTGATGATCCTGCTGTTCCTGGGCAGTTGGCGCGCCACGCTGATCATCGCCATCACCATTCCGCTGGCCGTGATCACTTCGCTGATCGTGCTGTCCGCCTTGGGCCAGACCATCAACATCATGACGCTGGGCGGCCTGGCCTTGGCGGTGGGCATCCTGGTAGACGATGCCACGGTGGCGATCGAGGCGATCAGCCATCACCGCGAATCGGGTGAAAGCCTGATGGACGCGATCATCAAGGCATCGGCACAGATCGCCTTGCCAACACTGGTGTCGACGCTTTCCATCTGCATCGTGTTCCTGCCGATGTTCCTGCTGTCGGGCGTGGCGCGCTATCTGTTCGTGCCGCTGGCGGAAGCGGTGGTGTTCGCCATGCTGGCCTCCTATGTCTTTTCGCGCACGCTGATTCCGACGTTGGCGATGTACATGCTCAGGTACGAGCAGCATGGCGGGCAGGGCGGAGCCGGGCGGTTCCAGGCACTGCGCGATTTCCAGCAGCGCTTCGAGCGTGGTTTCGAATCCCTGCACGGCAAATACCGGAACGCATTGCAGATGGCCATGGCGCAGCCCAGGCGCGTGGCGATGATCTTCGCCATTGCCTGCGGCGCATCGCTGTTGTTGCTGCCGTTGCTGGGACGCGATTTCTTCCCCGCTTCCGATACCGGCGAAATCCGCTTGCACCTGCGCGCGCAGACCGGCACACGCATCGAACAGACCGCGCGCCTGGTGGATGAGGTGGAGCAGCATATCCGCACGCTGATTCCGGCGTCGCAGTTGGATACGATGCTGGACAACATCGGCCTGCCGGTCAGCGGCATCAATCTCACGTACGACTCCTCGCTGCCAGTGGGCTCGTCCGATGCGGACATCCTGGTCAGCCTGAAGGCCGGCCATGAACCCACTGCGCACTACGTCACGCTGCTGCGTGACCGCCTCAACCAGGATTTTCCCGGCATCACGTTCTCCTTCCTGCCGGCGGACATCATCAGCCAGACTTTGGATTTCGGCCTGCCGGCGCCCATCGACGTGCAGATCGTGGGCAAGGACAGCGCCGGCAATCGCCAGGTTGCGGAAAGCTTGCTGCGTTCGCTGCGGCAAGTGCCCGGCCTGGTCGATCCGCGCATCCAGCAGCCGAATGATGCGCCGTCGATCAACGTCAAGGTCGATCGCGTCAAGGCGCTCGAGGCCGGCTTCCAGCAACGCACGATCGCGCAGGATCTGCTGATCGCGCTTTCGGGCAGTTCGCAGACCTCACCGAATTTCTGGCTCAATCCCAAGAACGGCGTGAGCTATCCGGTGCTGACGCAGGCGCCGCAGTACACCGTCGATTCGCTGCAGGCGCTGGGCAATATTCCGCTCAGTTCCGGCAACAGCGCGCAAGGCCTGCCGCCGATACTCGGCTCGTTCAGCAGCTTGTCGCGCGCGGCGCAGGATGCGGTGGTGTCGCACTACAACGTGCAGCCGGTGATCGATCTGTTTGCCGGTGTGCAGGAGCGCGATCTCGGCTCGGTCTCGGGCGATGTGCAGAAGCGGGTGAAGCAGGCCGAGACGCGGCTGCCGCCCGGTTCCAGCATCGTTATGCGCGGCGTGGTGCAGACCATGCAGTCCTCGTTCCAGGGCTTGTTGTTCGGACTGCTGTTCGCGGTGCTGCTGGTGTACGCGCTGATGGTGGTGAACTTCCAGTCGTGGACGGACCCGCTGGTGATCATCAGCGGGTTGCCGGGCGCGTTGGCAGGCATCGCCTGGATGCTGTACGTCACGCATACCACGGTGAGCGTGCCGGCGCTGACGGGCGCGATCATGTGCGTGGGCATCGCTACCGCCAACAGCATCCTGGTGGTGAGCTTTGCACGCGAACGCCTGGCGGCGGGCGCAACGCCGATCGAAGCCGCTTTCGATGCCGGCAGTACCCGTTTCCGCCCCGTGCTGATGACGGCGCTGGCCATGCTGATCGGCATGCTGCCGATGGCGCTGGGCCTGGGCGATGGTGGCGAGCAGAACGCGCCGCTGGGGCGCGCCGTGATCGGTGGCCTCCTGTTCGGCACCGTCGCCACGCTGGTGTTCGTCCCGACGGTCTTTGCCGCCGTGCATCAGTGGCTGCGTGCGCGCCAGGCTGCGCCGGGCGATGAGTCACCCCTTTCCTTGTCTTCTTCGGTTTGATGGGAGCCGAGCCATGCATCGTTCCAAACTGATCATCGCGCTGGTTGCCGTAGCCGTTTGCACGGCACTGGCCGTCGGCGGCCTGCCGCGTCTGGCGGCACGCGACAAGGTTGCGCAGCAAACGGCAAGCTTGAGCAAGCCCACCGTGTCCGTGACCACGCCCATGCGCGCATCCGCGCAGCAGATGCTGATGCTGCCGGGCGATATCCAGGCGTATCAGCGCGCCGGCATCTATGCGCGCACCAGCGGCTATTTGAAAGCCTGGCATGCCGACATCGGCACGCATGTGCACAGCGGCCAGCTGCTGGCGGAGATCGAGGCGCCGGAAGTGGATGCGCAACTCGAACAGGCGCGCTCGGATGCGGCGATGGCATCGGCCAACTATCAGATCGCCAAGGTCACCGCGGACCGCTGGGCGGACTTGCTCGCCAAGAACGCCGTGTCGAAGCAATCCGCCCAGGAAAACATGAGCATCATGAAGGCCAAGCAGGCCACGCTGGCCGCCGCGCTCGCCAACGTGCGGCGTCTGGAGCAATTGCAGTCGTACGAGAAGGTGTATGCCCCGTTCGACGGCGTGATCACGGCGCGCAACGTGGACGTCGGCGCATTGATCGACGCCGGCAACCAGGGCCAGCCGGCTGCCTTGTTCGAGCTGGCGGAAACCGACCGCCTGCGCATCTTCGCCAACGTGCCGCAGGACGATGCGCCTTATGTCGCGCCCGGCACGAAGGCGCAGCTGAGCTTGTCGCAGTTTCCCGGCCGTACGTTTGCCGGCAGCGTGGTACGCACCTCCGGCGCGATCGATCCCCGCACTCGCACGCTGCGTGTGGAAGTGGACCTGGACAATCCCGATGGCACGCTGCTGCCCGGTGCGTTTGCCCAGCTCAGCCTGGCGCTTACCCATGCCGACCCGGGGCTTTCACTGCCGGCAAACGTCTTGCTGTTTCGCCCGCATGGCGTACAGGTGGCGGTGGTCGATGCGCGCGGCGTGGTGAGCCTGCGCACGATCACGCTGGGCCGCGACTTCGGCACGCGCGTGGAAATCCGCAGCGGGTTGCAAGGCAACGAGCGGGTGGTGGTGAACCCCAGCGACGCCATCAGTGCGGGGCAGGCGGTGCGTATCAACCCGCATCCGGCCACGTCGGCGTGATGGGGGTTGCCATGCATACACGTCACTATTCCATGAAGTTTGCCAGCCTGTTGATGGCGGCGCTTGGCGCCACAGCGATGTCGGGTTGTACGCCTGGCCCGGCCTATGTACGGCCAGCCGTCAACGTGCCGGCCCAGTACAAGGAAGCTGCGTCGCCGCCCGGCTGGGTCGCTGCCCAACCGGCCGACGCAGCGGACCGCGGCGAGTGGTGGAAAGTATTCGGCGATGCCACGCTGGACGAACTGGAAGCACGCGTCGACGTGGGCAACCAGGACATCCAGCAAAGCCTGGCCAACCTGCGGCAGGCGCGCGCGATGGTCGACGTGGCGGGCGCATCGTATTTTCCGCAAGTCACCGCGGGTGCCGATGCCACTATCAATCACACCTCCAAGGATGTCGTAGGACATTCGCTGGCCGGGCGCACCGTGCAGGATTACGGCGCGGGCGTCACGGCATCGTGGGAACCGGATCTGTTCGACCGCGTGGGGCATGCCGTCGATGCAGCGAAAGCACGCGCGCAGGCCAGCGAAGCGGATCTGGCCTCGATGCGCTTGAGCATGCATGCCGAGCTGGCGCTCGATTACGTGGACTTGCGCCAGATCGATGTGGAAGCCGCCCTGCTGAAGCAGCTGGTGGACAACTACGTGCAGGCCAGGAACCTGGTGCGCACGCAGTTCGACGGTGGCATCGCTTCGGAGTCGGAACTGGAGCAGGCGCAGACGCAACTGCAGGCGGCCAAGGCGCAAATGATCGACCTGGGCGAAGCACGTGCGCTGCGCGAGCATGCGATTGCCGTGTTGATGGGTGTGCCGCCGGCCAATTTCAGCGTACCGCCGGCCAATGACATCCTGCCGCTGCCAAACATTCCCGCGGGCGTACCTTCCACCTTGCTGCAACGCCGTCCCGATATCGCCGCGGCGGAACGTCGCGTGGCCGCGGCCAATGCCGACGTGGGCGAGGCGACGTCGGCGTTCTTTCCCGACCTGGTGCTGTCGGCCACCGGCGGCTTGGAAGCTTCGCATTTTGCGCAATGGGCGATGCTGCCCAGCCGTTTCTGGGCGATCGGTCCCGCCCTGGTCGGCACCTTGTTCGATGGCGGCCGCCGCCATGCGGCCTTGTCCGCGGCGCAAGCCAAGCGCGATGCAGCGGCGGCTGCGTATCGGCAGACCGTGTTGAGTGCGTTCCAGGACGTGGAAGACAACCTGGCTTCGCTGCATGTGCTGGCGGATGAAGCGGTGGCGCAGCAGCGCGCGGTGGATGCTTCCTCGCGCGCCGCCGCCCTGGCGATGGTTCGCTACCAGGATGGCGCCACCGATTATCTTGAAGTGGTGACGACGCAGAGCGTGAACCTTGCGCAGACGCGTGCGCTGGTGGAGTTGTCGCGCCGGCGGTTTGCGGCGGATGTCAGGTTGATCAAGGCGCTTGACGGGACATGGTAGGCGGTGAGCCCCGGATCAAGTCCGGGGCTCACCGCCTACCTGCGCGCTCTGATTTTGGCTTAAGGGCAATGGCACTAACTTAAGCGTGCACGCCTCGCTCGCCAGGATGCGTCCCCTCCCCTGCGAAGTAGGGGAGGGCTAGGGTGGGGTGCGAGCGCAGCGAGCGGAACCAGACGTCGCCGCCATGTGTGTCTTGCTATCAGAAGTCA